>Ga0073899_10000134_pt1 | contig 64997 bp, 52 predicted proteins | sample KloWWTmetaKNB5Ph_FD_88975 | JGI IMG/M metagenome (GOLD analysis project Ga0073899, IMG submission 88975) | Active sludge microbial communities from Klosterneuburg, Austria, studying microevolution and ecology of nitrifiers - Klosterneuburg... | ecosystem: Engineered > WWTP > Aerobic digester >... | reverse complement strand
TGCCCCGGTCGAGCCGGTTGCCGAGACCGCGGTACAGGCCGATGGCCTCCTGCAGTTCGGTGGCGGCCTTCCCGCGCTCGCCCAGGTCGCTGTGCGTGGTGCCGATGCTCACCAGCGCGCTGGCCCGGCCCTTGGCATTGCCCAGCTCGTTGTACAGCGCGGCGCTGCGTTCGTAGTTCTCCAGCGCCTTGCCGAACTCGTTCAGCCGTTTGTAGGTGTTGCCGATGTTGTTGTAGGTGCTGGCCACGCCCTCGGTGTTGCCGAGCTCCTGGTCGATGCGCAGGCTCTGATGCAGCAGCTCCAATGCGCGCGGCAGGTCGCCGAGGTCCTTGTACACCGTGCTCATGTTGCTGAGCGTGGCGGCGGTGCGCCCGCGGTCGGTCATGGACCGGGCCACCTCCAGGGCACGGTTGAAGTGATCGAGCGCGGCGGGCAGGTCGCTGCGCATCTTGTGCCCCACGGCCAGTGTGTTGTAGGCGGTGTACAGGGCTTTCGGGTCGCCGGTGGTACGCGCCAGTTCCAGCTGCATGCGCGCCAGGGTGAGGCCGCTGTCCGGCTTCTCGAACACGGCCTTCCACGACAGGCTGGCCATGGCCGTCAGACGGGCGCTGTCCGGCAGAGCCTCGTTGCGCCACACGCTCCACAGCGAGTCGCTCTGCGGCCGGGCGGCGGCGGCGAGCAGGCAGAGCGTGAGGGAAAGGAAGAGGCGCATGCGGGTCGGGGAAGTTAGGCCCCATCGCCGCATCGGCTCATTCAAGGCGTGGTCCAGCGCAGCACCTTGGTGCGGCCATGGTCGTCGCCCAGCTGCAGCAGCGCCAGCCCCTTGCTGCGGGGTGCGGGGATCAAGGCCCGCCCGGCCTGGGCGATCCGCCCTTCAGCGACCAGCCGCCCCGTGGCGTCCAGCAGTGTCCAGCGGCAGGGGGCGGCCACGTGGATCCATGCACCGCCCTCTGTGTCGATATCGAGCAGCTGTGCCGTGCCCGTTGATGCGCCGACCGTCACCACGCCCAGCATGGAGCCATCCCCGTCCACCCGCAGCAGGTAGGGTCGAAGAAAGAGGCCGGTGAGGCTGTCCGCGGCCGTGCCGCTCACCAGGAAGCCTCCATGGCCGTCGGGCCGGATGTGCCGGCCGATCCCTTCGGCATACGTGCGCGTCCAGAGCGTGTCGCCCTGGTCGTCGAACCGGGCCACAAGGCAGTGCAGGTCTCGATGACCAGTGGCCAGATACGTGTTCGTCAGGGGGTCGAAGCAGGCATCGTACAGCTTCAGCCCCGGATGGTAACGTTGGGCCTGAAGCGCACATTGATCATCCACATGCATCGCAAGGCCGTCCAACCCGCTATCCTGCCGGCCAAAGATCATGGAACCACCGGCGGGCCGTTCCAGCACCTTCAGGCCTTGCTGGAAACCACTTGTGCCCATGGTCGCAGAAGCCTCCAGTGCACCGGTGGCGCTGAACCGCTTGCACAGCACCTGGATGGCGCCGGGCATCGGTGGTCCGCTCAGGCCGGTGATCAGCAGGGCGCCGTCGGACAGCTCGCGGCCATGCACGGCGCGTTCGATGGGCTGGCCGGGCAGGCTGTAGGTCCAGAGCAGCTGTCCTCCCGGGCCATAGCGGCGCACGATGGGCCGAAGGTCCATGGGCGTGACGTACGACGTGCCGCAGGCCAACAGGTCGCCGTTCCCGAGGACGGTCACGTTGGAGAAGTAGGTCTCGTTGTTCACCATCAACGAATCAGCCCATTGCACGCCGTCGGCCGTGCCGTTCAACCGGGCGATGTAGGCGCGTTGCGCGATGCTGCGTCCCACGATCACCGGGGCGGGGTTGTCGTCCGCACTGCCGAAGACATACGCGAAGGCCGTCGGCAGCGCCTGCTCGCCGAGCCAGGTGCCATCGTCGTCCAACCGCACCAGCCGGGTTCCGGGGTCGGCCTGCGCGGGCAGCAGGGCGCCCGGGCCCCAGGGCCAGCACGCGACCGGGGTCAGCAGGTCCGTGCCGGAGTACACCGTGTCGCCGGTGGCCGGTTGGCTGAGGGGGAACTGGGCGTGGGCCGCCAGGGCCACGATGCTCAACAACAGGAACGGTGCGCGCATGGGAACAGGGTTGTTCAGTGGACGACGCGAAGGTGCATCGCGCTGCCCGGCTGGATCATGAGCAGCGTTCCGGGTGCGATCGGCGTCCTTTGTGCACCCCCCTGCGACATGGTCCGCCACATCGTTGCTCTGCTCGCCGCCGTGCTCGTGCTTCCCACGCACGCCCAGTTCGAGGCGCTGCCGGATGCCAACGCCGGCTGGACCGTCTCTTTCTGGGTCGGCCCGGGGTATCCGCATGAAGGCTACCACTACACATATGATGCGGTCTCCCCGGATACCGTGTACAACGGCACGGCGTACAAAAAGCTGCTGGTGGCCACCTCCATCGACGGCTCCATCGTTCCTGCTGGGTATGGCGGAGCGCTGCACGACAACGAGCTGGGCCAGGTGAGCTATTGGGAGCCAGGCGCTGCCGATCCGGTGCTGCTCTATGACTTCGATGTGCTCTCCGGGGACACGCTGCTGGACGTCTTCGGGCTCTATCCGCAGGATCTGCGGGTGTACGCGGTGGATACCATCACCATCACCGGCACGGCGCGCCGGAGGGTCGAAGTGGAATGCCTCGGCTGGTCGGGACCAACGGGCATCTACTGGATCCAAGGCATCGGCAGCACCCAGGGCCTGTTGCAAACAGTGGCCTGCGGCAGCGTGTCGGGGATCGGCGAGCTGGTCTGCATGACCGCGAACGACACGGTGCAATGGGGACCGAACGTGGGCGGCGTCGGCGATTGCGCCCTTGCCTTGGGAGCGGCTGAAGAACTGGGGCCGGCGTCGGATCTGTGGCTGCACCCGGTGCCGGCGGAGGATCGGCTGTTCCTGCAAGGGGTGAAGACCGGAGCGCAGGTCGAGGTCCTTGGGCCGGATGGCCGCATGGTCCTGACATCCGCCGCACCCCAAGGGCCGTTGGACATCAACACCCTGGTCCCCGGGGTCCACGTACTGCGCGTGATCGAAGCGGACGGGAAGGTCCGGACGGCGCGCTTCGTCAAGCGTTGATCACCCGTGCACCGCTTCGCTCAGGGCGAAGATGAGCTCAGGGTCCTGCTCGAAGGCCGTGCCCACCACCACCACGTCCGCCCCGGCGTCGCACAGGCCGCGGGCGGTGGCCGCATCGCGGATGCCGCCGCCCACGATGATCGGTAGTTGCACGGTGCGCCGCACGGTGGCCACCATGTCCGGGCTCACGGTGCGGTCGGCGCCGCTGCCCGTGTCCAGGTAAATGGTGCGGAGGCCGAGCAGTTCGCCCGCCAGGGCCGTGGCGGCGGCGATGCCCGGCTTGTTATGGGGGATCGGCACCGTCTGGCTCACGTAGCTCACCGTGGTGGGCTTGCCGCCATCCACGAGCATGTATCCGGTGGGGATGGCCTCGAGCCCCAGCGCCTTGATGGTGGGGGCGGCGGTGACATGGTGGCCGATGAGCAGTTCGGGGTTGCGGCCGCTGATCAGGCTGAGGAAGAGCACCGCATCGGCATGGCGGCTGAGCTGCGCCGGGCTGCCCGGGAACAGCACCACAGGCCGGTCGCTCCAATGCTTCACCAGGGCCACGCAGCGGTCGAAGGAGGCCGAGGTGAGCAGGCTGCCGCCCACGAAGAGCAGATCGGCCTGGGCCATGCAGGCGTTCTGCACCGTGCGCTCCAGCAGCGCCTCGTCCTGCCCGAAGTCGGGGTCGATGAGCACGGCCAGGAGCTTGCGCCCGCGAACCTTCGCGTCCTCAAGCTGTTCCACCACGGCGCCCATCGGTGCGAACTTAGTCAACAGCGCTGGCCTTCAGCGCTCCGAACCGCTACCTTTGCCGCCGCGAACGGGACGCCCCCGAGCAGATCCGCACCTACGCCTACGCCGGGCTACGGCGAGCAACGCATGAGCACCAAGACCGCCGAACAGTTGAAGTACAAAGTGAAGGACATGGCCCTTGCCGAGTGGGGCCGCAAGGAGATCGAGCTGGCCGAGACCGAGATGCCCGGCCTGATGGCCCTGCGCGCCAAGTACGGCAAGGAGAAGCCCCTCAAGGGCGCCCGCATCGCCGGCTGCCTGCACATGACCATCCAGACGGCCGTGCTGATCGAGACCCTCAAGGAGCTTGGCGCCGAAGTGAGCTGGAGCAGCTGCAACATCTTCAGCACGCAGGACCACGCTGCGGCGGCCATCGCCAAGGCCGGCATTCCGGTGTATGCCTGGAAGGGCATGAGCAATGAGGAGTTCGACTGGTGCATCGAGCAGACCATCTTCGCCTTCGAGGGTGGCCAGCCGCTGAACATGATCCTCGACGACGGGGGCGACCTCACCAACATGGTGTTCGACAAGTATCCCGAGCTGGTGAAGGGCATCAAAGGCCTGAGCGAGGAGACCACCACCGGCGTGCTGCGCCTGAAGGAGCGTGAGAAGAACGGCACCCTGGTGATGCCCGCCATCAACGTGAACGACAGCGTCACCAAGAGCAAGTTCGACAACAAGTACGGCTGCAAGGAGAGCGCTGTGGACGCCATCCGCCGCGCCACCGACATCATGATGGCCGGCAAGGTGGCCATCGTGTGCGGCTACGGCGATGTGGGCAAGGGCACCGCGGCTTCCCTGCGTGGCGCCGGTGCGCGCGTGATCGTCACCGAGATCGATCCCATCTGCGCGCTGCAGGCGGCGATGGACGGCTACGAGGTGAAGAAGCTGGTGCCGAACGTGCACCGTGCGGACATCATCATCACCACCACCGGCAACTTCAACATCGTCACCGAGGCCGCCTTCCGCAAGATGAAGGACAAGGCCATCGTGTGCAACATCGGCCACTTCGACAACGAGATCGACATGGCCTGGCTGAACAAGGCCTACGGCAGCACCAAGGTGGAGATCAAGCCGCAGGTGGACAAGTACACCATCGACGGCAAGGACGTGATCATCCTGGCCGAAGGCCGCCTGGTGAACCTGGGCTGCGCCACGGGCCACCCCAGCTTCGTGATGAGCAACAGCTTCACCAACCAGACGCTGGCGCAGATCGAGCTGTGGAAGCACCACGACAAGTACGAGAACAAGGTGTACGTGCTGCCCAAGCACCTCGATGAGATGGTGGCCAGTCTGCATCTGGAGAAGATCGGCGTGGAGCTCGAGGAGCTCACCGAGGAGCAGGCCAAATACATCGGTGTGCCCAAGAACGGTCCGTTCAAGAGCGACTCCTACCGCTACTGATCCGAACCTGATCGCAACGCCCCGGGTCCGTCAGGACGCCGGGGCGTTGCCGTTCCTGAGGGGCGCCACGACCGCTCCGCCCTCGCATCCCATCCGGTAAACGCCTGGGCGAGCCCGCCGGCGTGCATCCTTGCGCTGCTCCACCCCCGCAGCTTGCACCAGGGCACCTCTTCACCCTTGCACCTCGCGCCGGCTCAGTTGTAGATCCTGAGGATGCTGCCGTTGAACGCGGTGTTGTAGCGCTGCAGGCCCAGGGAGGCGGGTCCCTGGGTGACGCTGCCGTCCATGATGAGGAAGGCGCTGCCGCAGCAGGTGGTGTCGCGTGCGATCACGTCGGTGCCGTCCACGTGCACACGGCACAGCTCGGCCGGCTGGTAGGGGCAGTGGCGGTCGAGGGCCACGAACTCCTCCATGCTCTTGCGATACACGATGATGCCCAGTGACCCGCCCGTGAGGTAGAGCCATCCGCCCGGCACGGCCAGGTCGTTGTACGCCGGGTTGTTCACGTTGATCTGGAAGTCGACCTGGGTGAGCGGCACCCCGCCGCTGGTCTCCTTGCGGCACCCGGTGGCGGTGAGGAGCAGTCCCGAGAGCAGGACCACGACCATCGCGACGACCTTCCCGTGCGTGTGCATGTGTCAAAGGTAGGGCGGTGGCACGGCCGGTCGTATCCTTGTGCCATGCGCTGGTCCGCCCTGATCGTCCTGGTCCTTCTGGCTGCCGCTCCCGCGGCGGTGCACGCGCAGGAAGGCATCGGCCAGAAGGAGGCCGAGCGGATGCACGCCCGCAAGGAGAAGGAGGAGCGCAAGCAGGTGCAGAAGCAGGAGCGCGACGACCGCCGGCGCCACCTGAAGATCCAGGACAAGGCCACGCGCAAGCGGATCAAGCAGCACACCAAAAGAGCGGATCGTCGGGGCAGCGGGGCGCATCGCGACGGCTGGTTCCGGCGCACCTTCACCCGTTGAGCACTTCCGGACCGGTATATCCCGCCCAGGATTCGGTAGGGTGGTGAGCAGGGGATGCGGATACCTTGCCCCCGGTAAGCGACCATCATGCGACCGTCAAGCATCCCCCCGACCGGAGCACCCACTTGCCCCCAATGTGTGGAATCCCAAGCTGGACGCGGGTTTCCGAGGATTTGGTGGAAGGCGGATCTTTCTATCTTTACGCCCCCTCGTTGCGCAGTCGTTCCTAACGCTAAACCTACTCGTTGATGGTGAGAAGGGTATTCTCCTCGATCGCCCTTGGTCTGTTCGCTACGGTGTCCGCCTTTGCACAGGTCGGCGCCGGAAGCCTCAAGGGTAAAGTGGCTGACAAGGTCTCCAAGGAGCCTTTGCCGTTCGTGAACGTCGCCGTGGAGAACCGCGGTACGGTGGTGGCCTCGGGCACCACCGACTTCGACGGCAACTACTTCATCAAGCCCATCGATCCGGGCAGTTATGATGTCGTGGTCACCTACGTGGGCTACCAACCGCTGAAGCAGACCGGCGTGGTGGTGAGCGGCAACCAGATCACCTTTCTGGACCTCAACCTCTCCCAGGGCCTTGAGCTCAAGGAGTTCGAGGTGGTGCAGTACCAGGTGCCGCTGATCCAGAAGGACGGTGGCGCTTCCGGAGGCACCATCACCCGGGAGGACATCGCGCGCATGCCCCAGCGCTCCGCAGCGGCGATCGCCACCACGGTGGCCGGCACCAGCACCGCCGGCACGGACGGCGGCATCAGCATCCGGGGCGCACGCACCGAGAACACCTACTACTACATCGATGGTGTGAAGGTGCCCGCCGGCGCCGGTACGGGACTGCCCAAGAGCGCCATCGAGGAGGTGCAGGTGATCACCGGTGGTGTGCCGGCCAACTACGGCGACGTATCGGGTGGCGTCATCAACATCACCACCCGCGGTCCCAGCCGCAGTTTCTTCGGTGGGGTCGAATACCTCACGTCGGGCTTCAAGGTGGGCAGTGACATCACCGACATCGTGGGCCTGGACAAGTACGCGTTCAACCAGGTGGAGGCCAGCATCAGCGGTCCGCTCTTCTTCAAGAAGGATAGTGTGGGCAACAAGACACGTCCCCTGCTGGGCTTCTTCCTGAGCGGTCAGTACAGCAACATCGTGGACAACGACCCCAGCTTCGTGGGCGATTGGCGGGTGCGGCCCGAGAAGCGGGACGAGCTGTTGGCGAACCCGCTCTCCATCCGCGACATCGCCGGGTCCAATGCGGTGGTGTACAACTCCGACTTCCTGCGCAACGAGGACATCGAGGAGCTTCGCACGCGCCAGAACGCCGGTCGGGTGTCCTACGTGGCCTCGGGCAAGATCGACATCGCCACCACGGAGAACATCAGCCTGACGCTGGGGGGCAGTGTGGACTACCTGGACCGCCAGAACTTCAACCGCGCCAACTCGCTGCTGAACGCGGACAACAACTTCCGCTATACCGACCTCACCTGGCGTGGGTTCCTGCGCTTCGTGCAGCGTTTCCCCAACCGCAGCGGCGAGGATGGTGAGCAGGCCAGCAAGATCAAGAACGCGTTCTACAGCATCCAGCTCGATTACTCGCGCTACACCCAGCGGGTGGAGGACCAGGAGCACGGGAACAAGTTCTTCGACTACGGGTATGTGGGCCGGTTCAACACCTTCCGGGCTCCCACCTACGAGTTCGTCGACACCCTCGGTGCCTTCGTGCACACCGGTTTCCGTGACACGCTGGTCACCTTCGTGCCGAGCGAGACGAACGGGGATGTGGCCTCGATCACCTCCCAGTACTTCAACCTGTTCCCCTATGAGGCGTTCGACGTCGCGAACCTGTTCGGAGGGCAGGGCCCATCGGGACCCTACGAGGACTTCAACGCCATCCGCGCGGGCAACGGCCTGTTGAACGGCGAGCGTCCGCGGAACCTCTACAACCTGTGGAACAACATCGGCTTCATCGACGACCCGGACGGGGGCGAGTACCGCCGTCGCCAGACCGATCAGTTCCGCCTGACGGCCATGGGATCGGCCGACATCGGCCAGCATGCCCTGAGCGTGGGTGTGGAGTATGAGCAGTTGGTGGACCGTCGCTACAGCCTGGCTCCGGCCGGTCTGTGGACCCGGGCCCGCGAACTGGCCAACTTCCACATCCGCAACCTGAACGACGGGTCGCTCTCCAACGCGACCATCACCTACCCGCTCGGCACGGTGCCGTTCTACACGTTCGATCGTCTGGTGGGCAGTGACCAGCCCTTCTTCGACCGCAGCCTGCGCGAGGCCCTCGGCCTGGACCCGAACGGGGCCGACTTCATCGATGTGGACGCCATTGATCCGTCGGTGTATTCGCTGGACATGTTCAGCGCCGAGGAGCTCATCAATGATGGTAACTCGTATGTGACCTTCAACGGCTACGACCATCTGGGCAACCGCATCACGGGTCGTCCGGCCTTCGAGGATTTCTTCGACAAGCGGGATGCCAACGGCAACTTCACCCGGGTGCAGGCGCCCTTCGCACCGATCTACATGGCCGGCTACCTGATGGACAAGTTCGCCTTCGACGACATCATCTTCAACGTGGGGGTGCGGGTGGATCGCTTCGATGCCAACCAGAACACCCTGAAGGACAAATTCCTCTGGCGGCCGGCCTACACCGCCGGCACCGAGGTGCCGGACAGCGACATCCGGGAGTCCCTGGCCAATGGTCGTCCGAGCAACATCGGCGACGACTACGTGATCTATGTGGACCGGTTGGTGGATCCGACCCGCATCGTGGGCTACCGCGATGGCAACGTGTGGTACAGCGCCACGGGCGAGGAGCTCGCCGACCCCTCGGTGCTGCGCAGCGCTGAAGGCATCGCGCCCTACCTCATCGACTACGAATCCGATCCGAACGGTGACCTGCCGGGCAGCCGCCTGAAGAAGAGCGCCTTCGAGGACTATCGCCCGGCGGTGAACATCATGCCGCGTGTGGCGTTCAGCTTCCCGATCAGTGACGAGGCCTTGTTCTTCGCGCACTACGACATCCTCACGCAGCGTCCCACGAGCGCGGTGCGCCTGGACCTGCCGGGCCTGGCCTACATCGAGACCACGGGTGACATCATGAACAACCCCTCGCTGAAGCCGAGCAAGACGATCGACTACGAACTGGGTTTCCAGCAGGTGTTGAGCAAGAGCAGCTCCCTGAAGATCGCCGCCTTCTACCGTGAGCTGCGCGACATGATCCAGATCCGCAACGTGCAGGAGGCCTGGCCGCGCACCTACCGCACCTACGACAACATCGACTTCGGCACGGTGAAAGGCCTGAGCCTCACCTACGATCTGCGGCGGACCGGCAACATCTGGATGCGCGCCAACTATACGCTGCAGTTCGCCGATGGTACGGGCAGTGACCCCAACACCTCGCTGGCCCTGATCAACAGCGGCCAGAGCAACCTGCGGGTGATCAACTCGCTGAACTTCGACCAGCGCCACCGCATCCAGATCACCACCGACTTCCGCTATGGTGCGGGCAAGGACTACAACGGTCCGATGCTCTTCGGCAAACCGATCCTGCAGCGCACCGGGGTGAACCTGGTGACCATCTTCGGCAGCGGCACCCCCTACAGCAACTCCGCACAGATCGTGCAGGAGGGCGCCATCGCCGGTGGTCAGGGCTCCTACCGTCTGGACGGCGGGGTGAACGGGGCGCGCCTGCCCTGGCAGTTCACGGCCGACATGCAGCTGGACCGCGACATCCCGCTGAACATGGGCAAGAAGGAGGGGGACAAGGCCAAGGCGGTGGACCTGAACATCTACCTGCTGATCACCAACCTGCTTAACACGCGGAACATCACCGGGGTGTACCGCGCCACGGGCAGCCCCACCGACGACGGCTACCTGGCCGCCGCGCAGTACCAGAACGACATCGCCCTGCAGACCGATCCGCAGAGCTATGCCGACCTGTACAACGTGAAGGTGAACGACCCCGGCAATTTCGGCGCACCGCGGACGATCCGCCTCGGCGTGCGCCTCAGCTTCTGAACCGAATTCATTTCCGCACATGAACAGCACGGACCGCATGACCCCCACCAGGATCCTCGCGCTCGCGTCCCTTTTCCTGTTCGGCACGCTGGCCGCCCCGGCCCGCGAGTCGCAGGACCGTGGCCCCCAGCAGGGCCGCGCCACCGGCCAGGCCGTTCAGGCCAAGGCCGCCGGCTGCTCGCCGTCCACCGCACGCGACGAGTTGGACCTCAACAACGTGCGCGCCCTGATCGAAACGGGCGGCAACATGTGGCAGCGCCGCGACGGTGCCGGAGGCCCGGCCTACGAGGTGCCCAAGACCGAGGACCGCTCAGGCCCGGATGCGTTGTTCGCCGGTTCGCTCTGGCTGGGCGGCGTGTCCCCGGACAACCAGCTGAAGCTCGCCGCCGTGCGCTTTCGGCAGGTCGGGAACGACTTCTGGCCCGGCCCGCTCACCAATACCGGCGACGCGTCCATCACCGCCGATGTCTGCGTCCAGTTCGACAAGACCTGGAAGACGCTGCGCCAGGATGCGGAACTGCATCGCGCCTATCACCGCTGCCGGCTGGATCCGGCATGCGACGAGAACGTGGAGTACCCCAACTACGTGATGCCCTCCATCTATGAGGAGTGGCCCGCCCATGGCAACATCGACCTGAACCAGGACTACAACCTGGCACCCTATGCCGACGAGGACGGCAGCGACGACTACAACCCCGAAGAGGGGGACTATCCCGGCTATGACCTGGACGGGGAGATCGACTGCACGGCGCGGAAACGCGAGGATGCCATTCCTCTGTTCGGCGATCAGAACATCTGGTGGGTGTTCAACGACAAGGGCAATGCGCACACCGAATCCGGTGGTCTGCCCATCGGCATGGAGATCCGCGCGCAGGCCTTCGCCTTCGCCACGAACGATGCGGTGAACAACATGACCTTCTACAACTACGTGCTCATCAACCAGGGCACGCAGACCCTGCTGAACACGTACATGGGCCAGTGGGCGGACGTGGACCTGGGCTGCGCCGATGATGACTATGTGGGATGCGACGTCCAGCGCGGTCTGGGCTACGCTTACAACGGCGACAACAACGACGAGAACTGCAACGGTCACCCGGGCTACGGGGTGCAGCCGCCGGCGATGGGCATCGATTTCTTCGAAGGACCCTTCCAGGATTATGATGGCATGGACAACCCGGGTCCGGCGACCAACGCGGAGATCTACAACTGCCAGAACGCACGCGATTCGCTGGGCATCCCGTACAAGGGGATCGGCATCGGCTATGGCGACGGCGTGGAGGACAATGAGCGGTACGGCATGCGCGCCTACCTCTACCACAACAACAACAGCACGGTGACCGGTGATCCGCAGATCGCCATCAACTACTACAACTACCTGCGGGCCATCTGGCGGGACAACTCGCCGAACCTCTACGGTGGCACGGGGCACCAGGCCGATGCGGAGGCCGATCCGAACACCCCGGCGCGGTACATGTTCCCGGGCGACAGCGACCCGGCGGGATGGGGCACGAACTGTGTGCCGCAAGCCCCTTGGACGGAAGAGAGCTCGGGCAACCAGCCCTTCGACCGCCGCTTCATCCAGAGCGCGGGCCCCTTCACCCTGGAGCCGGGCGCATACAACAACGTGACGGTGGGCGTGGTGTGGGCCCGGGCCACGGGCGGCGGTCCGTTCGAGAGCGTGCAGGAAGTGCGTCGCGCGGACGACAAGGCCCAGGCCCTGTTCGACAACTGCTTCCGGATCCTCAACGGTCCGGACGCCCCTGAGCTGGGGATCGTGGAGCTGGACCGCCAGCTGATCCTCACCATCGAGAACCTGGAGCTGGGCAACAACTTCAACGAGAGCTACACCGAGCTCGACCCCACCATTCCGGAGGATGCCTTGGACCGTGAGTACCACTTCCAAGGCTACCAGGTGTACCAGCTGCGGGACGCCGATGTGAGCGTGGCCGACCTGGCCGATGTCAACCTGGCCCGCCTGGTGTTCCAGTGCGATGTGAAGGACGGGGTGAAGAACATCATCAACTACATCGAGAACCCGGCCATCGCGCTGCCGGTGCCCACCCTGATGGTGACCGGTGCGGATGCGGGCATCTCCCATTCCTTCTCGGTCACCGAGGACAAGTTCGCCCAGGGCGATCCGCGCTTGATCAACTTCAAGACGTACTACTTCATGGCGATCGCCTACGGGTATAACAACTACCAGGACTTCAACCCGGACCCGCAGGTGCTCACCGGTCAGGCGCTGCCCTACCTCGCCGGTCGAAAGTCGGCCACCGGGGCGATCAGGGCCTTCTCGGGCATCCCGCACAAGAACACCCCGGAGAACGGTGGTACCGTGCTCAATGCGGAGTACGGCGACCAGTTCACGCTCACCCGCCTGGAGGGCGTGGGCAACAACGACCAGCCGGTGATGCTGAGCAACAGCACCATCGACCTGATCATGAACGGCCAGCCCTGGCGGCAGGACCAGCTCACCTATGCCCAGGACATGGGCCCGGTGAACATCAAGGTCATCGATCCGCTGGCGGTGAAGCCCGGCAACTTCGAACTGTGGTTCACCGACTCGATCACGGACGGGGACCTGGACGACGCGAGCTGGATGCTCGTCTATGTGGACGAGCAGGACACGATCCTGAGCGACCGCACCATCAAGGCCCGCAACGAGCAGTTGATCCCGCAGTACAGACTTTCCGTCACGATCGAACAAGGGTTCTTCAGCGGCCAGGGCTCCTTGTTCACGGACTTCCTCGAAGCGGAGATCACCTATGCCGATCCATCCATCCGCTGGTTGAGCGGCATCCCCGACGGGGAGGGCGAGGACGCGCTGAACTGGATCCGCGCCGGTCTGGCCGAGGGTGATGAGGTGCTCTATCCCGACCGCGTGAGCAAAGGGGACGTGGACGAGCAGTACGAAAGCGTGCTGGTCCAGGAGTTCGATGGATTCTCCGGCGGTACGTGGGCCCCCTTCGCCTTGGTGGGCGACACGGCCTTCCAGCCCGGTGGGCCGAACGTGGCCGCTTCACTGAGCTTCGCGCAGATCCGGCAGTTGGGCAACACCTTGGTGGTGCTGACCCCGGACCGGAACAAGTGGACGCGTTGCGGGGTGGTCGAGATGGAGGACAATCCCGGCCTGGCGGTCGGTGCCGCACCGAAGCACTCGTTGCGCGCCAGCCCCAGCGTGGACAAGTACGGACGGCGGAGCGGCACTCCAGGCTGCAACGAGGATGAGGCCACACTGTTCGGCGCACAGCCGAACGGCATGGGCTGGTTCCCCGGTTACGCCATCGATATGCTCAGCGGCGAACGGCTGAACATGGCTTTCGGTGAGGCCAGCTTCTGGGGCGGGACCGGTGGCCGCGACATGATCTGGAACCCGAGCGATACGCTGGTGACCCCGTTGGGCTCGCCGGTCTTCGGTGGTCAGCATTGGATCTTCGTGTTCCGCAACGCCCAGCGCGAAGAGTCCAACCCGAGCTTCATGCCGCAGTACGATCAGGGGCAGTTCATCTACGACAAACTGACCTCAGGTACCGTGGCCGACCGCAACAGGGTCTACCGGGCCTGTTCCTGGGTGGGATCGGCCCTGCGCAACCACGGCTTCCAGTTCCGTTCCATGGCTGACGGCCTGATCCCCACCGAGACGAGGATCCGCCTGAACGTGGTGAAGCCGTACCAGACCTATCGTGAGCCGTTCGCCGGCTACACCCCCACGATCGCTCCCCAGTTGAACGGCGGCCTGCCGCTGTACCGATTCAATACCGGCGAGCGTGCACCGGTGGTGCAGGACGCCGAAGCGGCACAGACCGCCTGCGACATGATCGACGTGGTGCCCAATCCGTATTACGGCTTCAGCAGCTACGAGACGAGCCGCCTGGACAACCGGGTGAAGTTCATCAACCTGCCCCAGCGCTGCGATATCTCCATCTACAACGTCAGCGGCACACTGGTGCGTCGGTTCAAGAAGGACAACGCATTGACCTTCCTGGACTGGGACCTGCGCAACCAGGTGAACGTGCCGGTGGCCAGCGGGGTGTACATCTGCCACTTCGAGGTGCCGGGCGTGTGTGAGCGGGTGGTGAAGTGGTTCGGTGTGATGCGCCCGACGGACCTGCAGAACTTCTGATCGGTGGAGGTCAACGAAGCGACGAGAACGACATGAAGACGATGATGCAACGCACTACCTCCGCATCCCGCCAGGCGTTGGGATCCGCGGTGCTGCTCACCCTGTTGGCCCTACCGGCGCGTGCAGGCAATCCGGACCGCGCCGGTTCGGCCGGGGCCGCACAACTGCTGATCAACCCATGGGCGCGCAGCGCCGGATGGGGCCTGGCCAATACCGCGGCCCTGCGCGGCGTGGAGAGCATGTTCGGCAACGTGGCGGGCCTGGCCCACACGCGCAGGACCGAGGTGGCCTTCTCCACCAGCCGCTGGCTGGAGGGTTCCGGCGTCACGGTGAACAGCTTCGGCCTTGGACAGCGCGTGGGCAGCACCGGTGCCTTGGGCATCAGCGTGATGTCCATGGGCTTCGGCGAACTGCCGGTGACCACCACGGACCAGCCCGAAGGCGGGCTGGGCAACTTCCGCGTGAGCTATGCCAACATCGGTGTGGCCTACGCGAAAGGTTTCTCCAACAGCATCTATGGTGGTCTGCTGATCCGCGTCGTCTCCGAGTCCATCGCCGATGCGCGTGCCTCGGGGGTCTGCTTCGATGCGGGCATCAACTACATCACCGGGGAGCGCGACCAGGTGCGCTTCGCCATCGCTCTGAAGAACGTGGGGCCGACGATGCGGTTCGACGGAGACGGCATGGCCGTGCAAGGGCTTTTGGTGAGCGGCAGCGATCAGCTCACCTTGGCCAACCGGTCGCAGAAGTTCGAACTGCCCTCCATGTTGTCCATCGGGGGCTCTTACGACTTCAAGCTGGGCGAGATGCACCGCCTGACCCCGGCGTTGAGCTTCTTCTCCAACTCCTTCACCCGCGATCAGTTCGTGCTGGGTGTGGAGTACGCCTTCCGCCGCATCTTCCATCTGCGCGGCGGTTATCTGTGGGAGGAGAACATCACCAGCGATGAGGACCGCGCCACGGTGTTCACCGGCCCTTCGGGCGGCCTGAGCGTGGACCTGCCCTTCGGCAAGGAGAAGCAGAGCGCCATCGCCGTGGACTACGCCTACCGGGCGACCAACCCCTTCAGCGGGGTGCACCAGATCGGCATCCGTGTGAGCCTCTGATCCGGATCATCTAACTTTGATGGAAGGGGACCTTTCGGGGTCCTCTTCCATTCTGCAATACCCCACAGACCATGTCAGGTCCGGCCTATTACACCGAGGAGGGCTTCCGCAAGCTCCAGGAAGAACTGCACCACATGCGCACCGTGGAGCGCCCCCACATCAGCCAGCAGATCGCGGACGCGCGCGACAAGGGCGACCTTAGCGAGAACGCCGAGTACCACGCCGCCAAGGAGGAGCAGGGCATGTTGGAGGCGCGCATCGCCAAGCTGGAGGAAGTGCTGGCCAACGCGCGCATCATCGACGCCTCACAGCTCGACGCTTCGCGGGTCTACATCCATTGCAGGGTGGTGGTGCGCCATGTCGACAATGACTCGCGTCGGGAGTTCATCCTGGTGGCCGAGAGCGAGGCCGATATCAAGGTGGGCAAGATCAGCGTGAGCTCGCCCATCGGCAAGGGTTTGTTGGGCAAGAGCAAGGGCGAGGTGGCGGAGATCGTCACCCCGGCCGGCAGCACCCGCTTCGAGATCGTGGAGATCAGCCGCTGAACCCCGGTCGTTCCATCCGTTCCACCGACCCCGATGGCCAGCCTTTTCACCCGCATCATCCAAGGCGAGATCCCGTGCCACCGGGTGGGCGAGGACGAGCGGTTCCTGGCCTTCCTGGACATCAACCCCCTACGCGACGGCCACACGCTGGTGGTGCCGAAGTGGGAAGTGGACCGGTTCCTGGAGCTTCCGGAGGACCTCCTGGCGGGCATTCTTCCCTTTGCCAAGGAAGTGGGCGCGCGCATCCAGCGGGTGGTGCCCTGCGACAGGATCGGTCTGTGCGTGATCGGCCTGGAGGTGCCTCACGCGCATCTTCACCTGGTTCCGCTGGACCGGATGGCGGACATGGACTTCACGCGGCCGAAGCTGCAGCGGAGCTCCGAGGAGCTGGCCGCGCTGGCCGAACGCATCCGCGAGGCCTGACCCCTATCCCTTCACGCGCCCGGGGTTGTTGCGCACGAACTGCGACCAGCCGGCCCCGCCGCCACCGCTGCGCCCGCCTCGTGCGGGTGTCGGTGCGGCATGCCCCTGGCTGAACTGATGGCACACCGCCACGGCAAGCGCATCGGTGGCGTCCGTGCTGGCCGGCAGTTCGGGCACGCCGAGGATGCTGAGCAGCATGGCGGCCACCTGTTCCTTGGTGGCACCGCCGTGCCCGGTGATGCTCTGCTTGATGCGGGTGGGGGCGTACTCCCGCACGGCCACCTCGCGCTGGATCGCGGCTGCGATGGCCACGCCCTGGGCGCGGCCGAGCTTCAACATGCTCTGCACGTTCTTGCCGAAGAACTGGGCTTCGATCGCCAGGTCGTCCGGGAGGTGCCGCTCGATCAGCTCGGTGGTGTGGCGGTGGATGGCCTGCAGCTTCAGGGTGTGATCATCGCCGGGGGCGAACCGGATGCAGCCCGCCTCCACGAGCGTGATCCGCGGGCCTTCGGTGCGGATGACACCGAATCCCATGACGGTCGTCCCGGGGTCGATGCCAAGAATGATGCGCTCAGCCCGGGCCACCCCGCTATTTTTGGCCGTCTTCAGGCCATGGAGTTCACGATCGTTCGACATCCGGTGTGGAGGGCATGGGCCCGGTGGGCGGTCTTCATGGCCACCCTGGGCTGGCTGGCCCATGCCGCGTCCAGCGCCCAAGGTACGCCCTGGTCCGTGGGCGCGGTCAGCACCAGGGCCTGGTCGATCATGCCGGCCGTGGCCGTGCTGGCCGTGGTCAATTGGTGGGTCGAGTCCGTCAAATGGCGGCGCCTGATGCGCCCCTTGATCCGGCTCTCCGGGCCCGAGGCGTTCCGGGCCACCCTCAGCGGCACCACCCTGGGCTTGGTGACGCCCAACCGCACCGGTGAGTTCCTGGGCCGCATCGCTCATTTACCGGCCTCCATGCGCACCCATGCCGCGCTTGCATCCCTGCCCGGCAGCATCGCCCAGTTCACCGTCACCCTGGTGGCCGGTGCACTGGGTCTCATGGTGCTCTGGGGTGCTGCCTCCACCGAACTGCCCGTAAACCCGGCCGCTCTGCTTGCCCTGGCGGCCGTCATCGCGGTGCCGTCCATGCTGCTCATGCGGCCGGCGCGATTGGCCGCGCTCCTGCTGCGGCTGCCACTTCCGCGCGCCTGGCGGAACGGTGTGAACGCCCTTGTCGAAGGGCAGGGTCGACCGGCTCCGGCCATCCTGGCCCTGAGCGCCATCCGCTACCTGGTCTTTTCCCTGCAGTTCGTGCTCCTGCTTCTGCTGTTCGCCCCCGAAGTGGCCTGGCCCTATGCGTGCGGGGCCGTGCCGGTCATCTTCCTCATCACCACCCTGGTGCCCACGGCCGTCCTCACGGAGCTTGGTGTGCGCGGGTCGGTGGCGGTGGCCGTGCTGGCCCCTCTTCAGGTGGAGGCCCTGCCGGTGCTGTCCGCCACCTTCACCCTTTGGCTGGCGAACCTCGCCCTGCCGGCCATTGCTGGTGGCGTGATGCTGGTCGCGGCCCGCAGGGGTTCCGCGGCATGAACGGTTGGCTGCTCTGGTTGCTGGGCCTGCTGGGCCTGGCCCTGTTCTTCGCGGCCCTGGTCCGGCAATGGACGCAGGCGTTCCGGTCGGCGCTGCATCCGGTCGTCGGCCCCACGGACCCCGTGCGCGTGAGCGTGCTGGTGCCCGCTCGGAACGAGGCCGGACGCATCACCCTCGTGCTCCAGGACCTGGCCGCACAAGTGCCCGCACCGCCGGATGAGGTGATCGTGGTGGATGACGCTTCGGAGGACGGCACGCTGGCACAGGCCCGGTCGATGGCCGCTCGATGGCCTGCGGTGCGCGTGTTGGCCCTGCAGGGCACCCACGGGAAGAAGGCCGCGTTGGAAGCGGGCATGGCGATGGCCTCACACCCCGTTGTGCTCTTCACCGACGCGGATGTGCGTTTCGGGCAGGGGCGGGTCGCCGCCGTTGAGCGGGCCTGGGCGTCCACATCCCCGGACCTGCTCCTGGGCCCGGTGTTCCTGCGCGAGGCCCATGGGGCGTGGGGCAGGTTCCAGCGGGAGGAGCAGGCCGTGCTGTTGGGCGTAGGTGCCGGCAGTGCGCTCAGCGGAACGGCGCTGTTGGCCAATGGGGCGAACATGGCCGTGCGCCGTTCGGTGTTCGAAGCGATGGGAGGCTATGCCGCGGACAGGCGCTGGGCCTCGGGTGATGACATGTTCCTGCTGCGTCGTGTGCAGCGCGCCGGTGGCCGGGTCGCCTTCGTGGCGGCGCCGGACGCGGCGGTGGAGGTGGAGCCGGCGTCGAACGTGCTGGACTGGATGCGGCAGCGTCTTCGCTGGGCCGGCAAGCTGCGGGCCTATCCGGCGCCAGGCGCCTTCGCGTTCGGTGCGCTGGCCATCGGTCTGCCGTGGGCCCTGGCCGCATCCACGCTGCTGGCCTTGGATCGGCGCATCGGGCACGACCTGGGCTGGTCCTGGGCCTTGCTGCTGCTGGGCTGGGCGGCCTGGACGGGGCCCGCCCTGGGCCTTGTGCAGGTGGCCAAGGAGGTCCAGGGACTGCGGCACGGACCAGTGGGCACCCTGCTCGCGTTGCTCGGCATGGCGTTCACCGCACCGTTCATCGCGGCGATGGCCTTGGTGCTCCGGCCCCGGTGGAAAGGTCGACGGACCTAGGGTCCCTTAGAACGGGAGGTCGTCCTCGTCGCCGGCCGGCATGTCCGCCATGGTGGGTGGCGGTGCGGCCTGGAACCCGCCTCCGGCAGGTGCCGATGGCGCCGCGCCGCCGGTGCGGTCGATCCGGTTGCCGCTCAGGCTCAGAAAATACTTGGTCACCCCATCGCGGCCGGTCCACTCGCGGCCGTTCACGTAGCAGGTCACGCTCACCTCATCCCCGGGTTTGTAAGGGTCCAGCAGGCCGGTGCGGTCCTGGGTGAACTCGATGGGGATGTGCTGAGGCCGTTGACCGGACGGCTCGGTGATCACGAGCTCGCGCTTGCGGAAGGAGGGGCTCACCTCCTGGGTCTTGCCGACCACCTTGACGGTGCCGGTGATGGTGACTTGTGCCATGGGACGAAGTTGCGTTATCGGTCGTTGAAGGCCAGCACGGTGAGCAGGGCTTCCTCCACCTGGCCGGCCAGAAGGAGCTGGTGAGCGCGGTGGTGCAGAGCGGTGCGCAGCTCGTCGCTGCGGCCCTGGTGCTGGATGAAGAGATCGGCGAGCTCGGTGAGCTTGTGCTCGTTCACCCGGGTCTCGTCGGGCAGGGCCAGCACGGCGCCCAGTCGCCCAAGGTCACTGCCGGTCAGAATGGTGCTTTCGCGCACATCCCGGGGCAGGGCGTCCACCCCGATGCCGATCTCGCGGGCGGGCTGGGGCAGTTCGAACAAGGCTTCCCCGTGGGCGCGCACGTAGAAGTGGCCGCCCATGCGACCCACCAGATCGATCCGTCGCTGGTCGATGCGGCCGCGGGCGTCCAGCACACGTTCGTCGATGTGCAGGAGCACCACCTCGCAGAGCACCAGGTTGCCGGCCCCTCCGCCCGGGCCGGTCTCGATCACCTGCTTCACCACACATTCGAACTGCACCGGGCTCTCCTTCACCCGGAAGGGGCGCACCTTTTCGGAGGGCAGCATGCTGAAGCCGGCCTTCTCGAACTCGTTCACCCCGGGCGGGTATTCGGTGCTCGCTAGCGAGGCTTGGTGCACCATGGCGTAGGTCACCACGTTGATCACCACCTCGGGGTGGGCCTTCACGTTGTGGTAGCTGTCCTTTGTGCTGTTGTCGCGGCCGCGCCGTGCGGGACTGAAGATGAGCAGCGGCGGATTGGCCCCGAAGACGTTGAAGAAGCTGAACGGGCTCAGGTTGGGGCGGCCTTCGGCATCCACGGTGCTGGCGAAGGCCACCGGACGCGGCCCTACGGCCCCCACGAGGTGGGCGTGCAGATCGGGCACCGCCAGGTCGGCGGGGTCGAAGCGCTTCATCATGGCGGAGCGCGAAGGTAAGGGTACCCCCGATCGGCTACCTTTGCCGCCCTTTTCGGAACCACGGACGTGGCGGAATTGGTAGACGCGCCAGACTTAGGATCTGGTACCGCAAGGTGTGGGGGTTCGAGTCCCCCCGTCCGTACCTGACCTCGCGGCCACCACACCCGCCAGTGGAAAACACCCAGTGACCATGCAGATCGAACGCGAAGAGACCGGCACCCTCACCGCCAGCCTGAAGCTCACCTTATCGCCGGAGGACTACACCCCCGGTGTGGAAAAGGCCCTCAAGGAACAACGCAGGACCGCCTCCTGGCCGGGTTTCCGGCCGGGGCAGGTGCCCATGACCATCGTAAAGAAGCGGGTGGGCAAGGCCGTGCTGGTGAACGAGGTGGAGCGCCTGATCGGCGAGCAGCTCAACACCTACATCCGCGAGAACGGCATCCGGGTGCTGGGCCAGCCGCTGCCGAGCAACGGCGGCATGGACGGCAATGACTGGGACAACCCCGGCGAGTTCCGGTTCCGCTACGACATGGGGCTGGCGCCGACGCTGGACGTGGAGCTGGACCCCAAGCTGGGCGTGGAGATGCCGGTGGTGGACGTCACGGACGAGCTCGTGGGCCGTGAGGTGGCCGATATGCAACGGCGCTTCGGAAAGCTGGCCACGGTGGACCAGAGCGGCGACAAGGACATGCTCCTGGGCGACCTCATCGAGCTGGATGCCGTCGGCGCCATCGTGCCGGGCGGCCTGATGAACCGTACCACCATCAGCCTCGAGTTCCTCAAGGACGCGTCGGCCCGTGCCTTGCTGACGGGCAAGGCCGTGGGCGACGAGGTGGTGCTGGCGCCGGGGGCCATCAGCGACGGTCATGACGACCTGGCGCGCATGTTCAACACCGACCACGAGCGGGTCCACCAACTGGCCGGCCAGGTCCTGTTCCGCATCGCCGAGATCAAGCGGATGGAACCCCTGCCCCTGAGCGCTGAGCTGTTCGACCGGGTGTACGGCCAGGGCGCCGTGGCCGATGAGGCCGCCTTCCGCGCCAAGGTGAAGGAGGGCCTGGAGGCCATGTTCCGCCGCGACAGTGAGCGCCTCTTCAAGCGCTTGGTCATGAAGCGGCTTCAGGACCAGGTCGAGATCGATCTCCCCGATCCGTTCCTCAAGCGCTGGATCATGGAGACCAGCGAGAAACCCATCACACCGGAGGAGCTCGAGCAGGGCTACGCCGGGTACGCCGATGGTCTCAAGCGCCAGCTCCTCGAGGACCGGGTGTTGGAGAAGTACGGTCTTGAGGCCAAAGGGGAGGAGCTGGACGCCTTCGCGAAGCGCTACATCGCCGACCAGTTCGGCCAATATGGCATGCCCGCCCCCGAGGGGGAGGAGCTGCAGCGGATGGCCGGCCGTTTGCTGGGCGACCGCGAACAGCTCAAGCGCATGCGCGACACCATCGTGGACCAGAAGCTCACCGTGCACTTCCGCACCCTGCTCCAACCCCGCGAGCGGCGTGTCAGCTACGAGGAGTTCGTAACCTTGGCCCGGACGGCCTGATCCCCGGCGGCTGCCGCACCACCTTCGCTCCGGCACCGATGCATCCACCCGACGAGTTCCTCAAGTACGCCGTGAAGCACCGCGGCATCCCCGGCACCACGCTGGGCGACTACATCACCGCATCGCTCACCCCGTACATCATCGAGGAGCGCAAGCTGAACGTGGCGCAGATGGACGTGTTCAGCCGGCTGATGATGGACCGCATCATCTTCCTGGGCACGGCGGTGGATGACGAGGTGGCCAACATCATCCAGGCGCAGCTGCTTTTCCTGGAGAGCGTGGACGCCAAGAAGGACATCCAGATCTACCTGAACAGCCCGGGTGGTGGGGTGTATGCGGGCCTGGGCATCTACGACACGATGCAGTACATCAACCCCGATGTGGCCACCATCTGCACCGGCATGGCCGCCAGTTTCGGGGCCGTGCTGCTCTGCGCCGGCGCCAAGGGCAAGCGCAGCGCATTGAAGCATGCCCGGGTGATGATCCACCAGCCCCTGGGCGGCACCCAGGGCCAGGCCTCGGACATGGAGATCGCCATCAACGAGGTGCGGAAGGTGAAGAAGGAGCTCTACTCGATCATCAGCGAGCACACGGGGCAACCCTACGAGCGCATTGAGAAGGACAGCGACCGCGACCACTGGATGACCTCCGCGGAGGCGAAGGACTACGGCCTCATCGACGAGCTGCTCGTCCGGTCGCGCTGAGCACACGAACGAACCCAACAGAACGCATGTTCCCCAAGGACGAATTCCTCAAGTACGCGGTGAAGCACCGCGGTATCAGCAGCAATACGCTGCACAGCTACACCGCGTCGGCCATCACCAGCTCGATGACCCCGTACATCATCGAGGAGCGCCAGCTGAACGTGGCGCAGATGGACGTGTTCAGCCGGTTGATGATGGACCGCATCATCTTCCTCGGGACCGGCATCAACGACCAGGTGGCCAACATCATCCAGGCGCAGCTGCTTTTCCTGGAGAGCGTGGACGCCAAGAAGGACATCCAGATCTACCTGAACAGCCCGGGCGGTGGCGTGTATGCGGGCCTGGGCATCTACGACACGATGCAGTACATCAACCCCGATGTGGCGACCATCTGCACGGGCATGGCCGCCAGCATGGGTGCGGTGCTGCTGTGCGCCGGGGCCAAGGGCAAGCGCAGCGCGCTGAAGCATGCGCGGGTGATGATCCACCAGCCGATGGGCGGTGCCGAGGGCCAGGCCTCCGACATGGAGATCACCGTGAACGAGATCAAGAAGCTCAAGAAGGAACTGTACGAGATCATCAGCAACCACAGCGGTCAGCCCTTCGACAAGGTGGAGAAGGACGGTGACAGGGATTACTGGATGATCGCCGAGGAGGCCAAGGCCTATGGCATGATCGACGAGCTGTTGGTGAGGCACACCAAGTAACGCACTGGTCTTCAGGTGCATACGGCGTCCGGGTGCAACTTCGCCCGGCCGTCGACGTATCTTGGCCGGGCTGCCTGCGGGCGTTCCCCCTTCACATGGAGAAGAAAGAGATCAAGTGCTCGTTCTGCGGGCGCGACAAGCAGGACACCAACGTGCTGATCGCCGGCATCACCGGCCACATCTGCGACAGTTGCATCACCCAGGCGCAGAACATCATCAGCGAGGAGCTGAGCCAGCGTTCGCGCACCGAGATCGAGGGCAGCCTCATCCTGCAACGTCCCGCGGACATCAAGCGGATGCTGGACGAGTATGTGATCGGCCAGGACGAGGCCAAGAAGGTGCTCAGTGTGGCGGTGTACAACCACTACAAGCGCCTGCTGCAGAAGCCGGCCGCCGGACATGATGATGTGGAGATCGAGAAGAGCAACATCATCCTGGTGGGGGAGACGGGCACGGGCAAGACCCTGCTGGCGCGCACCATCGCCCGCATGCTCAACGTGCCCTTCTGCATCGCCGACGCCACGGTGCTCACCGAGGCGGGCTACGTGGGTGAGGACGTGGAGAGCATCCTCAGCCGTCTGCTGCAGGCGGCGGACTATGACGTGAGCAAGGCCGAGCGGGGCATCGTGTTCATCGACGAGATCGACAAGATCAGCCGCAAGAGCGACACGCCCAGTATCACCCGCGATGTGAGCGGGGAGGGTGTTCAGCAGGCCCTGCTGAAGCTTTTGGAGGGCAGCACCGTGAGCGTGCCGCCGCAGGGCGGCCGCAAGCACCCCGAGCAGAAGCTCATCCAGGTGGACACGCGCAACATCCTCTTCATCTGCGGAGGCGCCTTCGACGGCATCGCCAAGCTGATCGCCCGTCGGGTGAAGAGCACCGCCGTGGGCTACAGCGCCAGCCGCGACAGCGTCCGGGTGAACGACGAACACCTGCTGCAGTACGTGAGCCCGCTGGACCTGCGCAGCTACGGGCTCATTCCCGAGCTGATCGGGCGATTCCCGGTGCTCACCTACCTCGACCCGCTCGACAAGGAGAGCCTTCGGCGCATCCTCACCGAGCCGAAGAACGCGCTCATCAAGCAGTACGTGAAACTGTTCGAGATGGACAAGGTGAAGCTCAGCTTCGACAAGAAGGTGCTGGACTTCATCGTGGAGAAGGCGATCGAGTACAAACTGGGCGCGCGCGGTCTGCGGAGCATCTGTGAGGCCATCATGACGGATGCCATGTACGAGATGCCCGGTTCGGGTGAGCGCCCCGCCGATCTCCGCGTCACTTTGGGTTATGCCCGCGAGAAGTTCGACCGCTCGCGGATGAGCCAGTTGAAGGTGGCCTGAGGACGGGGTGGGCCGGGCGGGTTACCTTCGCCCTTCCCAACAAGAACCCTGTCATGCAACGCATCCTCTTCCTTCTGGCGTCGGCCCTGCCCGTCGCGCTCTCCGCTCAACAACTGCCGCAGTCCAGCCCCCCCGGTGAGGTGGAGCAGATCATCGGCCTCACCGAGGTTGAAGTGGATTACTCGCGCCCCAGCGCCCGGGATCGCAAGGTCTTCGGCGACCTGGTCCCCTTCGGGGAGGTCTGGCGCACCGGCGCCAACGCCTGCACGCGCGTGGAGCTGGATGGCCCGGTGAACGTGGGCGGAAAGGCCGTGGCCAAAGGCACGTATTGCCTCTTCACCATCCCCGGCGCCAACGAATGGACCTTCATCCTCAACAAGGACACCAGCCTGTGGGGCACCGACGGCTATACGGCCGACAAGGACGTCCTGCGGATGTCGGCCAAGCCGGTGACCACCACGGACCATGTGGAGACGTTCACCATCGGCTTTGATGGTGTGCGGGATGACAAAGCGATGCTGGAGCTGCGCTGGGAGAACACCCGCGTGGGCATCGAGCTTTCCGCGGACGCCACCGAGCAGGCCCTGGCCAACATCAAGGCCACCATGGCCAAGCCCGACCTGAAGGCGGGGAACTACAGCCGCAGCGCGCGGTATTGCGTGGACAAGGGCGTGATGCTGCCCGAGGCGCTGGGCTGGGCCGAGAAGGCCGTGTCGATGGACAAGAAGTATTGGACCCTGCACACCCTGGCGCTGTGCCAGGCTGCCAACGGCAAGTACAAGGAGGCGGTGACCACCGCCAACGAGAGCATGGCCATGGCCCAGCAGGAGAACGATGCGAGCTACGTGAAGATGAACAAGGCGCGGATCGAGGAGTGGTCGAAGAAGTGACCCGTTCCGGACCGAACGGAGGAGCCCCGCATCAGCGGGGCTTTTTCGTGTCCACCCTTAGAGTCCCAGGCTCAGCAGTCCGCCGTCGACCACCAGGCAATGCCCGGTGATGAAAGAAGCCTTGGTCATGCACAGGAACGCGATGGCGCCGGCGACCTCCGAGGGCTCGCCCACGCGCTTCATCGGGGTGCGCTGCAGGATGCGCTCCAAGCGCTCCGGCCGGGCCAGCACCGGCGCGGTCAGCGGTGTGCGGATGTACCAAGGGGCCACGGCGTTCACGCGGATCCCGTCGGCGGCCCACTCCACCGCGAGGCTGCGGGTGAGCTGGAGCAAGGCGGCCTTGCTCAGCGCATAGGCGGCGCCACTGCCCACGTCGACGAGGCCGGCCACGCTGGCCACGTTCACCACCGCCGGCGCCCTGCCTTCCTTCAGGAACGGATGCAGTGCACGCAACAGCTCCGCAGGTCCCAGAAGGTTGGTGCCGACCACGAGGTCCTGTTCGCCCGGACCCAGTTGTGACCAGGGTTTGCGGATGTTGGTGCCCGCATTGTTCACCAGGATGTCAAGGGCGCTCCAGCGCTCGCCCACCGCCCGCACGATGCGCGCGCGGCCTTCCGTTGAGGTGATGTCGGCGGCAATGCAGGCCGGATCGTCCGGGGCGCTGCGGGCCGCGAGGATCACGTCCGCGCCCAGGCTCCGCAGTTCCGCCACGGTGGCCTCGCCGATGCCGCGCGTGCCGCCGGTCACCAGCGCGCGCTTACCGCTCAGGTCCCATCCCGTCATGGCGCGAAGCTAGACCGCCGGGAATGAGCAAGCCCCCGACCACGGCCGGGGGCTTGCTCGGAACGGTACGCGTCGCTTACTGACGGTTCACCAGACGGGTGGTGGTGCCGGTGGCGTTGCCCACGCGGATGGTGTACATGCCGCTGGCGTAGGCGCCCAGGTCCACGGTGGTGCGGCCGGTGAAACGACCGGTCTGCAGCGTCTGGCCCAGGGTGTTCATCACCTCGATCGTGTGGTTCTCCGCGGTGGCGGTGATCACCTGCACCTGACCATCGATGGTCGGGTTGGGGAACATCGAGAACTCCGGACCGGCCACCTCGCTGAAGCCGATGGTGGGATCGAGCAACATGCGGATGGCGAAGGCATTGCCGTTGGTGAACGACCCGGGCTGGGTGCCCTGGATGTTGATGATGGCAGCGGTCGAGGGCTGCGGTACGGTGGCATCATCCACGACGGTCACGTTGCTGGTGCCGCTGTTGCTGAACAACTCCACGCCCATGTAGTATGAGCCGGGGTTCAAGGAGACCGGGTTCAGGAAGGGGATGATCACCTCACCGGCGATGGTATCGGCAGCGGACAGCGTGTAATCCTGGCTGGTGGCGATGGGGTTGAACACATCATCGCTTCCGCCGAGGGCGGCGGGCATGATGGCCAGCGAATCACCATGCACACTGGCGATCATCAGAGCACCCGTGCGGCTGTTCGAGCCGATGTCCACGTTCAGGCCGTACAGGGTGGTGGGCGCATTGATGCGGAAGTAGTTCAGGCAGAACACGTTGTCCGTGGCATCCGTGAAGGAGGCGGTCCCGATCAACGAGGTCACTTCGGTACCGCTGTGCACGCCAAGCCCGTCCAGCGCATACTCCAGATCGTTCAGCGCGAAGGTCCGTTCCGCAGTGTCGTCGCTGGGGTCGTCCTCAAGCGCGTCCTCGTTGGAGGTGACGGTCAGGGTCATCGTGTAGGTGCCCTCGGCCAGGCCACCAGGCAGGGTGACGGCCTCGTCCATCGTCACCGTGTCGCCGGGGTTCACGGTGCCGGCGTTGAACGTGGCGCTGAAGGCCGTGCCACCGCCGGGTGCGGTCACCGTGGCGGTCATCACCAGGTTGGTCTGTGGGTTCAGGCCGATGTTGCGGAGCTGGCCACCCAGGAAGAAGGTGCTGCCCAGTTGGGGACGGGGGATGGTGCCGAACTCGACCCCGCCACCCACGTGGGACACGAAGCCGAAATCGACCACGCGGCCGTAGTCAGGCACATTGCTCAGGGCCAGATCGTCGATCGCCCAGAAGTACTCCCAACCGCCCAACCACTGGAAACGGATGTACACAGTGGACTGGTTGGCGGCCACGGACGTGATGTCGAGGGCGATGCCTTGCGGGTTGGCGCTCCAGCGCGAGCAGGGCGGTTGAGCGGAACCGGTCGTCAGGCAGGGGAAGGGCACGAAGTCCGTCCAAGTGGTGAGGTCCGTGCTCACCTGCACCTTGACGTTCGTGGCCGCATCATAGTCGAACACCCCGATCAGGCTCTCGAAGGTGAGCAGGACGGTGGGCTGGCCGCTGCAGTCAATGGCGCTCGTGGTGAGTTCCGTAAGGTGGTCCGTGCCGGGGGACTGAGCGAGGCCGCGGTCCGAATTGGCCCAGAGGTAACCATTGGAGGCATCCGTGGCCCCGAAGGTCGAGGATGGCTGGTAGCCCAGTGCGGCCACGCTCACGGCGTTCGGGTCATTGCTCCACACGAAGTACACGCTATCGGTGCCGAGCGGGGTCAAATTGTCCTGGTTCGTCCAACCGGCGGGAACGGCCCCACCGGAGAAATCCTCCGTCCAGAACGGGGCAGCACGCAGTGCATCGAAGCTCGGGGGCAGATGGCTGGGGGCCGGGGCCGTGTAGGAACCGGCGGGGTGGTGCTTCACGTAGCCCTGGTAGTCGTGCGCGTTGCCGCCGGCCGTTTGGGCCATCACAGCAACGGAGCCGACCATCAGGGGAAGGGAGAGGAAAGTCTTCTTCATCTGAGGTAGGTTAGGGGATTAGCGTCCGTTGAGGCCGAAAGGTAACACCGTCCGTGGAAGATCGAACGATCCGTCCCGGGCGCAGCGCGACCAGGAGATCGACCAAGCTTGGGTGCCTGACGACGGGGCCTTTTCGTCGACCGACGAACCGGGTTCGTCGATCAGGCGCTCGGCCGGCCGGGTCGGCCCCCGGTGGTGAGGATGGCCTGCAACCCCACTGCCAGCACCACCACGATCGCCGGCGCGATGAGGTTGTACCAGAGGAAGGCGATCTGGGTCTCGGAGAAGTGGATGTACAGGATGAGGGCCTGTGCCACCAGCGCCGCGATGAACACCGCCGTGCCGCCCACGCGCTTCAGGAAGAAGGCCACCAGGAAGATGCCCAGGATGGTGCCGTAGAACAGTGAGCCGATGATGTTCACCGCCTGGATGAGGTTCTCGAAGAGCGAGAAGAGCGCGGCGAAGGCCAGCGCCAACAGCCCGAAGCCCACCGTGGCCCATTTCGTCGCCCGCACCTGCTCGCCGTCCGTGCGTTCCTTTTTCACCACATCCACCACACTGGTGGTGGCCAGCGCGCTCAGCTCCGCGCTGGTGCTGCTCATGCCCGCGCTGAAGATCATGGCCAGCAGCAGCCCGATGATCCCGATGGGCATGTGGTCCATGATGAAGGTGATGAAGATGTAGTCCTTGTCGTTGGCTTCGGCGGTGGGAAGGGCGGCCTTCACTTCGGCGCGGTAGGCCTCGCGCAGGCGGGTGTCCTCGGCCAGGGCGGTGGTCAGTTGCTGGTTGTCGGTGGGCTGCCCGGCGCGGTGCGCGGCCACCCATTCTTTGGCGGCGGTGGTGATGGTGGCGGCGTTGGTGGCGTGTTGTGCATGCAGTTCGGTAGGTCGACCCGGTGGGTCGACGGTACGGGGGCTTTGTCCTGCTATTGTCACCTCGTTCGCGTGGTGTTCTCGTTGCGTCGTTGCGTCGTCGCGGTCCATCACCTGCATTTCTCCGCGCCTCTGCGCCTCTGCGGCCATCTCCGCCACGTTCGCGCTGTTCCAATGCACCGGCGCCTGGTGGAACAGGTAGAACACGAACACCAGCACGCCCGTCAACAGGATGAAGAACTGCATGGGGATCTTCAGCAGCGCGTTCATCCACAGCCCGCGCTGGGCCTGCTGCTCGTTCTGCCCGCTGAGGTAACGCTGCACCTGGCTCTGGTCGGTGCCGAAGTAGGCCAGTTGTAGGAAGAAGCCGCCGATGAGCCCGCTCCACAGCGTGTACTTGTTGCTCGGGTCGAAGCTGGTGTCGATCACCTCGGTCTTGCCCAGGGCACTGGCCAGTTGCAGACTTTCCACGAAGCCGATGTGTTCGCGCAGGGTCCACACCACCAGCCCGAAAGCCACGAAGAGCCCGCCGAACATCACGGCCATCTGCTGCTTGTGCGTTACGCCCACGGCCTTGGCGCCGCCGGTGGTGGTGTAGAGGATCACCAGCGTGCCGATGAAGACGCAGGTCCAGCTGAGCGGCCAGTGCAGCACCTTGCTGAGGATGATGCTGGGCGCGTAGATGGTGATGCCGGCCGCCAGCCCGCGCTGGATGAGGAAGAGCCCCGCCGTGAGAAGCCGCGTGCGCGCGTCGAAGCGCTTGCCGATGAACTCGTAGGCCGTGTACACCTTCCATTTGTAGTAGAGCGGGATGAACACGCGGTTGATCACCAGCATGGCCAGCGGCAGCCCGAAGTAGAACTGCACGAAGCCCAGGCCGTCGAGGTAGCCCTGTCCCGGCGTGCTGAGGAAGGTGATGGCGCTGGCCTGCGTGGCCATCACGCTGAGTCCCACCGCCCACCAGCGTTCATCGCCCCCGCCGCGCAGGTAATCCGCGCTGGTGTTGCCGGCGCGCGTTTTCCACACCCCATAGCCCACGATGAATCCAAGGGTGCCGAGGAGGATGAGCCAGTCCAGCCAATGCATCGATCAGATGATCAGAAGGTCAGATGATGGAATGCGGACCCGCAACAAGGCACCCGTAGCGTCGACCCACCGGGTCGACCATGTTCGATAGCGATGTGGCGTTTGGGCATGGCCTATCGCGCAGCACGTGGCGATATCAGATTCGCAAAAAGCCGATACGCCCCCGGCACGCCCGCCGGCAATTGCCGGAAGAAGCTGATGCCTGTGTAGATGAAACGCCCCTGGCCGTGGTCGCAGGTGATGAGCCCGCCGTTCAGCGGTTGCTCGCCGGGATCGTTCCAGGCGATGAGCGGGGTGTACTTATCGCCAAGCTCACCAGCGAAGTAGAGGCCGCGTTCCTGGACCCAGCCCTCGAAGTCCTTCGCGGAGATGGCGTTCGGGGTGGTGAGCAGCGGGTGCTTCGGGTCGAGGAATGTGGGTGTCGCCTCCTCCACGGTCACGCGGTCGCGGGTGATCTTGAAGGGGTGGGGGCCGAGCGTGGCGGGATCGATCTGGAAGTCCTCCACACCGGAGACGGAGAAGCGCGGCGTGGTGTTGTACTGCACGATGAGCGTGCCGCCCTGCTCCACGTACTGCAACAGCAGCGGGTGCAGCTCCTTCATGCCTTTGGTGGCGTTGTAGGCGCGGATGCCGGTGACGATGGCGTCGTACTTCTTCAGCTCCTCCAGCTTGGCCGCGGAAGGCTCAATGAACTCCACCACCACACCCAGCTGCTCCAATGCCTGCGGCACTTCATCGCCCGCGCCCTTCACGTAGCCCACGCGCTTGGCGGTGGTGGTCACCTCCAGCGGCACGAGCTTCACCTCGGCAGGCGTGTAGTACACCTGCGGCATGATGTGCGGGTAGTCGATCTCGTGCAACGTGCGATCGGCCTTTCCTTTCGGACCTGAGAACGTGAACTTCGCGGCACCGGGTTGCGCGCCGCTCTCCGGCTTCAGGCTGAAGGTGAACACCTGCCGCTCGTTGCGCTTGGTGAGGTTCACCGGCCAGGCATCCCGGCTCGCGATCCAACCTGTAGGCGGTGTCATGCTCAGTTGACCGGTAAGGCTGTCGGTGAGCGCTTCCACCTCCACGGTGATGGTCTGCGGACCGCCCCGTGCAATGAGCACGTCGGTCTTCGGGATCACCGAAGCCACGGGCGTGACGTACACCGGACGGATGCGCTCACCGGCCACGCGGTCGACCCATTTGTGCATGATTCCGCTGCTGGCATAGAAGTGCTCGTAATCAGTTGTATCTAGTTCTGGGTTGAATGCTAGGGCTACATAAGGTTCCGGAATCATAACGGGAATGATGTTGGCGTGTCCTGAAGGAGTTTGATACAGGTTCCCATGAGGACGCTCCAGCCAGAAAGGTTCCATAACGGTCTGATGAACCACACGGAGAGCAGTGTCGATCCGATCAGTGAGACGTATGTCTTTCGAACCGAAAGAACGTCGATCCCAATCAACTCCGGAACTCCAGCCATAAGTACTTAGGAAGAGTTCTCTTCGGATGCGCGGAAAGCCAGTGACCTTGACTTCTATGGTATCAAAAGTGCTCGAGTAACTCTTATTGCTCAATGCATCAAAGGACACTCCTAAACATGCGGATGCAAGATCATTTAGCGCATCTGATTTGATCTGGCCCCATCTCCATTGATCATGTGTAGGCTTGTTGTCATTCACCCAAGAGGCTATGGTGCGATTAAGAGTATGAAGTTTATCGAAGCTCCTTTCTGGACTATTGATATCAAAGCTTGAGACAAGTTCTGCGCTCTTCGCGCTTATACTGCTCGATGCCTTCACTCGCCCCCACGTCATATCGATCCCCTCAAAAATGTCCTTCGTCCTCGGCCGGTCGCCCTTGATGAACTTGAGGTACTCCAGCATCTCCCCCCGGGTTTCCGCCGCACCGAAGCCCTGGCTTTTGTGCATGCTGCGGCTGCGCCCGGCGATCTCCGTGTAGCTCAGGCCCAGCAGCGGGTCGTAGCCGCCCACGTCCACGGTGAACCAGTCGGGGTCGTTCTTCGCGATGTCGGCCAGGTCCTTCTTCCACCAGGTGCTGCCGTTGAAGAAGAGACGGCGTGGCTGCCACACCTCCAGCCCTTGTTCCAGTTGCTCCGGAAAGGCCTTTGGATCACCGGCCAGGTCGAAGGCTTCTTCGGCGAGGATGGCGCTGGCCTCGTGATGGCCGTGCCCCGCGCTGCGGTCGCGCGCGAAACGGGTGATGATGATGTCGGGCCGGAACATCCGGATCACACGCACCACATCGCTCAGCACTTCCTGCTTGCCCCACTTCTCAAAGCTCTCGGCGGCATTCTTGCTGAAGCCGAAGTCCACCGCGCGGGTGAAGAACTGTTCGCCGCCATCGATGCGCCGCGCTTCCAGCAGCTCCTGCGTGCGGATGATCCCCAGCGCATCGCCCAGCTCGGGACCGATGAGGTTCTGTCCGCCGTCGCCGCGGGTGAGGCTGAGGTTGCCGGTGCGCACCTTCTTGCCGTTGGCCAGCCAGGCGATCAGGCGGGTGTTCTCATCATCGGGATGCGCCACGATGTAGAGCACGCTGCCCAGCACGTTGAGCTTCTTCATGCGGTGCAGGATCTCGGCGGCGTTCGGCTGTGCCGGAGGACGCTGTGCCGAAAGCTGAAAGTGGAAAGTTGAAAGAAGAAACAGGGCGAGCGTGAATAGGCGCAGTGCCCAGGACGGACGGAAGTGCATGGGACCAAGGTAGAATGCACCGCTGGCCTTTGGCCAGCAGCCAGTGGCCAACAGCCAGCCGCCGCCTACGCCACTTGCTCCGCCAGCACCTTGGCGATCTGCTCCTTGTAGCTGCGGCCGCTCACGATGCGTTCGTTGTTCGCCATCGTGAAAATGAACTCGTTGTTGCCGCTGTAGCGACTGCTGCGCACGTGGGCCATGTTGACGATGTAGCTGCGGTGGATGCGCAGGAATCGGCCGGGGTCCAGTTCGGTCTCCACGGCGTTCATCGTCATGCGGTGCAGGAAGTGCCGGTCCTTGAGCTGCAGGCAGAGGTAGTTGCCCTCGGCCCGCATGTACACCACGTCGGCCACGTTCACCTTGTGCTCGCGCCCTTTCTCCTTGATGGTGAAGTGCTCGATGAACTCGCTGTTGGCGTGCATGTGCTCGCGCACCAGGTCCATCAACTTGCCGGTGAGGCGGCTGTTGACGTTCATGTCCAGGTGGCGCTTGGCGCGTTCCAGCGAGGTGAAGAAACGTTCGTCGTCGTAGGGTTTCAGCAGGTAGTCCACGGCGTTGACGTCGAAGGCCTTGAGGGCGTACTGGTCGTGGGCGGTGACGAAGACCACGAAGGGGAGGCGTTCGCGCGGGATCTGCTGCACCACCTCGAAGCCGTTCATCTGGGGCATCTGCACATCGAGGAAGAGGAGGTCGGGGCGGTGCTTGGCGACCGATCCCAGGGCCTCCTGGCCGTTGCGGCACTCGCCGACCAGCTCGATCTCGGGGTCCTGGGCGAGCAGGCGGGCAAGGCGCGCGCGAGCGATGGGTTCATCGTCCACGATGAGGGTGCGGATGTGTTTCATGACGCGGGGTCGTTGCGCTTGAACGGGAGGGTGAGGTGCACGGTGAAGCCTTGGCCGCCGGGGGAGGACACCTGCATGTCCGCCGCATCGCCATAGAGCAGCCGAAGCCGTTCACGGACGTTGCGCAGGCCGATGCCGCTGCCTGCCACCGCACCTTCGACGTCGGCGCAGCCGAGGCCGTTGTCCCGAACGGCGATGTGCAGGCTGCCGTTGCGGCGTTCGGCGGTGACGGCGATGTCGACGCGCTCGCTGGTGAAGCCGGGGCCGTGCTTGATGGCGTTCTCCACCAAGGGTTGCAGGAGCATGCTGGGCACCTCGGCGTCGGCGCACGATGCGGGGATGTCGTACTCCACATGCAGGCGGTCCTGGAAGCGCACGGCCTCGATGCCGAGGTAGTGACCGATGTGATCGATCTCGCGCGCCAGGGGCACGCGCTCGCGCTGTTCCTTGTCCAGCGTGATCCGCAGCAGTTGGCCCAACCGGCTCAGCACGGTGCGGGCACGGTCGGTATCCTGGTCCATCAGGGCGCTCACCGTGTTCAGCGTGTTGAACAGGAAGTGCGGCTGCAGCTGTTTCTTCAACGCATTGAGCTGGCTCTTCTGCAGCTCGTTCTGCAGCTTCATCAGCTGGGTCTGTTTCTCGCGCATCATGCGCGCATTGTCGAGGGCCACCAGCACGCCCATCAGCACGCCGTACTCCATGAAACGGCTGAGGATGGCGGGGGGCAGCGCGCTGAGGGCCCAGCTGCGCATGCCGGGGTCGCTGAAGTCGAACTCGCCGCGCCAGTGCAGGATGCCGTAGTAGATGCAGGAGGTGGAGGCCTCGTGGAAGGCGGCGATCAGCAGGGCCAGGCCAAGGTGCAGCAGCAGCACCGGCCCCCAGGGCCGGCCGCTGAAGGGCCAGCGCTTCAGGATGGTGTAGGCCAGCGGGGCGAGCAGGGCCCAGAAGAGGAAGTTGAGGTAGGGCACGGGGGCTTCCCGCCACCACCGGAATTCGCCCATTTCCTTGAGCTCGGCATACACGTAATGGTGCATGTAAGCTTGCAACAGGAAGAGCGTGGCCATCACCAGGGCGCTGCCCAGTACGATGCGGTAGCTGATGGGCGTGCGCTGGAAGTAGTTCATCGGGTGGGCCGGGCTGGACGGGCGCAGGTCGTGCGCGCCGCGGACCGGAAGGCCAAGCTATCCCGGTGCACAGGCCGCACCAACCCGAACGTGATGAACGGCGCCCGAAGGGATGGACAGGGACGAACGGTTGGATGGTCGGAAAAGACGGAAGGCCCCGAAGGGCCTTCCGCACGTCGAAGAGAGGTGGCGCTCTAGCCGAAGGTGAAGGTGAATCCGTTCACGGTGACCGTGACGGTGCCGTCGCAGGACCCGTTGCCGAAGTCGACATAGCGGGTGGCGAGCCCCTGCGGGGTGATCTCCAGTTCGCCGCTCACCACATGCCAGCAGCCCAGCTCCACACGGAGGGCCTGTGTGATGGTGAGCGTGTAGGGCACGCCGTTGCGGGTGGTGCCGCTGCCGTTGCCGGTGATGAGGTACACGTCGTCCCATGGGGTCAGGGTCTCCTCACCCTGGACCCAGGTGCGCACACGGCTGGCGGTGTGGGTGCTCGTCCATGCGTTGTTCGGCGCGGTGATGGTGCCGTTGACCGCGATGGCGAACTGCGTGTGGCCGTCGCCGTTGGGGCCGAGGTTCGTCACCGTCTTGGTGCCCTCCACCTTGTGGTCGTTCAGGTAGTAGTCCTGCGGGGTGATGGTGATCACGGTGCCCACGGCGCGGTAGGCGCCGGTGAAGGTCACGAGGATGCGTCCGCGGCGGGCCCGGCCGTCCTGCCCGGTGCAGTTCACGGTGCCGAAGTCGATCAGCATGGTGCGGGGCATCACGGTGGTGTCGATGACGATGGTGTCGATGCAGGCGTCCATCATGCCGCGGACGCCGCCCTCTTCGGCGGCCTGGTCGGCCTGCTTCAGCATGTCATTGAACATCGATTCGGCGAAGCTGTTGTCCACAGCCGAGGTGTAATCGTTGTTCACCGGATCGGTGGTCTCCTTGCGGCAGGCCGTGAGGGCCAGGAGGGCAAGGGCGAAGGTGGCGAGCAGGTGGCGGTGCATGTCGGTGTGGTTGGTTCGTCCTTAGGACGGTATAACGGGATCCTGGTCCGATCCGTTCATGCCGGCTGTTCTACCCGCTCGAGCCGCAGGAAGGTGAAGGGGTGGGCGTGGCGCTCGTCGGCGGGGTGCTCCTCGCGCCACACCTCGTGCCAGCCAGCGTCCACCAGGGGGAAATGGGTGTCGCCCTGGAGCTCGGCATGCACCCGGGTGAGGTAGATGCGGTCCACCATCTTCCTGGCCAGGGCCTCGCGGTACAGCTGGCCACCGCCGATGATGAAGGCCTCGGGTTCGCCCAGCGCGCGTGCATGGTCCAGTGCGGCCTCCAGGCTGCCCACCACCACGGCGCCGGGCGCGTCGTAGACGGGGTTGCGGGTCACCACGATGTTGGTGCGGTGCTTCAGCGGCCGATACCGGATGGGGATGCTCTCCCAATTGAGCCGTCCGGTGATGACACAGTGGCCGCGCGTGGTGCGCTGGAAGAAGGCCATGTCATCCGGCAGGTGCCAGGGCAGGTCACCATCCCGGCCGATGACCCCGTTGGCGCTGACGGCGGCGATGGCGCTGACGATCATACGGCGACCTCGGCCTTGATGTGCGGGTGCGGATCGTAGTCCTTCAGCGTGAAGTGCTCGAAGCGGAACGCGAAGAGTTCGGTCACGGCGGGGTCGAGCTCCATGCGGGGCAGGGCGCGCGGTTCGCGGGTGAGCTGCAGGCGGGCCTGGTCGAGGTGGTTCGTGTAGAGGTGCACATCGCCGAAGCTGTGCACGAACTCACCGGGCCTCAACCCGCACACCTGCGCCACCATCAGGGTGAGCAGGGCATAGCTGGCGATGTTGAAGGGCACACCGAGGAAGACGTCGGCACTGCGCTGGTAGAGCTGGCAGCTGAGGCGGCCTTCGGCCACATAGAACTGGAACATGGTGTGGCAGGGCGGCAGGGCCATGCGGTCCACGTCGGCGGGGTTCCAGGCGGTGACGATGAGGCGGCGGCTGTCGGGATTGCGCTTGATCTGCTCCACCACATTGGCGATCTGGTCGATCACGCGGCCATCGGGCGTGTGCCAGCTGCGCCACTGGTAGCCGTACACGGGGCCGAGGTCGCCGTTGGCATCGGCCCATTCGTCCCAGATGCGTACGCCGTTATCCTTCAGGTAGCGGATGTTGGTGTCGCCGGCCAGGAACCAGAGCAGTTCATGGATGATGCTCTTCACGTGCAGCTTCTTCGTGGTCACCAGCGGGAAGCCCTCGCCCAGGTCGAAGCGCATCTGGTGGCCGAAGCAGCTTAGGGTGCCGGTGCCGGTGCGGTCGTGCTTCTGCACCCCGTGGTCCAGGATGTGGCGAAGGAGGTCGTGGTACTGTTGCATGGGATCAGCGGCGAAGGTATCGGCGCCTTGCGGCCGGGCTTTGGGCCAGATGTTGACAGGTGTCGATAACCCCGGAGCAGCGCGCCCTACTCCACCACCACCTTTTCATGATACGTCCCCTCCTTGAATGAGCACTGGATCACGTAAGTGCCAGCACCGAAGCGTGATAGATCCACTACCTCCGTCCGGCGGCCCGTGGGCAGCGGGCGCTGGTGCAAGCATCTGCCCATGGCATCGTACACGCCGTAGTAGCTCCCGGCCAGGACCGGCGCAGGGAAGCGCAGCTCGACGATGCCGTGGTTCGGATTGGGAGCGACCATGAACGATGCGGCGTGCTCTTGTATGTAGGTGGACAGCGCCGCCAATTTGACCACCCAGGCATCTTCCGAGCCGTGGTTCCCTGAAACATCGCCGTCGTTGGACAGGGTCCAACCTGCAAGTGCGACCCCACCGTCCGTGGTTGCCACGAGCGCGCGGGGGATCTCCGTGGCGCTGCCGCCCAGGGTCTGTTGCCATACCAAGCCTCCGGAGGCGTCCAATTGGGTCAGCCAGAAGTCATAGAGGCCGAGGTTGCCGGTGACGTCGCCATCGTTGGATGAGGTGTGGCTTGCGATCAATGGACCGCTGGAAGAGAGCAAGGGGTTCGAGGTGGACCAGTCCTGCGCGGAGCCACCAAGCGCGCGTTGCCATTGCACTGAACCGGTATCGCTGAGCTGAACTGCCCAGGCGTCGGGGCCTCCATGATTGCCGCTCACATCGCCATCATTCGACTCCGTGTATCCGACGACCATGTATCCTCCCAGCGGGTTGGTCTCCACCGCCAGGGCCCATTCCTCATTCATTCCGCCGAGTGCAACGGACCACTGCAACGCGCCGTCGGCATCGAGCTTCAGCACCCAAGCATCGTCGTCTCCGTGATGGCCGAACACATCGAGATCATCACTGAGCGTGTTTCCAGCGAGGATGAATCCACCGTCGGCGCATCTGCGGATGCACCTGCCCCACTCGGCAAGAGTTCCACCATACGTCTCCTCCCATAGAACAGTGCCTGTGGCGTCCAAGCGCACGACCCATAGATCGGAGGTGCCGTTGTTGTCGTTCACATCGCCATCGGATGAGAGAGTAGCGCCCGTGAAGATGTATCCGTCCTCGCCAAGCGGCAAGATGGATCCGGCCCAGTCGTATTGGCTGCCGCCATATGTCCGTTGCCATTGCAGCGCGCCACTGGCGTCCAGCTTCACCACCCATGCGTCTCCCATTCCCTGGTGCACGGTCACATCGCCATCATTGGAGGAGGTGCTGCCTGCGAGCACGCACCCCCCATCATCCGTCAGCTGCATATCGAACAGCTGTTCGGCAAGCGTGCCACCGAACGGCGCCTGCCACAGCACGTCGCCGGTGGCATCCATCCTAACGACCCAGAAGTCAGTGCTTCCGTGCAAGCCGACCACGTCGCCGTCACTCGAATTCGTGTAGCCGGCCAGCAGGTAGCCTCCATCCGGGGTCTGGTGAAGGGCTTCGGCCCTATCCGCGTTGCTGCCGCCAAGGCACTTCTGCCATTCGATCGCTGGGCCTTGCTGGCTGCTCGCGCTGCCGAGCGCGATGCTGAAGAGCAAGGTGGGAAGGATACGCGAGGCCATGTGCCGGAGGTCGAAAATAAAGGGCATTGCCGTTCGCCGGTCGGTCACGAGGGGGAGGCCGTCGGCGAGGTCGAACCGCATCTGGTGACCGAAGCAACTGAGGGTGCCGGTGCCGGTGCGATCCGTCTTGCCGGTGCCGGTGCGGTCATGCTTCTGCACCCCGTGGTCGAGGATCCGGCGCAGGAGGTCGTGGTAGGGCTGCATGCGACGGCGAAGTTAGCCCAGGCCATAGCCCGGTGTGGGCGCCGGGGGCTCTTCGTCGTGCGGGTCGGGTTCCGGTGGCCGTCTGGTGCCGTTCCGTGCCGGCCGTTCGGCGGCCGGTTCCCTTCCGCTGTTGCCGGGCAGGGCGGCCAGCAGGCGCAGCTTCATGCGTTCGTAGTAGCTGCGCTTGTCGATGCCATGGCTGATCAGGTAGGCCACCATGGCCGCGTACATCAGCTGGAAGATCACGCTGTGGCGGTCGGTCATCTCCAGCACGAGGATGGCGCTGGTGAAGGGCGAGCGGGACACGCCGGTGAGGAAGGCGGTCATGCCGGCGAGCACGAGCACGTTGAACTCGCCGCGGCTGGGCTCGAACCACTGGGCGATCCACCCACCCACGGCCGCTCCACTGGCCAGGCTGGGGGCGAAGATGCCGCCCGCGCCACCCGCGCTGAAGCTGAACAACGGACCGAGGACGCGCGCGGCGATGTCACGCCAGCCGGGGTCCACGTCGGTGTCGAACAGGTAGCTCTCCAGCAGGTGCTTGCCGCTGCCCAGCGCGAACGAGCCGGTGAGCTTCACCGTGACGGCGAAGGCCAGCGCACAGCCCACGGCGAACAGGGCCTGTGCGGCGTTGCCCTTGAGCGTACGCCGCCATTTGTCGAGCAGCAGCACGGCCTTGCAGAAGAGCGCTCCGGCCGCTCCGGCGCACAGGCCGATGGCGAGCACCTTGTACATGAAGCTGAAGCCGACGGGCTCCAGCTTGGGATAGCCCAGGAAGAGGTAGGGGCCGAGCAGGAGCTGGGCGGTCATGCCGGCCAGGATCACGGCGGTGAGGACGGCGGTGCGGAACTGGGCGATGTGGGTGCGGGTGAGCTCCTCCACGGCGAAGACGATGCCGCCGAGCGGGGTGTTGAAGGCGGCGCTGAGGCCGGCGGCGCCGCCGGTCACCATCATCACCTTGCGGCTCACCTTGGGCCAGAAGGGGGGCAGCAGCTTGTGCACGGTGCGGTACACGCTGCCGGCGATCTGCAGGGTGGGCCCCTCGCGGCCCACGGCGCCGCCACCCACCACCATGGCCAGGCTGCTGGCGATCTTCACCAGGATGATGCGCACGTTAAGGAACCGCCAGCTGCGGTCCGTGGCCTTGTCGTTGGCCACCTCGATGGCGGCCATGAGCTGCGGGATACCGCTGCCTCCGGCCATGGGGGCGAAGCGCCGCACCAGCCACCAGCTGAGCAGGAAGGCGAGCGGAGCGCTGACGAAGACCCAGTCGGGATGGATGCCGATGACCCAGGCGTGCACCTCTTCCACCAATCCGAAGAGCTTGGCGTAGCCCACGGCGATGAGGGCGGTGATGACAGCGGCCACCTGGTAGGGCAGCGTCAGGAGCGTGAGCTCCTTCATGCGGCTGTTCATCACCTTGCGGCCCAGCCAGGCGAAGGCGGAGGTCACCTGCCGCTGGAGGCGCTCGATCAGGCGGGACGGGGCCGGGGGCGGTGTGGGCGGCACGGTGCAAAGTTGCCCCACCGATGTGCCGCGCCGGTCCAGTGCACCGGTGCGCTACCAACAACGCGGCATGGACAGTGGCTCACTCGGCGCCCACGCGCTCGAGGTCGACCAGCACATAGCGGTAGGTGGTGCCGCGGTCATAGGCCTTCAGCAGGGCCTGCGTACCGGAGGAGTTGAACACGGCGGTCATCGGGCAGGCCACCAGGCCGCCCTCGGGCATCCAGGCGGTGCCCTGGCGCGCCACCTGCCCGGTGCGGTCGATGCGCACGGCCTTGAGCACGCCGGGTTCGGGCAGCGGCGCCTTGCCGTCGCCTTCACCGCCGCTGGCCAGGATGCCCGCCAGCCCCTTCGGGGTGTGGCCGTAGAGCAGGGTGAGGCCGTCGTTGTCAGGCCGCAGGCCGGCCGTCTCATAGGCCTGCCCGGCGGTGGTGAGGTAGGCCCGGTCGATGGTGCGTTGCCAGCGCACGGTGTCCGTGGCGTCCAGGTAGCTGGCGCGCAGCATGCCGCAGAAGTGGCGCATGGCGATGGCGTCGCCCACCGGCAGCTGGAACTCGTTGTCGACGAAGGCTTCGACCAGGATGGTGCCACCGTCCCACGCGGGCAGCAGGGTCACCACCTCGTCGGGCAGCTTGGCGCGCACGGAGGCCGGTTTGTTCGGGTCGCCGTCCACGGTGCCGAAACCGGTGAGCTTCACCTTGCGCACGCCGGCCAGGCGCTGGTCCACCAGCGGGGTGGGCTTCAGCTTGGGGTCAAGCGGGTCGAAGGTGACCACCTGTCCGGGGATGCCCGTGAGGGCGCCGTAGCGCAGGGCCAGGGTGATGCGGCCGTCGGGGCGTTCGCAGAAACGGGCGGTGCTCACAAAGTCCTTGTCCACGAGCACATCCTTCACGGAGCGGCCCTGGTCGCTGATGGTGGTGAAGTGGAGCTCGTGGCAGTTCTTGTCGCCCATCTGCTCCTGTTCACAACGGAACACGTAGGCGAGCAGCAGCACGCGGCCGTCGTTGGTGAGCTGCATCTGGTGGATGCGGGCCTGCCCGGCGGGCCAGGGCAGGGTGGCCAACGCGCTCCATTCCTCGCGCAGGTCGCGGTCCAGGCAGGTCATCCACAGCTGCTTGCCGTCCTTGCCCTTGCTGTCGTACATGTTCAGCAGGTGGCGGCCGCCGTCGGGCGCGGTCAGCAGGCGTTCGGTGTGGGCGCTGGTGAGGCCGAGGCTGAAGAGGATGGGATCGGGCAATGGACGCCGCGCGAGGCTGCTGGCGGCGTCCACGGCCCAGGCATGGCCGAAGGACGCGATGCGGCGGAAGCCGGAGAGCGCGAGCGGCGATCCGCCCACGGTGGCCAGGCCGAGGTCGGCGCCCTTCTTGCCCGGGCTCACCAGCAGCACCTCCATCGCATCACCGCGCGGAAGCGGCATCACGCCGGTCCACTTGACACCGTCCAGCAGCACGTCCTTCAGCACCACCTCCTCGGCGGGCTTCAGCTGGGCGTCCAGCCGCACCACTTTGTGCGCGGGCCCCTCCTCCACGTAGAGCAGGGCGCGACCGTCGGCGGACAGCAGCCCGTCCACCACGGCGTGCTGGTCGCCCTGGGCGTTCTTGAAGCTGCGGGTGAAGGGTTCGCCGACGCGCGCGGCGGGCTGACCGTCCACGGCGGAGGCGAGCAAGGCCGTGGCGGCCAGGAGGAGGATGCGGGTCATGGGCAATGGACGAGGGCGGGGGCGAAGGGTGGCCGCAGGCTCAGATCATCATGCCCACGATGGTGGCGCTGAGCAGACTGGCGAGCGTGCCGCCGAGCAGGGCGCGGAAGCCGAATTCGCTGAGCCATTGGCGGCGGCTTGGGGCCAGCGAACCGATGCCGCCGATCTGGATGCCGATGCTGGCGAAGTTGGCGAAGCCGCACAGCATGTACGTGGCCATCACAATGCTGCGCTGGTAGGCGAAGACACCGTTCGACTTCAACTGGGCAAGGCTCTCATAACCGACGAATTCGCTGGCGATGAGCTTCTCGCCCACGAGACGGCCTGTCAGGGTGATGTCCTCGCCGGCCACGCCCATCAGCCACATCAGCGGGGCGAAGGTGTAGCCGAGGATGAACTCCAGGGAGAGCACCTTGAAGTTGCCATGCGACACGGAGGCCACCCAGGCGTTGAGCCCCGTGGCATCGCCGACGCGCAGGAACACGTAGTTGAACAGGGCGATGAACGAGAAGAACACCAGCAGCATGGCGGCCACGTTGGCGGCGAGCTTGAGGCCCTCGGTGGTGCCGTTGGCCATGGCGTCGAGGAAGTTGCTGCCCACCTGGTCCATGCCCACGCGCATCTCCGCGTCGAAGGCCTCGGTCTGCGGATAGAGCACCTTGGCCACGACGACGGCGCCGGGTGCCGCCATCACGCTGGCGGTGAGCAGGTGCTTGGCGAAGAAGAGGCGTTGCACGGGGTCATCACCGCCCAGGAAACCCACGTACGCCGCCAGCACACCACCGGCCACAGTGGCCATGCCGGCCACCATCACCAGGAAGATCTCCGAGCGGTTCATCTTGTCCAGATAGGCTTTCACCATCAGGGGTGCCTCGGTCTGCCCCAGGAAGATGTTGCCGGCGGTGCTGAGGCTCTCCGCGCCGCTGAGCTTCATGCTCTTGTTGAGCGCCCAGGCCAGGGCGTACACCACTTTCTGGATGACGCCCAGATAGAAGAGCACGCTGGTGAGCGCGCTGAAGAAGATGATGGTGGGCAGGATCTGCAGGGCGAAGATGAAGCCGAAGCTCTGCACGTCCATCAGGTCGCGGAACAGGAAGGTGCTTCCGGCCTTGGTGAAGTCGAGGACCTTCACGAACATGCGTCCCACGATGTCGAAGCCGGCCTGCACGAAGGGTACGTAGAGCACGCCCAGGGCCAGCACCAGTTGGAAGGCGAGGCCGATGCCGACCACCTTCCAGTTGACGTGGGCACGCCGCGCACTGAAGACCCAGGCGATGGCGATGAGGGTGGCCATGCCGAGCAGGCCCCGGCCGATGCCCAGGGCGCTGGGACCGGTGAGCGGTGCGGGCCCTCCGCTCTGCGCGGCCAGGGGCAGGGCGGTGATCAGCAGGAGCACGGTCACGGCCAGGAGGCGTGCGGGGGAGAGGGAGCGGATCATGGGTCAGGATGTGGGACCGCCTTTGCCCAGGTGCAGCAGGTTGCGGCGGATCCAGCGCGGCAGCAGGATGGCGCCGGCCAGGATATACGGGTAGTAGCTGATGAGGCGCCACAGCAGGGCCAGCGCGGGGGCCAGGCCCAGGGGGATGAACATGCCCAGCAGGTCGTTGAACAGGAACTCCGCCAGGCCACTGCCGCCGGGAGTGGGGCTCACCAGCACCAGGATGCCCATGATCACCTGCTTGCCGAAGAGCAGCAGGTCGTCCACCGACTGGCCGTCGCGGAAGGCGTGCACCAGGCAGTTGACGATGCTGTAACGGGCCGTCCAGCTGGCGAAGGTGGCCAGCAGGGCGGGCCACCAGTAGCTCCAGCGTTTGCTGCGCAGGCCGGTGGCGGCGGTGATCAGCTGGTCGCCGGTGGTGACCGCATTGCGGCGCCAGCGCTTCAGCACGGGGATGCTGAAGAGGCCCACCAGCCAGCGCTTCACGATCACCGGGTTGATGAAGAGCGCGTAGGCCACGAAGAGCTTGTAGGCCAGGATGATGATGTACACGGCCCAGAAGGCGACGTACACGCTGCTGCCCCACACGCTGGTGCCCACGCCCACGCCGCTGAAGAGCGCGTCCTGCCCCACCAGCAGCACCATCAACGGGGCCATCACCGCCAGGAAGATGCCGTCCAGGAAGCTGGTGAAGGTGATGACGGTGATGCTGCGGCCGGCATCGACGCCTTCGCGGTTCAGAATGAAGATGGCGAAGAGGAAGCCGCCGCCGATGAGCCCGGGGGCCAGCGCCGAGCTGAACTCCCACAGCATGATCACCACGAAGCTGCGCCACCAGCTGAGCGAGCGCTCGGTGAGGTGGCGGATGCGCACCATGTACGCGTAGTCGCGCACCACCACGCTGCCGAAGGCCAGGGTGATCCACAGGGTGCTGGCCCAGGTCCAGGTCACACTGTTCAGCGCGCTGAGGTCGCTGTTGCGGAAGATGAGGACCGCGGTGATGCCCAGGCCGATGAAGACCGGCAGCAGCACCTTGCCCAGGCTGAAGGAACGGAGGAAGGAGCGGGCGTCGTCCGACATGCGGCGGGCTTGGGTCCGGCGATGATCGGCCTACGGCTCGGGGTCGTTGTCGCTGTAGCTGTCCGGCTCGGGCTTGGGCGGGGTGGTCAGCACGCGGTAGAAGAAGTACAGGGTGAAGCCCGTGACGGTGAGCACCGAGGCGAGCATGAGGACGAGCGCGGAGGTGTTCATGGCGTGTGCGGATCAGACCATTCCGTGGGCGTGGCGTTTGCGTTTCAGGTAGGCCGTGCGCACCAGCAGGGCGATGCCGATGTACACGGCCAGCAGCAGCAGGCGCGAGGCGTGCAGGTAGGGGCTGGCCGGTGCGGTGATCTTCTCCCAGATGCCGGGCAATGAGCCGATGAAGACCACGGCCAGGATCACGGGGGTGACGTACTTGATGATGAAGCGATAGACCGTCGGCGGCCGCAGATCGGCACCCATGTTGATCTCCGCCCAGCCCTTGTCCATGCCGAACACCCAGGCGAAGAGGATCACCTCCAGGAGCGCGAAGATCACCAGGCTCACGGTGCCGGCCCAATAGTCGTACTCGTCGAACACGCCGTGCTCGAAGAAGAGCACCGTGGGGAGGCCCAGCACCAGCACCACCAGGCCGAACATCCAGGCGGAGGGTCCGCGCTTCCAGCCGAACTCGTCCTGCAGGAAGCCCATCACCGGGGTGCCCATGGCCAGGCTGCTGGTGATGCCGGCGAAGAACAGCAGGCCGAACCAGCACACGCCGGCGATGGCCGACAGCCAGGGTCCCCACTGCGTGAACAGGTAGGGCAGGGTCTTGAAGCCGAGGCCCAGACCACCGGTGGCGGTGAGCTCCTTCACCTTGTCGATGCCCAGGTAGCCGATGGCGATGGGGATGATGATGGCGCCGCCCAGCACCACCTCCACGAACTCGTTCATCCACCCCGCGCTCATGGCGTTGAGGGCGATGTCGTCCTTTTTGCGGACATAGCTGGCGTAGCACTGGATGCTGCCCATGCCGACGCTGAGGGTGAAGAAGATCTGCCCTGCGGCGGCGAGCCACACGCTGGGTTTCCAGATGCTGCTGTAGTCCGGTGTCCACAGGAAGTTGAGGCCCATGGTGCCGTCGTGGATCGCGCCGTGCTCGCCGGCCTTCAAGGTCACCCCGCGGATGGCCAGGAAGAGGCCGAAGACGATCAGGAGCGGCATGCCGATCATGGCCACCTTCTCCACGCCGCCGCTGAGGCCCTTGCTCAGGATCCAGGTGTTCAACAACAGGCAGAGGAGCCAGAACCAGATGGCCTCATACGGGATGCCTGTCGTACTGATGCCGATGTCGATGTAGGTATTGAAGAAGGCCGCGACCCCCTCTGCGCCCATGTCCAGGAAGGTGCCGGAGATGCTGTGCCAGATGTAGCTCAGCGTCCAGCTCTCCAGGTAGCAGTAATAGGACGCCACGGCGATGTTGGTGAAGATGCCGAACACGCCGACGTACTTCCACAGGGCCCGCTTGGGGTCCATGTTGTGCAGGATGAACGGCGTGCTGTGGTGGCCCGAACGGCCGCCGAAGCGGCCCATGCTCCACTCGATCCACAGCAGCGGGATGCCCATCAACAGGAAGCAGACCAGGTAGGGGATGATGAAGGCGCCGCCACCGTTCTGGATGGCCTGCACCGGGAAGCGGAGGAAGTTGCCCAGGCCCACGGCGTTGCCCGCCATGGCGAGGATGAGCCCCACGCGCGATCCCCACGATTCGGTCTTGGACATGCGGTCGTGTTTCGTGGGCGACAAGATAGAGGTTCGGTCGAACGGAGAACGGGCGGCAGCTGGATGCGCGCGGGTGATGCCCCATTGGTCTTCACGGACCGATGCATACCTTCGGAAGGAAAACTCAACTCCACATGAAGCGTTTGATCACCCTCCTGGTTTGTGGTATGATCCTTTCGTGGGCTGTGGCACAGAGTCCGTACGTCCCCCCTGACTACTACCCGAACGATGTCCCGCTCCGTTCTGCCGGGTTCCCTGTGAATGAGGGGCAGGTCATGCTCACCAACGGTGATCCCGCCACCGAAGTGGCGTATTACAGCGAGGGCCTGAGCCCGCAGTTGTTCATGCAGGAGGGCTCGCGCATGTCGTTCGTCATCGCCGCGGTGGACACCAGCGCTGGCACTGAGGATACCCTGAGGCTGTGGCCTACCAAGTGGGCTCGGGTGGAACAGTGGTACCCCTGAACTGGGATGCGGAATACACGGCGAACAGCGGCACGGGACTGGTGAACTTCACGTTCGACAGCTACGACCCGGCGCGGGTGCTGGTTTTGCAGTTCGGTCCCGCCCCGCTCGGTGGAGGCCTGTACGATGTTGATGGCCTTTGTTGGAGCACCTACTTCGGGGGCAATGGTCGCGATTTGATCCACGAAAGCACCACGGACCCGCTGGGGAACTACTACGTGGCCGGCAGCACGCGGAGCACATTTCTGTCATTTCCACCTGCACCAGGTTACAGTCTTTACATGGCTGGTGAATGTGCGTTCGTCTGTCAATTGGATGATACGGACAACATGTCGTGGAAGACCTTCATCGGCGGCAATGTCAGCGCTGAGGTCTCGCAGGTCGCTGGATTGGCTTTCCGCGGCGGGAGTACGCCGTCGATCTACATGGCAGGTACAACTACATCACAGAGCTTCTACCCTCAGGCTTCAGGAACGGCGTATTTCGTTGGTACGAACAACTCCTTTGGCAACAAGGGATATCTGACTCGGTTTGCTAGTGCCACTGGGCAGCTGGCTTGGTCTACCTATTTCGGGGATACGGATGTCCAGATCACCGGCTTGGCCGTGCCAGACGGGGACTACCTATTTGTCACCGGGCGTACCTCGGGCAACCTGCCGGTCGAGCAGGATCCCGGCAGTGGTGTGTTCTATCCCTACAGCGGCGGGAGCGACGGCTTCGTGTGTAGGCTGAATGCGGCGGACCGGACGACCTGGTGTACGTTCCTCGGTGGCACAGGCAATGATGTTCCTCTCGAGCTGCGGGCCTCAAAGGACCCCTCACCGAGGGTAGTGATCGCTGGTGTTACCAACAGCCCAGCCATACAGTTGATCAGCCCTGGTACCAATGCCTTCGTGGAACCGGCCTTCGGAAACCAGGACGGGTTCATCTATGAGTTCGACTTCGCAGGGAGCCATGTTTGGTCCACATACATCGGGGGACCGCTCAGCGACCAAGTGGGGCAGAATGCGCTCGCGTTGGAGCCAGGGAGCGGTGATGTGGTCATCGGAGGGCTTACGTCCGGCCAACTGACCATTGTTCCCGGTGTGGGGTGGAGCGAATCCACGCACCCCGCCTTCAACATTCCGGCATTTCTGGCGCGCTTCAGCGGTGCGGATCGCTCCATCCAATGGCTCACTTACGTGGCCGGCGATGACTACGCCACGAATGACATCAACAGTGTGGTGTTCGATGGCCAAGGCCAACTGTTCGTCAGCGGCCGGTGCTCTGGTCCGGGCCTGGTGCTGCAACCTTGGCTGACCGCGTACTACCAACCGATGATCATCGCCGATCACTTGGGAGGGAGTACAGAACCCAGCGACTGCTTCCTAATGGGGTTCGGCACTGGCCAACAATTGTTGTGGAGCTCCTATTTCGGCGGCGACGCGAGCGCGGCCTATCATGAACTGATCTACACCATGCTGCCCCGAAAAAGCAACCTCTACGTCGCAGGATACACCAGCAAACAGATCGGCATGTTCACCACCTACTTCCCGCTGGATGATGGTGGCGGTGTGCCCTACTTCGAGCCTGGTTGGCAAGGAGCAGAGTATGAGGGCTTTGTTACCTCATTCTGCCTACCGGCACCAGTTGCTGTTCCAGACATCATGAGTGGAGTTGTCGGATTCTCAGCCTACTTCCTTGGCCCAGCGGGTCTGCAACTCGAGGGTCTCTTGAACAACGACGCCATGGCGGAACTGATGGACAGCAGAGGCCGAATATTGTTAAAGCAGCGTATTCGGCCGATCGACGGCAGAGCGAGGTTGTCGGTGGCTGGATTGGCCGAGGGTGTCTACTTGGTCCGGGTTCCCGGTCAGGGCGCGCTAAAGCTCCACCTGCCCTAGGGATGGCCATGCGGCGTTTCATCATTACCGCCGTGACCCTTGCAGGGGTTGTGAACCCTGCCGTTCCACAGACCCATTGGGAAGGGATCGGCTTGCCGGGCCTGTTCACGGACCTGAGAGCGATCGTAGTGGATGATGCGACGAATGCGGTCTACGTTGGCGGATGGGGACATCCGATCGCACATGACGGCTATTTCGGAGTTCCGCTGTTCACGCGTACGGGGATGAATTGGGATACAATGGCCATTTTCAGCCATGGGCTGAACGACATGGTCATGTGGCAGGACACCTTGCTGGTAGCAGGTGGCTTTGAATGGGTGAACGGGGATACGATACACGGCATCGCCGCTTGGGATGGAAGTACCTGGCATCCGTACGGGACCCTGCCGCCTTCGGGTTCGATCCATCGGTTCCGCGTGTTGGATGGCGAGTTGTACGCCGTGGGGGTCTTCGACACGCTGGACGGGGCGGCCTGCAACGGCATCGCCAAGCGGGTGGGAGATCATTGGGAGTCCATTGGTCCGATCACCAACACGGTGACGTGCATCGTGCAGGACCTGGCCATCTACAACGGGCACTATGTGGCGGTGGGCGCGATCCACTTTCCGGGCGATCCTTACCGCGATGTGCTGATGCAGGTGAACGGGACCTGGGTACCGCTTGGCGGTCAGGGCCTGATCGGTGGGTTCGCCAACGGCATGGCCTGTGCGGCATACCAGGGCGATCTCTACGTGGGCGGGGCCATTCCCTTGAACGCCGGCAACGCCGGCCATGGGATCATGCGGTGGGACGGGAGCCAGTGGAACGATGTGGGCGGTGGGCTCACCTATGCGCCCAACGACTACACCTACTCCACAGGGGCCACCCGTTTCGTGGAACGCGATGGCCTGCTATTCACCATGGGCTCCTTCCTGTATGCCGGTGGTGTTCCTGCCAGCGGCATAGCCACCTGGGATGGCAACCGGTGGTGCGGCCTGGGCGGTCAGCTCAACCCGCCGGTCAACAGCATCGCCTTCGTCCAGGATACGCTCTACGCCACCTGCTTCGGCAGCGCCGATGGGATCAACGTGAACTGCGCTGCAAGGTTCATCGGCAGCACCTACCAGGATACGTGCAGCGCAGCGGTGGGTATGGCGGAACAAGGCGTTGCTGAGGTCCATTGGACCATTCACCCGGTGCCCACCACAGGCCGGGTCGTCCTTCAAGATCTACCACACGACAGCGAACGGATCGAAGTGTGGGGTGTCGATGGCCGGTCGGTCAGGGCATTTCCAGTGACGCAAGGATCCTCGGGGCCGCTGGTGCTGGAGACAGGACTGCCCGCCGGCACCTACACCTTGGTCGTGCAGCACGGATCGACCTCGAGCACGAACCGGCTCCTTGTGGTCCCCTGATCGCACATGGACGAAAGCGTCCCTCAATTCGTCTGCTCCCTCCGCTTGATCTCGTCGCGGATCTTGCTGGCGCGCTCATAGTCCTCGTCGTGCAGCGCCTTCTCAAGCAGTTCCTTGAGCTCCTCGATGCTGCTGCCCTTGATGCCCTTGGCGGGCTTGCCGCGCTCCACGGGTTCGGCCGCGCTCTCCTCCTTGCCCTCCTCGCCCTCCTCCACCTTGAGCCCGGCCGCACCCATGATGAACTCGTAGGTATGGATGGGGCATTGAAAGCGCAACGCCAGGGCGATGGCGTCGCTGCTGCGGGCGTCGATCTCCACTTCGTGCCCGTTCTGCTCGAGCACCAGCTTGGCGTGGAAGATGCCCTCCACGAGATCGTTGATGATCACCTCCTTGAGGCCCACGCCGAGGGTGTCGCTCAGGTTCTTGAACAGATCGTGCGTGAGGGGACGCGCCGGCTTGATGTTCTCCACCTGGATGGCGATGGCCTGGGCCTCCACCCCGCCGATGATGATGGGCAGGCGCCGTTCGCCGTGCGCCTCCGCCAGAATGAGCGCGTAGGCACCGGCGTGCGTGTGGCTGTACGTGATGCGCAGGAACTTCAGCTCGACCTTGTCCATCCTCTCCGTGCGGGGCCGTGAAGATAGGCAGCGGCCGCGAGTTGCACGCCGTGCCGGATGTCCGGTGCGCTACCGCTCGGCGTTCAGCTTCTTCGCCGCCGCGATCAGTTGGGGCAGCACCTCGAAGGCGTCGCCCACGATGCCGTAGTCCGCGGCCTTGAAGAAGGGCGCCTCGGGGTCCTTGTTGATCACGCAGATCACCTTGCTCTGGTTCACCCCGGCCAGGTGCTGGATGGCCCCACTGATGCCGATGGCGATGTAAAGGTTCGGGCGGATGGCCACGCCGGTCTGCCCCACGTGCTCGTGGTGCGGGCGCCAGTGGTCGTCGGCCACCGGACGGCTGCAGGCGGTGGCGGCGCCCAGTTCGCGGGCCAGCTCCTCGAGGGGCCCCCAGTTCTCCGGGCCCTTCATGCCGCGGCCACCGCTCACCACGCGCTCGGCCTCGGGCAGCGGGATGCCGGCCCCGGCCTTGCGCAGCTCCTTCACGGTCACCCGCGCCGGGCCCAGGTCGCCGCCGAACTCCTCCACGGTGGCGGGGCTGCCACCGGAGCCGATGGGCACGCTGTTGGGGCTGAGGCTCACCACCCGCACGGGGCTGCTCACCTCCACGAAGGCGCGGGCCTTGCCGCTGAACACGTTGCGGCGGAAGCGGCCGTCCTCGGGCAGGCCGGTGGCGCCGGCCACGTGACCGGCCTTCAGGCGCGCCGCGATGCGTGGAGCCACGGCCTTGCCGGTGGCGTCGGCCACGCAGACGATGGTGGTGGCGCTGGTCGCTTCGGCCACGGCGCACACCAGCCTGGTGAGCTGCTGGCCGTCCACGGCCTTCACCCCGCGGGCCACCACCACCTTGGCGGCACCGTTGGCCCCCAGGACCTCGAGCCCCTGCGCGTCGCCGAAGGTCACGGCGGTCACCGGCCCTCCGGCCAGCTGGCTGGCATAGGTCACGGCCTCCTGGGCGGCTTTCGGGAGCTTCTCGCCGCGTGTGTCGATGAAGACGATCGTGCTCATCTGGGATCTTCGGTTTGGGGGCCTGCCACAGGGGCCGGCTTCAAGTTCATTTCTTCAGTTGCTCTCTGCGTCTCCGCGGCCTCGTTCGCTCAGATCACCTTGGCCTCGGTGTGCAGCAGGTCGATCAGCGTGCCGGCCTGGTCGGCGGGGATGAGCTTCACCGCGCCCTTGGCCGGAGGCAGTTCGAAGCGCACGGTGGCGGCCAGCGGTCCCTGCCCGGAGGCGGGCACCACCTGCAGCGGCTTGGTGCGGGCGGCCATGATGCCGCGCATGTTGGGGATGCGCTGCTCGGCCATGCCCTTGGCGGCCCCCAGCACACACGGCAGGGCCACCTCCAGCACTTCCACGCCGCCGGGCACGTCACGTTCCACGGTGGCCATGCCACCGCTCACCTCCAACTTGCTGGCCAGGGGCACATAGGGCAGGTCCAGCAGTTCGGCCACCATGGCGCCCACCTGGCCCCCGTTGTGATCGATGGTCTCCTTGCCGGCCAGCACCAGATCGAACCCCTTGTCCTTGGCATAGGCGGCCACTTCCGCGGCCACTTGGTAGGCATCCTCCGGCCGGGCGTCCACACGCACGGCCTCATCGGCGCCGATGGCCAGGGCCTTGCGGATGGTGGCCTCGGTGTCGGCCGGTCCCACGGTGATGGTGGTGACGCTGCCCGCACCAGCCGCCTCCTTCAGCTCGAGGGCACGCACCAAGGCGTACCACTCGTCGTAGGGGTTCACGATGAAGGTGACGCCGTTGCCGTCGTACTGGGTGTTGTCCGCCGTGAAGGCGATGCGCGCCGTGGTGTCGGGCACCTGGCTGATCAGGACGAGGATCTTCATGGTGGGGGAACGTTGCCGCGGCGGGATGGTTCGTGGGGTCCGGCAGCGGGGCGCGAAAGTAAGGACCGCTGGTCGCGCAGGGATGGCGACCGACCGAACACAACCTCAGGCCGTGCTTTCGGACATGAGCCGCGGATCCCGGTGCCGGCGGTGGAACGGCCCGGGTGTCAGGCAGCACGGCACTTCCGGCCGCCCTGACCAATGCCCGCCCGCGCCACCTACTTTTGGGGCCCATTTCCACGCCCATGCGCACCATTCAGTTCCGCGAGGCCCTCAACGAGGCGATGTCCGAGGAGATGCGCCGCGACCCGTCCGTCTTCCTCATGGGCGAGGAGGTGGCCGAGTACGATGGCGCCTACAAGGTGAGCAAGGGCATGCTCGCCGAGTTCGGTCCGCAACGGATCATCGACACGCCCATCAGCGAGCTGGGCTTCACGGCCATCGGGGTGGGCGCCGCCATGAACGGCCTGCGCCCGATCGTGGAGTTCATGACCTGGAACTTCGCCATCCTGGCCAGTGACCAGATCATCAACCACGCGGCCAAGATGCTGCAGATGAGCGGTGGCCAGTTCCACATCCCCATCGTGTTCCGCGGGGGCAATGGCAGTGCCGGTCAGCTTGCCGCCACCCACAGCCAGAGCTTCGAGGCCTTCTATGCCAACATCCCCGGCCTCAAGGTGGTGACCCCCAGCAACCCGTACGATGCCAAGGGCCTGCTCAAGAGCGCCATCCGCGACGATGATCCCGTGCTGGTGATGGAGAGCGAGCGCATGTACGGTGACAAGGGCGAGGTGCCCGACGGGGAGTACCTGGTGCCCATCGGCCTGGCGCATGTGGCGCGCATGGGCACCGACGTTACCATCGTGAGCTTCGGCAAGATGATGAAGGTGGCCCTGGCCGCGGCCGAGGAGCTGCAGAAGGAGGGCGTGAACGCCGAGGTGATCGATCTGCGCACCATCCGCCCGCTCGACACCGCCACCATCCTGGCCAGCGTGAAGAAGACCAACCGCCTGGTGGTGGTGGATGAGAACTTCCCGATGGTGAGCATCGCCAGCGAGGTGGCCTACCGCGTGCAGAAGGACGCTTTCGACTTCCTCGACGCGCCCGTGCTCCGCATCAACCAGGCCGACACCCCGCTGCCCTTCAGCCCCCCGCTGATCGAGGCCAGCCTGCCCAACCCCGCCCGCGTGGTCGCCGCCGTGAAGGAGGTGATGTACCTGCGGAAGTGAGGGTCGGCGACCAGCGAGTGCCCGCGCACACGAGCTGCGCGCCGAGCGGTGAGTGAATGCCGCCCTGTCCGACGACGATCGTGGTGCCGGCATTCACTCACCGCTCGGCATTTGCCACTCAACGCTCAGCACTCCGTCAGGACTTTTCTAATTTCGCGGCCCTCTTCCGCCCGATGGGGGATGGAAAGCGCTGACGGACAAGACCATACACAACACAGAACGAGATGGGAGTTGAACTGATGTATTACCTGCCCGTGCTGGGCGTGGTGGGCCTTGTGGTCATGGTGGCCAAGGCCATGTGGGTGAGCAAGCAGGACGCCGGCGATGCCAACATGCAGGAATTGGCGGGTTATATCGCCAAAGGCGCCAGCGCCTTTCTGAAGGCCGAGTGGAAGGTGCTGGGCATCTTCGCGGTGCTCGCTGCGGTGCTGCTCGCGTGGAGCGGGACGCTGGTGGAGCACAGCGATTGGGTGATCGCCGTCGCCTTCCTCATCGGGGCCTTCTTCAGCGCCTTTGCGGGCTGGATCGGCATGAACATCGCCACCAAGGCCAACGTGCGCACCACGCAGGCCGCCCGCACCAGCCTGGCCAAGGGCCTGCAGGTGAGCTTCAACGGCGGCACCGTGATGGGCCTCGGCGTGAGCGGGCTGGCCGTGGTGGGCCTCAGCGTGCTCTTCATCGTGTTCTATAAGATGTATGTCAACGGCGCCAGCCCCAACGGCGAGGAGATGATGAAGGCCCTCGAAGTGCTCGCGGGCTTCAGCCTCGGCGCCGAATCGATCGCCCTCTTCGCCCGCGTGGGCGGTGGCATTTACACCAAGGCGGCCGATGTGGGCGCCGACCTGGTGGGCAAGGTGGAGGCCGGCATCCCCGAGGACGATCCGCGCAACCCCGCCACCGTGGCCGACAACGTGGGCGACAACGTGGGCGATGTGGCCGGCATGGGCGCCGACCTCTTCGGCAGCTACGTGGCCACCATCCTCAGCACCATGGTGCTGGGCCGCGAGGTGGTGAGCGCCGACAACTTCGGCGGCATGGCCCCGATCCTGCTGCCGATCCTCATCGCCGGCCTCGGCATCCTGTTCAGCATCATCGGCACCTTCTTCGTGCGCATCAGCAAGGACACGGACAGCGTGATGGCCGCCCTCAACAAGGGCAACATCGGTTCCATCCTGCTGACGGCCATCGCCAGCTTCTTCGTCATCGGCTGGATGCTGCCGGAGACCATGACCTTCCAGCGCGGCGAGGTGGTGCTGCAGATCGAGCGCATGAACGTGTTCTATGCCATCGTGCTCGGCCTGGTGGTGGGTTTCCTGATGAGCTACATCACCGAGTACTACACGGCCATGGGCCGCAAGCCGGTGGACAGCATCGTGCAGAAGAGCGGCACGGGCCACGCCACGAACGTCATCGGCGGTCTGGCGGTGGGCATGGAAAGCACCTTCCTGCCGATCCTCGTGCTGGCGGCGGGCATCTTCGGCGCGTTCCAGCTGGCCGGTCTCTACGGCGTGGCCATCGCCGCTGCGGGCATGATGGCCACCACCGCCATGCAGCTCGCGATCGACGCCTTCGGCCCCATCAGCGACAACGCGGGCGGCATCGCCGAGATGAGCGGCCTGCCCAAGGAGGTGCGTGAGCGCACCGACATCCTGGATGCCACGGGCAACACCACGGCCGCCACCGGCAAGGGCTTCGCCATCGCCTCGGCCGCCCTCACCGCGCTGGCGCTCTTCGCCGCCTATGTGGGCCTCGCCGGCATCACCGCCATCGACATTTACAAGGCCGATGTGCTGGCCATGCTCTTCGTGGGCGGCATGATCCCCTTCCTGTTCAGCAGCATGGCCATCAGCGCGGTGGGCAAGGCCGCCATGGACATGGTGAAGGAGGTGCGCCGTCAGTTCCGCGAGATCCCCGGGATCATGGAAGGCACGGCCAAGCCCGAGTATGAGAAGTGCGTGGCCATCAGCACGCAGGCCAGCATCCGCGAGATGATCCTGCCCGGCGCCCTGGCGCTGCTCAGCCCGGTGATCGTGGGCTTCGCGTTCGGGCCCGAGGCGCTCGGCGGCCTGTTGGCCGGCATCACCGTCAGCGGCGTGCTCATGGGCATCTTCCAGAACAACGCGGGCGGTGCGTGGGACAATGCCAAGAAGAGCTTCGAGAAGGGCGTGGTGATCGACGGGCAGACCTACAAGAAGGGCAGCGACCCCCACAAGGCGGCGGTGACCGGCGACACCGTGGGCGATCCCTTCAAGGACACCAGCGGCCCCTCGATGAACATCCTCATCAAGCTCACCTCCATCGTGGCGCTGATCATCGCGCCGCACATCGCGGAAACGGGTCACCACGCCGCCACGCCGGCCCCGGTGATGCAGAACATGCCGGCCGGCAGCAGCGATGCCAGCCTGCCCGAGGCGCCTGCGACGGACCGTGTGTCCGCCGCGCTGGACCTCGGCGACCGGCTCTGATCCCGGGCTCCTGAACGGCGAACGCCGCGCTTACGAGCGCGGCGTTCGCCGTTCAGGAGTGACCCCTCAGCGCTTTTTCGCGGTCGCCTTGGCCGGAGCTTTGGCCGTTGCCTTCGCGGGTTTGGCGTGGCCGTTGGTGGAGGGTGTCTCGGCCGGGAAGAGGCCGTGGATCTCCGCGTCGATGGACTGGATGATCTTGCCGAGGTCGTCCGGCTTCACGTGGAAGGCGTTGTCGTCCACATCGATGATGAGCAGCTTGCCCTTGTCGTAGGTGCTGATCCAGGCCTCGTAGCGCTCGTTGAGGCGCTTGAGGTAGTCGATGCTGATGCCGTTCTCATACTCACGGCCGCGCTCGGCGATCTGCTTCACCAGGTTGGGCACGCTGGCGCGCAGGTAGATCAGCAGGTCGGGCGGCATGATCGCGCTGTCCATGTTCTGGAACAGGCGGAAGTAGTTCTCGAAATCGCGCGTGGTCATCAGCCCCATCGCGTGCAGGTTGGGGGCGAAGATGAAGGCGTCCTCGTAGATGGTGCGGTCCTGGATGACGCTGCGCCCGCTGCGACGGATCTCCAGCAGCTGCTCGAACCGGCTGTTGAGGAAGAAGATCTGGAGGTTGAAGCTCCAGCGCTGCATGTCCTTGTAGAAGTCGAAGAGGTACGGGTTGTTGTCCACGGCCTCCTGCAGCTGGTCCCACTTGTAGTGCTTGGCCAGGAGCTGCGTGAGGGTGGTCTTGCCCGAACCGATGTTGCCGGCGATCGCGATGTGCATGGTGGTCGGTGCTGAAGCGGGATGGCGAAGATATCCGCCGCCCGATGCGCCGTGCGCCCTTGTGGATAAGTCAGGGTGCGGGCAGGCGGGCGATGACGATGCGGTCGGGCAGGAGCAGCATCATGCGGCCCTGCTCCACGCGGGCATCGCGCAGCACCTCGCCCTCGCGGAGCGCCGGCAGCGGAAGGGGCGTGGTGTCCAGCGCGCGCAGGTCGAACCGCTCGAACCTTCCCTCACGCACCAGATACAGGGAACGGTGGCGCACTTCGAACCGTTCGACCCCGGTGAGCGGGATGGTGCGCGCGTAGGTGCCGAAGATGTCGAACACGAGGATGCCGTGCTTCGGCGAGTTCACGTACAGCCAGTTGTCCAGCTCCTGCATCTGCACGGGCTCCGGGGTGAGGCCGATGAGCTGGTCGATGCGGCCGGTGGCGGCCACGGGCCGGAGCTGTGCGTCCACGCGGATCAGCTCGCCCTCGCGCTGGTCGAAGAACCAGAAGTGGTTCTGCACGCTGGCGCAGGCCAGCACCACCTGCGGAAAGCCGCTGCGCGGCAGGTTGATCACGCTGCCCTGCAGGCTGAGGGTGTTGTCCAGCATCGCCAGCTGGCCCTGCTCGGCGCTGAAGAGAAGCGGCTTCAGGCTGTAGAACGCATCGAGGACGGCGATGCGGCCGAAGGTCTTCACGCTGTTGCGCAGCCAGCTCTCCCCGCGCGGGTTGAAGAGGGTGAGCTCGTCGCCGCGCAGGGCGTACACGTTGCCCAGTTCATCGGTGGTGAAGGCGTCGAAGCGCCCGTCGATCACCGCCTCCACCATGGGAGGGGCCTGCGGGGTGGCCTGCAGCGCGGCCAGCAGCGCGAAGGCGGAAAAGGTGCGCTTCATCACGGCACCGCCTGTGGCAACAACTGTTCCAGGTAGCTCCGGTCATTGGCCAGGCGGGGCACCTTGTGCTGGCCGCCGAGCTTGCCGCGCTGCTTCATCCATTCGTGGAAGGTGCCCGCAGGCACCGCGTGCACCAGGGGCCGGGCCAGGATGCGGTCGCCGGTTCGTTTGGCGTCGTAGTCCGAGTTCACTTCCCGCAGGGTGGCGTCCATCGCACGGATGAAGGCGTCGAGGTCCTCCGGCGCGCGCTCGAACTCGATGAGCCACTCGTGCCCCCCGCGTCCGGTCGCGCTCTGGTAGATGGGCCCGGCGGTGTATTCGCGCACCACGGCACCGTGCGCGCGGCAGGCGACCTCGATGGCGCGGTCCGCGTTCTCCACGATGAGCTCCTCGCCGAAGGCGTTGATGAAGCTGCGCGTTCGGCCGCTCACCTGGATGCGGTAGGGGCGCACGCTGGTGAAGCGCACGGTGTCACCGGGCACGTAGCGCCAGAGGCCGGCATTGGTGCTCACCACCAGGGCGTACTGCCGGCCCACCTCCACCTCGTGCAGCAATTTGGTCTCCGGCCGTTCGCGCCCCACTTGGTCCAGCGGCATGAACTCGAAGAAGATGCCGTAGTCCAGCATCAGCAGCAGATCGTCCGCACCATGGCGGTCCTGGATGGCGAAGTAGCCCTCGCTGGCGTTGTAGCTCTCCAGGTAGTTCATGGTGGGCGAGGGGAAGAGCGCGGCGAAGGGGTCGCGGTACGGACGGAAGCTCACCCCGCCGTGCATGAACAGCTCCAGGTTGGGCCACACCTCCAGCATGTGGCGCTTGCCGGTGAGCTCCAGGATGCGTCGGAGGATCACCAGGGTCCAGCTGGGCACACCGGCGATGCAGCGCACGTCCTCGCGCATGGTCTCGCGAGCCATCTGCTCGATCTTCTCCTCCCACTTGTCCATCAGCGCCACCTCGATCGCGGGGGTCCGCCGGAATTCCACCCAGATGGGCAGGTTGCGGATGATGATCGCGGACAGGTCGCCGGCATAGGCGTCCGGTCGGAGCCGCTCAATGGTGCTGCTGCCGCCCACCACCATGCTCATGCCCATGAACAGTTTGCTCTGTGGGAAGTGCTCGTAGTGGAGCGCGATCAGGTCCTTGCCGCCCTTGTAGTGGCAGTCCTCCAGCGCTTCGCGCGTCACGGGGATGAACTTGCTGCGGTCCTGCGTGGTGCCACTGCTCTTGGCGAACCACTTCACGTCCGTGGGCCAGAGCAGGTTCTGCTCGCCCTGGCGCATGCGCTCCACATAGGGTCGCACATCGTTGTAGTCCTGCAGGGGCACCCGCTCGCGGAACACATCGGGGTCGCGCACGGTGCCGTACTCGTGGCGCTTGCCCCATTCGGTATGGCGGGCGCTGCGCACAAGGTGGTGGAACACCTCGAGCTGCGCTTCGTGCGGGTTGTCGCGGAACAGATGGATCTGCCGCAACCGCTTCTTGATCAGGAAGGAGAACAGCGCGTTGACGGGCATGTCGGGAGCGGATGGGGTCCGTTGGCGCGGCTATCTTGTGCCGAAAAGGTAAGGACCCGCCGCCGACATGCACACCGGACCCCTGCGGAAGCTCAGCGCCACGTTCGTTCCGGGCACCTCTCCACGCGATGGCGAGGTGCGCTACGGCATGCGCTTGGGAGAGTCCACGGTGGACCTCAACGCGCGTGTGGGGACCCCGCTGACGGTGCGCGCCACGGGCGCCAAGACCTGCGTGGTGTGCGGGCGGAGCGTGACCAAGTTCTTCGGCCAGGGGTTCTGCTTCCCCTGCTTCCGCGATGCGCCGGAGGCCTCCGAGTGCATCATGCGGCCCGAGCTGTGCCGCGCCCACCTGGGCGAGGGGCGTGATGCGGCATGGGAGCGCGCCCATCACGATCAGGAACACATCGTCTACCTCAGTTGGACCGGCGGGGTGAAGGTGGGCGTCACCCGCAGCACGCAGGTGCCCGTGCGCTGGATCGACCAGGGCGCGGTGCTGGCCCTGCCCATTGCGCGCACGCCCTACCGCCAGCTCGCAGGCCTCATCGAAGTGGCGCTGAAGCGCGTGCTGGCCGACCGCACCGACTGGCGGGCCATGCTGCGTCCGATGGATCCCGCGCCCGATGCGCTCATCGCCGAACGCCCCCGCGCCCTGGGCGCCATACCGGAAGAGCTCATGACCCATGCCCTGCCCGGCGAGGCGGTATGGGCGCTGCGCTACCCGGTGGACCACCTGCCGCCCAAGGTGAAGAGCATCAACTTGGACAAGGATCCGGAGGTAACGGGTACCCTGGCCGCCATCAAGGGCCAATACCTGGTGTGGGCGGACGGCCGTGTGCTCAACGTCCGGAACCACAGCGGGTTCCACATCGAACTGGTCTGAGGGCCGGTTTTTTTTCCTGCGCACTGCAACCTGCCGCCCGGGGTCGCCGTACCAAGCTCAGGTTTTGGTCAGTGGACCGATCGTTAGGGCAGTCGAGGGGTCGTTCTTCGGAACGGCCCTTCGCTGTTTCCGGCCCGCTCAGTGCACCTCGACGGTGAAGGGCATGCGGGCCTGGATGCCGGTGGCCTGCTTCACACGCTGAAGCTCGCGGGCCTGGCGCACCACGTCCGGGTCAAGGCCCAGCACCTCGCGTTCCACATAGGTGGAGGCCTGGGCGTTCAAGCTCTTCATCAGGCTCTTGAAGAGGTCCTCCTGTTCGGGGTAGCCCACGGTGCGGTAGCTCTCCAGGCCGGCCATGCGCGCGGCGGCGGCGATGGCGTCCTCCAGTCCGCCCAGCTCGTCCACCAGCCCGATCCGCTTGGCGTCCGCGCCGGTCCATACCCGGCCGCGGCCCACGCTGTCCACCTGGGCCACGGACATCTTGCGGCCTTCGGCCACGCGGGCCTTGAAGTTCTCGTAGAAGCGGTCCACCAGCTCCTGGATCAGGGCCCGCTCATCCGCACGCAGGGGACGCGACACGTCGAACAGATCGGCGTAGTGGTTGGTCTTCACGCCGTCCACCGTCACCCCGAGGTGCTCGTTCAGCAGCTCCTGCATGTTGGGGATGATGCCGAACACGCCGATGCTGCCGGTGATGGTGTTGGGCTCCGCGTAGATGGTGTTGGCGTTGCAGCTGATGTAGTATCCGCCGCTGGCGGCCACATCGCCCATGCTCACCACCACGGGCTTGGCCGCGCGGGCCAGCTCCATCTCGCGCCAGATCACATCGCTGGCCAGGCCGCTGCCACCGGGGCTGTTCACACGCAGCACGATGGCCTTCACGGTGCTGTCCTCCCGGGCTTTTCGGATGGCCTCGGAGAGGGTCTCGCTGCCGATGCTCTCCTCGTCGCCCTTGCCGCTGCTGATGCCGCCGGTGGCGTACACCACGGCCACCTTCTCCTTGGCGGACGCCGTGCCGGTGATCACGTCATCACCCTTCACGCTGGCGCGCTTGTAGGTGCCCAGGGACACGAGTTCCAGCTCCTTGCCCTCCTCCACGCCGAAGCGCTTCTTCATCAGCGCGAGCACCTCGTCACGGTACAGGGTGCCATCGACGAGCCCGAGGCGGTGCGCATCGGGTGCCTGGCGGATCAGCATGCTGTCGGCGATCTGGTCCAGCCGGGCCTTGTCGAGGTGGCGTGAGGTGGCGATGGCCTCCAGGTACTGGTCCCAGATGCCATCGATCAGCGCGCCCAGTTGCTCCTCGTTGGCCGGGGTCATCTCCGTCTCGGTGTAGGACTCCCCGAAGCTCTTGTACGTGTTGTTGCTGCCCTTGATGAACTGGATGTCCACCCCGGCCTTGTCGAACAGGCCCTTGAAGAAGGTGAGCTGCGCCTGCAGGCCGCGGAAGTCCAGGTCGCCTTCCGGCACCACGAACACCGAGTCGGCGGCGCTGGCGAGGAAATAGGTGCCCTGGGTGAGGAACTCCGAATGGGCGTAGATGGGCTTGCCGCTGGAGGTGCGGAACTCCAGCAGCTTGCGGCGGATCTCCTGGGCGGTGGCGCTGCCGGTGTTCAGCATCGTCGGCTCCAGGAAGATGCCGCTGATGCGCTCATCGCGGCCGGCCTTGTCGATGCTCTCCAGCAGTTCATCGAGCCCGGTGCGCCCGGCGCCTTGGAAGGGGCCGAAGTCCAGCTCGAGGTCGTCCTTGCGGCCGCGGTCCACGATCTGGTCGTTGAGGCGGAGATGCAGCACGGAGCCCTTCTTCACCGTGGGCGCCTTGTCGCCGAAGGAGGCGCCCGCGGCGGCCACGATGCCGAGCAGCAGGACGAAGAGCAGCACGCACACCAGCAGGAAGCCCAGCATGGAGGCGAACACGTATTTGAGGAATTGGCCCATGGTCAGGAGATCGTTGCGTTCGGAGGCCGAAAGTACCCGGTGGTGCGAGCGGCCTGCGCTGGCGATCACACCAGCGGTGGGCGGGGGGGATGGAAGGTGCCGGATACCTTCGCCGCATGGGGGCCGAGGTGCTGCTCTTGCTGGGTGCCGACCAGGGCGATGTGCGGGCCACCTTCGCCCGCGCCGAAGAGGCCATCGCCGCACGCTGCGGCACGGTCCTGGCCCGCAGCCGCGACCACTGGACCGAGCCGTGGGGCTTCGCCGGGTCGGCGCTCTTCCTCAACCGGGCGCTGCTGATCGGCACCGCGCTCGCGCCGGAGGAGCTGATGGACCGGCTGCTGGGCATCGAGCGCGAGCTGGGGCGGGTGCGCGGCGGCGAGGGATACACCTCGCGCCCCATCGACATCGACATCCTGCTGTGGGGTGCCGAGCGGATCGACCGACCGGGAGTGCAGGTGCCGCATCCGCGGCTGCATGAGCGGGCCTTCGCGCTGGCGCCCGCGGCGGACCTGCTGCCGCTGGCCGTGCCCCCCGGCCACGACCGCACCCTGCTGCAGTTGCTGGACGACCTCCGGAGCTGATCGCCCAACTTCGCGCTCCATGCACCACGGCTACATCGCGTTGGAGGGGCTGATCGGCGCGGGCAAGACCACCCTCGCGCGGCGGCTGGCCGAACGCTGGGGCGCCCGCCTGGTGCTGGAGGAGTTCGACGACAACCCCTTCCTGCCGCGCTTCTACGCCGACCCGCAGCGGTACGCGTTCGCCGTGGAACTGAGCTTCCTCGCGCAGCGCTACCACCAGTTGAAACGGGCCAGTGAGCAGGACCTCTTCGCGCCGCGCACCGTGGCCGACTATTCCATCGGTAAATCGCTGGTGTTCGCCAGCGCCACCCTGAACCCCGAGGAGAACACGCTCTTCCGCGACCTGTACCGCATCATGTACGGCTCGCTGCCACGCCCGGACCTCATCGTGTACCTCCACCTGCCGTTGGAGCGGGTGCGCGACCGCATCCGCGAGCGGGGCCGCAGCTACGAGCAGGACATCCGGCCGGACTACCTGGAGCGGCTCCGCGAGCTCTACATGGACCACCTGCAGAAGGCCGACGGCCCGCAGGTGCTCGTGGTGGACCTGGGCGGGCACGACCTGCTGCGCGACCCCGGCGCGTACGAAGCCCTCTGCACCCGGCTGGAGGGCCCGCAGGCCAGGCCGTTCGACGTCGTGCAGCTCTGATCCACAGGCCATCGTGGAGAATTGGCCGGATCATCCCGGTCCGCCCACGGGGGCGTTGTTATGTTTGCGCCCGGAACCTCCTGAACATCAGCATCCCGATCGCATGAAACACGTCCCCCTGCGCGGCATGGCCTTCCTGGCCTGCTCAGCCCTCCTTCTGGCCGGCTGCGGCGGATTGGGCAAAATGACCAAGTACGCCGAGACCATCAAGTACACGGTCGACCCCAACCCCCTCATCGTCCAAGGCGACAGTGTGGCGGTGAACATCCGGGGCAACTTCCCCGGCAAGTACTTCTACAAGAAGGCCCAGGTGGAGCTGACCCCCGCCATCACCTACGCCGGGGGCGAGACCCCGCTGAAGATGGCCGGCTTCCAGGGCGAGGGCGCCGCAGGCAACTACACCGTGATCCCCTACGAGAGCGGCAAGGACTTCAACTACACCGACAAGGTGGCGTACGCGCCGAGCATGGAGACCAGCGAGCTGATGATCAAGATCCTCGGCAAGCAGGGCAAGAAGGAGAAGCCCTTCGACCCGGTGAAGATCGCCGACGGGGTCATCACCACGCCGTACCTGCTGAAGAGCGACGACAAGGTGATCATGGCCAAGGATGCCTTCCAGCGCATCACCCAGCACAGCCAGGACCTGCAGCTCAACTACAACGTGGCCAGCGATGTGCCGGTGAACGGGGACATGAAGGACGCCGATGTGAAGGCCATGCAGGATTTCCTCAAGGCCAACGCCAAGAACCCGAACGTGGTGATCAAGGGTGTGCGCATCGATGCGTACGCTTCGCCGGAAGGGGAGGTGGACATGAACGAGGGCCTGGCCAACAAGCGGGACAAACACGCCATGCGCTGGCTGCAGGCGGAGCTGGGCCGCAACAAGCTGGCCAAGGGCGACACGCTGTTCGCCAGCACGAGCCACGGTGAGGATTGGGACGGGTTCGAGCGGGAGATGAAGGCGAGCAATTTCGCGGACAAGGACCTGGTGCTGCGCGTGCTGGGCATGTACCCCGATGTGAACAAGCGCGAGAGCGAGATCAAGAACATGGCGGCCACCTACACGGAGATCCGCGAGACCATCCTGCCCAAGCTGCGCCGCAGCGAGGTGAAGCTGAACTACGAGCGCGTGGGCAAGACCGACGAGCAGCTCACGGCCATGAGCCGCACCATGCCGGACAGCCTCAC
>Ga0073899_10000133_pt1 | contig 65113 bp, 54 predicted proteins | sample KloWWTmetaKNB5Ph_FD_88975 | JGI IMG/M metagenome (GOLD analysis project Ga0073899, IMG submission 88975) | Active sludge microbial communities from Klosterneuburg, Austria, studying microevolution and ecology of nitrifiers - Klosterneuburg... | ecosystem: Engineered > WWTP > Aerobic digester >... | reverse complement strand
CGTGGCCCCATTGTGAAACGCAATGCGCTTCGTCGATGGCGAACAACGCTAGTCGGCCGTTGTCGTTGAGGCGGTCGAGCAGGGCCAGGAAGCGGTCGGTGAGCAGGCGTTCCGGGGCGACGTAGATCAGGTCGAGATCGCCCCTCATCAGGCGTTTTTCGGTAGCGCTGGCAGTTTCAAAATCGAGCGATGAATTCAAGAAAGCCGCACGCACCCCGGCTTGCAGGAGCGCATCGACTTGATCCTGCATGAGTGCGATGAGCGGCGAGACAACGATACCGCAGCCTGGGCGCAGCAGCGCGGGGATCTGATAGCACAGAGACTTTCCACCGCCGGTCGGCATGAGCACCAGCGCATCGCCGCCACTCGTGACGTGTTCGACAATCTCGGCTTGTGCACCGCGAAAGGTGCTGTAACCGAATACGGTACGCAGCAGGTCAGCGGCAGGGGTCTCTGACAAAATGGATTGCATCAAGGCAACCAGGGCAACTGCTGTCGCTTCATGCTCATGATGCGATGAGGGCGTGAAAGCTCAGGCCGGATTCGTCGCAAGCCAGGTAGTTGCCGTTGCAGTCCCAGTCACCGAGCACCCAGTGTTTACAGCGGCGGCCGTCGATAGCATGTGTATGGCATGATTGGCGATGCGTGTGGCCATGAATCAGGTGCGGGTAGTTGTATGTACGCAGCAGATCGGCGACTGCGTTGGCGTTGACATCCATGATGCTGGCTGGTTTGACCTGTTTTTCATTTTCGCTACGTCGCCGCAGCGCCTCTATTTTTGTCTTGCGTTCGGCGAGCGGCAGGGCGAGGAAGGTTTTACGCCAGGCAGGATCGCGAACCTCGGTGCGGAATCTACTGTATTCGATATCGTCGCTACACAGCGTATCGCCGTGCAGCAGCAGCGTCGACTGGCCGAAGAGGGTTATCAGATGCGGTTCTTCAAGCAGAATCGCGCCGCTGGTTTCAGCAAACGCCGGGCCAACCAGAAAGTCGCGATTGCCCGGGATGAAAAATACCTGCGTACCGTTCTTTGTCAGGTTTTTCAAGGCATGGCAAATCGAAGCGTTGAACGGATCGACATCGTCATCGTCGCCTGCCCAGTATTCGAACAAATCGCCAAGGATGTAGAGCGCATCGGCGTGGCTGGCTTGCAGGTCAAGAAATTTGAAAAACAGATCGGCTACGCCCGGCCGGGTCGAGCATAGATGCAAATCGGAGATGAAGAGTGAAGATGCGTCGCGCATGATGGGCGACGTTCAGTTTACACGGCTGCCTGCCCAGTGCAAGTGAATCAGTTGCTCCTGATCAGCCATTTCGCGGCGCAATTCGGAGAGTCCACTGAACAGGTCTTCGTTTGCCGCATACAGTTCGGGGATCAGTTCTTCGGCAAGACGGCCGGCGTTACTCGAATACAGTTGGGCGATTCGTGCGCCGATGCGATAGGCGTGCTCATGGAGGCGTCCGATGGCAATGAATTCGTCCTGATGTCCAAACTTATTTGTGCCATGGCTGTTATACCAGACGCCAAAGCGACAGAGATTGTGGTCAAAAAAGCTTTCATCCAGCAGGTGTTTGTGCTGTGAGTGCAGTGCTTCGAGCAGGCAGGTAACCCAGTTTCGATGATCAAGTTCAAGCGCCAGTAAAGGAAAATCTTCGCGCTTCCACGGCCGCGACAGGCTGTCTTGCCAGGCGGGTGATGGCTGAAATGATTCGACCCACAGTGGTACTGCCGCAGCCGGCATCGGCCTGGCGATACCATAGCCTTGTGCCAGATCACAACCCAGATGCATCAGCATCATGCCGTGCTGGATAGTTTCGACGCCTTCGGCGATGACGCTGCGCTGGAAGGCCGTCGTCAGTCCGACCACGCCTTCGACGATAGCCAGATCGTCGTTGTCTTCCAGCATGTCACGGATGAAGGACTGGTCAATCTTGAGGGTATTGGCCTGTAACTGCTTGAGATATGTTAATGAGGAATAGCCTGTACCGAAATCGTCGATGGCAAAGCCCACACCGAGGCGCATGCCGTCCTTGATGACTTGAGCGACATAGCTCATGTCTTCGAGTGCCGCAGTTTCAAGAATTTCAAGTTCCAGCCACTCGGGTTGCAGGGCTGGGAATGTCTGCTTCATCTCTGTCAACAGATCGGCCAGTTTGGCAACGAAGCCAGGCTGCTGCAAATGATGGGCGTCGATATTGACGCTGACCGGCAATTCCAGTCCGGATTCCGCCCAGGTGCAAACCTGGCGCAACGCTTCGCGCATCACCCATTCGCCAATAGCCACGATATTTTCGTGACCTTCTATAAATGGCAGGAATTCTTGCGGCAAGAGCAGGCCGCGTTCAGGATGTTGCCAGCGTATCAATGCTTCGAGGCCGGTGACCTTGCCGGTGCGCATATTCACTTTGGGTTGATAGTAAAGGAGGAACTCCTGGAGTTCCAGTGCCAGGCTGATTCGCGTTTGTGTATCGTGCTGCAGCCGGACTTTTTCATCTCCCTGGATATCGAACAGGTGATAGCGATTGCGCCCGGCCTGTTTCGCGACATACATTGCCTGATCGGCGTGACGCACAAGCGAATCCGGATCGCTGCCATCGGTCGGTGCGATTGTCACTCCGATGCTCGCCGTGACCTGTAACTGTATGCCGGAGACATGGTAGGGAACAGCGACAAGCGTCAGTATCCGCGACAGCGTCTGCTCGATTTCCGCAAGATCACTAATTTCACCGAGCAACAGGACGAATTCGTCACCGCCAAGACGCGCCACTGTATCGCCGCCGCGCAGGCTACCCTTGATGCGACTGGCGACTTCGGTCAACAGCTCATTGCCGATAACGCTGCCATGTATATCGTTGATCGGTTTGAAGTCATCAAGGTCCAGATAGCAGACTGCTAATAACGAGTTTCCGCGCCGTGCAACGGCCAGCGCCTGTTGCAGGCGATCGCCGAGCAGTGCGCGGTTGGGCAGGTGCGTCAGCGGATCGAAATGCGTCAGATGCTCAAGGCGCTGCTGACTTTCCCTGAGTTTGGTGATGTCGGTGAAAATTCCGATGTAATGGAGGAGCCGACCTTTGTCATCGCGTACGGCGCTGACGGTAATCTGCTCGACGGAGATATTGCCGTTCTTTTTGCGATTGGTGATTTCTCCGCGCCACTGACCGTGTTTTTCCAGTGCTTGATGTATCGTCGAATAGTACGCGCCATCGTGCTTGCCGGATTTGAGCATGGACGGAGTCTGTCCGATGAGTTCTTCGCGACTGTAGCCGCTGAGGGCAACAAAGGCGTTGTTGACATCGATAATGAGATTGTCTGGGTCCGTGATGATGATGCCTTCATGGGAGTTGTCGAAGACGCTGGTGGCGAGCCGCTGGCGGTTCTCCGCCTGACGGCGCAGCGTGATGTCTTCCTTGAGGCCGAGAAAGTGTGTGATGCGGCCATCTGCTGCAACGATTGGCAGGATGCGCGCATCCTCCCAGTAGAGTTCGCCATTCTTTTTCCGGTTGCACAGCTCGCCGGTCCAGGTGCCGCCCTGATTGAGCGTTTTCCAGAGATCTGCGAAGACATCTGGTGTGGTCTGGCCTGATTTCAGCAGACGCGGATTCTGTCCGATCACCTCTTCGGCAGCATAGCCGGTGATCTGGGTGAAACGCGGATTGACATATTCGATGTTGCCCAGCGTGTCCGTGATGATGGTCAGCACCGGGCTGTGTTCGACGGCGTTTGAGAGCTTGTACATTTCTCCGGCAACACGTCGCTGTTCGGTGATGTCGGTATACACGATGGCAACGCCATAATCATCGAGCGGGATCGGCATGGACGAGACACTCAGCCAGACAATATTGCCATCCGGGCGTCGTACACCCATCTCGATATTTTCAACGCTGCGATTCTCTGCCAGAGCACGTACGCCGGCGAATTCTTCGGCGGGCATTTGGGTGCCATCGGGACGGATGATTTCCCATGCAGGCTTGTTGATGTCGCGCAACAGCTGATCCTCGCGCTTGATACCAAATATCCGTTCGGAAATCCGGTTGGTTTCGATCAGCTTGCCGTGCGGGTCCGTAATGGTGATGCCGATTGGCATCAGCTGCAACAAGGCGCGGAACTTTTCCTCGTTCTCCAGCAATTCCTGCACCTTGCGCCGCTGGTCATGTTGGTAGTGGTCATGCAGCGTATCCTCGATAGCGCGGGCAACATCCTGTGCCGTCAGAATCCCGATGATCTGACCTGCTTCGCCGGCCACGACCAGATACTCGACCTGCTGGCGCTGCATCTGTGTGAGCGCATCCTGCAGGCCCAGATTTACACCTATGGTTTCCGAAACCGGCTGCATGACATCAATCAGCGGCGTAGCCTCAAGCGGCCGCCCGTTGCACGACAGGCGCATCGCATGATGTTCCGTGAAGATGCCTGCGGGTATTCTGCCGGCGATATCCTTGACCACGATCAGGCAGGTTGCCGCATGCTCTTCGATCAGCGCAAGCGCATCTGCGACCGAGTCATGCAAAGTCAGAACAGGAAAGTCATGATTCATGACATCGCCAGCACAACTCAGTCGCGCCAGAAAGTCGGCGCTGAGGTGCTGCTGGAATTTACTGTCACTGACGATACCCGCCGGCCGGCCGTCGATGTCAACCACCAGTAAGTGGCCGACATTGGCTTGTGTCATCAGGCGATGTCCAGCGCGATAATCAAGGGACTGTGCGGCCTTGACGAGTGGCGTGATCAGCAGATCCTTTACGGGTGTCTGTGGTGCCAAGCCGCGTTGCAGGCTGAGCAGGAGATTGTGCTCGGTGAAGAACCCGATGGGTTCCGTTTTATCGATGACCAGTAATACTTCGCTATTTGCCCGCCCCATCCGTTCTGCAGCTTCACCCAAAGGGGTGTCGGAAGCCACCTCGGCAATTTGCCGAGTCATGATGTCTGCGAGCGTTTTGCTGGTCATCGGTGTTTCATGTCAGGCCGCACATTTGAATCCTGCAAAAATCATTCCGTCCCGTCGCGGGCTGGCGCATCTTAAACGATTTCTGCGCGTTCGATTACGACATCCTCGAGCGGCACATCCTGATGAAAGCTTTTGTTGCCGGTCCTTAGTGCACGGATACGATCTACCACTTCGCATCCTTCGACGACCTTGCCGAATACGCAATAGCCCCAGCCGTTACCATGCGCGGCAGTGTAATCCAGAAACGAATTGTCGGCGACATTGATGAAGAACTGCGCAGTGGCTGAGTGGGGGTCGGAAGTGCGTGCCATGGCAACGGTATAACGCAAATTTTTCAGCCCATTGTCAGCTTCGTTCTTGATCGGCGCATTGCAGGGCTTCTGCTGCATATCCGGGGTGAAGCCGCCACCCTGAACCATAAAACCGTCGATAACGCGATGGAATATGGTGCCGTCATAGTGTCCGGCCGCGATGTAGGCAAGGAAGTTCTTCGTGGTTTCCGGTGCTTTTCCCGCGTCCAGTTCAATGCCGATGATGCCGTGATTGGTGTGAAGCTTGACCATTGCAATATCCTTTTCCTGTAGGTGCTTTGCCAAAAAGAAAGATGGGATCTTTTTAATTATAACTTAAGTGATATTAAAATAGTTAATCAAAATGGATTGGAAAACACCCCGAGTTCCGCTTTTATCGTAGGTGAGGTTTGAATTGCTTGGGGTGGTTACCGCTGAATGAGCGCGGATGCGCTGCGGCAGGCTGGTGACGTCATGGCCATGCGTAATCTGACGGAGTCTCTCTGGTGGATCCGTGCGGATGAGTGTGTGGAAACTGGAGTGCCGTTACCGATGGAAACCCTGACTCATCAGGTCTGAGCCTGTCGAGGGGGCCCTATATCAGCTATCGGGCTGCCATGGTCTTTGACAGGCTTGGCCCGAACGGAACGAATTCGAAGTATTCCGCATTTCCTGAGAGAGAAGATTGCAGGTGGAGAAGCCTTCCACCCAACAAAATATGAGCTATTTTTTTTCTGGCAGCAGCTTGATCGATTCAATAATGACCGGCACGTTTGGCACATTCTGGAAATGGCTGGCGTTGCCGGTTGGAACCTTGGCGATTTTCTGTACGATATCGAAGCCCTGCGTGACCTTGCCGAATACCGCATAGCCAAAGCGTTGCGGGCCAGCGTAGTCAAGTGGGGTGTTGTTGACCAGGTTGATGAAGAATTGCGCTGTCGCAGAATTCGGATTATTCATGCGGGCCATGGACAGCGTGCCAGTTTCGTTCTTGAGGCCGTTACCAGCTTCGTTTTCAATCGGCGCCCGCGTTGTCTTTTCTTTCATTCCCGGCTCAAAGCCGCCGCCCTGAATCATGAAGCCGTCGATGACGCGATGAAATATTGTCCCGTCATAGAATCCATCCTTGACGTACTGGAGGAAGTTAGCAACAGTTTTGGGCGCCTTGTCTGAATACAGTTCAATGAGGACAGCCCCCTGGCTGGTCTTCATTTCGAGCATCGGATTGGTGGCGAATGCCGGCAGATTCAGTAACAGGCCACAAGCCAGAAGAATGAGTTGTTTCATGTCGTTCTTTCGATGATTTCAAGCGGAACTCAGGCGGAATGCTAGGCGGCGCCCTCGTAGATGATTTTCCAGCGACCATCTTCCTTTTGCCAAAACTGGCGTTTTTTCATGACATTGGAAAGATTGTTGCTACGGTAGTCCTGTTCAAAAGTGACGATCACAATTTCGTCCTTGCCTGGATTACGGAACACGCTGAGATTGCTGGTGCCGACCTTGATCCAGGACTTGCTGCCGGCCACGGCGCGTTTGTGCTCGCCCCATTGTGCGATATTCTGGCCGTCGGAGAGGAATTTTTTCGAGTAATTGGCTAGGTAGCGATTGACATCTAGACTTTCCCAATCGTTGCGCCACTGCTCGATCTGCTTATCCAGCGATTCGCGTTCGGCTTGCCAGTCGTTGAGCGACAGCCACTCAACGCCATCGCTGATGATGACTGGTGTCAGACCGATTTGCAGGTTCTTGGCAAGTGCGTCGAAGTCCCGGTTGGACATGACAACGCAGCCATCGGAAGCTTTTGGGGGGCGCGAAAAGGTATTCGATGGCGTGCCGTGAAGCCAGATACCGTGACCGTTGCGGCCGTTGCGCTTGTCCCATTCGTTTGGATAGCTGATGGGGAAGGCTCCGGGCCCGTAGAAGTCACCGAGCTTGGTGCGCGGCAGACTGCCGGTCACATGGTAAACGCCCACCGGCGTCTTCTTGTCGCCTTCGCGCGCTTTGTCAGTGCCGAGCTTACCGTGACTGATGTAGTAGTCAGCGACAAAACGAGGCGTGCCCTTGTCGTTCTGGTACAGGTATAGCCGTGATTTCCGGGTGTCGACGACAACGGCATATTTCTGGTCGGCCTGCATCTGCAGCAGGTAGCGCGGAACCGTGTTTGCCAGAGGTTTGTCGCGGTAGGCATTGATTCGGGCAATTGCCTCTTCACGAAAATCATTCAGCTTGCCCGGTGGCGCATTGGCCATATTGCCTATGGTATTGATCTGTCGCGCCCGCGCCAGCAGCAGGTCGCCCTTGATGAGATGAGCAAGGCGAAAGTTTGGATAGGCATTGATCAGCGCGTCAATCTGCCGCATGGCATCATCAAGGTGATTCTGCTCGATCTGCTCGAACACTTTTGCCAATTGAGGTTCCGGGCCAGGATCCGAGTCCGAATAACGCGTCGGTGCTTTCAGTGTATCGGTGCTGAGGGACACTGCCTTGTCGGCCTTGGCACGACGAACGGGCGCAGGCTTGAGCTTGGCGTGATGAACGGGCGCAGGCTTGAGCTTGGCGTGATGGCGGGTGTGCTTCGCTTTTGCGGCGACAGGGTTGCATGCCAACATGCAGATGGCGGTCGCTACCGCGAGACGAATCAATGCCGTCCTGTTCATATTTGTTGTCTTATTTGCCGGCCTGTTCCTGCTTGATCATCCACTTGCCATCCTGTTTGACCATCGTCAGTGTCTTCGGTCCGCTTGACTTGAGTGAAGCAGCCTTGTAGTTCTGATGGAATCTGACGGTGGCGCGATTGGTCCCATTCATGACGACTTTCAGGTTTTCTACCGAGACCTCGATACTGCCCGGCTTGCCGGCGATACGCTTGTCCCGCTCGCCTTCCCAGTTGGCGCGTGATTCTCCGTTCGGTGTTTCGAAGTTGCTGGCGTAGAACGCGAGATAGGCCTTCACGTCCTTCCTGGCCCATGCAGCAGCCCATGCCGTAACAGTCTTGCCAATTTCTCCCGCGTCGGCATTTGCGGCCGAATCAGTGGTTGTGGCGGCCGGTGTCGGCTTCGCTGCGACGACAGGCTCGGGTCTGGCGGCCGGTTGTGCAGCCGCCGTTGCAGTGGCAACAGTCTTGCCAACCGGGCGGGCAGAGGTCGGACGCGACGAGGTCATCATGTCGCGGATCATGGCCAGTTTGGTTTGCGCGCTGGCATTGGATGAGTCGATCTGCAAAGCCTTGTCGTAAGCCTGGCTGGCCATGTGGGCGTAGATATCGCCGAGATTCTCATGTGCGGTAGCGTATGACGGATGCGTTCGTATGGCGGTTTCCAGTGCTTCCCGTGCCTTGTCATACTGTTTCTGCTGAGCATAGATCACGGCGAGATTATTGTAGGGTTCCGGCGATTCCGGAAATTCTTCGGTCAATTTTGTGAAGACGACAATCGCCTCCGGAGTGCGATTCAGCTCGGTAAGAATCAGTCCCTTCATGAAGCGCGCCTGCGGATCCTTTGGGATGGTCGCGAGGTATTGGTCGGTTTTTTCAAGAGCCTGGGAAAACTGGCCCTGCTTGATGAGTTTGCCAACATCCTGATAGACATCGGCCTGCGCCAGCGGAGCAAGCGATTGCAAGGCAACAGCGATGATGATGGCGGAAGTCCTGAGACTGAAGTGAGGTGTGATCATGTTATGATTGTCCTTGTTGACAGCACATGTAGCATCGATAGCTTATACAGTCGAACATTCTACCAAGAAGCAGGTAATCTTCACAATCCTTGCTTGCCATATGTCGTTTGGGATTCGCGCTGTGCTGTGTCGCCAGTCTCTCAAGCCATAGAGTAATTTCATCTCCCCCATGCTGAAAATTTTTAATACTCTCGTGCGCGACAAGCAGGTCTTTGTTCCGCTCGAGCCCGGTCAAGTCCGTATATATGTTTGCGGCATGACGGTTTACGATTACTGCCATCTGGGTCACGCCCGCGTACTGGTGGTGTTCGACATGGCGACGCGTTGGCTGAAAGCCAGCGGTTATCAGGTCACCTATGTTCGCAACATTACCGATATCGACGACAAGATCATCCGCCGCGCCGCCGAAAACGGCGAATCTCTGCGTACTCTGACCGACCGCTTCATTGCTGCCATGCATGAGGACTCGGCAGCCCTTGGCGTGCTGCCGCCGGATTACGAGCCGCGCGCCACCGAATTTGTGCCGCAGATGCTCGACATGATCGGTGCACTGGAGAAGAACGGCTACGCTTATGTCGCCGCCAGTCAGGACGTCTGTTTTCATGTGCGTAAATTTAACGGCTATGGCAAGCTCTCAGGCAAGTCGCTCGAGGATCTGCGTGCAGGCGAGCGCGTCGATGTCATGGAAGGCAAGCAGGATCCGCTCGACTTCGTGCTCTGGAAACACGGTAAATCCGGCGAGTCGGCGGAAGCGCGCTGGGATTCGCCGTGGGGCGTTGGCCGGCCAGGTTGGCACATCGAATGTTCAGCGATGAGTTCGCAACTTCTCGGCAGGCACTTCGATATCCACGGTGGTGGCCAGGACCTGCAGTTTCCCCATCATGAAAATGAGATCGCACAAAGTGAAGGTGCGCACGGCGGTATTTTCGTCAACTACTGGATGCACAATGGTTTTGTCCGCGTCGACGACGAAAAAATGTCTAAGTCGCTCGGTAACTTCTTCACGATCCGGGAGATCCTCAAAAAATACGATGCCGAAGTTGTGCGCTTCTTCATTTTGCGTGCGCACTACCGCAGCCCTCTCAACTATTCCGATATTCATCTTGACGATGCGCGCAGCGCTCTGACCAGGCTTTATACGGCATTGAAGGGTTTTTCCGGGGAAGCCCGGGTTGATTGGCAGGATACCCACGCTGTCCGTTTCAAGGCTGCCATGGATGATGATTTCAACACACCTGAGGCGGTGGCCGTACTTTTCGATCTTGCCGCCGAATTCAACCGTTCGCAAGACAGGGCATTCGCTACGCAGCTCAAGGCACTGGCCGCAGTGGTCGGTTTGTTGCAGCGAGAGCCGGATGAGTTCCTGAAAGGGGCGCCGCATACCGGGGCGCTGTCGAGTGAAGACATTGAGGTGCGCATTGCCGCGCGTGCCGCCGCCAAGAAATCCAGAAATTTTGCCGAGGCTGACCGCCTGCGCGATGAACTGAAAGCCGCCGGCGTGATTCTTGAAGATACTTCGCAGGGAACGACATGGCGTAGCGCCTGAGAAAGCCAAGTCTGGAACGGCATTTAACATTCGGCTGACCTGACCTTGCCTGAACAGGGTAAGCGGCAGTATAATTCGAAAGTTTGCACGAGCGGGGCAGGCCTGAGCCTGCCCCGCTTTGCACATCCAGTTTGGCTGTGGGCATCCGTTGTATTTAACACCATGCGCAGCCGATTCATCGCCGCAATTCAGGAGCCAGATCGTGACCCAGTTCCCGCCCGCCATACTTGCACTTGCTGACGGGACGGTATTTCACGGGCGCGGTATCGGCGCTGCCGGCGCCACTGTCGGTGAGGTGGTGTTCAATACCTCGATGACCGGCTACCAGGAAATTCTTACCGATCCTTCTTATTGTCGGCAGATCGTCACGCTGACCTATCCGCATATCGGCAATACCGGAATCAATAGTGAGGATGCCGAAGGCGGAGGTGTAAATAATCCCGACAGGGTGTATGCGGCCGGCCTGGTTATCCGCGACCTACCCTTGCGTGCCTCGAACTGGCGCAGCCAGCAGACGCTGGATGCCTATCTGCGTGAGCAGAACATCGTTGCCATCGCCGACATCGATACGCGCAAGTTAACGCGCATCCTGCGCGAAAATGGTGCACAGGGCGGCTGCGTGATGAGCGGTAACCTTGATGAAGCTGCGGCGATTGCCCAAGCGCGGAGTTTTCCGGGTCTTGCCGGCATGGATCTGGCGAAGGTTGTCAGCACCGATAAGCCATACGCATGGAACGAAGGCGAGTGGCAGCTCGGCAAGGGCTATATTGCTCAGGGCCAATCGCGCTTTCATGTCATCGCCTACGATTTCGGTGTCAAGCGCAACATCCTGCACATGCTCGCACAGCGCGGTTGCCGCCTGACGGTGGTACCGGCACAGACCTCGGCCGCCGAAGTTCTTGCGCTCAATCCCGATGGGATTTTTCTGTCGAATGGCCCTGGTGACCCCGAGCCCTGCGACTATGCAATTGCGGCGATCCGCGAGTTTCTCGCGCGCAGCATCCCGATCTTTGGAATTTGTCTCGGCCATCAGTTTCTGGCGCTGGCCTCGGGAGCAAAAACCATCAAGATGAAGTTTGGCCATCATGGCGCCAATCATCCGGTCAAGGATCTCGACACCGGTCAGGTGTTGATTACCAGCCAGAACCACGGTTTTGCCGTTGATCCCGCATCGCTGCCGGCCAATTTGCGGGCGACCTATGTCTCGCTGTTCGACGGTAGTCTGCAGGGCATGGCACGCACCGATGTGCCGGCGTTCTGTTTTCAGGGACATCCCGAGGCGAGCCCCGGCCCGCATGACGTGGCTTATCTATTCGATCGATTTGTTGGAATTTTGGAAAAGCAGGGCACGGGGGCCAGGGACTAGGGCTGGAAAAATCTCGCCCCCACTTCCCCTAATCCATGATCCTAATTCCTCGCCCCTAAAAAATGCCAAAACGCACTGACATTCACACCATCCTCATCATCGGCGCCGGCCCGATCGTCATTGGTCAGGCCTGTGAGTTTGACTATTCCGGCGCCCAGGCTTGCAAGGCGCTGCGCGACGAGGGTTACAAGGTGATCCTGGTGAATTCCAATCCGGCGACCATCATGACCGACCCCGGCATGGCCGATGTTACCTACATTGAGCCGATTACCTGGCAGGTGGTCGAGCACATCATCGCCAAGGAACGCCCGGATGCCCTGCTGCCAACCATGGGTGGGCAGACAGCGCTGAATTGCGCGCTCGATCTGGCCAAGCATGGTGTACTTGAAAAATACAATGTCGAAATGATCGGTGCTTCACGCAAGGCTATCGACATGGCCGAGGATCGCGAGAAATTCAAGCAGGCGATGACGCGCATCGGCCTCGGCTCGGCAAACTCCGGCGTCGCCCATTCGATGGAGGAAGCCTTCCAGGTGCAGGCAGTAATCGGCTATCCGACGATCATCCGTCCGTCATTCACCATGGGCGGCAGCGGCGGCGGCATTGCCTACAATCAGGAAGAGTTCGTCGAAATCTGCAAGCGCGGACTGGAAGCCTCGCCGACCAGTGAACTGCTGATCGAAGAATCCCTGCTCGGCTGGAAAGAGTTTGAGATGGAGGTGGTGCGCGACCACAAGGATAATTGCATCATCGTCTGCTCGATCGAGAACCTCGATCCGATGGGCGTGCACACCGGCGACTCGATTACCGTTGCGCCGGCGCAGACGCTGACCGACAAGGAATACCAGATCATGCGCAACGCCAGCATCGCGGTGCTACGCGAGATTGGCGTCGATACTGGCGGTTCTAACGTTCAGTTCGCGATCAACCCGGATGACGGACGGATGATTGTCATCGAGATGAACCCACGGGTTTCGCGCTCATCGGCGCTGGCGTCAAAGGCGACCGGCTTCCCGATTGCAAAAATCGCCGCCAAGCTGGCGGTTGGCTACACGCTCGACGAACTGCAAAACGATATCACCGGTGGCGCGACCCCGGCTTCCTTCGAGCCGTCGATCGATTATGTGGTCACCAAGATTCCGCGTTTTGCCTTCGAGAAATTTCCCCAGGCCAATGATCGTCTGACCACACAAATGAAATCGGTCGGCGAAGTCATGGCGATCGGGCGCACCTTCCAGGAGTCTTTTCAGAAGGCGCTGCGCGGCCTCGAAGTCGGTGTGTATGGTCTCGACGAGATTGAAGCCGAGCTTGACGATATCGAGCACGAATTGGGTACGCCCGGACCTGAGCGTATCTGGTATCTCGGCCAGGCGTTCCGCGCTGGCCTGAGTTTCGAGGAAATTTTCCAGCTGACGCGCATCGATCCGTGGTTTCTCGCGCAGATCGAGGACATCATTCTGACCGAGCAGAGTCTGGCCGGCCGTGGGCTGGCAGGATTCTCCGCAGTGGAATTACGCGGTCTGAAGCGCAAGGGATTTTCAGACCGGCGTTTGTCCAAATTGCTCGGTACTTCGGAAACCGAAGTACGCCGCCAGCGCCACGCATTCGGCATCCGTCCGGTGTACAAGCGCGTCGACACCTGCGCCGCCGAATTCGCCACGGCCACCGCCTACATGTATTCGACCTACGAGGAAGAGTGTGAGGCGCGGCCGTCCTCGCGCAAGAAGATCATGGTGCTCGGCGGCGGTCCCAATCGCATCGGCCAGGGCATCGAGTTCGACTATTGCTGCGTGCATGCGGCGTTTGCCATGCGCGAGGATGGTTATGAAACCATCATGGTCAATTGCAACCCGGAAACCGTGTCGACTGATTACGATACTTCGGATCGTCTCTACTTCGAGCCGGTGACGCTCGAAGATGTGCTGGAAATCGTCCATGTCGAACAGCCGACCGGCGTCATCGTCCAGTTCGGCGGTCAGACGCCGCTGAAGCGCGCGCGCGAGCTGGAGGCCAACGGTGTACCGATCATCGGCACCAGCCCGGACATGATCGATGCCGCCGAAGATCGCGAGCGCTTCCAGAAACTGTTGCAGGATCTTGGCCTGCGTCAGCCGCCGAATCGCACTGCACGTACGCCGGAAGATGCGCTGGTGCTGGCCGCCGAAATCGGCTATCCGCTGGTGGTTCGGCCGAGCTATGTTTTGGGCGGTCGCGCCATGGAAATCGTCCATGAGCAGAAAGATCTTGAACGCTACATGCGCGAGGCGGTCAAGGTTTCCTTCGATTCGCCGGTGCTGCTCGACCGTTTCCTTAACGATGCCACCGAAGTTGATGTTGATGCGCTGTCCGACGGCAAGGAAGTGATTGTCGGTGGCATCATGGAACACATCGAACAGGCTGGCGTGCATTCTGGAGATTCGGCGTGTTCGTTGCCGCCGTACGCCTTATCCGAAGAGATACAGAACGAGTTGCGACGGCAGACCGCAATGATGGCGCGGGGATTGAATGTTATCGGCCTGATGAATGTGCAGTTTGCCATCCAGAAAACTGTTGCGGGTGATGTTGTGTATGTCCTCGAAGTAAATCCACGTGCTTCGCGCACTGTGCCGTTCGTTTCAAAGGCTACCGGCTTGCCGCTGGCCAAGATTGCCGCACGCTGCATGGCCGGTCGCAGCCTGGCCGAGCAAGGCGTCAAGGGGGAAGTGATTCCGCCGTATTACTCGGTCAAGGAAGCCGTTTTTCCCTTCGCAAAATTTCCCGGTGTCGACACCATTCTCGGCCCGGAGATGAAGTCGACTGGCGAGGTGATGGGCGTCGGCCGCACCTTCGCCGAAGCCTTCGTCAAGAGTCAGTTGGCTGCAGGTACTAAGCTGCCGGGCGTCGGCCGCGCCTTCATCAGCGTCAAGCCCGCCGACAAGGTGAAGGCGGCAGACGTGGCGCGCGAACTTCATGAACTTGGCTTCACGCTGGTGGCAACGCGCGGTACGGCAACAGCGATTGGCGCGGCCGGTATTCCGGTGACGGTAGTGAACAAGGTCGGCGAAGGTCGGCCGCATATCGTTGACATGATCAAGAACAATGAAATCATCATGATCGTGAACACCGTCGAGGAAAAGCGTTCGGCGATTGCCGATTCGCGCTCGATTCGTACCAGCGCCCTGGCTGCCCGCGTTACGTTGTTTACTACTGTCGAAGGCGCCCGCGCCGCTTGTGCCGGACTGCGCCATCTGGCCGATCTGGAAACCTATGCGTTGCAGGCGCTGCACGCTGAGCTAGATTGCTGAGCATATCGATATGAGTAAATTCCCGATCACCATCGCCGGCGCAGATATGCTGCGCACCGAACTTCACCGCCTGAAGACCATCGATCGACCCGGTGTCATCGCGGCGATCGCCGAGGCGCGTTCGCACGGTGATCTCTCCGAAAATGCCGAATACGATGCGGCCAAGGAGCGCCAGGGCTTCATCGAAGGGCGCATCAAGGACGTCGAAGGCAAGCTCGGCAATGCCCAGATCATTGATCCGAAGCTGCTCGATGCCGATGGCCGCGTGGTTTTCGGCGCCACTGTCGAACTCGAGGATCTCCAGGCCAGCAAGCCGGTCTGCTACCAGATTGTCGGCGACGACGAGGCTGACATCAAGGCTGGCAAGGTGTCGATCAATTCTCCGGTAGCACGGGCGCTAATCGGCAAGTATGCCGGCGACATTGCCGAGGTAAATACGCCGGGCGGCATTCGTGGGTACGAAGTCATCGACGTCAAATACGTTTAGTCTTTTCAGGTACGCGTCGGGCGGCGCGGTTTGCCCTTGGCGATCGGACGGGCGCGGGCGGCCTTGTCGGTCTTGGCAGCGGCGGCTTTCTTGGTCAGGTGCGGCGGATTGCGGCGCCGCAAGGTGGATGCGGGAACAGCAGGTTCACTGGTCTCGGGGTTTTCACGCCAGATGACCAGTAGCTTGCCGATGTGCTGGACTGGTGCCGCATGCAGGGTGGCGCAGATTTCCGTCAAAAGGGCGTCGCGCGCTTCACGATCGGCTTCAAAGACACGGATCTTGATCAGTTCGTGCGCCTTCAGGCAACGGTCGATTTCTTGCAAGACTGTTGGGCTCAGGCCCTTCTGGCTGATGCTGACGACAGGATTGAGACTGTGGGCATCGGCACGCAGTTCGCGGCGACGAGCCGTTGAAATTTCGATCGCGGCAGCAGGCTGGGTATCATTTATATTCATTCGGTCATTTTAATCCACTCCCCCCGATTTCTTTTGAAAAAGCACAAAACAAATAAAGCGTGGATGCACGAGCATGTCACCGATCCTTTTGTGCAACGCGCAAAGGCCGAGGGCTGGCGCTCGCGAGCGGTTTTCAAACTGCAGGAGATCAATGAGAAGGATCACTTGCTGAAACCCGGTATGTGCGTCGTCGATCTCGGCGCGGCACCAGGCAGCTGGTCGCAATACGCGGTGAAGCGCATCCAGCCAGGTGGCCGGCTGTTTGCCCTGGACATCCTCGACATGCAACGTCTCGATGGAGTCGATTTCATTCAGGGCGATTTTCGTGAGGATGATTTGCTGCGCCAATTCGAGACCAGTCTCGGCGGCCGTGCAGTAGACCTTGTTTTATCGGACATGGCCCCCAATATGTCGGGGGTGCCGCTCAGTGATCAGGCACGTGTGATGCATCTGGCTGAATTGACGCTCGATTTTTCGGTGCATCATCTGAAGCCCGGCGGCGATTTGCTGGTGAAGGTGTTCCAGGGCGCCGATTACATGGCATTGCGCGAAGCCATGCGTCGAGTATCTGAAGTGGTGCAGGTGCGCAAGCCAGCAGCATCGCGCGACCGCAGTGCTGAAATTTTCCTGCTGGCGAGGAAGAAACGCCGTGAGGGGCTGCAATGAGCTCCGTGTAATGAGCGTGTTTGCGCCACATCGGAAAGGACTCTACAATCAGAGTTCGTGTGGCATTTAACTTCAATTTCGACCGGACGGTCGGAAGGGGCAGCAACCTTGAATAATATGTTCAAAAATCTGGCGATCTGGCTGGTTATCGGCATTACTCTGATGACGCTGTTCAATCAGTTCAATTCCCATCAGTCTATTCAGACCACCATGGATTACTCGCAATTCCTCGATGAGGTGAAGCAGGGTCACATCACCAAGGTATTGATTCAAGGCCGCACGCTCGATGCCACCACGACAGAAGGCAAAAGGCTCGTTACCTATGCGCCGCCCGATTTGTGGATGGTCAGCGACCTGCTCAAGTACAACGTCAAGGTGGTAGCCAAGGCCGACGAAGAACAGTCGCTGCTCATGAGTCTGTTGCTCTCGTGGGGCCCGATGCTGTTGCTGATCGGTGTGTGGATATTTTTCATGCGCCAGATGCAAGGTGGCGGCAAGGGTGGTGCCTTCTCCTTTGGCAAGAGCAAGGCCCGCCTGCTTGACGAGTCGACCAACACGATCACCTTCGCCGATGTCGCCGGTTGCGACGAAGCCAAGGAGGAGGTCTCCGAACTTGTCGACTTTCTGCGCGATCCAACGAAATTTCAGAAGCTCGGTGGACGGATTCCTCGCGGCGTATTGCTGGTCGGCAGCCCGGGTACTGGCAAGACGCTGCTCGCCAAGGCCATCGCTGGTGAGGCCAAGGTGCCGTTTTTCTCGATCTCCGGCTCCGACTTCGTTGAAATGTTCGTCGGTGTCGGCGCGGCCCGTGTCCGCGACATGTTCGAGAACGCCAAGAAAAATGCGCCCTGTATCGTTTTCATCGACGAACTGGATGCCGTGGGGCGCCAGCGCGGCGCCGGTCTCGGTGGTGGCAACGACGAACGCGAGCAGACGCTGAACCAGATGCTCGTCGAGATGGATGGCTTCGAAGGCAGCGTCGGCGTCATCGTCATCGCTGCGACCAACCGTCCGGATGTTCTCGATCCGGCGCTGATGCGCCCCGGCCGTTTCGACCGCCAGGTGATTGTGCCCCTGCCGGACATTCGCGGCCGCGAACAGATACTGAATGTGCATATGCGCAAGGTGCCGATTGCGCCTGATGTCAAGGCCGATATCATCGCGCGCGGCACCCCCGGCATGTCTGGTGCCGATCTGGCAAATCTGGTGAACGAAGCCGCATTATTCGCCGCGCGAATGAACAAGCGCCTGGTGGATATGGAGGATTTCGAGAAGGCCAAGGACAAGATCTTTATGGGTGCCGAGCGCAGGTCGATGGTGATCACTCCCGAAGAAAAGCGCAAGACGGCGTATCACGAGTCGGGTCATGCGATCATCGGCTCGTTGCTGGAGGGTTGTGATCCGGTGCACAAGGTCAGCGTCATCCCGCGTGGTCGTGCGCTTGGTGTGACGTGGTCGCTGCCTGAGGCCGATCGCATCAGCCTGTATCGCGATCAAATGCTGGCGCAGATTTCCATGTTGTTCGGCGGTCGGGTCGCCGAAGAAATTTTCGTCGGCAATGTGTCGACCGGCGCATCCAATGATTTTGAGCGCGCCACAGGCATCGCCCGCGATATGGTAACGCGCTACGGCATGTCCGAAGCGCTTGGCCCGATGGTGTATGGCGAGAACGAGGGCGAGGTGTTCCTCGGGCGCTCGGTGACGACGCACAAGAATATTTCGGAAGCTACGATGCAGAAGGTCGATGCCGAGATTCGCCGCATCATTGACCAGCAATACGCGCTGGCGCGCAAGTTGCTCGAAGAGAATCGCGACAAGGTTGAGGCGATGACGGATGCTCTGATGGAATGGGAAACCATCGATAGCGATCAGATCAAGGACATCATGGATGGCAAGCCGCCGCGTGCGCCGAAGCCCGCCCCTCCGCCACAGAAGCCTACCCCGGACAGCACGCCGGGCGCTGCGCCGACAGCCACCGCGCCGGCTTGAACGGAATGGTTGAATTGACTCAGCCCCGCTCGGGCTGAGTCAGTCCAAGTCCATGATTTGATCCGGCTCGCATTTCGACAGACTCAATGTCAATGGGTAATGCGAACGGACGTTCAACCCGGGTTGCACTTGTGATCTCCCGACCATGAAACAACAACTTCACTGTGGTCGCTATGTCCTGAATCTGGACAAGCCGCTGATCATGGGCATCGTCAATCTCACCGATGATTCCTTTTCTGGCGACGGCCTTTCCAGCGATACGGCTGGCGCCATCGCCTGCGGTTTGCGACTGGTCGAGGAAGGTGCCGACATCCTCGATATCGGCGGCGAGTCTTCGCGTCCCGGTGCCCAGCCGGTTTCTCTACAACAGGAACTCGACCGCATCCTGCCGGTGCTCGCCGGTCTGCGCGACTGCGGTGTGCCGATCTCCGTGGATACGCTGAAGCCCGAGGTAATGCGTGCCGCACTCGACAGCGGTGCTGACATGATCAACGACATTACGGCACTGCAAACGGCGGGCGCGATGGAAGCAGTGGCCGGGACCCCGGCGGCAGTCTGTCTGATGCATATGCAGGGCATGCCGCGCACCATGCAGAAGGCACCGCACTATGTCGATGTTGTTGCCGAGGTTGCGCAATTTCTTGCTGCCCGCGTGGCGGTTGCCGAAGCTGTGGGAATTTCCCGCGAGCGTATTGTCATTGATCCTGGATTTGGTTTCGGCAAGACTCTCGAACATAATCTGGAATTGTTACGGCATCTGGATGAACTGGCCATGCATGGAGTGCCGCTGCTGGTTGGGCTTTCGCGCAAGTCCATGCTCGGTCATCTGACGGGACGCGCCGCCGGCGAGCGCGTGCATGCCAGCGTTGCGGCCGCGCTACTCGCCGTACAGCGCGGTGCGGCGATTGTCCGGGTGCATGACGTGGCAGCGACGCGCGATGCCATCGATATATTGAATGCAGTGGAGGATCATTGAATGGGGCGTAATTATTTCGGCACCGATGGTGTACGCGGGCGAGTTGGTGAAATGCCAATCACGCCGGAATTCGTCATGCGCCTCGGTTATGCCGCTGGCACAGTGTTGGTCGCGGAAGCGGCGCGACGCGGCGACGTCCAGACGGGCGTTCATCCGGCCGTACTGATCGGCAAGGACACGCGGATTTCCGGCTATATGCTGGAAGCGGCGCTGGAAGCCGGTTTCTCTGCGGCCGGTGTCGATGTGATGCTCTGCGGGCCGATGCCAACGCCGGCTGTCGCCTATTTGACCCGTGCTCTGCGCTTGCAGGCCGGGGTGGTTATTTCGGCTTCACACAATCCGTATCATGATAATGGCATCAAGTTTTTTTCCGCGCAGGGCACCAAGCTGCCCGATGCGTTGGAAGCCGAAATTGAGGCACAACTTGAACAACCGATGGGCTGCATGGACTCGGCACGTCTTGGCAAGGCTCGGCGCATCAGCGATGCGGCAGGGCGCTACATCGAATTCTGCAAGAGCACTTTCCCCAACGAACTTGACCTGCGCGGTCTGAAGATCGCCATCGACTGCGCTCATGGTGCCGCCTACCAGGTGGCCCCCAGCGTGTTTCATGAGCTTGGCGCCGAGGTGGTCAGTATCGGCGTGATGCCGAACGGCCTCAACATCAACGATGGTGTCGGCGCCACGGTGCCCGACAGCCTGCATCGCGCCGTGCTTGAATACCACGCCGACATCGGCATTGCCCTCGATGGCGATGCTGACCGTCTGCTCATGGCCGATATCAATGGGAACATCTATGATGGTGACCAGTTGCTCTACGTCATCGCTCGCCAGATGCCGGAAATTACCGGCGTGGTTGGCACGCTGATGAGTAACCTCGGGCTCGAACATGCATTGGGACGGATCAACATTCCATTTACTCGCGCCAGCGTCGGTGATCGCTATGTGCTGGAAAGCATGCTGGAGCGCGGCTGGCCACTCGGCGGCGAGAATTCCGGCCATATCATCTGCCTCGACAAGCACACCACCGGCGACGGTATCGTTGCCGCCCTGCAAGTGCTCGCTGCCCTGCGCCGACAACGCCTGACGCTGGATGTCGCCTGCGCCGATCTCGTCATGTATCCGCAGAAGTTGATCAACGTACGCATGCAAGCCGGATTCGACTGGCGCACCGATCCACAAATTTGTGCTGCGAAGATTGCTGCGGAAGAAGCTCTGGCCGGACGCGGCCGCGTGTTGCTAAGGCCGTCAGGCACTGAGCCCTTGCTGCGGGTGATGGTTGAGGGTGAGGATGGTGCAGAAGTGACGCGCTGGGCCGAAGCTATTGCAGAGGCCGTGCGCGGTGCTGTGGGAGCCTCCAACGGTTGAATTGGCCCACATATGTGGGCCAAGCCTGACTAGCCGATTGTTAATTCCGCAAGCACACTAGCACTGATAACCATTGCCCGTTAGAGTCCGGAATGATGAACGCATAGTCATTATCCGGCCGAACTTTTTTACTCGATATCTTTCCGTTATCGGTGTACATGACACCACTCAACAACTTGATGCGGCTTTTTGCGCAATCAATCTCAAAGTAGAATTTACTGAACGTCTGAATGTCTGGTTCGTTCGCCATTACCTCTTGCGTTGTAAGTCCAACAATGGCGTCCCTCAGTGCAGTCGTCTCGTATTGGCCCTTGATTGCCTGCAGTTCTAAGAACTTTGGAGAATAGCCGAACGCGATCTTGCGGGCGGCCTTCTCAACAACCAATTTCTCGTGGGTTTTTGAGTAGTGGTCAAAACGACGCTGTTGGATCGATTTTACCCAGACCCGCGTTACATCCTTTGTGGGGTGGGTCAAACTCTCGGCATCAAAGAACTGGTGCAAATCTTCCTTAACGTAGCCAGCGTATTGCCAGTCAGAGGCGTAAGTAATGTTGGACAACAGAATTGCAAGAAACGCGAGAACAGCACGAAGAAGTAGCATGATCATCCTCTTGAGTTTGTGTTGGATAGCGTTTGCATTGTGACCTAATGTTTGATTTGGCTATACCTGACGACTTGGCGCTTTAAAATTCACAGTATGGTTTTACTGAAAGTTTCCTTCGACAACTCGAATATGCGATCTTGAGATTGACCCCGCAGCATAGAGTCTGGCTCGATCTCATTGAAGCCGAGTTCAAGAACCAAATTTGCACTTCGCGGATGAAGATGGTGAACTACAGCAAACACACTCGATGCCTCAAAGGACTCGAATGCGAGCGTGCACATGAGAATACAGGCATCTCTGCCGAGGCCGGCGCCTACAAATGCTCTCGATAAGATCACTTGGACTTCCCGATGTGCACGATTCGGGTATTGTGTTCGGGTGAAATGACCTAGCGATGCTCTACCTGCGAACTTACCAGATGGGATGTGTTCAATGGCAAACGTAATATCTGAAGAGCAAAGCGAGTTGGCTCTCGAGAGCCAATCCTCGCGTAGTTTTACGATTGGGCCACCGACATATTTTTTGAGAAATGGATCTGCCTCAAGCTCGTACAGCTCTGGTAATTCCTTCTGATAGATATGTCGAACCTTGAGATCAGCACGAACGATAGGCAACCAGGGGTACGCTGAGATCATAAGGCGGCTAATGTTCTATAACCCTTACCCCGCAGCCAGCCCGCGCGCCAGATCCGCCTGAATGTCGGACATCGCTTCGAGTCCAACGGCAATACGCAACAATCCTTCACTGATCCCCGAAGCTGCCCGTGCTTCCGGGCTGATGCGACCGTGAGTGGTGCTGGCCGGGTGGGTGATAGTGGTTTTTGTATCGCCGAGGTTGGCGGTGATCGAGAGCAATTTGCAATGGTCGACGACACGCCATGCAGCGCTGCGTTCGCCCTTGACTTCGAAGGAGACGATGCCGCCACCGCTGGATTGCTGACGTTGTGCCAGTGCGTGTTGAGGATGTGAAGGCAGCCCCGGATAATGGACGCGCGCCACCTGCGGCTGTGCTTCCAGCCAGCGCGCCAGTTCAAGGGCGCTGGCCGATTGTGCCTGCATGCGGATGCTGAGCGTCTCCAATCCCTTCAGAATAATCCAGGCATTGAATGGCGAGAGCGTCGGCCCGGTGGTGCGCAAAAACTTGAAGACTTCGTCGCCGAGGGCTTTGTTGGCACAGACGGCGCCGCCCAGCACGCGGCCCTGACCATCGAGATACTTGGTCGCGGAATGAATGACAATATCGGCACCGAGTTCAAGCGGGCGTTGCAGTGCCGGTGTGCAGAAGCAGTTGTCGACTGCCAGCCATACGCCGGCGGCATGGGCGATCTCGGCGATTGCGGCGATGTCGAAGATTACCGTGAGCGGGTTTGATGGCGTTTCGATAAAGATCAATTTGGTGTTCGGTCGCAGCGCGGCACGAAAATCGGCAGCGCCTTGCTCCCCCGCACCGCCGGCGACGAAACTCGTCTCGATGCCAAACTTCGGCAGGATATTGCCGAGCAGTTGCTGGGTTGCGCCGAAGATGCTTTGCGAGGCGACGATATGATCGCCGCTCTTCAGTAGCGCCATGATGGTCGCGAGAATCGCAGCCATGCCGGAAGCTGTGGCGATGCAGGTTTCGGCGCCCTCAAGTGCGGCGAGACGATCCTGCAGCATGGTCACCGTCGGGTTGGTGAAGCGGGCGTAGATGTTGCCAGGTTCCTCACCGGAGAAGCGTGCTGCTGCCTGTGCCGCGCTTTCGAAGACGAAGCTGGAAGTCAGGTAAAGCGCTTCCGAATGTTCGTTGAACTGGCTGCGCTGCTGTCCTGCGCGCACTGCCAGAGTTGCGAAATCAAATTCTTTTGTCATGGATGGTTATCCTGCGGTTATTCGCTGCTGACAAGATTCAGATCCAGCTGTCCGATTTCTGGTTCTTCATCGTTCAATTTGTTGCCTGCTTTGCGCGAGAATTCGAGACCCGAAAGATATTCCTGGCTGACGTCGCCGGTGATATAGATGCCGTCGAAGCAGGACGATTCGAAGTTGCTGATGCCCGGATTGACAGCGCGCAACGCCGCCTTGAGATCGGCCAGATCCTGATAGACCAGCGCATCCGCGCCGATCTCGCGACGAATTTCTTCATCGGTGCGGTCGCAGGCGATCAGCTCGGCACGTGTTGGCATGTCGATACCATAGACATTGGCGAAGCGCACCGGTGGTGCGGCCGAAGCGAAATAGACTTTGCGCGCGCCGGCTTCGCGCGCCATCATGACGATCTCGCGGCTGGTGGTGCCGCGGACGATCGAGTCGTCGACCAGCAGCACGTTCTTACCCTTGAATTCCATGGTGATGGCATTGAGTTTCTGACGCACCGATTTGCGCCGGTGTACTTGACCAGGCATGATGAAGGTGCGGCCGATGTAGCGGTTCTTGACGAAGCCCTCGCGATACGGAAGATTCAGGCGCTTGGCCAGTTCCATTGCCGATGGCCGACTTGAATCGGGAATCGGGATGACCGAATCGATTTCCAGATGTGGCAGGGTGTGCTTGATCTTGTCGGCGAGAAAGTCCCCCATCTTCAGTCGTGTCTCATACACCGAGATGCCATCGATCAGCGAATCCGGACGCGCCAGATAGACAAATTCAAATATGCATGGCGCGTGGACTGCGCGCTCGGCGCATTGTCGGCTGATGAAGTTCCCGCTGGTATCGATGAGCACCGCTTCACCCGGTGCGACATCGCGCAGAATTTTGAAGCCCAGTGTATCGAGGGCGACGCTCTCGGAGGCCACCATGTATTCCGGCCCGTTCTCGGTCTGGTTGCGTCCGATGATCAGCGGACGTATGCCGTACGGATCGCGGAAGGCAAGCAGACCGTAGCCGGCGATCATCGCCACGACAGCGTAGGCACCGCGCACGCGCTTATGTACGCCAGCTACCGCGCGGAAAATGATTTCGGCGTCGACCTGATACTTGTTCGACGATGCCTGAAGCTCATGTGCGAGGACGTTGAGCAGCACCTCAGAATCGGAGTTGGTGTTCATGTGGCGCAGATCCTGCAGGAACATGTCCTGCTTCAACTGCACGGCGTTGGTCAGGTTGCCGTTATGGGCGAGCATCAGGCCGAACGGCGAATTGACATAGAACGGCTGCGCCTCGGCTGTGTTTTCCGCCGAGCCGGCCGTCGGATAGCGGCAATGGCCGATTCCCCAGTTGCCGGCCAGACTGCGCATATTGCGGGTGCGGAAGACATCGCGCACCAGACCGGAGCCTTTGTGCATATGGAAACGTCCCGATTGCTCGGTGGAAATGCCGGCAGCATCCTGCCCACGATGTTGCAGGACCTGCAATCCGTCATAGAGCAACTGGTTGACCGGTGTCGTAGCGACTACTCCGATAATTCCGCACATTGCATCACCGCCTGTCAAAAATCGACGGAAGCCTTATGTTCCGCCGAATGTGAGATTGTTCAATCTTGCGTTCTGTCACAGCCAATGACTTTCCTGTTGTCTGCCCTGCCTTGCTGCGCTGGCAAACCTTCTGTTGTCGTTTGCTGCATGGTTCCCGCGATAGTGAATTCTTTGCGTCAATGCCTGCGGCAGATAGGGCTTGAGCGCTACCACCGCCGTTTCCAGAGGCGGTGCCAGTGCCGCATTGCGCCAGGCAGGGTGACTCGGTAACTCGGTCATGCCGCCGAGCAGCACCAGTACCAGTACCACCAGTATGCCGCGTCCGATACCGAAAAATGTGCCGAGCATTCGATCCAACACCCCCAGTCCGATTGCTCGTAGCAAGGTCGACAGCAACAAGCGCGCTACTGCAAACAACAACAGCGTTGCGACAAATACCGTGATGAAGCCGACGATCTGTCGCAGAGACGGATCGTGCAGGGCATTGCCGATGATTCCTGCTACCGTGCTGCCCAACAATTTTGCTGCAAAAAAAGCGGCTACCCAGGCGAGCAGGGCCAATACCTCGCTGACTACGCCGCGCCACATGCCGAGGAGTGACGAAAGCGCGATTACCGCAAACACCAGGTAATCGAACCATGTGAAATCGGCCATGCGAAATTATTGAGACTGGGCAACAACGCCGCCCAGCGGGGCGCCAATGCCGTTTTTCTTCAGACGTTCCTGCGCTTTATCTGCGGCTTCGCGGCTGGCAAACGGCCCGCTGCGTACCCGTGTACTCGGGCCTTGCGGCGTGTCGACTTTTTCGGTGAACGCCGGCAGGCCAAGTGCCTTGATTCTGGTGGCGATTGACTTGACGGTTTCGGCATTGCGGTAGGCGCCGAGCTGGACAACCCAATGCTCGTCATTGAGCAGTGCGACAGCACGGGCTGACTCGGCGGCCTTTTCTGTAGTGTTGGCCACGGCAGGCTTTGCGGGTGGTTTTTTGTCCGGTGCAGATGCCGGTGCGGGGGCTTTGGGGGCTGGTGCAGCAGGCGTCGCTGCCTTGGCCGGTGCTGTTTTTGTGTCAGGTTTGGTCTCTGGCTTCACTTCGTGTTTCGGTGCTGCCTTGCTGCTTGTTTGGGCTTCGCTCTGTGTTTCGGTCGCGAGTGGTGGCGCGGCAACGTGAACTGCGCTGACAGCAGGCACAGGCGTTGCGGTATCTGTTGGCGTCGGCACCTTGTCAGTGTCCTGTGGCAGCGGTGTCGGGGTCGGCGCCAGTTTGGGAGCCATTCGTGAAACGAATGTCGTCGCTCCTGGATCCTGGCTGGGGATGCGTATCTGAATATCCTGGGTCAGCGGCTGTGGCGCCTGATCCATAACCATCGGCAGGACGATGACTGCCAGCAAGGCCAGCGCGATTGCGCCGACCAGACGCCGCCGCGCGCGTTTCTTGAGAACGAGCTGGCTGTCGGGCGCAGCGTTGTTGTTATCGATCGAGAAGTCTTTTTCTGCCATGCCGTGTACGCCGAAGTTACGGAACCACGAATTTACGACCATTCGCGCAGAACTGCCGCGACCGTGAGAAATGAGCCGAATGCGATAATTCTATCATTTTCACCGGCGTTCTCCCGTGCATGGCGGAAGGCTGCACCGGGAGAATCGAACAGCGGCAACGGTCCGGCCACACCTTGCGCGAGAAGGATGTCACGCAGTTCGGCGGCGCTTGCCGTGCGCGGGCCACTCAGCGTGCACGGTAGCCAGTGCGTGACCCGTCCCGCCAGCGCCCGCACTACAGCGGCGATATCCTTGTCGCGCAGCATGCCGAAGACCGCCCAGGTTGCCGGATAATAATTTTGTCCGAGGCCACCGAGGTTATCTGCCAGCGCTTTGGCTGCCTGGGGATTGTGCGCGACATCGAGCACCACCGCCGGGCTTCCGGGTAAAGTCTGGAAGCGGCCGGGGAGTTCGACCTCAATCAGCCCGCGACGGATATCCTGCATGGCTACCGGCAGACGATCGCGCAATGCATCAAGCGCTGCCAGTACGCCGCTGGCATTTTGCAACTGGATCGCCCCACGTAGCGCCGGATGCGCGAGCCCGCTGCGCCGGCCGAGGTGTTCACCATGCTTCGTCCAGAACTGCCATTGCCCCTCCTGGCGCAGATAGCCGAAGTCGCGGCCGATTACCCGCAATTCCACACCAATATTTTCAGCATAATCGACAAGGCTTTGTGGTGGGGCCGGATCGCTGCAGATCGCTGTTTTTCCGCTACGGAAAATCCCTGCCTTCTCGAAGCCGATGGCTTCGCGCGTGTCGCCGAGATAATCGCAGTGGTCAAGATCGATGGCAGTGACGACGGCACAATCGGCGTCAAAGATATTCACCGCATCAAGTCGGCCACCCAGGCCGACTTCGAGGATGATGACGTCAACATTTGCGCTGGCGAAACATTCCCAGGCCGCCAGCGTACTGAATTCAAAATAAGTGAGCGCCACCTCCCCCGCCGCACCTGCTATGCACCGCGCCGCTTCGACTCGCGCAAAGCCGGAGCACAGCGCCGCATCGTCGCAAGGTGCACCATCGATGTGCACGCGCTCATTGTAGGCAAGCAGGTGTGGCGAGGTGTACAGCCCGACGCGATAGCCGGCGCAGCCGAGGATCCGTTCCAGCATCGCGCAGGTCGAACCCTTGCCGTTGGTGCCGGCGACGGTAATGAGGGGAACGCTTTGCTGCTGACCCAACGCCTGGCTGACGGCGCGCACCCGGTCAAGGCCGAGTTCGATGCCCGCAGCACCCTGCGGGTGCTGCGCTTCGAGATGGGCCAGCCAGTCAGTCAGTGTGTCGGGCACAGCGCTACTGCACTGCCGGTACCCGTTGCAGCATCGTCAGCAGGGATGCCAGCTTGTCACGCAGTTCGCGACGGTCGACGATCATGTCGATGGCACCCTTGCCGAGCAGGAATTCGGCACGCTGGAAGCCTTCAGGAAGCGTTTCGCGCACCGTCTGTTCGATGACGCGCGGGCCGGCGAAGCCGATCAGGGCGCCGGGTTCGGCGAGCACCACATCGCCGACGAAGGCGAAGCTGGCCGAAACGCCGCCCATTGTCGGATCGGTGAGCAGGGTAATGAAGGGCAGAGGCTCGCGGTCGAGGAGGCTCACTGCGGCAGTGGTTTTGGCCATCTGCATCAGGGAAAACAGGCCTTCCTGCATGCGTGCGCCGCCGCTGGCAGTGATGCAAAGAAACGGTATCTGATTTTCGATGGCGCATTTGACGCCACGCGCGAAGCGCTCGCCAACTACTGCACCCATTGAACCGCCCATGAATTCAAATTCGAAGCAGGCAACCACCAGCGACAATGTTTTGATCGCGCCCTGCATGACGATGAGCGCATCAGTTTCGTCGGTGTCGCTTTGTGCCGCGACAAGGCGGTCCGGGTAGCGCTTGCTGTCCTTGAATTTCAGAGCATCAATGGGCAACACTTCAGCGCCGATCTCGAAGCGACCCTCTCGGTCAAGTAGCAGATCGAGACGTGTCCGGGCGTTCAGCCGATGATGATGATTACATTTCGGGCAGACATTCTGGTTGCTTTCCAGATCGGTGGCGTAAAGCACGGCCTCGCAGGCCGGGCATTTGCACCAGAGGCCTTCCGGGACAGACTTGCGCGCGCCTTCGGCACGTTTTATTTTCGGTGGAAGCAGTTTTTGCAGCCAGCTCATGGTGATGTCTCCTTGCGGTCGAGGGCGGCACGGATGCCCGCCATGAACGCGGTAATGCGTTGTGCAGCCTGGTCGCGCGGTGAATTTTCAATTTCCTCGATGATCCGGCTGCCGATGACGACCGCATCAGCAACAGCGCCGATACGCGCAGCACTCGCTGCATCGCGAATGCCGAAGCCGACGCCGACGGGCATGCCGACGGCAGCACGGATCAGCGGAATGCGCCGCGCCACCTCGTCGAAATCGAGATTGCCGGAGCCGGTTACACCTTTTAACGAAACATAGTAAATGTAGCCGCTACCGAGTGCTGCGACTTCGCCGAAGCGCTGGTCAGTGGACGTCGGCGCCAGCAGAAAGATCGGGTCGATCTGATGCTGCTTCAGGGTGGCGGTAAATTCGCCGCATTCCTCCGGTGGATAATCGACAACCAGCACGCCATCGACACCGGCTGTTTGCGCATCGCGGGCAAAGGCGGCAGGGCCGTAAGCTTCAATCGGATTGGCATAACCCATCAACACGACCGGCGTGGCGGCATTTTCGCGGCGGAAGTCGCGCACGATATCGAGCACGCGGCGTAGGCTCATGCCGTGTTTCAGCGCACGTTCGGACGCGCGCTGAATGGTCGGGCCGTCAGCCATCGGATCGGAGAACGGTACGCCGATTTCAACGATGTCGGCACCACCTGCCACCAGCGCGTGCAGTAGCGGCAGCGTCAGATCCGGATCCGGATCGCCGGCAGTGATGAAGGGGATCAGCGCCTTGCGGCCCTGTTTCTGGAGTGCGGTAAAGCAGGCTGGGATGCGTGACATGTCAGAACTGGATTCCGGATTTTTCGGCAACGGTGTGCATGTCCTTGTCGCCGCGTCCGGACAGGTTGACCAGTAGCAGCGTATCGCTGGGCAGCGTCGGGGCGATTTTGGCAGCGTAGGCCAAGGCATGGCTCGATTCGAGTGCAGGGATGATGCCTTCGTAGCGGCAAAGGTTGTGAAAGGCCGCCAGCGCCTCATCGTCGGTTATGGCGACGTACTCGGCGCGGTGGTTGTCCTTCAGCCAGGCGTGCTCGGGGCCGACACCGGGATAGTCGAGACCGGCGGAAATCGAATGCGTCTCGATGATCTGGCCGTTCTCGTCCTGCATCAGGTAAGTGCGATTGCCGTGCAGTACACCGGCTGGGCTGTTGGCGGTCAGCGGCGCGGCGTGTTTGCCGGTTGCCAGGCCGTAGCCGGCGGCTTCGACGCCGATCAGTTTGACTTCGGGTAGCGACAGGTAGGGGTAAAAAATACCCATGGCATTAGAGCCGCCGCCGACGCAGGCGATCACTTTATCAGGCTGGCGGCCGGCCAATTCAGGCATCTGCACTTTGCATTCCTCACCGATCACCGTCTGGAAGTCGCGCACCATCATCGGATAGGGATGCGGGCCGGCGACGGTGCCGATGATGTAGAAGGTGTCGGCGATGTTGGTCACCCAGTCACGCATCGCTTCGTTGAGGGCATCCTTGAGCGTGCATGAGCCACTGGTGACGGGTACGACAGTGGCACCGAGCAGCTTCATGCGATAGACGTTGGCAGCCTGGCGTTTGATGTCCTCGCTGCCCATGTACACCACGCATTCCATGCCGTAACGCGCTGCCACGGTAGCAGTGGCGACACCATGCTGGCCGGCACCGGTTTCGGCGATGACACGCGGTTTGCCCATGCGCCGCGCCAGCAACGCTTGGCCGATGCAGTTATTGACCTTGTGCGCACCGGTGTGGTTGAGGTCTTCGCGCTTCAGATAAATCTGTGCGCCGCCGAGTTTCTGTGACCAGCGCTTGGCGTGGTAGATCGGCGACGGGCGGCCGACGTAATGCTTGAGGTCGTATTCAAACTCGGCGCGGAAGGCCGGGTCCTGCTGCGCTGCTGCATATGCGGCGCGCAGCTCGTCGAGCGCCGGCACCAGCGTCTCGGCGACGAAGCTGCCGCCGTATGTGCCGAAATGGCCGCGCGCGTCTGGCAGGTTGTAGGGTGCGGGTGCTTCAGACCTCTGCATTGCGTACTCCAGTGATGAACGCGGCAATCTTCCCCGCATCCTTGATGCCCTTGCTGCTTTCGACGCCGCTGCTGACATCGACGGCCCATGGTCGCAGCGTACGTAACGCATCGTCGACATTGGCGGCGTCGAGTCCACCCGAAAGGATTAGTGGCAGCGGCAGGTTGCGGGGAATCAGATTCCAGTCGAAGGTTTGTCCGACGCCGCCGTAGCCTTCGACATAGGCATCGAGTAGCAGGCCGCGCGCATCGGGGAACGAAGCTGCGTATTCTAACAAATCGAGCCCCGGCCGTACGCGCGCCGCCTTGATGTAGGGCAGGCCGAACTGTCGACAGTAGGCAGCATCCTCTTCGCCGTGGAATTGCAACAGTTGCAGCGGTATCTGCTTGAGAATGCGGCGCACCGTCGCGGCATCCTCATTGACGAACAGGCCGACCAGCGTGACGAAGGGCGGCATGCCGCGCGCCAGTTCGGCAGCGCGCGCGTCGCTGAGGAAACGCGGGCTCGGCGGATAGAAGACGAAGCCCAGCGCATCGGCGCCGAGTTCGATGGCGGCGCGCAGATCTTCCTCGCGAGTAATGCCGCAGATCTTGATGCGGGTACGTTTTACGGACAGGTTCGGCACGGTTTTTAAGGGATTAAGGGCGAGGGGTTAGGCGTGAAAGAAAGCAGATTCGGAATCATACTTTCCACCGCAGGGATATTCCAGTGCTGCGCATATTCGACATCGGCAAAATACAAGCCGGCGGGAGAAAAGGTTGGTGCGGCCAGCGTGCGGTCACGGCCAGCGAGCAGTTCAGCGATGGATGCCGGTGGCTGGCGACCGAGACCGACATACACCAGCGCACCGACGATGTTGCGCACCATGTGCTGGAGAAAGGCGCTGGCGCGGAATTCGAAAACGATCAGGTCGCCCTGACGCCGCACGTCGGCGCGATGCATGATCTTCACCGGCGATTTGGCCTGGCATTCGGCGGCGCGAAAGGCCGAGAAATCGTGCTCACCGCGCAACGCCTGGGCGGCGATTCGCATGGCGTCGGTGTCGAGAGGCCGGTGATGCCAGCCGATGCGACCATGCAGCAGCGCCGGGCGTATCGGATGATTGTGCAGCAGGTAGGCATAGCTGCGCGAAATTGCATCGAAGCGCGCGTGAAAACGATCATCCACCGTCCGCGCCCAGCGTACCGCAACCTGCGGTGGCAGCAGCGCATTGCTGCCACGTACCCAGGCCGTATCGGGGCGCTCGACGGAACAATCGAAATGCGCCACCTGGCTCAGTGCATGCACTCCGGCATCGGTGCGTCCGGCGCAGACCACGCGCAGCCGCTCACCGGCTACCTGCGATAACGCCAACTCCAGCGCATCCTGCACGCTGTTGCCATGTGGCTGTGACTGCCAGCCCTGAAAGGCACTGCCGTCGTACTCGATTCCCAGGGCGATTCTGGTCATATGTTAAATGGATTGTGATAATGCGTCAGACAGAATGCCTGCGCCCGGCATCCTGCCGGATGCTTGCGGCTATCCCTGAAATATTTCCTTGAAGAAACTTTTCATCGCTTCCCAGGAGCGGTAGTCGGCTTCAGCATTGAAGGCCGCTCCCTTGGAATTGTCGATGCCGGCGTCCGGGTTGGTGAAGGAATGGACTGCCTTCGAATATTTCACCAGTTGCCAGTCGACGTTTCCGCCGCGCATTTCGTCCTCGAAGGCCTTGACCTGTTCTGCCGGAACATAGGGATCGTCGGCACCGTGAAGTACCAGCACTTTGCTGCGGATATTCTTTGCGTCCTGCGGGCTGGGCGTGTCGAGTCCGCCGTGGAAACTGACGATGCCCCTGACGTCGGCACCTGAGCGCGCCAGTTCGAGCACCGTCGTGCCGCCGAAGCAGTAACCGATGGCGGCAATCTTCCCGGTATCGACCATCTGCTGACGACGCAATTCGTCCAGAGCTGCCTTGATGCGTTCGCGGAGCAGGGCACGGTTGTTCTTGTAGATCGCCGCCGTGGCTGCGGCATCCTTCGGGTTGTTCGGCCGCACGCCCTTGCCGTAGACGTCTGCGGCAAATGCCACGTAACCAAGCCGCGCAAGTTGATCGGCGCGGTTTTTTGCATATGACCCCAATCCCGTCCAGTCATGGACGATCAGCACACCAGGTTTACGCGCCGGGCCTGACGTGTTGTAGGCCAGGTAGCCTTCGAGCACGGTATCGCCCTGCCGGTATTCAATCGTCTGCGTAATGATTTCCGCGCCGGCTTGTGCTGAAAGAAAGAGGCTCAGGGAAATCAGGCAGTAACGAAAACAGGCGCGTGGACTGATCATGAAAGTTTCTCCTGCTGAAGTGCGATGAATGATGATGCGGTCGATTCTGGAATAACTTGGCGGTTTCCCCGGCGGGAATCGCCAGTGTGCTTATGCGGGTGTTTCGCGTTTGTGCGGACGGCGGCTGCGCGCGGTAGCCGCAGGTTTACGGGCGGCCTTGGGTGCGGGTTCTTCCGCTGCCGATTCGTTGGCTGAAGGCGCTTCGCTCAACGATGCTTCCACCGAAATTTCCGTTGCCGCTGGCTGCTCACTGATTACTCCGCTGCCACGATACACGTAAGCACCCGATTTTTCGTCGCGGCCGAATTCGAGCAGGCCACGCGCTTGCGCCTCCTCGATCAGATTGCCGAAGGTACGGAAGCCGTAGTTGGTCTCGCTGAAATCCGGTTTGCGGCGCTTGATCGCCTGCTTCAGCATGGATGCCCAGATCTTGCCGCTGTCGCCGCGTTCGGAAATCAACGCCTCAAAGGTCTCCACGGCCATCTCGATGGCCTGATTGCGGCGCGCATCGAGTTCCTCCTTGCGCAGCTTTTCCTCTTCTGGCGTACGTTTGCTTGTCGGCGGCGTTTCTTTCGTCTCGCGCCGTGCGGCTGTGCGGCGGCTTTCACGCACCAGATCATCATAAAAAATGAATTCGTCGCAGTTGGCAACCAGTAGATCGGAGGTTGATTGCTTGACGCCGACGCCGATGACTTGTTTGGCGTTCTCGCGCAGCTTGGAGACCAGTGGCGAGAAGTCGGAGTCACCGCTGATGATGACAAATGTATTAACGTGGGATTTCGTATAACAAAGATCCAGCGCATCCACGACCAGACGAATGTCGGCCGAATTCTTGCCCGACTGGCGTACATGCGGAATTTCGATCAGCTCAAAATTGGCTTCGTGCATCGTTGCCTTGAAGCCCTTGTAACGCTCCCAGTCGCAGTAAGCTTTCTTGACGACAATGCTGCCCTTGAGCAGCAGGCGTTCGAGCACCGGCTTGATGTCGAATTTCTCATAATTGGCGTCGCGTACGCCGAGGGCGACGTTTTCGAAGTCGCAGAGCAACGCCATGCTGACGTCGTCGGGAGATGAAGCCATGAAGGTCTCCAATAAGATAATTGCTTGGGGCGCCACACTGGACGGCAGCCGTCAATGATAGCCGATATCCATTTCAGCAGCGTGCAAACACACGGGATCGGACAATATCCGCAGATACCATCCGACCCCGTGTGGTGGGGTTTCTTCTCCCTGCAAATCCCTTAATTTTTCCGCGACTGATGGATCGCCGTCACGGCATCCGCCACGATGAAGCCCGACTGAATTGCCTGCTGGGTGCCGACGCCGCGCGCGCCGGCATCGCAGCCGACGATGAACAGCCCGTCTACCGGCGTCTGGATCGACGGCTTGCTCTTGCCGCACTGGCCGACGATCTGTGCGAGGCCGATGGTCTCGCCGCCGGTTCCCGGCATAGTGGCATCGCGCGTGGCGTTGGAGACGCTCCTGGTGGTGTACATATCTTTTTCTTCGATCAGGCCGCGTGCCTGCGGGAACAGGCCGAAGAATATTTCTTCGCCGGCATCGGCCCACGCCTTGATCGATTCCTTGCTCATGTCGGGATCGGGCGGGCAGAAGGACCCGGTGACGATCACCTGCTTGCCGGCCGGCGCTGCATCCGCATCGTAGTTGTTCGGCACTTCAAAATACAGCACACCTTCACGCGAGGCATTGCCCGCATCGGCCGCCTTGAGGCGCTCGGCACTCCAAGGGCTTGTCTGGGAAAACACCACGCCGAAGCCCTTGTCGGTGATCGGTTTGCTGAGAAAATAACGGTAGCCGAGCAGCGAGTTGGAAGGCACCAGAGCCTTGACGCGATTGACGTAATCAGCAGGGAAATTTGTTTCGCCCGCCAGCTTCAGAACGGTCGGCTGGATGCCGACGTTACTGATGACGATCGGAGCCCTGAAGGTCTCGCCTTCCTTGGTTTCGATGCCGACAACCTTGCCCTGCTCGATGAGGATCTTGTTGACGCGGGTGGCCATCATCACCGTACTGCCGTGTTTGCGCACCGACTCAAGACAGCCTTCGGCAAGCTTGCCGTAGCCGCCGATGCAGAACAGGCCGCCGCCGCGCAGGAAGATGTCCTGGATGCCATAGATGGCTTCCGCAGCATCAAGTTGGTCGACCGGTACCATGTACATGCCGTCGAGACACAGGCTGACGATGAATGAATACAGCGAGCGAGGCAGATCGGCGGCCTTGATGAAACTGTCGAAATCGGTACCTTCGTAGCTGTCGATGGTCTCCGGTGGCATCATGGTCAGTGCGCCGAAAAAGCCCAGCGCCTTGTCGCAATCGTCACCTGACATGCCCAGCCAGTTGAAAAGGACGAAGGGATCGACGCTGCCATCCATCTTCGGCATCGGCTCGTAGGCACCCTGCGGGGTCTTGTAATAGCTGCCGGATTCCGAGGAGGTCAGTTTGATCTGGTTGCCAATTCCGAGGGTGTCGACGAGTTTTTGGCACCAGTTGTCCGTCACCGGCGCGCCCATCACCGGCCATGCCGAATAGGTAAAGCCGTTCTTGTTGAGTGTCATCGCCTTGCCTCCGGCGAGGTTGTTTTTCTCGACCAGAAGTACTTTCAGACCACGTTTGGCGAGCAGTCCGGCGCTGGCGCTGCCGCCGAATCCAGCACCGATTACGATGGCATCATAATTATTGGTTGTCATTCCGGGGTCCTTTTCAATTCGCCCATGGCGATTTTTGGGGTGTCGCAGAAGGGTGCACGCAATCAGGTACCGGCGGTTGGCCATGCGCAGACAGCAAGGTGTTTTATTTCAGGATTTGCGGCGCACTTGAATCCTGGCCGGGAGATTTTACCTTCACTTGGTTGAGTCGAGGCGTGGCAAATTCCCCATTTTGGAGAGGTGCTGCCAGAGAAATGCTGAACAAGTGCGTTCGCATTGAGCCTGTCAAAACACACGCGATGCTGGCTCAAGGGCTTTGATAGACTCAGTCCGAACGGAGTGAGATCGATCGCTTTTTCCTAGACAAGCAATGCAAGCAATAACATGGTGCCGGTAATAGCCAGGCTCATGACAGTGTAATCAACACTGGTAAGTGGCGGCACTGCCAGTTCGAGTGGCGGATAAACACTTTCGGCTGGTTGTGGTTTAAGCCAGTCGCTCCAGTGTTTCGGTTTGTCGCGCTGCTCGACATATTCGAGCACTAGCAGTAAGCGCAGCGCAATCCGGCTGCGGCCAAGCGTCTCGCCGAGCGGCGCCAGCAGCAGATACAGGCCGCCAATCAGTTGCGGGATCGCCAGGTATTCGAGAAGTTGCGCCAACAGCGCTAGGAGTAAGGACAGCCGCAGCACATGCGTGACGGCTGCAATGCACCCTTCATGCGTTAGACCAATGCTGCCGAACGGTTCCGGCAAGGCGCTGCCGGGTGTTGCCAGGGAAAACAACAGGGCGATTGAGACCAGCAGCCAGCGGGCACGACGCAGCAGTAGCCGACAACGTCGTTGCGCAAAATACCAGGCTGTGGGAAAGATGATGAGCATCGTACCCAGAAGTATCGGAAGCGACAGCCATTGCAGCGCGATGGCAAACGATAGCCAGCTGAGGAGTAGGGTTGCGGGATGCAGCGTCATGCTTGGGTCAAAAAAACGGCTGGCGCCCAGCGGGCACCAGCCTTGTCAACCCTTGTCAACACCCGGCTGTTCAGCCGAGTTTGTCGAGTTTGCCTCGGGCAGCCGCTTGTTGCCGGGCATTGCCCTCGTTAAGAACTTCCTGAAGCAATTCCCGTGCACCATCCTTGTCGCCCATCTCTTCGTAGGCTTGCGCCAATTCGAGCTTGGTTTCCACATCCTGGGATCCTGCATCGTCGGCACCAGATGCTTCGGCAGCACCGCCATCCAGGTCAAGATTGATCGATGCAAGATCGACAGACTGTACCGAAGGTGCCAAGCTTGGTGCTGCGGTTTCATCCGGCATTTCCAGAGAGATATCGAAGTCTGGTTCAGCGGTGCTTGCTGGCCCGTTATTCGTACTGGCGGGTGCTGGCGCTGCAATATCGAAATCGATGAGATTGCCTCCATCGGCAGCCTGTGCCAAGGGCGCGTCAAGTTTCTGGGTTTGATCGGCCGCCAATGCAGATGATCCGCCGCCCAGATCGAAGTCGAAATCAACCGTGGAGGTGCTTGCATCGGCCTTGGTGGCCGAAGCTGTTGCAGGAGCTACACCGGATTCGCCAGGGCCGACATCGAAATCAAGCCCGCCGGTTTCGGCAGTTTCTGCCTTGCCTGCTTCGCCGTGGGTATCGGCAGCGTGTTCGGGGTTGGGTGCGCCAAGGTCGAGTTCAAGGTCGATGGAATCGGAAAACGCTTCCTCCAGCTTCGCAGCGGGAAATTCCATTGCAGGTTGAACCATTGTTGCCTGCATCTGTTGCGTTTCGCTGGCAGATTCCGGTGGTAGTGACTTGGCCAGTTCCCCGAGTTCCTTAGGCGACATCACCATCGTAGCCGCCGGATCATATGGCGCTTCTTCCACGGCACTGCTTGAATATAGAGAATTGTCCGGATCAATTTCCAGGCCAAGCTGCTGAATTCTTTCCCAGTCCGCGCCGTTTCCACCCGTCAGTTTTTTGAGGTCCGTAGCAATGGATTCAAATTGTTTCGTGCTCTTGCGAGCAGCGTAAATTTCGAGCAGTTTGAGGTGGATTGCCTGGCGCTCCGGCTCGGTTTTGAGAGCGTCAAGGAGGATTTCTTCGGCTTGGGCATTGCGACCGTACGCCATATAAACATCGGCTTCCTTAATGGGGTCGACTCCTTCCCCGGAATTATTGCCGCCGACCTCCGCCACACTAAAGTCACTTTGCATGGAGCTTGCGGTACTGCTGGTGTCGACGACATGGCCACCAGTGCTGCCAAAAACCGAACTGATTGACGGTTCAGCCTGGGTGCTTGGTCCCTGTGCGCCATAATTTGTTCCAGCCGGACGCTTCTTGCGCCAGAACGAATAGCCAAAATATCCCAGCAGCAAGGCCAGTATCCCACCGCCACCACCAAAGATGATTTCTGGATTTTCCTCGATGAAGCTGGGTGACGAGGGCGGCGGAGGCGGCAAGGGTTTCTTGACCTCCGGCTTGACTGGTGTAGTGGGCGTTGCAGGTGCGGCTGGTTTTTCAACAGGCGGTGCAACTTCAACCGGTTTGGTGGCGGATGGAGAGGCTGGAACTTCTGGTGTAGCGGCTGGTGCAACCGGCGGTTGCGGAGCCGACGGTGGTTGCACTGCTGGAGCGGGTGTCGGAGTCTGAGCAGCTTGTGTCTCGGGTTTCTTTATTTCAGGAGCGGCAGGCGGGACCACTGCCGCTTTTGTGGCCTGAGCCTGCTTTTGCAACTCGGCCATATTTTGGTTTTTGAGTTCTGCAAGTTTCTTCAGATCGCTGAGACTCTTGTCGAGTGCAACGATGCGTGCGTTGGCTTCCTTGAGTGATTTCTCGTGCGCGAGTTGCTCTTCCTCTGCTGCAGAACGGCGTCCTGCAGCAGATTTTGCGGCGGCGCTATCTGCGCGTGAAATTTCCAGCTTGTCTTTTACGGCGGAGGGCTGCTTCTCCTCAACCTTTGGTGCGATCTTGCCTGTGGCCGATTGGGTCGGCTCTTCTTCCTTGGGCATCGGCGCTGCGAGTGTGGCGGCAGCGAGCTTCCTGCGATAAGCGTTGAAATCGGTGGATTGGGCAACCACGAATTGTCTGGCTTCCGCTTCATCGATGGCTGCAACCGTGTCACGATCGGGAAGTGAGAGAATTTTCCCGGTCTTGAGACGGTTGATATTGTCGCCATCGAAAGCGTCCTTGTTATTGCGGAATAACGCAGTCAACATCTGGTCGAGATTGACCCCCTCCCGCCGGTTTTCGCTGGCAATTTTGCCGAGTGTTTCACCATGCTTGACCGTATGGGTTTCGGCGTCCTTGGCAGATGGCTCGACCTTGACGAGGCGTTTTTCACCATCGGGAGTTTTTACCACGCGCATGTCAGCGCCAGATCTTTCCTGTCCCGGCGCTTTCTCTTCGGCCGATTTTGCAACGGGTTTTGCAGTATCGGATGGCGCGGCGGTTGTCGAAGGTGTCTGTGGTGCAGGCGTTGAAACCGCTTCCACAGAAGGAGATACGGTCGGTGCAGCCTTGACTTCCGTCGACTGCATTGTCGGCAGGGCAACGGGAGCTGTTTGTGCTACCGGTTTGTGCATGGCTTCTGGTGGGTCGAGAAGGAACGTGTATTCACGCACCAGTCGGCCGGATGCCCAGCTTAATTCCAACAGCATGTCGATGAACGGATCATTGATCGGCTGAGTGGATCGCATGGCCAGAAATGGCTGACCATCTGGCCGTTTCTCGACACTGAAACGGATGCTGGTTAACGTGCTGGCATATTCGACACCGGCCTTCTGGAAGACGTCAGAGGGTGCGATCCGCGCAGACAGCGAAGGCAATTCCTCGCGACTGGCGCCGATGTCGATTTCGGCGCGCAACGGCTGGCCGAGTGACGACAGTACCGTAATTTTGCCCAGCCCTGCAGCAACGGCGCCCAAGGGCAATACAGTCAGCGCTACAGCCAGAACAGAAGTTTTAAGTTGCATATGAAGAGTCGATTTTTTCACTATGTCTCCCTCTCGGGAATTATTCACACAATTAACATAACATCAAGATGTTAGCTATGCAAGCTAAACCTTACCCTTAAACTGGATTAATTATTGGTTGATGTTGCAAAAATCAGTCAAGCAGAATTCGCAACATACGCCGCAATGGTTCCGCTGCGCCCCACAGCAACTGGTCACCGACCGTGAAGGCCGATAAATATTCACTACCCATCGCCAGCTTGCGCAGGCGACCAACCGGTACTGCCAGCGTGCCGGTAACCGCGGTTGGCGTCAGTTCGTGTATTGATGCATCACGCTGATTCGGTATTACCTTGACCCAGTCGTTGTGCGTCCCGAGCATGGTTTCAATGTCAGCCAGTGGCACATCCTTTTTGAGCTTGATGGTCAGTGCCTGCGCGTGGCAGCGCATCGCGCCAATGCGCACACAGAGACCATCGACAGGAATCGGTGATTCTTCCAGACCAAGGATTTTATTGGCTTCGGCTGAACCTTTCCATTCTTCGCGACTTTGGCCGTTGCCGAGATCCTTGTCGATCCATGGAATCAGCGAGCCGGCCAGTGGCACGCCGAAATTCTCTGCGGGGAAGCTCTTGTCGCGCAGAATGCCGGCGACTTCGCGATCGATATCGAGAATCGCCGATGCCGGATCATTCAGCAGCGATGCCGCAACGCGATGCGTCTCGCCCATCTGTTGAAGCAGTTCGCGCATGTTTTGCGCGCCGGCACCCGAAGCAGCTTGATAGGTCATCGAGGTCAGCCATTCGACGAGCCCGGCCTTGAACAGCCCACCCAATCCCATCAGCATCAGGCTGACGGTACAGTTGCCGCCGATAAAATTCTTTACGCCTTTCGTCAGACCCTGCCGAATGACATCGTTATTGACCGGATCAAGAATGATGATGGCGTCGTTCTTCATGCGCAGCGTCGATGCTGCGTCGATCCAGTAGCCCTGCCAGCCCATTGCGCGCAGCTTGGGAAAGATTTCGCTGGTGTAGTCGCCGCCCTGGCAGGAAATGATGATCTCCATGCCGCGCAGCTCTTCGAGGCTCAACGCATCCTTTAGTGGCGGGACTTCCCTGCCGATATCCGGCCCCTTGCCGCCGACACTGGAAGTCGAGAAAAAAGTCGGCTCGATCAGCGAAAAATCGTTTTCCTCGCGCATGCGCTGCATCAGCACCGACCCTACCATGCCGCGCCAACCTATAAAACCAACTTGTTTCATTGCTTTACTCGCTTGTGGCTTTTCGCCGAAAAATCAGAGGAAGAAAAAATTATTTGGTCGCCCGTTGAATGGCTTCGCCGCCTTTTTCGACATCTCTGCCGATGCCCTGGACGGTATTGCAGGCACTGAGCAGCAGTGCGGCTGCCAGCAGGATACAGATGTTGCGCATGTTGTGTTCTCCATATGTTGATTGAAGTATGCGGTCATTCGCCTGCGGCACCGTGATGGAGACTACCAATGTCAGACAGGTAACGCAATATTCGATTATTGCATAGCAAGCGTGCGCTGTCAGGCGTTTGGGCGGATTATTGATTAAGGAAAGCCTGATCAGGCTTGTTCAGCATTTTCTTGAACTCGCCGGGAGCGCAGGTCGTCCCAATGAAAAACGCCCCGGTCTTGCGGAGCGGGGCGTTTTGATCGGCAGGTAAAGATCAGACCTCGATCGTATCTGCCACATCCTTGAAATCCGCGATCTTGTCGAAGTTCATATAGCGGTAGATGTCAGCGGCACCCTTGTTGATGACGCCGATGTTGGCCAAGTATTCTGCCATCGTCGGAATCTTGCCGAGCAGGGCGCAGACTGCAGCGAGTTCGGCGGAACCGAGGTACACGCGGGTGTCGATGCCGAGGCGATTGGGGAAGTTGCGCGTCGAGGTGGACATCGCCGTGCTGCCCTTGCGGATCGATGCCTGATTGCCCATGCACAGCGAACAACCGGGCATTTCCATGCGTGCACCGGTACGGCCGAGTACGCCGTAGTGGCCTTCCTCGGTAAGTTGCTGGGCGTCCATCTTGGTTGGCGGTGCCACCCACAGGCGTACCGGCAGGTCGGTTTTGCCTTCGAGCAGTTTGCTGGCGGCGCGGAAGTGGCCGATGTTGGTCATGCAGCTGCCGATAAAAACTTCATCGATCTTGTCGCCGGCGACTTCGGAGAGTGGCTTGACGTCGTCCGGATCATTCGGGCAGGCGACGATCGGTTCCTTGATGTCGGCCAGATCGATCTCGATGATGGCAGCGTATTCGGCATCGGCGTCGGCCTTCAGCAGTTCGGGCTTGGCGATCCAGGCTTCCATGGCCTTGATGCGGCGTTCGAGTGTGCGCTTGTCCTGATAGCCGTTGGCGATCATCCATTTCATCAGAGTGATATTGGAGGTCATGTATTCGATGATCGGCTCTTTATCGAGTTGCACCGAGCAGCCGGCGGCAGAGCGTTCGGCGGAGGCATCGGTGAGTTCAAAAGCCTGTTCGATCTTGAGCTTGGGCAGACCTTCGATTTCGAGAATGCGGCCGGAGAAAATATTCTTCTTGCCCTTTTTTTCGACAGTGAGCATGCCCTGGCGGATCGCATACAGCGGGATGGCATTGACCAGATCGCGCAGCGTGATGCCGGGCTGCATTTCGCCCTTGAAGCGCACCAGTATGGATTCCGGCATGTCGAGTGGCATGACCCCGGTGGCGGCGGCGAAGGCGACCAGGCCGGAGCCGGCCGGGAAGGAGATGCCGATCGGGAAGCGGGTGTGCGAGTCACCACCGGTACCGACGGTGTCGGGCAGTAGCAGACGATTCAGCCAGGAGTGGATGATGCCGTCACCGGGACGCAGCGCGACGCCGCCGCGCGTCGAGATGAAGGCCGGCAGCTCATGGTGCATCTTGACGTCGATGGGCTTCGGGTAGGCCGCTGTGTGGCAGAAGGATTGCATGACCATGTCGGCGGAAAAGCCGAGGCAGGCGAGGTCTTTCAATTCGTCGCGCGTCATCGGGCCGGTGGTGTCCTGCGAGCCGACCGTGGTCATCTTTGGTTCGCAGTAGGTGCCGGGGCGGACGCCGCGTTGATTCCCATTTTCCTCCGGCAGACCACAGGCACGGCCGACCATCTTCTGCGCTTGCGAGTAACCCTTGGCGGACTTCGCGGGATTTTGTGGCAGGCGGAACAGCGTCGAGGGTGCCAGACCGAGCGCCTCGCGCGCCTTGCTGGTCAGGCCGCGGCCGATAATCAGCGGGATGCGGCCACCAGCGCGGACTTCGTCAAAGATGACGTCCGACTTGACGCTGAATTCGGAAATGACCTGGCCGTTCTTCAACGCCTTGCCTTCAAATGGCCGCAGTTCGATCACATCGCCCATATCCATCTTCGAGACATCGAGTTCGATCGGCAGGGCGCCTGCATCTTCCATGGTGTTGTAGAAGATCGGCGCGATCTTGGTGCCGAGGCAGACGCCACCAAAGCGCTTGTTCGGCACGAAGGGGATATCTTCGCCGGTGAACCACAACACCGAGTTGGTGGCGGATTTGCGTGAGGAACCGGTGCCGACCACATCGCCGACATAGGCGATCAGATTGCCCTTGGTTTGCAGTGCGGCGATTTGCTTGAGCGGGCCGATCTTGCCCGGCTCGTCGGCTTCGATGCCGGGGCGCGGGTTCTTCAGCATGGCCAGTGCATGCAGCGGAATATCGGGGCGGCTCCAGGCGTCAGGTGCCGGGGAAAGGTCATCGGTATTGGTTTCGCCGGTGACCTTGAAAACGGTCAATGTCAGGCTCTGCGGTACTTCCGGGCGCGAGGTGAACCATTCGGCATCGGCCCAGGATTGCAGCACTCTCTTGGCGTTCGCATTACCCTTGTTGGCTTTTTCCTGAACGTCATGGAAGGCATCGAATACCAGCAGGGTCTTTGACAGACCAGCGGCGGCGATGACTCCGACCTGAGCGTCGTCGAGCAGGTCGACCAGCGGCTGGATATTGTAGCCACCGAGCATGGTGGCGAGCAGTTCGGTGGCCTTCTCGCGGGTGATCAGTGCACACTTTTCCTTGCCGAGGGCAATGGCGGCAAGATATGAAGCCTTGACCTTGGCGGCGTCATCAACACCCGCGGGGACGCGGTGGGTAATCAGATCAACCAGTACCGCCTCCTCATTCTTGGGAGGGGTTTTCAGCAGCTCGATGAGTTCGGTGGTCTGCTGTGCGGAGAGCGGCAGTGGCGGAATGCCCAAGGCGGCGCGTTCGGCAATATGTTGGCGGTAGGCTTCTAGCATGGCGTCATCCTTTCAGGAAAGTGATGCAGGAGTAATGAGGGAATATTGTTTTTATTATTGAGATGTTATTGAGCAAAAAATCGTTGTTGTGCAATATCTGGCAGGGCCATGCCTGTGGCATTGGCACGGCTGAGTAACTCCCAATAGTAGCGGAACGAGGCGCGGTCATGCAGCTTGCCGGCTAGCTGGATCGGCCCCCAGTCAGCATCCTGTGCGGTGAGCAAAATTTCTGCGGCTTCGGTAACTTCAGCAAAATTCGGACGCATCGCATCGACGATGGGCTGGATCTGACTCGGGTGGATGCTCCACATGCGCAGATAGCCGAATTCCTCACGTGCACGGCGGGCATCCTCTCGCGCTACGGCCGGGTCGCGGATTTCGACACTGACGTTATGTGTTGGCACGATGCCGCTGCCGAGCGCCGCGGCAGCAATTTCGCACTTGGCGCGGGCAATCAGTGGATGCTGAAACTGGCCGGGACTGCGCATGGCACTGGCGGGGATGGCGCCGTGATGGGCGCTGACGAAATCCATCAGGCCGAAGTCGAGTGATTCGACGGCGGGCAGAGCGGCGATCTGCCAGGCTTCGCGCAGCGCGCCCGGTGTTTCAATCAGCACGTGCAGCGGGATCGGCCGATCATAGCCGCGCTTGCGCTGTACGGCCGTGACGATGGCATGCTGAGCGAGTACGTCGTCAATGTCGCGCACCTTGGGCAGCACGATGTAGGCGATGCGCTCACCGGCTTTGCCTATGATGATATCGAGGTCGTCGCGCCAGTGCGGATGCGTGATGTCGTGGATGCGTGCACCGACGCGGCCGAAGCGGTTGGCATCGCTCATGATGCGTGCGGCGACCATCTCGGCGTGTTCACGCTCGCGGCCGGCGGGGGCGCCGTCCTCGCAGTCGCAGGTGATGTCGAAGATCGGGCCCAGTTTGGCTTGCAAGGCAAGCGCTTTGCCGATCAATTTTTCACTACCGGCGTAATGCTCGCAGGCATTCAGGGTGGGGAAAGGGCGGGTATTGTCGAGGCCTTGATACAGCACTTCGGCGGGATGGAGACGAGTGCTCATGGGACGCTGGCGCTTTGCCAAAAAATTCATCGATGAAACACCCCTCTCTGTTTTGGAGAGGGGTGGGAAGTTACGATTTATTTGCCCAGCAGATGCTTGACGCCGTCGCGCTCTTCGGTGAGTTCCTGGAGTGTGGCATCCATTTTCTCGCGCGAGAAGGCATCGATTTCGAGGCCCTTGACGAGTTCCCACTTGCCGTTGGCGGTGGTCACCGGCATGCCGTAGATGATGCCTGCGGGAATGCCATAGGCGCCATCGGAGCAGATGCCCATGGTGACCCACTTGCCATTGGTGCCAAGTGCCCAGTCACGCATGTGATCAATGGCAGCATTGGCGGCCGAGGCGGCGGAAGATAATCCGCGCGCTTCGATGATGGCGGCACCGCGTTTGCCGACGGTCGGGATGTAGGTGTCGCGATACCATGCCTGGTCATTGACCAGCGTCACGGCGTTCTGGCCGGCAACGTTGCAGAAGCGGATATCCGGATACATTGTCGGCGAGTGATTGCCCCAGACAATCATCTTCTCGATGTCGGTGACGGCCTTGCCGGTGCGTGTGGCGAGTTGCGACAGGGCACGGTTGTGGTCAAGGCGCAGCATGGCGGTGAAATTCTCGCGCGGCAGGTCCGGCGCGGAGTTCATGGCAATCAGGGCGTTGGTGTTGGCGGGGTTGCCGACGACAAGCACCTTGACATCGCGTGCGGCCACTTCGTTCATGGCACGGCCCTGAACGGTGAAGATGGCGCCGTTGGCTTCGAGCAGATCCTTGCGTTCCATGCCCTTGCTGCGTGGTCGGGCACCGACCAGCATGGCGTAGTTGGTATCCTTGAAGGCGACCTTCGGGTCATCGGTCTGCACCACGCCGGCGAGCAGCGGGAAAGCGCAGTCTTCGAGTTCCATGACCACACCCTTGAGGGCCGGCAGGGAAGGTGTGATTTCCAGCAATTGCAGGATGACCGGTTGGTCCTTGCCGAGCATTTCGCCGCTGGCGATGCGGAACAGCAGGCTGTAACCGATTTGACCGGCGGCACCGGTGACAGTGACGCGAACGGGGGCTTTGGCCATTCTGAATACTCCTTCTTGAGAAAATCACGCAATCGATCGTAAGCAGGGATTATAAGCACCTGCCGCAAGCCAGCGCCCTGCCGGAAAGTGTTTAATCAGGGCACGGGCGCTGAAATAATTTTGAAAAATGAGACGTGATCGTAGCGTTTCCAGCTACATTCTGTCAATAGCTGTCTTATGTCTTATATAAGACATAAGACAGCTATGGACGTTATGGATAATTTGTGGTGAAATGCGTTTCATGTTGCAGGAACCCGCCACCATGCCGACGCCAGCCCCGACGTTCAGTCCGCTGTATCGCCAGATTAAGAGCCTGATTCTGCAAGGCCTGGAGTCTGGCGAGTGGCGGCCGGGCGAGGCGATTCCCAGCGAGACCGAACTGGCTGCACGCTTCAGCGTCAGCCAGGGCACGGTGCGCAAGGCGATCGACGAGATGGCTGCGGAAAACCTGTTGGTGCGCCGTCAGGGCAAGGGAACCTTCGTTGCTTCGCATAACGATGCCGATCCACGCGAGGTGTTCCGCTTTTTGCGGCTGGTGCCGGAAAACGGTCAATCCGAATTCCCGCAAAGTGTGCCGCTTGAATGCTGGCGGGCCAAGGCGGGTCACGAGGCAGCGCGTACATTGGGTGTCAAGTTTGGCGCGCCGATCACCATCATTCGCCGCATGCTCAAGTTTTCCGGCAAGCCCGTGATCATCGATGAAATCTATCTGCCGGGCGAAATGTTTGTCGGTCTTGATCTGGAAATGTTGCAAAGCTTTCAAGGCTCGTTTTACGGCCTGCTGGAGACGCGCTTCGGTGTGCGCATGGTGCATGCCGAGGAACGTATCCGCGCTGTTGCCGCTGATCAAACCAATGCCCGACTGCTTGGTGTTGCCGAAGGTGCGCCGTTGCTTTCTGTCGAACGTGTCAGTTATACCTACGCTGATCGCCCCGTGGAATGGCGGCGCGGCCTATATGCAACAGCGGAGCATTACTATCTGAACGATTTGAATTGAGGTCTGTTCTTCGCCAAGGTTCTTGGTCTCCACGAGGGTGTACGATAAAATTTCGTGTTCTGGAATCATCTTGAATCAAGTGGCATGCATTGCGTCAGGCAGAGTTTTTTAGTCATGCAGTTTGTAGTTATGAAGATAGGAGCAAACATCCAAATGCCTGAGATCATCCAGCAGCGTAGTATCAAGCAGCGACCAAAATATCTGAACCTGACCGAGATTCGCCAGCCGCTGCCGGCTATTGCCTCGATCATGCATCGCATCAGTGGCGGCGCGTTGTTCCTGATGCTGCCCTTCCTGATTTATTTACTGCAACTCTCGCTCGGCGCGCCTTCTGAATTCGAAACCCTCAAGACGATTGCCGGATCCCCGCTGATCAAGCTGATCCTGCTGGCGCTGTTGTGGGGGTTTCTTCACCACTTCTGTATGGGCATCCGCATCCTGCTGATCGATATCCACCGTGGCGTCGACCTGAAAACTGCACGTGCCAGCACCGTGGCAGTGTTCTGTATCAGCATTTTGCTGACCCTGATTCTGGGAGTGAAACTATGGTAAACGTAAACCACATTCCAGTCGGGGCGCACTACGGTTTCGGCGACTGGTTGCTGCAGCGCGTGACAGCGATGGTCATGGCTGTCTATACCGTCATTATGGGTGGCACGTTGCTGTTCTGCGATGTTCTCTCGCAGGATCGCTGGAAGTCCCTGCTATCCGGCAATTGCATGCGCATTCTCACTTTTCTGTTCATTCTCAGCCTCTGTTTTCACGCCTGGGTCGGTGTGCGCGACATCTGGATGGACTACGTCAAAAGTGTGGGCACGCGTTTGACCCTGCATATTCTGACGGCCCTGATGCTGATCGGCTGCGCCGGTTGGGCTTCGCAGATTCTCTGGAGACTATAAGTGAATATTCCTGTCCGAAAGTTCGATGCAGTGATCGTTGGTGCCGGCGGCGCCGGTCTGCGCGCTGCAATACAATTGTCCGAGGCAGGTCTCAAGACCGCCGTCATCACCAAGGTTTTCCCGACACGTTCGCACACCGTAGCGGCGCAGGGCGGTGTCGCCGCCTCACTGGGCAATTCCGAAGAGGATCACTGGCACTGGCACATGTATGACACCGTCAAGGGCTCCGACTGGCTCGGCGACCAGGACGCAATCGAGTTCATGTGTCGCAAGGCCAACGAGGTGGTCATCGAGCTGGAACACTACGGCATGCCATTCGACCGCACCGATGCCGGCAAGATTTATCAGCGTCCGTTTGGTGGCCACATGTCGAACTTCGGCGAGAAGCCGGTGCGCCGTTCCTGCGCCGCTGCCGACCGCACCGGCCACGCCATGCTGCACGCCATGTATCAGCGCAACGTCAAGGTTAACACCCAGTTCTTCGTTGAATGGATGGCGCTTGATCTGATCCGCGATGCCGAGGGTGAAGTGGTCGGTGTTACAGCGATGGAGATGGAGACCGGCGAGGTCGTCATGTTCCATTCGAAGGTAACGATTTTTGCCACCGGCGGTTCCGGCCGTATCTATCATTCATCGACCAACGCCTTCATCAATACCGGCGATGGTCTTGGCATGGCGGCACGTGCCGGTATTCCACTGGAAGACATGGAGTTCTGGCAGTTCCATCCAACTGGCGTGGCCGGTGCCGGCGTGCTGATTACCGAAGGCGTGCGCGGCGAAGGCGGCATTCTGCGCAACAGCCTCGGCGAACGTTTCATGGAGCGCTACGCACCGAATGCCAAGGATCTGGCCTCGCGCGACGTGGTGTCGCGCGCCATGGTGACCGAGATCAACGAGGGACGCGGCTGTGGCCCGAACAAGGATTTCGTGCTGCTCGACATCACTCACCTTGATCCAGCAACGATCATGAAGCGTCTGCCGGGCATCCGCGAGATCGGCATCCAGTTTGCCGGCATCGACTGCATCAAGGCACCGCTGCCGGTTGTGCCGACCTGTCACTACCAGATGGGCGGCATTCCGACCAACTATCATGGCCAGGTCGTTGTGACCAGAGACGGCGACCAGAACGCTGTGGTACCCGGTTTCTATGCCGCCGGCGAATGCGCCTGCGCTTCGGTGCATGGTGCCAATCGTCTCGGTACCAATTCGCTGCTCGATCTGCTGGTATTCGGCAAATCGGCGGGCGAGTCTGCCGTCGACTATCTCGGCAAGTCTGCCAGAGCGCACAAGCCGCTGCCTACCGAAGTCATCGAACGCAGCCTGGCGCGGCTTGATCGCCTGAATACGCAGAAGGACGGCGCGAATGTGCATGAGACGCGTCTGGACATGCAGCGTGCCATGCAGACGCACTGTGGCGTGTTCCGCTTCAACGATCTGCTCAAACAGGGCGTGTCGAAGATTCTCGATATTGAGAAACAGGTGCTCCAGACGGAGATCAAGGACAAGTCGCAGGTATTCAACACCGCACGTCTTGAGGCGCTCGAACTCGACAACCTGATCGAAGTTGCCAAGGCCACCATGATCTCTGCCGAGGCGCGCAAGGAATCGCGCGGTGCGCACGTCCGTGATGACGCGCACGACACGGCGGAGAGACCGAATGGCCGCGATGACACGAGCTGGCTCAAGCACACGCTGTGGTTCCGTGACGCTAATCGTCTCGAATACAAGCCGGTGCAGATGAAGCCGCTGTCGGTAGATACCATCGAACTCAAGAAACGCGCGTATTAACGTATTGACGCATTGAAAGTGATAACAAGGAACAGATGATGACCACCGCACACCACAAGCGCACCGTCAAGTTCAGGATCTATCGCTACGATCCGGACAAGGATGCCAAGCCCTATATGCAGGACATTTCGGTCGAGCTTGATTCGACCGACCGCAAGCTGCTCGACGCCATGGTCAAGCTGAAGTTCGTTGACGACTCGTTGTCTTTTCGTCGCTCCTGCCGCGAGGGGGTGTGCGGCTCGGATGCCATGAACATCAATGGCAAGAACGGCTTGGCCTGTCTGACTGAAATCGACTCACTGACGCAGCCGATCACTCTGCGGCCGCTGCCGGGTCTGCCGGTGATTCGCGACATCATTGTCGACATGACGCAGTTCTTCAAACAGTATCACTCGATCAAGCCTTACCTGATCAACAATGATCCGCCACCGGAGCGCGAGCGCCTGCAATCACCGGAGGAACGCGAAGAATTGAATGGCCTTTACGAATGTATTCTGTGCGCCTGCTGCTCGACTTCCTGCCCGTCGTTCTGGTGGAATCCGGACAAGTTCGTCGGCCCGGCTGGCCTGCTCGCTGCCTATCGTTTTATCGCCGACACGCGCGACCAGGCAACCAACGAGCGCCTCGACAATCTTAATGATCCGTACCGCCTGTTCCGTTGCCATACCATCATGAATTGCGTCGATGCCTGTCCGAAGGGATTGAACCCAACCAAGGCCATCGGCAAGATCAAGGATATGATGGTACGTCGCGCCGTATGACGCAGGTGTCGCAGGTGCCACACATTACGCCGCATCCTGGCAGATTGAAATGGCATTCGCGGCGCGCACTGCTTGAACTGGACCTGCTGCTCGAACGATTCTGGCAGCGCCATGGCGAGAATCTCGATCCGCAACAGGCGCTGGTGCTGGAAGAATTGCTGCAACTGGAGGATCACGACCTCTGGGACATGATCTGCGACCGTCAGGAAATCGACGATCCGCGCTGGAAGACTTTCATCAGCTCTTTGCTGGAAGTTTGAGTTTTCGAAAAATTTGATCCATTCTTAATCGGGGTTTTCACCATGACTTCAGAACGTAAAGCGACGCTCTCGATCGACGGCAACCCTGTCGAGTTTCCCGTATATTCCGGCACCATCGGCCCTGATGTGATCGATATCCGCTCCTTCTATGCCAAGACGGGTGCGTTCACCTTCGACCCCGGATTCATGTCGACGGGCAGTTGCAAATCGACGATTACCTATATCGACGGCGACAAGGGCGAGTTGCTGTATCGCGGCTACCCGATCGAGCAGCTTGCCGTGAATTGCGACTTTCTCGAAGTCTGCCAGTTGCTGCTCAAGGGCGAACTGCCGACAGTAAAGGCGAAGGAAGACTTCGCCAATGTCATCAAGAACCACACCATGGTGCACGAGCAGTTGACCCGTTTCTACCAGGGCTTCCGTCGCGATGCACATCCGATGGCCGTGATGGTTGGTGTGGTCGGTGCGCTGTCAGCTTTCTATCATGACGCGATGGACATCAGCGACCAGCATCACCGTGACATTTCGGCGCATCGTCTGATCGCCAAGATGCCGACCATCGTGGCGATGGCCTACAAGTACGGGATGGGCCAGCCGTTCATGTATCCGCGCAACGACCTCAGTTATTCTGCCAACTTCATGCACATGATGTTCGCCACACCGTGCGAGACCTATGTGCCGAATCCGGTACTGACGCGCGCGCTCGACCGCATCCTGATCCTGCATGCCGACCATGAGCAAAATGCTTCCACGTCGACGGTGCGTCTGGCTGGTTCTTCGGGTGCCAACCCATTTGCCTGCATCTCTGCCGGCATCGCCTGTCTGTGGGGCCCGGCGCATGGCGGTGCCAACGAGGCCTGCCTGCAGATGCTGGAAGAGATCGGCGATGTCTCACGTGTTGGCGAGTACATCAAGCGCGCCAAAGACAAGAATGACAGCTTCAAGCTGATGGGCTTCGGTCATCGTGTCTACAAGAACTTTGATCCGCGTGCCAAGCTGATGCGTGAAACCTGTTATGAGGTGCTCAACGAACTTGGCTTGCACGACGACCGGCTGTTCAAGCTGGCGATCGAGCTGGAAAAAATCGCGCTGGAAGACGACTACTTCATCGAGAAGAAGCTCTATCCGAACGTGGATTTTTACTCCGGTATCGTGCAGCGCGCACTGGGCATCCCGACGCAGATGTTCACCGGCATTTTCGCCATGGCGCGCACGGTCGGCTGGGTTTCGCAGTGGAACGAGATGATTTCCGATCCGGAACAGAAGATCGGACGTCCGCGCCAGTTGTACATCGGTGCGCCGCGTCGCGACGTCAAGCCACTCGCCCAGCGCTGATCACGGACATGCTGCGGGTTTGTCGCCATCATGGCGCACCCGCAGCCGCTGTCGGCGGATTGCCATAGCGTTTCTTCCTCCCCCATCCAATATTCAACGTATCGATATATATCCGGATCGCCTGAAAGCCGCCTGACGGTTGGTCTTCTCCAGTCAGCCGAGTCACTTTCTTCATGTCTTGCATTCGTCCATCTGAATTTACAAGCACCCTACTCCTTGCAGGAGACCTTTTCCCATGATGAAGCAAATGCTCGGCAATTCGTATCTCTTCGGCGCCAATGCGCCCTTCATCGAAGACCTGTATGAAAGCTACCTGAATAATCCGGCCGCTGTGACGCCTGCCTGGCGCGACTACTTCGACAAGCTGCAAAATCTTCCTGGCACCGGCCCTGATGTGGCGCATGCGCCCATTGTTGCCTCGTTCGCCCAGCGCGCCAGATCCGGCACTTTGCACCCGGCTGCCGCATCTCCGGTGGCTGATACCCGGCAAGTCAAGGTATTGCAACTCATCAACGCCTACCGTTTCCTCGGCAATCGCTGGGCGCAACTTGATCCTCTGAAACGAACGGAGCGACCGGTTATTGCCGAGCTCGATCCAGCCTATTACGGATTCACCGAAGCCGATCTTGGCGTTATCTTCAATACCGGTTCCTTTGCCTTCGGTCCCGAACAGGCGAGCCTGCGCGAAATTCTCGAAGCGTTGCGCCAGACATACTGCGGCACCATCGGTGTCGAGTACATGTACATGAGCGATATTTCGCACAAGCGCTGGATACAGGCACGGCTTGAGCCGAGTCGCGCAACACCGGCATATTCGACAGAACAGAAAAAACGCTTGCTCGAACGGCTCACCGCCGCAGAAACACTGGAACGCTATCTGCATACAAAATATGTCGGCCAGAAGCGCTTCTCGCTGGAAGGCGGCGAGTCCACGATCGTTGCCATGGATGAACTGATTCGCCGTGCCGGTAGCCAGGGCATTCAGGAAATCGTTATCGGCATGGCGCACCGTGGCCGTCTCAATGTGCTGGTGAATACGCTGGGCAAATCGCCGCAGGAGCTGTTCTCCGAATTCGAGGGAAAGCATGCCGACGAACTTTCCGCCGGTGATGTGAAATATCACAAGGGCTTTTCGTCGAACATCACTACCCCCGGTGGTCCACTCCATTTGGCACTGGCATTCAACCCGTCGCACCTTGAAATCGTCAATCCAGTCGTCGCCGGTTCCGTGTATGCCCGTCAGCGGCGGCGTGGCGATATAAAAGGAGATCAGGTGCTGGCTGTGCTGCTGCACGGTGATGCAGCGGTGGCCGGGCAGGGCGTCAATCAGGAAATGCTCAATTTTTCGCAGACGCGCGGCTACGGTACCGGCGGTACGCTGCACATTGTCATCAATAACCAGATCGGCTTCACCACGTCAGACCCGCGCGATTACCGCTCCTCGCTGTATTGCACCGACATCTTCAAGATGATCGAGGCACCGGTATTTCACGTTAATGGCGACGATCCGGAAGCCGTGGCGCTGGTCGCACAACTGGCGATCGATTTTCGTCGCGAATTCAAAAAAGATGTTGTCATCGATCTGATCTGCTTCCGCAAGCTCGGCCACAACGAGCAGGACGAGCCGATGGTGACCCAGCCGCTGATGTACAAGAAGATTTCCGCACACCCCGGTACGCGCAAACTATATGCAGATCGACTGATCGGTCAGGGCATTCTAACGGCCGATGTTCCCGAACAGATGGTCAAGGACTATCGCAACGCACTCGACGAAGGGCGTCTCGTCGAGAATCCGGTGCTGTCAGATTACCAGCGCAAGCTGGCGGTTGACTGGACGCCGTTCACCCTGAACAAATATACCGACGAGTGCAATACCAAGGTGCCCTTGGCCGATCTCAAGCGTCTTGGCCAGCGTATTACCACGATTCCTGAAGGCTTCACGCTGCATTCGCGGGTGCAAAAAATCAACGATGACCGGCAGGCCATGCTGACCGGAAAATCCGGCATCGACTGGGGTATGGGCGAGACGCTGGCTTATGCCACACTGCTTGCCGAAGGTTATGGCGTACGCGTTTCCGGAGAGGATTCCGGGCGCGGCACGTTCTTCCATCGGCATGCCATGTTGCACGATCAGAGCCGCGAAAAGTGGGACGATGGTAGTTATGTGCCGCTACAGCATATTCAGGAAAACCAGGCGCCATTCGTCGTTATCGACTCGGTGCTGTCCGAGGAAGCGGTGCTGGCATTTGAATATGGCTATGCCACCACCGAACCGAATGAACTGGTGATCTGGGAGGGGCAGTTTGGCGATTTCGCCAACGGCGCCCAGGTGGTCATCGACCAGTTCATCAGTTCCGGCGAGGCCAAGTGGGGACGTTATTGTGGATTGGTCATGCTACTGCCGCACGGCTACGAAGGGCAGGGGCCGGAGCATTCATCGGCGCGTCTCGAACGCTACATGCAGCTATGTGCAGAACATAACATGCAGGTCTGCGTGCCGACCACGCCGGCGCAGATATTCCATCTATTGCGGCGGCAGATGCTGCGCCAGATGAGAAAGCCGCTGATCATCATGACACCAAAATCCTTGTTGCGGCACAAGGATGCTGTTTCCAGTCTTGATGATCTGGCAAACGGTAGTTTTCAGACCATCATCGGCGAAACTGATTCGCTCGATGCCAAGAAGGTCAAGCGCATCGTACTGTGTTCAGGAAAGGTCTATTACGAACTGATCAATGCGCGACGCGAGAAAAAGCGAAACGATATCGCTGTGCTGCGTATCGAACAGCTTTATCCCTTCCCGGCGAAAGTCTTCGCTGCCGAAATGAAGAAATACCCGAATGCAAAGGAAGTCGTCTGGTGCCAGGAGGAGCCGCAAAATCAAGGCGCCTGGTATGCCTCTCGACACCATTTCATCGCCGGCCTGCGCGAAGGGCAAACCTTGTATGCCGTGGCGCGTCCCGCCTCGGCATCGCCGGCGGTTGGCTATTATTCCAAGCACAATGCACAACAGCACGATGTCATCGAATCGGCTCTTGGCGGTATTTCCGCGCTCAAGAGTTCTGCCGAGTAAAGGAGCTCCCATGCTAGTCGAAGTCACAGTCCCGCAGTTGTCGGAATCGGTTGCCGAAGCGACCCTGGTCACCTGGCACAAGCAGGTCGGCGAAGCAATCGTTCGCGACGAGAATCTGATCGATATTGAAACCGATAAAGTGGTGCTCGAATTGCCGGCACCCTGCGACGGTGTCATCACAAAAATCATCAAGGCCAATGGCGCTATGGTTGTCAGCGGCGAAGTCATCGCAGTGATCGATAGCGGCGCTAAGGCGGCGAAGACGGCGGAGGTTGCCACTGAGGCTGCACCCGCAGCGGCACCGGAGGTGTCTGCCGCACCGGCAGCACACGCCATGCCTGCCGCGCGCAAGCTCATGGCCGAGAAAGGTATCGATGCCTCAGGTATAGAGGGCAGTGGACGTGGCGGGCGTATCACCAAGGGCGATGTTCTTGGCGTGTCCCAGACTCCAGTATCCGTTGCTGTCGCACCTGCCGCTGCACCGGCAAAACCAGCGCTGGTACAGCCGGTGGCGGTCAATATTGACACTGTGCTGGGCGACCGTCCCGAGCAGCGTGTACCAATGTCACGGCTGCGTACACGCATCGCCGAGCGTCTGGTGCAGTCGCAATCGACGGCGGCGATCCTGACCACCTTCAATGAAGTGAACATGGCGCCGGTGATGGAACTGCGCAACAAGTACAAGGAGAAATTCGAGAAGGAGCACGGCGTCAAACTCGGCTTCATGTCCTTTTTCGTCAAGGCAGCGGTGGCAGCGTTGAAGCGCTATCCACTGCTCAATGCCTCGATCGATGGCAACGATATCGTCTATCACGGCTACTTCGATATCGGCATCGCCGTCGGCAGTCCGCGCGGTCTGGTGGTACCGATTCTGCGCGATGTCGATCAGTTGTCGCTGGCTGATATCGAAAAGAAGATTGCCGAATTTGGCGCCAAGGCGAAGGACGGCAAGCTGACCATCGAGGAACTTACCGGCGGCACATTTTCCATTTCCAACGGTGGCGTGTTCGGTTCGATGTTGTCGACGCCGATCATCAATCCGCCGCAATCGGCAATTCTCGGCGTACATGCAACCAAGGATCGTGCTGTCGTCGAGAACGGCCAGATCGTCATCCGGCCGATGAACTATCTCGCCCTGTCCTACGACCACCGCATCATCGACGGCCGCGAGGCAGTGCTCGGTCTGGTTGCCATCAAGGATGTTCTGGAAGACCCGGCACGTTTGCTGCTCGATCTTTGATTCTCTGACGCCTACTTTTTTGCGAGCCCATCATGGCCAATCAATTTGATGTTGTCGTTATCGGTGCCGGCCCCGGCGGTTATGTCGCGGCGATCCGCGCGGCGCAGCTCGGCTTCAGTGTCGCCTGCATCGAATCGGAAAGCTACGCCGACCCGAAGGGTGAAGTGCGTCTCGGTGGCACCTGCCTGAACGTCGGCTGCATTCCCTCAAAGGCGCTGCTGCAATCCTCGGAACTTTACGATCAGGCAGGTCATTCCTTTGTCATGCACGGCATTGGCTTCGACAATGTCAGGATGGACGTGACGACGATGCTCCGGCGCAAGGAAAACATCGTCACCCAGCTCACCGGCGGCATCCGCAGCCTGTTCAAGAAACACAAGATTACGCTGCTCTCCGGCCACGGCAGCTTTACCGGCCGCGAAGGCGATCTCTGGCAGATCGCGGTGGCTGGCAAGCAGGGCAGCGAGAATGTCTTCGCCCGGCATGTCATCGTCGCCACCGGCTCGCAGCCGCGCCACCTGCCCGGTATTCCGGTCGACAACAAGCTGGTTTGCGACAACGTCGGCGCACTCTGCTTTGACAGCGTGCCGAAGCGCCTCGGTGTGATTGGTGCCGGTGTCATCGGTCTTGAACTCGGCAGCGTCTGGAAGCGTCTCGGTGCCGAGGTGAACATCCTCGAAGCCGTGCCCGATTTCCTCGCTGCTGCCGATCAGGCCGTAGCCAAGGAAGCGTGGAAAGTGTTCACACGCAAGCAGGGACTCAACATCCATCTCGGCGTCAAGATCGGCAAGGTTTCCGTCGGCAAGAAGACTGTCACCGTTGAATACGAAACCGATGAAGGCACGCAAACACTGGAATGTGACAAGCTGATCGTCTCGGTCGGCCGCCAGCCGAATACCGCCGGTCTCGGCTGTGATCACGTCGGTCTGGCGCTGGACGAGTGCGGCCGTATCCAGATCGATAGTCATTGCCGCACCAATCTGGAAAACGTCTGGGCGGTTGGTGATGTCGTGCCCGGACCGATGCTGGCACACAAGGGCATGGACGAAGGCATCATGGTCGCCGAGTTGATTGCCGGCCAGACCGGTCATATCGACTACAACACAATTCCCTGGGTGATCTACACGCATCCGGAAATCGCCTGGGTCGGCAAGACCGAGGAACAACTCAAGCGCGAAGGCATCGCCTACCGCAGCGGCCAGATCCCTTTCGCCGCCAACGGTCGTGCACTGGGGCAGGGCGATACCACCGGTTTTGTGAAGATGCTCGCCGATGCGCAGACCGACCGCATCCTTGGCGTTCATGTCATCGGCAACAACGCTTCCGAGTTGATCGCCGAGGCCGTCGTGGCGATGGAATTCGGGGCGTCGTCGGAAGACATCGCGCGCATTTGCCACGCCCATCCGACGCTCTCCGAAGTCATGCACGAAGCGGCACTGGCCGTCGACAAGCGGCCGCTGCATTTCTGATGCAATCGTTTGAAATGTCGACTGCCGTTCACTCTGAGCTCGTCGAGGGGTTGGTGTTTTGCATGTGTCGGGCATTCAAAGGCTGATTGAGGACCTCTCCGTTGCCATACAAGATTCTCAATGTTCCGAAGAACGGCATGATCGATGCGTTCGAGGCTGCACTCAAGGAACGTGGCAGCGTTGCCGATCCGGCGCAGCATGCCGCGGCAATGCGCTTGCAGGTGTTTTACGATGCACTGATCGCACTGAAGGCGGCGCGGCGCAATGCCTTGCGCAAGCTGCTGATTCGTCCCGCACTCCCGCGCGGCGTCTGGTTCTGGGGCGGCGTCGGACGCGGCAAGAGCTTTCTCATGGATTGTTTTTTTGCGGCGGTGCCTTACCAGCGCAAGCGGCGCGTACATTTTCACGCCTTCATGCGCGAAGTGCACGAACGCCTGAACAGTTTCAAGAACGAAGCCGATCCGCTTGCCAAAGTTGCCGAGCAGGTGGCCAATGAAACCCGCTTGCTGTGCTTCGACGAGTTTCATGTTTCCGACATCGCCGATGCAATGATTCTTGCGCGCCTGATGCAGGCGCTGTTCGATGCCGGCGTTATCTTCTGCATCACCTCGAATTACCGGCCCGATGATCTGTATCCAAACGGCCTGCATCGCCATCGCTTTCTGCCGGCGATTGAACTGCTCAAGGAACGCCTTGACGTCATCCAGGTCGATGCCGGCATCGATTACCGACTGCGCACCCTCGAACAGGCGGAGATGTTTCTGGTTCCTGCTGGAGAGGAGGCTGATCGCAAAATTACTCAGACCTTCACACAACTCGCCGGTGGTGAAGGTCATACGCGGCCGATCAAATTGCTCGACCGCGAAGTGCAGCCGCTGCGGCGTGCGCCTGGCGTAATCTGGTTCGACTTCGCCACGCTGTGTGGCGGTTTCCGCTCGCAGAATGATTATCTCGATCTGGCGCAGCGCTTTCATACCGTATTTCTTTCCGGCGTGCCGGGCATGGGCACCGAGCAGGCCAGCGAGGCGCGGCGCTTCACCTGGCTGATCGATGTGCTCTACGACCATCGCGTCAAACTGATCATCAGCGCCGCCTGTCCCGTCGAAGCGTTGTATACCTCCGGCACCCAGGCGGGTGAATTTCAGCGCACGGTGAGTCGCCTCATTGAAATGCGTTCTCACGAATACCTTGCCAGCGGCCATCGCCCGTTCGAGCATGAAGCCGCCGCATCCTGAATTTTCCCGCAAGGTTTCTGGCAAAAAGGCGAAAGCCTCGGTTAGAATTCCCGCGTCACTTTCGTCATCGATGCCACGTTGCGAGATCATAGAGTGTTGCATATCGGACAGCCCGCGCCAGAGTTCAGCCTGGTCGATGCGGACATGGATACCTTCGAGCTATCCTCCTTGCGAGGACGCAAACATGTCGTGCTGTTTTTTTATCCGCGCGACGACACGCCGTTTTGTACCATCGAAGCCATCGACTTCAGCGATCACGAAGACGAATTCGCCCGCCTGGACTGCGAGATTCTCGGCGTCAGCCGGGACGACTGGTTGCGACATGCCGAGTTCCGCGACAAGCACGGACTCTCGGTGCGCCTGCTGGCCGACGACAACAGCGCGGTCAGCCATAAATATGGCGTCTGCCACATGCGTGAGAAGGACGGCGCGCGCAAACTCTGCGTGGTCAGTTCAACCTTCATCATCGACTATCTTGGCGTGCTGCGCTATGCGCTCTACGATATCAATCCGCGCGGCCATGCCGCCGAAGTCTTAAACCTCGTCAAACAACTGGAGAAGCCATGCAAATCACGAAAAACACCGTCGTAACCCTCAACTACAAGGTTCATGACGCTAAAGGTAATGTGGTCGATGATGGTTCCGAACCGCTGGTCTATCTGCATGGCGGTTACGACGATATCTTTCGCGCTATCGAAGAAGGCCTGCACGAGAAGGACATCGGCGCCAAGCTGGAAGTCAAGCTCGAACCGGAAGATGCTTTTGGCCCGTACGATGCCGAGCTGGTGAATATCGAGGCGCGCGACATGTTTCCGCCAGAGATCCAGATCGGCATGCATGTCGAGCGCGAGGACGAGACCATGGTAACGATTACCGACATCCAGGGCGATACAGTCGTCGTCGACGGCAATCATCCGCTGGCCGGCATCGCGCTGATTTTTTCCTGTTCGGTTGCCGACGTGCGCTCGGCGACTGCCGATGAAGTCACTCACAAACACGCGCATGGCGCGCATGGACATCATCACTGAAATCCGGTATCCACAGGGTGAGCGAAGCACTCGCTCACCGCGCACTTCACTCCGCCAGCTTCCTTAACGCATATAATTTTTCCAGCGCCTCGCGCGGCGATAGTGCGTCCGGATCGAGGTCGCGCAGCGCTTCCAGTGCCGGATGTGGTTCCGCTTCGACCACCGGCACGGCGGTGGCAAACAGGTCGGCTTGCTCATCGCTGCGCTGCACCGCTTCGCGATTCTCCAGTGCGGCCAGCCGTCGCTTCGCATCGCGGATCACGCTGCCGGGAATGCCGGCCAGTGCGGCAACCTGGATACCGTAGCTCTGGCTTGCCGGCCCTTCCTCGACGGCATGCAGGAAGACGATGCTGTGGCCGTGTTCGACGGCGTCGAGATGCACGTTGGCGCATTCCGGATAATCCTGCGCCAGCCGCGTCAGCTCGAAGTAATGCGTTGAGAACAGGCTGAAGGCGCGGTTCTTCTCGATCAGATGGCGGGCGATCGAAAATGCCAACGCCATGCCATCGAAAGTCGACGTGCCACGGCCGATCTCATCCATCAATACCAGTGATTTTTCCGTGGCGTTGTGGAGGATCGCCGCCGCTTCGGTCATTTCGACCATGAAGGTTGAGCGTCCCGAGGCGAGATCGTCGGAAGCGCCGATGCGCGTGAAAATCGCGTCAATCGGCCCGAGGCTGGCAGCACTCGCCGGGACAAAACTGCCGCAGTGGGCAAGCAGTACGATCAGCGCCACCTGGCGCATGTAAGTCGACTTGCCGCCCATATTCGGCCCGGTGACCAGCAGCATGCGTCGTGTTGCGGCAAGCTGCGCATCGTTGGCGATGAACTGGCCGGCGCTGAGTTGTGCTTCCACCACCGGATGACGGCCGCCTTCGATAAATATGCCGGGCGAACTCTGGAACTGCGGCTGGCAGTAATTGAGTCGCGCCGCCGCATCGGCGAAAGCGGCGAGGCCGTCGGTCAGCGCCACGGCGCGGGCGATACGCTGAAATTCGCCGAGATGCGCAGCGAGTGCATCGAGCAGCGTATCGTAGAGCTGCTTCTCCAGTGCCAGTGCGCGTTCGTTGGCCGACAGTGCCTTGTCCTCAAAACTCTTCAGTTCCGGCGTGATGTAACGCTCGGCATTCTTTAGCGTCTGACGGCGCCGGTAATCGTCGGGAACTTTTGCCGTGTTGGCGTGGCTGACCTCGATGTAGAAACCATGCACCTTGTTGAATTCGACCTTGAGGCTGGTGATGCCGGTGCGTGCCTTTTCGCGCGCTTCGAGTTCGAGAAGAAATTCGCCACAGTTGTTTTGCAGGGCGCGCAGCTCGTCGAGCGTGGCGTCGTATCCGTCGTTGATCACGCCGCCTTCGCGCAGCAGCGTCGACGGCTCGGCGCGCAAGGCCCGGCGCAGCAGGTCGAGTGGTGCATCGGGAACGGCCAGATCGGCGTGAATTTGCACCAGCAATGTTGACTGCGCAGCAGCGAGCGTGCCATGCAGGGAGGGCAGGGCCGCAAGGCTGTCGCGCAGTGACGAGAGATCGCGTGGCCGGGCGCTCTTCAGCGCGATGCGTGCAGTGATGCGCTCGATGTCGGCAATTTCGCGCAGCGCTGTGCGCAGTGGTCCGGCGCGCTCGGCATTAATCAACTCGGCGACTGCCTGATGCCGCTGAATCGCCAGGCTGCGCTCGGCCAGCGGATGATGCAGACAATGACGCAACCAGCGTGCCCCCATGCTGGTCGCGCAACAGTCGAGCAGCGAGAGCAGCGTCGGTGCAGCATCGCCGCGCAGGGTTTCGGTAATCTCCAGATTGCGTCGCGTCGCTGCATCGAGCCGCAGAAATTCGCCGGCAGTTTCTACCTTGAGACCGGTGACATGCGGCAAGGCCTGCCGCTGGGTTGATCTGGCATATTGAAACAGTGCGCCGGCAGCGGCCAGTGCCAGTGGCAGACCATCGCAGCCCTCCGGCAGGAAGGCACCGAGATCGCGTGTGCCGAAATGTTCGGCCAGTTGCCGCGTTGCACTGGCTGCGTCGAAATGCCAGTCGGGTAATCTGCGGATCGCCGCATTGCGGGCATCGGGTAATGTGAATACATCGCCGAGACTATCCGGCACCAGCAGTTCCGCCGGACGCAGGCGCTCGAATTGCGCCGTCAGTGTTTCGCTTGCGCATTCCAGCGCGCGCAGATCACCGTTGGCGAGATTCAGCCAGGCCAGCCCGGCACGATGTTTTTCAACAGTGAGCGCCAGCAGTAGACAGTCCTGCTTGTCGTCGAGCAGCGCCGCATCGGTCAGTGTGCCGGGCGTGACAATGCGCGTTACGGCGCGCTCCACCGGCCCTTTACTGGTTGCCGGATCGCCGATCTGTTCACAGATCGCCACGGCTTCGCCAAGTTTTACCAGCCGCGCCAGATAGGGCTCGACGGCATGATAGGGAATCCCCGCCATCGGAATCGGCTGTCCGGCCGACTGGCCGCGCTTGGTCAATGTGATGTCGAGCAGCCGCGCGGCTTTTTCCGCGTCACTAAAAAACAGCTCGTAGAAGTCCCCCATGCGATAGAACAAAAGCATATCCGGATGCTGCGCCTTGAGACCAAGGTACTGCTGCATCATCGGCGTGTGCTTCGTCAGACCCTCGCTGCCGCCGGGAGGTCCGGACAATTGATTTTCCATGCGCTTCGCGTTTCTGCTGCCGGGATTCGGAAGCAGCATTTTAAGTCATCGGAGAGGCTTCCGATGGCACCGCGACAGATCGCGGTTTTCCGTACTCAAAGATATGTGTTTTCGTCGGCTGGGCAACGTCTACGCAACGTCTACGCAACATCCAAAAATATCTTTAACCGGTGTCTTGTTCCACGTCATTTGGTGCGTCAACCGATGGCCAGCTTGACAGGCTTGCCGATGCGACTGAGCATCTCCACCAGTGTATCGATGGTGAACTTGGTCGTTTTCTTGTTCACCACGTCGGACACGCGTGGGCGCGAGACCATCAAAATCTCGGCAGCTTCAGCTTGCTTCAGGTGATGCTCGGCAATCCAGGTGGACAGTTCTTCCATCAGTTGCTGCTTCAGCAACCGGGTATCGTTGATCTGTTTGCGAGAGGCGGCCTGCAAACGCCTGGCTTCAGCGGGTGCGAAGCCCAGTTCAAGGAAGAGGTTCGCCCCCGGCTTCGTCACATGGCGGATTTCAGTGTCGATCTTCATTTTCGTGCCTTTCTCGCGTTGACCTCGGCGCGGTAGCGCGCCTCGGCAATGCCCTTGTCCTGCTTGCTGGTCACCTGAGTCTTCTTCTGGAAGCAATGCAGGACGTAGATGGTTTCCTCGAACTTGGCGACGAACATTACGCGGTGGATGCCGCTCGCGTCCTTGACGCGAATCTCTTTCGTGCCAGCACCCACATCGTCGAATGGCTTCCAGTCGGTCGGCTCAAGCCCGGCCTGGACCTTGCCCAATTGGAAGCCTGCTTCCTTCCGTGGATCTTGCGGAAATGCCAGCAGATCATCGTAGGCAGATCCAACCCAGCGGATCTCTTTTTCATCATCCATAGCGTTTGATTGTATAAAATATTATACACACTTGCGATGCAAATCAAGATGCTTTATGAAGGTAAAATCATCGGGTCGTCACCTCACTCCAGCAAGGTTGATCCAAGCGCCGGGTAGAGGCTGCTGCGATACCGAATTGGATGCCTGAATGCGCCCGCTTTCGCCCCATTACGGGCCTGCTGGGCAATGCTCACGCAACAAACCCTAAGGGGTATCATTCTGTCATGCTTTGGTGTTTGCCCACGCTGTACCAGACGAAACTATTGATGCCCCCTGAAAGAGGTGAGAAACAATGATGCGCGAGCAAATTTCCTACGCTATGCGGAACCACGATGCGACTCAGGCGCTGATCTATTTCAATCCCCCCAGCGCGCTGAAGGACTGGAGTTTTTTGGCGATTGAACTCATGGTCCTTGCCGGCTTTCTGCTGGCGCTGATACATGCCATCGGCTTCTACCGTAAACAGGGCAGTCCTTCCGCGTTGCTGACCCTGCTGGGCTGTTTCCTGTATGGCCTGTTGTGCGACATCACCTCTTATTACACGGTGGAAAATTTCTGGCATGGCGAGTTTTCTGTCATGTTCCTCTACAACCGTCTGCCTCTGTACATCGCGCTACTGTATCCGGCCTTTATCTACCACGTGTACATGACCATACGCCGCTTCGATTTTTCTCCGCTGATCAAGGCCGTCGGCGTTGGTTTTTTTGGCGGCCTCGCCTACCTGATCTTCGACAACCTCGGTCCCATGTGCGAATGGTGGGTCTGGGACGTCAACAGTCCGACCACTCTGCCATATCTGAACAACGTGCCGATGACTAGCTACCACTGGTTCTTTACCTTCACCGCAGCTTTTGCGCTGATCTGTCGTCACGTCTGCTGGAACTGGGTCGGCAACGGCAAGAGTAAACGGATGATTGCCATCGGCATGGTCTTGCTGCCGATCCTCACCTGCCTGGTGGGCACCCTGTTTTTTATTCCGTACAACATCATCGCTGCCAAGCTCTCGCTGGGTGCCGCTGCGGCGTTCCACGCGATGGCCTTCTTTGTGGCAGGCCTGCTGCTGCTGTTCAATTTGCACAAGCCGGCCGCAGCGCGAGACAAGCTACTAATGCTGTTTCCGCTGCTATGGGTGGTCGGCCACTTGTACATCTATGTGGCCAAGTTCGATCTGTTCTTTACGGTTAATTCGCAGGGTCTGGTGGCGGGCGGCGCAGCGATGGGCAACCTGCTGGCGGTGGTGATGGCCATGATAGGGAGTCTGGCGCTGCTGCTGTATGCGCATCCGCCGGAGCAGCGGTAGTGGGTGGCTGCCTCTATTGGATCACGTTGATCCCAAGTCAAGCGCTGAATAAAGGCATTGGGAACTTTTGAAACGAGCCTGAGGAAACT
>Ga0073899_10000131_pt1 | contig 65475 bp, 60 predicted proteins | sample KloWWTmetaKNB5Ph_FD_88975 | JGI IMG/M metagenome (GOLD analysis project Ga0073899, IMG submission 88975) | Active sludge microbial communities from Klosterneuburg, Austria, studying microevolution and ecology of nitrifiers - Klosterneuburg... | ecosystem: Engineered > WWTP > Aerobic digester >... | reverse complement strand
CTGGGTCGAGCAGTCGCGCCTGCGCCATTGCCCCGACTGCCGGCGCTTCACGCTGCCGCCGTCACTGCGCCAGGATTGCGAGGCGCGCGTGCCTGCGGCGGTGGGCCTGCCGGTGACGGCGGTCGACGCCCGGCTGTGGTCGGCAGCGCCAACCTTCCTGAACATCGAGCCGACCACGCGCTGCAACTTCAGCTGCTGGTACTGCATCGGCCGCCACATGGTGCAGGCCGACATCGAGGTCGACAACTTCGCCCGCGTGCTCGACAACTTTCCGTCACTGAAAGCCATCGCGCTGGTCGGCGAGGGCGAGCCGCTGCTGCACAAGGGCTTCTTCACGATGGCCGACATGGCGCGTGAACGTGGCATCCGCGTGTTGATGCTGTCCAACGGGTCGGCCTTCAGCGAGAGCGTGGTGCGCAAGCTGTGCGAATCGCAGATCGCCTACGTGTCGGTGTCGATCGATTCGGTGGACCCGGCAACTTTTGCGCAGTCGCGCATCGACGGTGATCTGGCGCGCATCTGGGAAGGCATCGAAAAGCTGCGCCGCTATCGCGACAGCAACGGTTATCTGTACCCGAAGATCGGTCTCAAGGGCACGCTGTTCACGCACACCGAGGACCAACTGATCGAGATCGCAGCCGAGGCCAAACGCCACGGGGTGGACTTGCTCGAAAGCTTCCAGCCGCTGAACCCGAAGACGTCGTACGTCAAAATCTACCCGGCGGCCGCGCGGGCTGAGCTGGACCAGGTCCAGCGTGTGGCGCGCCGCATCGACGAACAGACGGCCCAGGCGCGCAGCCTGCTGCCCAGTGCGGTCGATTTCTGTGCCGCCGAAGGCGTGCCTGCGTCCAACGTCGGGCGCTCGAACGGCATGCGCGCCGGCTGCGACGAAGAGTGGATCTACAGCCTGCTCGACGGCCACGTCACGCCCTGCTGTCAGGTCAAGGACGTGCTCGACCCGGCGTGGAACCTGTTCGAACATTCGATGCAGGACATCCTGGCCAATGCGCGCTACCAGAACATGCGCTTCAACCTGTGGAACGGGCTGTTCCCCGCGTACTGCCGGGGCTGTTCGAAGACCCGGCCCTGGGCGTGATCGACGGCGATGCAGCCGGTCAACAGTCGGCCCTACTGGGACGGGCGTTTCGACGCTGAATGGGAAGCCCTGCGCGGGCGTGACCAGAGCCGTTTCTTCGCGTCGCTGGCGGTGGCGATGTGGCCGGCCTGGCTGAGCCAAAGGCAGTGCGCGCAGGCCTGGACGCTGTGCGACTGGGGCTGCGCGATGGGCGACGGCACCGACGAGTTGGCGCAGGCGCTGGGTCTGCCCTGCACCGGGGTCGACTTCTCGGACGTGGCGGTGCGCAAGGCTGCTCAGTCTTATCCGGGCAGCCGCTTCGTCGCCGACGATTGGCTGCAGCCCGGCGGTGGCGGCGACCCGCACCGCTGGGACATCGTCTTCTCGTCCAACACGCTGGAACATTTCGACGACCCCTGGCAGGTGTTTGCCGCACTCAGTCGCCGCGCCGGCCGCTTCATCGTGCTCTTGCTGCCGTTCGAGGAGCCCGAACACGGGCGATCGCCCGAGCACCGCTATCGCTTCGACCGCGACACGCTGCAGCTGTGCCCGACACCGGAATGGGTGCTCTGTGACGCCACCGTGTCGGACCTCGGGCCTTCACCCTTCTGGCCTGGCCAGCAGGTGCTGCTGACCTACGGCCGCTGCAGTGAACTGAGTGCCATGGGTTTTGTCGACGCCGACAGCCGGCTGTCGCGCATCGTGGCCCCGGACGCGCAGGCGATCGAGCGGCAGCGGGCGCCCGACCTGGCCGAGGCGCTGCGCCAGCGTGACCTGGCGTCGGCCAAGCTGGGAGAGCTGCTGCAGGCCCACCACCGTCTGCTGGCCGAGACGGTGCAAGCACCGGCCCGTGCATCCGGCTGGCGCCGCTGGCTCGGCCTGTGACCACGTCGCTGGTGAAGGCCGACCAAGCTGCATCGGCACGCGTGCTGCAACTCGACGCGCTGCGGGGCCTGGCAGCCTGCGTGGTGCTGGCCGGGCATCTGGCGCAGGTCTTCTGGCAGCCGTTTGTCGATGCCGGCCATGCCTTGGTGCATGGATTCGCCACGGCATCACGTCATGCGGTGCTGGTGTTCTTTCTGCTCAGCGGCTACCTGATTGCGGCTGGCATCCAGCGCAACGTCGTGCGGCAGGGCCGCTTCCAGCCGGAGACCTACGCCGCCGCGCGCCTGGCGCGCCTGCTGCCGCCGCTGGCCGGTGCCTTGCTGGTGACGGCGCTGGCGGCGATCGCGCTGGCCCTGTTCACGTCGCCGCCGCCGGCATTGCAGGCCCGGCCGCTGGAATACCTGACGGCGCTGTTGATGCTGGGCGGCCTGGAGCAGGCCAACCCGGTGCTGTGGTCGCTCAACATCGAAGCCCGGCTTTATCTGATCGCTGGCGTTGCCGCCTGGGCCTGGACCCGCCGGCCGCGTGCAGCCGCCGGCCTGGCGCTGGCCTTGCTGCTGACCGTTCTGTGCACAGCCGAACGGGGCGATTTCCTGCTGTTCGCTGCGGTCTGGCTCACCGGTGCCGCCGCCGCGACCTTGCCACCGGTACTGCAGCTCTGGCGCCGTCGTCTGTGTGTCGCGGCGCTGGGCACCTGCCTGCTGTTGCTGCTGCTGCAGCCGCTGGCGCTGTCGATCTTGGAACCTCGGCCCTGGCTGAACGCGGGCATGCAGCTGCTGGCCGGCCTGGCCTATGCCGTGCTGCTGTTCGACCTGCGCTGGCCGCGCCCACTGTTGCTGCTGCCGGCGGCAGCAGCTGGGTTTTCGTACACGCTGTACCTGCTGCACTGGCCCTTGCTCGTGCTGCTGATGACGGCGTTGCAGCCTGCCGTGTCGCGCAGCGCCTTCACGGCCGCATGGGGCACGGCGCTGAGCGCGGCGCTGGCGCTGTTGCTGGCCTGGGCGTTGGCGCGGCCGCTGGAGCAGGCGGCGCGCTTTCGGGCGCTGATCCAAGGTGTCGGCCGCCGCGTCTGGCCAGGTGGGCCTGCGCCATGACCGGCAACGTTCACCAAAGCATCGCTCTGCAGCCCTTGGCCGACCGCGCCCTGGCGCTCGACGGCCCCGCACCCGCAAGCCCGTGGCTGTCGACGCTGAGGCTGCAGCAATGGGGCGGGGGCGACGCTGCCGGCGTGCAGGTCGTGATTGCCGATCTCGATGGACTCGATCTACTGCAGACCCTGGAAGCCGCGACCGGCCACAGCCGGCTGTTGCTGATGACCGAAGTGCTGCTGCAGCCGGGACCCGACGACGGTGACGGCGTACCCATCCGTTCTCACCTGCTGGCGATCGCCGAGCGCAATGGCTGGCAGTTGCAGCGTGAGCAGGACATGACCGCGCCCCTGATCGATCAGCGCCAGGCCCTCATCGCGGCGCTGGAGCGGCAACGCCGGCCGCTCAAGCGCGAGGGCTTCGATGTCGCGGCAGCGCTGCAGGACTTGCAGCAGCGACAACTGGCCCTGCGCCAGGGCCGGCGCCAGGGTTTGACCCTGTGTCTGGTTTGTGCCGCGCCGGCCCGGCAGCGCACACTGGCCGTGCAGCCGGAGCATGCCGAGCGCATGCGAGCCTTGTTCGCCGAAGTCTTCGGCCATCCGATGACGGCCGGACATTGGCAGTGGAAATACGCCTCTGGCCACGGGCAGGCGGTGGCGCTGTTCGAAGGCGGCGAGATGGTGGCGCACTACGGCGGACTGACGCGTGAACTCAAGGTGTTCGGCCAGGCGATGCGCGGCTGCCAGGTCTGCGACGTGATGGTGGCGACACGCGCACGCCGGTCGCTGGCGCGCCGCGGCCCGATGTTCCGCATGGCCGCCACCTTTCTCGAGACGCAGATCGGCTGGGGCCTGCCGCATGCGATCGGTTTCGGGTTTCCCAGCGCCCGCCATCAGGGCATGGCCGACCGCATGCGGCTGTACGAAGGGGTCGACCGCATGGTGCAGCTGTCGTGGCCGACCGATGCGGCAGCAGCGGCCGAGGGTCTGCGGGTCGATGAGCTGCATGACTTGGACGCCGGTGCCGACCGGCAAGGCTGGCGCCAGGTCGACCGCCTGTGGCAGGCGATGGCCAAGGACCTGCAGCAGTCCGTGCTCGGCGTTCGCGACGCCGGCTGGCTGCGCTGGCGTTACCTGCAGCGCCCGGGCGTGGACTATCAGGTGTTGAGCGTGCGCAGCCGCTGGCTGCGCCGGCCGATCGGCGTGCTGGTGCTGCGTCGCCGCGACGACGCGCTGGAATTGCTGGACCTGGTGGCCCGCCCGCAAGACTTCGCCCGCCTGCTGGCGCTGGCCCGGGCCCGCGCAGCCGACGCCGGTCTGCCCCGGTTGCGCTGCTGGGTCAGTGCGTCGCATCAGTCGCTGCTCAGCGGTGACGCGCCGGTGCAAGCCGACGATCTGGCCATCGAGGTTCCGGCCTGCCGCCACACCCTCGGGCCCGAACCCTCGACGCTGCGCAACCGCTGGTTCTTGATGGCGGGCGATGCCGACTTCACCTGAGATGACGATGACCGCAGACCCGATCTGGACCGCGATCCCCGAGCACGAACTGGTGCCCTATCAGGCGCTGTCGCGGCTGCCGGTGCGATCGCTGCTGGTGCTGGCACCGCACCCTGACGACGAGGTGCTGGGCTGTGGCGGCCTGCTGGCGCTGGCCGCCGAGCAGGGTGTCGATGCCCGCGTGGTGGTGGTCAGCAATGGCGCCGTCGGTGGTGACGCCGCACTTCGTGAGCAGGAAAGTCGCCAGGCCCTGCGGGCGCTCGGCCTGACGGATGCCGAGCCCGGGCTGCAGTTCTGGCGCCTGCCTGACCGTGGGCTGATGCCCGATGCCGCGCTGGTGGAACGCATCCGCCAACGTCTCGACACCGACAGGCCCGAGTGGTTGCTGGTGACCTCACCGTTCGAAGTGCACCCCGACCACCGCGCGTTGTGCCTGGCCGCGATGGCCGCCATCACGCCCACGACCCGGCTGGGTTTCTATGAGGTCGGCCAGCCGCTGATGCCGAACACGCTGATCGACATCAGCGCGGCACTGGTGCGCAAGCAGGCCGCACTGAAGTGCTACCCCTCGCAGCTGGCATCACAGGCCTACGACGAGCAGATGCTCGCGCTCAACCGCTTCCGGGCCTACACGCTGGGGCCCTCCGTGACGCATGCCGAGGCGCTGTGGTTTCCGCAGATGCAGTCCGGCCTCAGCGCCGCGACCGTGCAGAAGGAGCTGGTCACGTTGCTGGCCAGGCGGCTGGGGCTGCCGGTGCCCTGAACGGCGATCGCTTCAATCCGCGTCGGGCGGCGCCTGGATCAGCGCCACGCCCACGGCCGCCAGCAGCAGCAGGGGCAGCGAGAACTTGGCGTCACGCATGGCGGCGTTGAACATCGCCGTCAGCGCCAGGGCGGTCCAGACCATCAGCAAGGGCACGGCCGTGGCGCCGGCGCGCAGTGCCTGGCGAAAGGCGGTGACCAGCACGGCGAGCAGCAGCGCCAGTGCGACCACGCCGCCTTGCTGCGTCAGCAGCAGGTAGTCGTTGTGCGGCGTGGTGTTGGCGTGCACTGCGGTGCCTGGCGTCGTGCGCTGCAGCCACAGGCCCTGCCAGCTGGCCAGCCCCTGGCCGACCCAGGGGTGTTCACGCACCATCTGCGCGGTCAGTTCGAGCATGCGCAGGCGCTGGCCCCAGCTGGTGGCCACGCGGTCCGATGACTCGTAGCTGCGCAGCTCGGAAATGCCTTCGGCAAAGCGGCTGTTGACCGTGTCGACCGCCTGCCAGGTGAGGGTTGCACCCGCCAGCACGATGGCGACCAGCATCAGCCGGCGCTGCGCTGAAGGCTGGCGCGCGATCGACCAGACCAGCAACAGCAGCGGCAGCAGCAGCATGCCGCTGCGGCGGTCCTGCAGCGCCAGGCCGAGGGCAATCCACACGGCCAGCAGCAGCCACAGCAGGCGTCGCCGGGGGTCGACTGCCCGCACACCCTGCCAGGCGGCGATCGCCGCGCCCAGCGCCAGCAGCGTCGAGTTGGCGATGCGCTGGTTGCCTTCGGCGAACAAGGTGCTGTGCCACAGCCACGACGGCGGCACGCGATGCAGATGATCGACGACGAACAGCAGCGCAACCCCGGCCGATGCGGTGCTGAAGTGCAGCAGCGCCAGCCGCGCCGCACGCATCGGCAACACGACGCCCAGCAGCGGCACGCTCAGCCACAGCCCGTACAGCCCCAGATGTGCGGCAAGATCGGGTGGCGCTGCCGTTGACCAAACGGCCGACAGCGCCAGCCAGCCCATCAGCAGCAGCAGCGGGCGCAAAAGTGGCTGCTGCTGCAGCCGCCGTCGACAGGCGGCGTCGCGCATCGACACTAGGGCAGCCAGCACCGCCAGCAGCCAGACGGCGTACTTCGCGCCCAGCGGCAGGTACAGCGACCAGGCCAGGGCGGCACCCAGCGCCGGCCATGCTGCCGCGCTCACGTCGAGCGCGGCATCACGAGCCCGCGCCCGGCGCCGCGCCACAGTGCGAACAGCTTGGCCAGCACATGGTCCTCGGCGGCGACGATGCCGACCGTCTCATAGGCCAGCCGCATCACGCACAGCATCGCGAACGCGGGTTCGCGCCACAGCCAGTCGCGCGCCAGCCAGATCGAATTGCGGCCGATCAGGTAGCGCCGATTCGGTGCATGGCCGCCGGCCTGCATCTCGCGGCCGAGGAAGCGAAAGCGCCGGCGCTGCCCGATCGCATGGGCGAACTCGTAGCCGCCGTGCACGTAGATGCGCAGGCCGAAGTGTCGTGCCCGAAGGCAGTACTCGGTGTCGACATGGTCGATCGCCAGGCGTTCGTTGAAGGCACCGATGCGATCCAGTGCCGCCATCGTCCAGACCGACATCGAATTGATCACGAAGGCCACCGCGCGCAGGTCGGTGAACTGGCGTGCCATGTGGCTGAGCCGAAAACGTTCGAGCTCGATGTAGCGGCCACGCAAGCCGGTGGCGCGGTCTCGGTAGGCGGGGGCGACTGCAGCCGTGCCTGGCGACGCCAGCAAGCGGGCTGTCGCTTCGTCGGCCAGAAACGGACCGAGTGCCGAGGGGTCGGAATCCTCATCGAGAAACACCACCTGCTGTGGCGGCGTGGCCAGCGAGCGCAGGTGCTGCAGGGCGCGGTTGTAGGCGCCGGCCAGCGCGCCGACGTTGCCGCTGTGGATCAGTGTGACCTCGGGCCCCAGCGCCTGAGCGTCGGGCGGCGAGGGGCCGCGGTCGCTGTTGTCGACGACGACGATCCGGCCGACGATGCCGCTGAGTTGACGTACCAGCGCGGGCGCTTGATCCGGCAGCCGGTAGACCACCAATACGGCGGCGGTCGATGCGGCGACGGCATTCATGGCCGCATTGTCGTCTGATGGCCCTCGCCCGCTGCCTGGCAGCGCCGCCCCGCCCCAGGTCAGAGCCGTTTGATGAGCGCCGCCACGGCCAGGCCGAGATTGCCCAGCAACGTCTGGCGGAACACACCGCTGCGCATCAGACCCGGCAGGCGGGCCCAGATGGCGCGCTTGCGGGCTTGCGCAAACTGGTCGAGAACGCGCTGGTTCTCCTCGGTCATCAGGTGTCGCACCCGGCCCAGTGCGCGCAGGTTGGCGTCCACCCAGCCGCGAAACCGACCCTGCAGCAACAGGCGTGCACGCCGCAGCTGCGCCAGCGGGCTGATGTTCGAGCCGAACTGGTTGCCGTTGTGCTGGCGGTAGCGCACCGTGGGGTAGGGGTCGTAGTGAACCTGGCCGCCGCAGCTGGTGACCAGCATGTAGGCCCACCAGTCGTGCGTCACCGCCTCGACGTTCTCGCCGGCCTGGCGCAGCAGGTCGCGCGCTGCGCGGTTGAAGACCATGGTGTTGCCACCTGCAATGCTCTGCACCAGCGCATTGCGAAAATCCGGCGTGCGCTCGAACAAGGGCGAGTACCCGATGTGCTGGTTGCGCGTGTCGACCAGCAGCGTGCGCGAGCCGTACAGCGCGGGCACGCCATCGGGCACCGTCTTGAGCCAGTTGACGGCCCGTTCGAGCTTGTCGGACTCCCAGATGTCGTCCTGGTCGGCATAAGCGAAGTAGTCGGCGTCGATGTCGGCGCGGCAGGTCAGCGACAGGAAGTTGGCGGTCGACCCCACCGCCGGCCCGGCATGGATCGAGATGCGGTCCTCGCCCCAATGCGACTGGTAGTACTCGAGGATGGCATGGGTGTGGTCGTCGGAACCGTCGTCCGAGGCCCAGATGGCCCAGCGCGGGTGCGACTGCGTGGCGATCGAGTTGAGCTGCTCGGCCAGGAAATGCTGACCCTGCATGGTGCACATCAACACCGCCACGGTCGGCACCGAGGGGTGCGGCCGTGACAGCAGCGTCTTCAGCGACACCAGCGGAATGACGCGGCGAAACTCCTCCCAGGGGGCGAGCAGTGACTGCACGGTCGCACCTTTGGCGCGACTCCTCCTGGGGATCGAAGGCTCGGTAGCCTTTTCTTTTGTCAGCGACATGTCACCTCGAATTCTAGGGCCAGACGACAGCGCTGCCGGAAGGGGACTGTCGGAACGACGCCGTGTCTGCACCCGTCGCAGTCTGCACGGGCCCACGATGGTTGGCGTAGTCAGCGCAGACGACGGTTAGCAAGTGCGACAGTCTCCCTGGCGACCCGCAGACTGTTGCAGGAGCGCAACTCGCAGATGAATCAACTTGGGGGACGACATCACCTTCGCCAGCGTGTCTGCCTGACGTCCGAGCACGGCGGGCGGGCGCGGATTCGATGCGAATGGGGCCTCTCCTCGCTGCGGTGCAGCGAGCAAAGTCGTGCTGCACGATAATCAGCAGGTGAACGACACCTCCATCGAGACCTCCTCCCCCGCACCCGCTCCCCGTTTTGACACGCTGGCGCTGGACGCCAAACTGCTGCGTGCCGTGGCCGAATCCGGTTACGAGTCGATGACGCCGATCCAGGCCAAGGCGATTCCACTGGTGTTGGAGGGGCGCGACATGATGGGCGCCGCACAGACCGGAACGGGCAAGACCGCCGCCTTCTCGCTGCCGCTGTTGCAGAAGATGTTGCGTCATGAAACCGCCAGCATGTCGCCGGCGCGCCACCCGGTGCGTGCGCTGGTGCTGACGCCGACGCGGGAACTGGCTGACCAGGTGGCGGCCAACGTCAAGAACTACGCCAAGCACACGCTGTTGCGCTCGACGGTGGTCTTCGGCGGCATCGACATGAAGCCGCAGACACTGCAGCTGAAGGCCGGTGTCGAGGTGCTGATCGCCACGCCGGGCCGTTTGCTCGACCACATCGAGGCCAAGAACGCCGTGCTCAACCAGGTCGAGTACGTGGTGCTCGACGAGGCTGACCGAATGCTGGACATCGGCTTCCTGCCTGACCTGCAGCGCATCTTGTCCTACCTGCCCAAGGCACGTCAGACGCTGCTGTTCTCGGCCACCTTCTCGCCCGAGATCCGGCGCCTGGCTGAAAGTTATCTGCAGGATCCGATCACGGTCGAGGTGGCGCGGCCCAATGCCACGGCCACCAACGTCGAGCAACGGTTCTACAGCACCACCGATGACGACAAGCGCGCGGTGGTGCGCCAGCTGCTCAAGCAGCGTGAATTGGGGCAGGCCATCATCTTCGTTAATTCCAAGCTGGGCGCGGCGCGTCTGGCGCGTTCGTTCGAGCGCGACGGCCTGCGCACGCAGGCGCTGCATGGCGACAAGTCGCAGGACGAACGTCTGAAGGCACTGGCCGCGTTCAAAGCCGGCGAGGTCGACCTGCTGGTGGCCACCGACGTGGCCGCGCGCGGCCTGGACATTGCCGACCTGCCCGCGGTGTTCAATTTCGACGTGCCCTTCAACGCCGAGGACTACATTCACCGCATCGGCCGAACGGGCCGCGCCGGCGCCTCGGGCCTGGCCGTGACGCTGGTGACGCGCGACGACACGCGCTTGGTCAGCGACATCGAGAAGCTGATCAAGAAGAAGCTCGAGATCGAGCCGATCGAGCTCGATGATCTGCGGCCGCGCCGCATGCCCCGTGCACGCGAGCCCGAGGAACGCATCGCAGCTGCCGAAGCGCCGCCGCGCCGGCGCTCGTCATCGGCGCCGTCCGACCCGATCTTCGACCGCCCTTACGAGCCTTCTGCCGATGCAGAGCCGTCGTGGGAACGCGCCAGGGCCGACCTGCCAGCAAAATCACCCAACATTCGGCTGAAGAGGAAGGTGGCGTCGCTGCTCGGCGGCCACTGATCAGGCCGCCAGGATCGCAAACACCGCCGGCACCGAGTCCGGCATCCGGGGCGGTGCAGCGCGCCAGCGTTCGACAGACTGGCAGCGCGTCCAGCCCTGCGGCAGGGTCAGCCCGCAGCTGATCGACAGCCGGGTGTCGGGCCGCAGCTGCGCCAGCAGCGCCGCTGCTAATGCCGAGTTGCGGTACGGGGTTTCGATGAAGAGCTGGGTCTGGTCTTGCTGTCGCGACAAGGCTTCAAGTTCGCGCAGCCGGCGCGCGCGGGCGTCGGCTTCCTGCGGCAGGTAGCCGACGAACGCAAAGCTTTGGCCGTTCAGGCCGCTGGCCGCCAGCGCCAACAGCAGGGCACTGGCACCAGCCAGAGGCATGACCGTGATGCCCAGCGTGTGGGCGGCCGCCACCACCGCCGCGCCCGGGTCGGCCACCGCGGGCAGCCCGGCCTCGGACAGCAGGCCGATATCGTGGCCCGCGAGGGCCGGCTGCAACAGGTCTTGCCAGGCCTGCATCGGCACTGCCTCCTTGCTGCCCTTGCGAGCGCGCGGCAACTCGGTGATGGCGATGTCCTGCAACGGCAAGTGCAAGGGCACGACGACTCCCACGCGTTTCAGAAAGGCGCGCGCACTGCGGGCATCCTCGACCACCCAGTGCGCCAGCGCCGCGGCATGGGCCAGAACGCCGCGCGGCAGCACGTCGTCGATGGCCACCGGATCCGCGCCATGGTCCAGGGCATTGGGCACCAGCCAGAGCCGCCCCATGTGCATGGCGGGCGTCATGCGGCGGTCAAGGTCACGGCTGCCAGCGGATCCAGCCCGGCCGCGCGCAGCAAGGCACAGGTGCGGATCAGCGGCAGGCCGACCAGTGCCGTCGGGTCGTCGCTGTCGATCGCGTCCAGCAGCGCGATTCCCAGGGTTTCGCTCTTGGCGCTGCCCGCGCAGTCATAGGGCTGCTCGAGCCGCAGGTAGCGCTCGATCTCGGCAGCACTCAGGGATCGGAAGCGGACACGCACCGGGGCCAACGCGACTTTCTCGAAACCCTGGTCGGCATGGACCACGGCCACCGCGGTCTGGAACACCACCATGCGGCCGCTCATGCAGCTCAGCTGCGCCACGGCGCGTTCGTGCGTGCCGGGTTTGCCGATTGGTTCGCCGTCGAGATCGGCAACCTGGTCGGACCCGATCACCACCGCCGCTGGATGGCGCCGGGCCACCTCGCGCGCCTTGGCCAGGGCCAGGCGCTTCGCCAGGTCTGCGGGCGCTTCGCCGGCAAGCGGTGTTTCGTCGACCGCCGGCGCCACCACCTCGAACGGCAGGCGCAGACGCAGCAGCAGCTCGCGCCGGTAGCGCGAGGTCGAAGCGAGGATCAGGGCGGCAGGCATGGCCGGATTGTTCCATTGCGCGGCGTCATGTCGGCGCCGCTAAACTGCCTGCATGCGTGCGCGTGATTTCGATCCCCGTCGCCTGGACGTACCGGCTTTCGCCAAGTCGGCATCCGGGTTGGTGGGTGAGTGTCCGTTGCCCGGTTTCACGCGCCTGAGCGAACTGCTGGTCATGTCCGATGCAGAGCTCTTGCCGTCGCCCGTGCGCTGGTCGGCAGAAGGCAGGGTGTCCGCGGTGGCGGGTGCCGGGTCACAGCCGACGCTGCGGCTGCGCGTCGAAGCCGCGTTGCCGATGCGCTGCCAGCGTTGCCTGAATGCACTGGTCGTGGACCTCACGCTCGAGCGGCAGTTCGTGTTCGTGGCCGATGAGGCCGCCGCCGAGCGGCTCGACGAAGACGATGAGCACGAAGTCCTGGTGCTCACGCGCGAGCTCGACCTGCACGAACTGCTCGAGGACGAATTGCTGCTGGACCTGCCGCTGGTGCCGCGCCATGCCGTGTGCCCGCAGCCTTTGCTGGCCGCGCAGGTCGCCCAAGCTGACGATGACGCGGCGGCCGCGCATCCTTTTGCGGCGCTGGCAGCCCTGCGGCGTGATGCAGGCTGAACCCGCCCGAGGGAGCACAAGCGTGACCGGTGGTACACTGGAAGGCTTTGCGGGGCATCGAAGTGCGGCATGCGGATCGGCTGCGCTCGGACAACGGCCTTGCTGCGCCGATCAGGCGACCAAGGCACCTCGTGATGCTGCGGCCGCCGTCAGGGCAGTGAAGCCGCATCGCGAAGACCGCTGAACAGGCTGACCGTGCATGGTTGCATGGCATTGGCCCGGCGTTCAGGGTGGTCACCCCGTCATCGTTGCCCCCGTGCCCGGTTTCGACTTCCGTCGCGAAACCGGCACCGTGCCTCCAGGAGAACGCCATGGCCGTCCAACAGAACAAGAAGTCGCCGTCCAAGCGCGGCATGCACCGCTCGCACAACGCCATTGCGGCGCCGGGTACTGCGGTCGAGCCGACCACTGGCGAGGTGCATCTGCGCCACCACATCAGCCCCACCGGTTTCTACCGCGGGCGCAAGGTCCTCAAGACCAAGGCCGACGCCTGACATCGACCTGGGTGGCTGGCGGCGGGATGGGTTGCGCCCTTTCTGCGCGGCCTGACCATCCGGTACAGACATCAGGAAGCGCAGTGCAGGTCAACGGCACGGGCATGAACTGATGGCTGCCACCTGTCTCGCGGTCGATTGCATGGGCGGCGACCTGGGTCCTGCCAGCACCATGCCGGCCTGTCGCGCTTTTCTCGATCATCACCCCGACGCCAGCCTGGTGCTGGTCGGCACGCCCGAGGTCTTGGCCCAGTCGCAGGGCTGGCCGCGCTGCATCCAGGTCACCGCGTCACAGGTGGTAGCGATGCACGACCCGATCGAGGTCGCCATGCGCCACAAGCGCAACTCGTCGATGCGGGTCGCGATCAGCCAACTCAAGGGAGTCGACGGCAAGGCTCCGGCGGCGCAGGCCTGCGTTTCGGCCGGCAATACCGCGGCGCTGATGTCGGTTGCCCGCTATGTGCTGAAGACGCACGAAGGCATCGAGCGTCCGGCGATTGCCTACGCGATGCCCAATCAGGCCGACCGCACGACCACCGTGCTCGACCTGGGCGCCAACGTCGACTGCACCGCCGAGCACCTGCTGCAGTTCGCGGTGATGGGCAGTGCGCTGGCGGCGGCGATGCAGTCCACCCAGCGCGGCGCCGAGCCCAGCGTGGGGCTGCTCAACATCGGCGAAGAGATCATCAAGGGCGGCGAGACCATTCGCCGCGCGGGCGAGTTGCTGCGCGCTGCGCATGCCGCCGGCATCATCAACTTCGTCGGCAACGTCGAAGGCAATGACATCTACAAGGGCAGCTGCGACGTGGTGGTGTGCGACGGTTTCGTCGGCAACGTCATGCTCAAGACGTCCGAAGGCATGGCCAACATGATCGCCGAGTTCATCCGCCAGGAGTTCACGCGCGGCCCGTTCTCCAAGCTGGCGGCGGTGCTGGCGTTGCCGGTGCTCAAGCGTTTCAAGGCCCGCGTGGACCCGCGGCGCTACAACGGGGCGGCCCTGCTCGGACTGCGCGGACTCGTGTTCAAGAGCCACGGCTCGGCCGACGCGCTGGCCTTCGAGCAGGCGCTGTGCCGCGCGTATGATGCGGCGCGCAACGGCTTGCTCGATCGTGTTCACGATCGAATCGCGCAGACCATGCAATCGATTCCCGCCATGGCCGCCGGCCCCACGCCTGCGGCCCCTGCGGATCCGGCCCGACGAGTCGCATGAACACCAGCTTCGCCAAGTACACGCGCATCACCGGCACCGGAAGCCATCTGCCCAAACGTCGGGTCAGCAACGGCGAACTGGCTGCACGGCTGGCGGCCGATGGCATCGAAACCAGCGACTCCTGGATCGTCGAGCGCACCGGCATCAAGGCGCGCTACTTTGCCGAACCAGGCGCCCTGGCCAGCGACCTCGCGGTGCTGGCCGCCCGGCATGCACTTGAAGCTGCCAGCCGGCGGCCCGAAGAAGTCGACCTGATCATCGTGGCCACGTCGACGCCCGACATGATTTTTCCGTCCACCGCCTGCATCGTGCATAGCAAGCTGGGCATGTCCGGCGGTGCCGCCTTCGACGTGCAGGCCGTCTGCACGGGATTCGTCTACGCGCTGGCGTTGGCCGATTCGATGATCAAGACCGGTTTGGCCAGCAAGGCGCTGGTGATCGGGACCGAGGTCTTCTCGCGCATCCTCGACTTCAAGGACCGCACGACCTGCGTGCTGTTCGGCGACGGTGCTGGCGCCGTGGTGCTCGAGGCCAGCGACGCGCCCGGCCTGCTGGCCAGCGAGCTGCATGCCGACGGTCGCCATGTCGGCATCCTGTGCGTGCCCGGCTCGGTGGCTGGTGGCGCCGTCACTGGCGACCCCTTCCTGCGCATGGACGGTCAGGCCGTCTTCAAGCTCGCGGTGGGTGTGCTCGACAGCGTGTCGCGCTCGGTACTTTCCAAGGCCGACCGCACACCTGATAGCGTGGACTGGCTGATCCCGCACCAGGCCAACATCCGCATCATGCACAGCGCAGCGCGAAAACTCAGGCTGCCTGCCGACCGGCTGGTGGTGACGGTTGATGAGCACGGCAACACCTCGGCCGCGTCGATCCCGCTGGCGCTCGACACCGCCGTGCGGGGCGGCAGCATTCAGCGTGGGCAATCGGTGCTGCTGCAAGGCGTGGGTGGAGGTTTCACCTGGGGCGCGGTGCTGCTCGACTTCTGATTCGAACCACGAACCATGGCTGCATTTGCATTCGTCTTTCCGGGGCAGGGCTCGCAGAGCGTGGGCATGCTCGACGCCTGGGGTCAGCACCCGGCGGTTCAGGGCGCGCTGGCCGAAGCGTCGCAGGCGCTTGGCCAGGACGTCGGCGAGCTCATCCACAGCGGCCCGGCCGACCTGCTGGGCCTGACCGAGAACACCCAGGTCGTGATGCTGACCGCTGGCGTGGCCTGCTACCGGGCCTGGATTGCCGAGGGTGGCGTACCGCCCTTGGCCGTGGCCGGCCATTCGCTGGGCGAGTACAGCGCGCTGGTGGCAGCCGGCGTGCTGTCGCTGGCCGACGCCGTGCCGCTGGTGCGCTTTCGGGCGCAGGCCATGCAGGCAGCCGTGCCGGTGGGTGCCGGTGCGATGGTCGCCGTGCTCGGCCTCGAGGCCGACGCTGTGCGACAGGCCTGCGCGCAGGCCTCGAAGGACGCCGGCGAACCGGTCTCGGCAGCCAATTTCAACGAATCCAGGCAGATCGTCATCGCCGGCAGCAAGGCTGCCGTGGCGCGGGCTTGCGAATTGCTGAAAGAAGCGGGTGCCAAGCGCGCTTTGCCCCTGCCGGTGTCGGCGCCGTTTCACTCGCTGCTGATGAAGCCTGCCGCCGAGCGCCTGGCCGAGCGGCTGCCGCAGGTGGCCATGTCAGCGCCGGCCATCGCTGTCGTCAACAACATCGACGTCGCCGTCGAGACCGAGCCGCAACGCATCCGGGATGCCCTGGTGCGCCAGGCCTGGGGCCCCGTGCGCTGGGTCGAGGTGATCCAGGCGCTGCAGGCCCGCGGCGCCACCCATGTGGTCGAATGCGGTCCGGGCAAGGTGCTGTCGCGCATGGTTGCGCGCATCGCGCCCGAATTGACGGCTGGCGCCTTGTTCGACCCCGCGTCGTTGGCCGAAACCAAAGGACTCCTGTCGTGAGCAGCCCCGAAGCCCAGGTCGCTTTTGTCACCGGTGCCTCGCGTGGCATCGGCCGTGCCATCGCCGCCACCCTGGCTGCTGGGGGCTTCAAGGTGATCGGCACGGCCACCAGCGAGTCGGGTGCAGCGACCATCACCGCCGCGCTGGCTGCGCACGCGGGCTGCGCCGGCATCTGCCTGAATGTCAACGACGGTGCCGCGGTCGAGGCCGCCATCGACGCCGTGGTCAAGCAGCATGGTGGTCTGCACGTGCTGGTCAACAACGCCGGCATCACGCGCGACGGCCTGTCGATGCGCATGCGCGACGAGGATTGGGACGCGGTGCTCGACACCGACCTGAAGGCCGTGTTCCGCACCTGCCGCACGGCCATGCGCACGATGATGCGACAGCGCTACGGGCGTATCGTCAACATCACTTCGGTTGTGGGCGCCAGTGGCAATGCCGGGCAGGCCAACTATGCGGCAGCAAAGGCGGGTGTGGCCGGGTTGACCCGCGCCCTGGCGCGCGAGCTGGGCAGCCGCAGCATCACGGTCAACTGCATCGCGCCCGGATTCATCGCCACCGACATGACCGACGCGCTGAGCGATGCGCAGAAGACGGCGCTGCTGGGCCACATTCCACTGGGCCGCCTGGGCGCGCCCGACGATGTGGCGCATGCCGTGGCCTTTCTCGCCTCACCCCAGGCCGGTTACATCACCGGTGCTGAGCTGCATGTCAACGGCGGCATGTACATGAGCTGAACGCAGCCTGCGTTTCCCACTCCCGGACCGCCGACGGCGCGCCGGGGCCGCGCCGGTAGAATCGCGCGCTGTTTTTCGAACCACTCCCGGAGGAGTCATGAGCGACATCGAAGCCCGAGTCAAGAAGATCATTGCCGAGCAACTCGGCGTTCCCGAAGCCGACGTCAGCAACGAGAAGGCCTTCGTTGCCGACCTCGGTGCCGACTCGCTCGATACCGTCGAACTGGTGATGGCGCTCGAGGACGAGTTCAGCATCGAGATCCCCGACGAAGAGGCCGAGAAGATCACGACCGTGCAACTGGCGATCGACTACGCGGTTGCCCACCAGAAGGCCTGAGTCGGCATGACTCGCCCGTTGCGCCTGGCCGCACCGCTGACGGCCACCACGCCGGCTTGCAGGGTGCGCGCATGAGTGCCCGTCGCGTGGTCGTCACCGGCCTGGGCATCGTCAGCCCGGTGGGCAACACCATCGCCGAGGCCTGGGCCAACATCGTCGCCGGGCGTTCGGGCATTGGCCCGGTGACCAAGTACGACGTGTCGGGCATGAACTCACGCATTGCCGGCGAAGTGCGCAACTTCAGCGTCGATGGTGTCTTCCCAGTCAAGGAAGCGCGCCATGTCGACACCTTCGTGCATTACGGCGTGGCAGCTTCGCTGCAGGCCGTCGCTGATGCCGGGCTGCCGCACGGTGACGCGCTGAACGAAGAGTCGGCGCAGCGCATCGGCTGCCTGGTGGGTTCGGGCATCGGCGGCCTGCCGATGATCGAGGCCAACTACAAGGAATACCACGAGCGTGGCGCGCGCCGCATCTCGCCGTTCCTGATTCCGGGCTCGATCATCAACATGATCTCGGGTCATGTGTCGATCAAGCTCGGCTATACCGGCCCGAATCTCGGGGTGGTCACTGCCTGCACCACGGGACTGCACGGCATCGGCCTGGCCGCTCGGCTGATCCAGTACGGTGACGCCGATGCCATGGTGGCCGGCGGCGCCGACTCGACGATCTCGGCGCTGGGCATCGGTGGCTTTGCGGCAGCCCGCGCGCTGTCCACGCGCAATGATGATCCGACCGCGGCGTCGCGCCCCTGGGACCGGGGACGCGACGGTTTTGTGATCGGTGAAGGCGCCGGCGTGATGGTGCTCGAGGAACGCGAGTACGCACTGCGCCGCGGCGCCCGCATCTACGCCGAACTGATCGGTTTCGGCATGAGTGCCGACGCGCACCACATCACGGCGCCCAACGTCGACGGGCCGCGGCGTTCTATGCAGGCCGCGCTGCGCGACGCGCGACTCGGCCCCGACGCCGTGCATTACCTCAACGCCCATGGCACGTCCACGCCGCTGGGCGATGTCAACGAGACGAATGCCGTCAAGGCGGCGTTCGGCGATGCGGCCAAGGCCGGGTTGGTGATCAGTTCGACCAAGTCGATGACTGGTCACCTGCTGGGCGGTGCCGGGGGTGTCGAGGCCATCTTCACCGTGCTGGCGCTGCACCACCAGGTCGCGCCGCCGACCATCAACCTGACCGACCCCGACCCCGAATGCGATCTCGACTACTGCGCCAACGAAGCGCGCAGCATGAAGATCGAGGTGGCCATGAAGAACAACTTCGGCTTCGGCGGCACCAACGGCACGCTGCTGTTCAGGCGCGCCTGACCGGCATGCGCGGCGCCCCGCCGGTGCAGATGGCCTGCGGCCGCGACGCCCGGTGGCATGCGGCCGAATGTGGTGTTGCTGCACTCGCGGCCGCCTGTCTGGGTTATGGATTGTCGCGACAGCTGAACCTCACGCCCGGTCTCACCCTGACGGCCGCTGCTGCGCTGGCCCTGACCGCGGCCGTCGCCTGGTGGCGCTGGGTCGACCGTCGGCCGCGCAGCATGCTGGTCTGGGACGGCACGGCCTGGTCGCTGGATGGCAAGCCGGGCGATGTCGAACTGATGGCCGACCTGGGCCGCTGGATGCTGCTGCGGTTCAGCGACCACGAAGGCGCGCGCCCCTGGTGGTTGCCGATGGACCTGCGCCGCTTCGGGGCGGCTGCACACCTGTGCCGGGCGGTGATTCACGCCCATGCGGGCGCACTGTCGCCTGCGCATGCCGGCGAAATGCCTCGCAGTCCGCATGGTTGACCGCATGACTGACCGTGATGTAGATGCCCAGTTGGTCGACCGGGCACGCCGTGGTGAGACTGCGGCCTTCGAGATGCTGGTCGTCAAATACCAGCGGCGCATCGAGCGCTTGATCGCCCGCATGTTGCGAGATGTCGATCTGGTGCAGGACGTGGCGCAGGAGACCTTCATTCGCGCCTATCGGGCACTGCCGCAGTTTCGTGGCGAGAGCGCGTTCTACACCTGGCTGTACCGGATTGCGGTCAACACGACCAAGAAGACTCTGGTCGAACTTCGGCGGGACCCCCTGATTTCGGAGGGTGCATTGCGTCATGCCGACGATGACGACGAAACTTCCCGGGTCGAGAACGAACTAAGCCACGGCGAGACCCCAGAGGCCATGTTGGCCAGCAAGGAAATCGCGGCCGCCGTGAACCAGGCCATCGAGGCCTTGTCGGAGGATCTCAGGCAGGCGATCACGCTGCGGGAGATCGAAGGTCTGAGCTACGAAGAGATATCAGACGTCATGAACTGCCCCATCGGTACCGTTCGATCGCGCATCTTTCGCGCCCGCGAAGCCATTGCTGCCAAACTGCGGCCGCTGTTGGACACCCGGCAGGGTGAACGCTGGTGAACGTGCCACTCCGCCATAGCCTGAAGAGCCCTTGCGCATGAATGCTGCCAGCCGACCGCATCTGTCTGCCGCCGAACCGGGGCCCGGCCCCGATGCCGATCAACATCTGTCCAGCCTGGTCGACGGCGAATGCCCGCAGGCTGTCGCCGACGGCCTGTGCGATCGCTGGCGAACCGACGACCGCCTGCGGGACGATTGGCATGTCTACCACCTGATCGGTGACGTGCTGCGGTCTGACGACCTGGCAGATCCGGCAGGACACGACAACGCCATGCTGCAAGCCCTGCGACAGCGCCTGGCGGTCGAACCGGTTCCACTGGCGCCGGCGCCACTGACTGCGCGGCTGCCTGCACCGGTACCTGCACGACGCTGGCTGGCCCCTGCGGCGATGGTCGCCGGAGTGGTCGCGGTCGGCGTGGTCACCGTGGCGCTGCGCTCGGAGTCTGGTTCTGGACCTTCGGGCTGGAACAAGCAGCCTGTGGCGGTGGCACCGTCGGCCGATCCCGGGTCAACGCGCCAAGTCACCACTGTGGCGCCGCCAGCTTCAGGGCCTGGCCTGATATTCGATCGACAGCTGCTGCGTGATGCTCGGCTCGATGCCTTGTTCGAGGCGCATCGCGGGGCGCTGGGCGGTTCGCCGTCGACGGTTCCGGACGGCGCGCTGCGCAGCGTCGAGATCCTGGCCCCGGCACGGTGAGCCTCATGCCCTGGCGGTTCTGGCGTCGCGCGCTGGTGCCTTTGTCGATGCTCGTGGCCGTGATGCCGGCGCTGGCCGGCGACACGGCGCTGCCCACCACGGCGCCGAACGATGCGCGTGCCTGGCTGGCGCGCATGCACCGCGCCGCAGTCGGTGGCAACTATCAGGGCACGATGGTGATTTCGGCCAACGGCGTGATGACGAGCTCCAGCGTGGCGCACTTCTGCGTTGGCGACCAGGTGTTCGAGCGCATCGAGGTGCTGGACGGCAAGCAGCGCCAGGTCTATCGGCACAACGACCTGGTCCACACCGTATGGCCGCAGGCCGGCCTGGCGGTGATCGAACGCCGTGGTGTGCAGATCAACCTGCCGTCGGCCACGCAGTCGGTCGAGCCGCGCGCGCTCGATCACTACGAGCTCAGGCTCGAAGGACAAGACCGCATTGCCGGGCGTGAGGCCCAGGTCTTCGTGCTGCAACCGCGTGATGCGCTGCGCTTCACGTACCGCATGTGGGCCGACCAGCGCAGCGGCCTGATGCTGCGCTCGGACATCATTGGGCCGACGCAGGCGGTGCTGGAGTCGGCCGCGTTTTCCGAAGTCGAGATCGGCGTTCGTTCCCAGCCCGATTCGGTGCTGCAGCCGATTCGCGAGCTCGAGCGCTTGCGTGTGCTGCGCCCGACGCTGTTGCCGACACGTCTAGAAGACCAGGGCTGGACGATGGCGCGCAACGTGGCGGGGTTTCAGCTGGCCCGCTGTGTCAAACGCGCCGTCGACCCCAGTGCCCCGGCCGATGTGGCAGGCGCGCGGTCCGAGGTCACGCAGGCCGTGTTCAGCGATGGCCTGACCCACGTCTCGCTGTTCATCGAAGCCTTCGACGCGGCTCGCCACCGCAAGGACTTCATGGCGCAGTTCGGGGCCACCCATTCGCGCGCCGGCCGCCATGGTGAGTTCTGGGTCACGGCGATGGGCGATGTGCCGCCCGATACGCTCAAGCAGTTCGTCGATGCGTTGCAGCGCCGCCGGCCGTGACCTTCGGCAGCAGCGCTGATGCGGGCTCCGTTGTGTCAGGGCGCGCGGCCCCGATATGCGTTTTTCAATCTGATCTTGAGGGAGTGTTCGACATGCGTACTCTGAGGGTTCAAGCCAAGCCGGTGGATGCCCTGCGCCGGTGGGCGATGGTGGCCACCAGCGTGCTGGTGCTGGCTGCGGCATGGCCCGCAACGGTTCGGGCCCAATCGGTCCAACTGCCCGACTTCACCGATCTGGTCGAGCGCGTGGGCCCCGCCGTGGTGAACATCCGCACGCTGGAACGCGGGCGCAGCGTGGCCGGCGGTGCACTCGATCCCGGCGTCGAGGAGTTCTTCCGGCGTTTCGGCATTCCGCTGCCCGGTGGTCGAGCCGACCCACGCGGTGGACCGCGCGCCGATGATGCGCCGCCGCAGCAGCGCGGGGTCGGTTCGGGTTTCATTCTCAGTGCCGACGGCTACATCATGACCAACGCCCATGTGGTCGACGGCGCCGATGAGTTGCTGGTCACGCTGACCGACAAGCGTGAGTTCAAGGCACGCGTGGTCGGCTCGGACAAGCGCACCGACGTCGCGCTGGTCAAGATCGACGCCAGCGCGCTGCCCAGCGTGAAGATCGGCGACAGCAACCGCGTCAAGGTCGGTGAATGGGTGATGGCGATCGGCTCGCCCTTTGGGCTGGAAAACAGCGTCACCGCCGGTATCGTCAGCGCCAAGGCGCGCGACACCGGGGACTACGTGCCCTTCATCCAGACCGATGTTGCGATCAACCCCGGCAACTCAGGCGGCCCGCTGATCAACCTGCGCGGCGAGGTGGTGGGCATCAACTCGCAGATCTACAGTCGCTCGGGCGGCTTCATGGGCATCTCGTTCGCGATCCCGATGGACGAGGCGATGCGTGTTTCCGACCAGCTGCGCACACAGGGGCGAGTGATCCGCGGGCGCATTGGCGTGCAGATCGGGCCCATCACCAAAGAGGTTGCCGAATCGATCGGCCTGGGCAAGGCCTCGGGCGCGCTGGTGCAGAACGTCGAGGCCGGCGGCCCGGCCGAAAAGGGTGGCGTCGAGGCGGGCGACATCATCGTCAAGGTCGACGGCAAGGCGGTCGAGAAGTCGGGCGACCTGCCGCGCATCATCGGCAACACCAAGCCGGGTTCGCGAACCGTGTTGCAGGTGTTCCGCCGGGGCAGCACACGTGACCTGTCAGTGACCGTTGGCGAATTCGAGGCCGAGCGTCCCACACGGACGTCCAAGACCGAGCCCGGTGCGGCGCCGGTGGTCAAGAGCGCACTCGGGCTCGCGGTGTCTGACCTCAGCGATGCGCAGAAGAAAGAGCTGAACCTGCGCAGCGGTGTGCGTGTGGACAGTGCCGACGGCGCCGCGGCACGCGCCGGTTTACGCGAAGGCGACATCATCGTGGCGCTGGACAACACCGACATCATGGACAGCAAGCAGTTCGCCACCGTCGCCACCCGCGCCGAGAAGGCGCGTGCGGTCAGCGTGCTGGTGCGGCGCGGCGAGGCCTCGAACTACCTGGTGATCCGTCCTTCTCGCTGAGTCCGCGCACGACACAGCACCTGCGTGCTGTGTCGTGGCTGGCGAAGGCCCGAGCCCATCTCGTGTGCAAGGGCTGAGTCCGCGCACAACACAGCACCTGCGTGCTGTGTTGTGGCTGAGACCTGATCCGGCCCAGAAGGACGGTCCAATCCGACCGCCCTGAGCTGCCCGACAAGTCGAGTGACTTGTTGGGTCTTTTCATATCGTGCAATTAAGCAGAATCTGGGCCAAACTGAAATGCTCAAACAACAAGTCAGTGATCCCTTGCTTCGAATCGGTGGGAACCTGGATTAGTTGCCTGAAGGGCTAGAATCACGCATTGTGGGCTGTTTTTATGCTCGAATTTGCTGTTGAGATCTGACGCTCTCTCGCAGACTCTGTGGCGGTGATCAGACTGTTGATAAGGTGTTGACAACTTTTGATGTTGGAGTGGTGCAACGACCCGAAAACAAGCATTGGCGCGGGTTCTGACGGGGTCCTTTTGGCTACAATGAAACCCCAACAAGCAGTTGCCAAACGTTCTGTTGGAAGGCACGTCAACCATTCGACGTGCCTTTTTTTTATGTCCGGCACGGCGCTTTGCGCGTTCACATCGCTGCCGCGATATGAGCCTTCCATGAAGCGGCTCCGCCGCTTTAGCTTCAGCACGAAGCGCCGGTCCGCGCACCCATGAACCACATCCGAAACTTCTCGATCATTGCCCACATCGACCACGGCAAGAGCACGCTGGCCGATCGACTCATCCAGCGTTGTGGCGGCCTCAGCGACCGTGAGATGGAAGCGCAGGTGCTCGATTCGATGGACATCGAGCGTGAGCGTGGCATCACGATCAAGGCACAGACGGCGGCCCTTCAATACAAGGCCAAGGACGGCCAGATCTACAACCTCAACCTGATCGACACGCCGGGACATGTCGACTTCTCGTACGAGGTCAGCCGTTCGCTGTCGGCCTGTGAAGGCGCGCTGTTGGTCGTCGACGCCAGCCAGGGCGTCGAAGCGCAGACGGTGGCCAATTGCTACACCGCGCTCGACCTGGGTGTCGAGGTGGTGCCGGTGCTCAACAAGATGGACCTGCCGCAGGCCGATCCCGAGAACGCGAAGTCAGAGATCGAGGACGTGATCGGCATCGATGCCGACCATGCGATTCCCTGCTCGGCCAAGACCGGCATGGGCATCGACGAAATCCTCGAGGCCGTGATCACGCGCATGCCCGCGCCGCGCGGCAACCCCGACGGCCCGCCGCGGGCGATGATCATCGACAGCTGGTTCGACACCTATGTTGGCGTCGTGATGCTGGTGCGCGTGGTCGACGGCGTTCTGAGCAAGGGTGAGCGCATGCGCATGATGGCCACCGACGCCGTCTACCCGATCGAGCATATGGGCGTGTTCACGCCCAAGAGCGAGAACCGCGAGCTGCTGCGAGCCGGCGAGGTCGGTTTCATCATCGCCGGCATCAAGGAACTGCAGGCCGCCAAGGTCGGCGACACCATCACACTGGAAAAGAAGCTGCCGAACAATGCCGGGCCGGCCAGTGAAGCGCTGCCGGGCTTCAAGGAGATCCAGCCGCAGGTCTTCGCGGGCCTCTACCCAACCGAGGCCAGCGAATACGATCAGTTGCGCGACGCGCTGGAGAAGCTCAAGCTCAACGACAGCAGCCTTCGCTACGAACCCGAGGTCAGCCAGGCGCTGGGTTTCGGGTTTCGCTGCGGCTTTCTCGGCCTTTTGCACATGGAGATCGTGCAGGAACGGCTCGAGCGAGAGTTCGACCAGGATCTGGTGACCACCGCGCCCAGCGTGGTCTACGAGGTCGAGCTGAACGACGGCACGGTGCTGATGGTCGAGAACCCGAGCAAGATGCCCGACCTCGGCCGCATCCGCGAGATCCGCGAGCCGATCGTCACGGTCCACCTGTACATGCCGCAGGATTCGGTAGGCCCGGTGATGACGCTGGCCAACGTCAAGCGCGGCGTGCAGATGAACATGGCCTACCATGGCAAGCAGGTCATGTTGACTTATGAACTTCCACTGGCCGAGATCGTGCTGGACTTCTTCGACAAGCTGAAGTCGGTGTCGCGTGGCTACGCGTCGATGGACTACGAGTTCAAGGAATATCGCGCCGCTGACGTCGTCAAGGTCGACATCATGATCAACGGCACTCGCGTCGACCCGCTGGCGATGATCGTGCACCGCGCACAAAGTCAGTACCGCGGCCGCGCGGTGGCGGCCAAGATGCGTGAGCAGATCCCACGCCAGATGTACGACGTGGCGATCCAGGCCGCCATCGGCGCCAACATCATCGCGCGCGAAGACATCAAGGCCCTGCGCAAGAACGTACTGGCAAAATGTTATGGGGGCGACATCACGCGCAAGAAGAAGCTGCTCGAAAAACAGAAGGCCGGCAAGAAGCGCATGAAGCAGATCGGCTCTGTCGAGGTGCCGCAGGAGGCCTTCCTGGCCATCCTGCAGGTCGACGACTAAATCCCACCAGGCTCTGCATGAGTTCACTCACCGCTGCGCTGTACAGCGCACTGATCGTCTATCTGGGCGGCTGGTTTCTCGGTCAATGGACTGGCAACTTCTCGTTGCTGCTGTTCATCCTGACCCTGGTCACGCTGCTCTACTGGCTGGCCGAACGCTTTCGCTTCAAGCCAGCGCGCGAAGCGGCTGCAGCGCATCTCGAGCAACAGGACGCGGCGCGGCGCGCTGGCTTGGCCCAGATGGGCATCGCCAAGGTCGACGGCAATGTACAGGAAGCCAAGTCGCGCTTGCTGATGCAGCCCTGGTGGCTGGACTGGACCGCCGGCCTGTTCCCGGTGATCCTGATCGTGTTCATTCTGCGCTCGTTCCTGTTCGAGCCGTTCAAGATTCCCTCGGGCTCGATGATCCCGACGCTGCTGGTGGGCGACCTCATCCTGGTCAACAAATTCCACTATGGCGTTCGCCTTCCGGTGATCAACAAGAAGATCATCGCCAACAACGACCCCAAGCGTGGTGACGTGATGGTCTTCCGCTATCCGGTCGACCCGCGCCAGGACTACATCAAGCGCGTGGTCGGCATTCCGGGCGACGAGATCAGCTACTTCAACCAGTCGCTGTCGATCAACGGCCAGAAGGTGCCGACCGTCGCCAAGGGCGACTTCTACGACGAGGACAGCCTGCGCTACAGCCCGCAGTTCAGCGAGAAGCTGGGCACGGTCGAGCACCAGATCCTGGTCGACCCGCGTCGGCAGGCCTACTATGGGCCCAACCCCAAGAGCTTTCCGATGCACGAGAATTGCCGCTACAGCGCCGAGGGCGTGACCTGCAAGGTGCCTCCCGGTCACTATTTCATGATGGGCGACAACCGCGACAATTCGCAGGATTCGCGCTACTGGGGTTTCGTGCCGGACGAGAACATCGTTGGCCGCGCCTTCTTCGTGTGGATGAACTTCGGCAATCTGGGGCGCATCGGCCCCTTCCACTGACCACAAGGACCGGCCCCACCCGCGCCGGCACAGGAGACAGTCCGCCATGAGGTCCTGCAGCCACCGTTCGACATCGCGCCGCCAGCGTGGCCTGACGCTGTTCGGGCTGATGTTCTGGGCCATCGTGATCGGCTTCCTGGCCTATCTGGCGCTGCGCGTGTTTCCCACCGTCAATGAGTACCTGACGATCAAGCGCACGATCGAGAAGGTCGCCGCCTCGTCGCCCACCACCGTGGCGGAAGTGCGCGCGGCGTTCGAGCGTCAGAAGGACATCGAATACTCGATCAGCACGATCTCGGGCAAGGATCTTGAAGTCACCAAGATCAACGACAAGGTCGTGATCGCCTTCGCCTACAACAAGGAGATCGAGATCTACGGCCCGGTGTTTCTGCTCATTAAATACGAAGGGCGGTCGAGCTCGAAATAGCGGGCACGGCCAGCATCGATGGACCGTCGACTCGACGCGCTGCAACACCGGCTTGGGCATCACTTTGCGCAGCCGCAACTGCTGACGCGCGCGCTCACGCACCGCAGCGGCAGCCTCGACCACAACGAGCGACTCGAGTTTCTGGGTGATGCGGTCCTGAACCTGGCTGTCTCGAGCCTGCTGTACGAGCGCTTCTCGGGCTCGGACGAAGGTGACCTGACGCGCGTCCGCGCGCACCTGGTGCGCGAGGACAGCCTGCACCGACTGGCCCTGCACCTGAGCCTGCCCGACGTGCTGCGCCTGTCCGACGGCGAACTGCGCGGCGGCGGTGCTCAACGCCCTTCGATCCTGGCCGACGCCGTCGAGGCCATCATCGGCGCAGTCTTTGTCGACAGCGGCTTCGATGCGGCCAGCGAACTCGTGCGCCACCTGCTGGGCGATCTCATCACCGACACCGAGGTCGAGAGCTGGCGCAAGGACGCCAAGACCGAACTGCAGGAATGGTTGCAGGCAAGGCGCATTGCCGTGCCGGCCTATCGCATCACCGCCACCCGTGGCCAGGCCCATGCGCAGACTTTCGTTGTCGAATGTGCCGTGGCAACGCTTGGGCTCAGCGAGAGTGGCGAAGGCCGTTCGCGGCGAAGTGCCGAGCAGGAGGCCGCGCGCCGCATGCTCGACACCTTGAAGTCCAATGACGGCCCTGACGGGCCGCTGCGCGCATGAATTCACCGATCGAGGCCGATGCCCCGTCGCCGCAGCGTTGCGGCCTGATCGCCATTGTCGGCCGACCCAATGTCGGCAAGTCCACGCTGCTCAATGCGCTGGTCGGCCAGAAGATCAGCATCACTTCGCGCAAGGCGCAGACCACACGGCACCGCATCACCGGCATGCGCACGCTGGGCGCCACGCAGTTCGTCTTCGTCGACACGCCCGGCTTCCAGACCCAACGCAGCAGCGCGCTCAACCGCAACCTGAACAAGACCGTGGTCGCGTCGCTGGGTGACGTGGACGTGGTGCTGTTCGTGGTCGAGGCCGGGCGCTTCGGCCTCGACGACGCCAAGGTGCTGGCCTTGCTGCAAGGCGAACACCTGAAGGACAAGCCGGTGCTGCTGGTGGCCAACAAGCTCGACGCCGTCAAGCGGCGCAACGACATGCTGCCCTGGCTGCGCGGCATGCAGGACAGGCACGCCTTTGCCGAATACGTGCCGATGTCGTCCAAACGAGAAGCCGACGTGCAGCGCCTGTTTGGCATCGTCGAGAAGTACCTGCCTGAACAGCCCTGGCTGTACGACGAAGAGGCGCTGACCGACCGCAGTGACCGCTTCCTGGCCAGCGAGATCGTGCGCGAGAAGCTGTTCCGCCTGACCGGCGATGAACTGCCGTATTCGTGCACGGTCGTGATCGACAAGTACGAGGAAGAGGGCAACCTGCGCCGCATCGGCGCCAGCATCGTCGTCGAGCGCGACGCGCACAAGGGCATGGTGATCGGCGAAGGCGGCGAGCGGCTCAAGCGCATCGGCAGCGAGTCGCGCCAGGAGCTGGAAAAGCTGCTCGGCGCCAAGGTCTTTCTTGAGCTGTGGGTCAAGGTGCGCTCGGGCTGGGCCGACGACGAGGCCCATCTGCGCAGCTACGGCTACGAATAGGCCGGGGCCCGGCCGCATGACCCCGCGCAAGGCCGTTGCCGCGCCGTTGACGGCCTTCGTGCTGCACAGCTGGGACTGGAGCGAGACCAGCCTGATCGTCGAGCTGTTCAGCCGCGAGCGAGGCCGCGTGGTGGTGGTGGCCAAGGGCGCCAAGCGCCCGTATTCGCAGCTGCGGCCGGTATTGATCCCGTTCCAGCAGCTGGTCGTGCAGCTGGGTCGGACACCGCCCGAGGCCTCGGCCGAGGTGCATCTGCTGCGCAGCGCCGAGCGCCTGCCCGGGCCGCCCATGCCCGCGGGTGCGGCGCTGTTTGCCGGCTTCTATCTGAACGAACTGCTGCTCAAGCTGCTGGCCCGGCAGGACGCGCACGAAAACCTGCTCGACGCCTATGCCGAAGCCGTGCATGCCCTGCAGGCTGCCGACGAAGCCAGCGTTCAGCTCATCTTGCGCAGCTTCGAGCTGATGCTGCTGCGCCAGCTGGGCGTGCTGCCCGAGTTGAATGGCGTGACGCTCACGGTCGAGGCGCTCGACCCCGACGGCCGCTACAGCCTGCAGGCCGAAACTGGCGTGGTGGCCGTCATGGCGGGTGAGCCCGGCGTGCCTGGGCGCGCCATGGTGCAGCTCGAAGCCGCCTTGTCCAGCGGCCATGGGGCGGCCGTGCGCGCCGCCGCGCGCCCGGTGCTGGCCGCGTTGCGCGCGCCGCTGCGGCGGGTGCTTCACTATCATCTGGGCTCACCCGTGCTGCGCACCCGCCAGGTGTTGGCGGACGTGCACAAACTTATCGATCCACCGAGCGCCCGCCCATGAACCCCCTGATGGCCGACGAGGCCGGATCCGACGCCGGACATCGCGGCCACCCGACCGCGCTGTCGGTCAACGTCAACAAGGTCGCACTGCTGCGCAACACGCGTCACCTGGGCATTCCCAGCGTGCAGCGCATCGCCACACTGTGCCTGCAGGCTGGTGCGCAAGGCATCACCGTGCATCCGCGGCCCGATGAACGCCACATCCGAGGCCACGACGTGACCGAGCTGGCGGCCCTGCTGAAAGACTGGCCACAGGCCGAGTACAACATCGAAGGCAACCCCTTCCACAACCTGATGGGTTTCGTGCGCGCCGTGCGGCCGCAGCAGGTCACCTTCGTGCCCGACAGCGAAGGCCAGTTCACGTCTGATCATGGTTGGGACCTGGCCGTCGACGGCGACCGGCTGAAGCCGCTGATCGACGAGGCCCATGGCCTGGGCGTGCGCGTCAGCCTGTTCATGGACCCGCTGCCCGGTGCGATGGCGATGGCTCGTGCCGTCGGCGCCGACCGCGTCGAGCTCTACACCGAGCCCTATGCCGCGGCGCATGGCAAGACCGGGCAGGCCGCCGAGCTGGCGCGCTTTGCCGCCGCCGCGCGTGCCGCGCAGGCTGCCGGCCTGGGGGTCAACGCCGGCCACGACCTCAACCGCGACAACCTCAGCGATTTCCTGCGTGCCGTGCGGGGCGTGCTCGAGGTCTCGATCGGCCATGCGCTGGTGGCCGATGCGCTGGAGCTCGGGGTCAGCGAGACCGTGCGCGACTACCAACGTTGCATTCGCGCGGCCGGGCCATGATCGTCGGCGTCGGCACCGACGTCTGCGACGTGCGGCGCATTCGCGCCACGCTGGCGCGGCGTGGTGAACGATTTGCAGAACGTGTTCTGGGTGAGCGCGAACTGGCTGTCTTTCGGGCCCGCCGCGCGCGCGCCGAGGTGCGTGGCGTGGCCTACCTGGCCACGCGCTTCTCGGCCAAGGAGGCTTTCTCCAAGGCCATCGGCTTGGGCATCCGCATGCCGATGACCTGGGCCGCCTGCGAAATCCTCAACGAAGCCAGCGGCAAGCCCTACCTGCAGCTCAGCGGCGCCTTGGCCGAATGGTTCAGCGCGCGCGGCTGGCGTGCCCATGTCAGTGTGAGCGATGAAAGCGACTATGCGGCGTCGTTCGTCGTCGTCGAAACCGAGGACTCCTCACCATGACCGAACATGCCCCCGTGATCCTGGATGTGGCCGGCACCACGCTGAATGTCGACGACCGGCGCCGCCTGGCGCACCCGCTCACTGGCGGCCTGATCTTGTTTGCGCGCAACTGGCAGGACCGGCACCAGCTGACTGAACTGAACGCCGAGATCAAGACCATCCGGCCCGACCTGCTGATCTGTGTCGACCACGAAGGCGGCCGCGTGCAACGCTTTCGCACCGACGGTTTTACCGCCTTGCCGCCGATGCGCGTGCTGGGCGACGCCTGGATGAAGGATGCGCTGACCGCCACCGATGCCGCCACGGCAGCCGGCCATGTGCTGGGCGCCGAACTGCGCGCCTGCGGCGTCGACCTCAGCTTCACGCCGGTGCTCGACCTCGACTTCGGCGCCAGCAGCGTGATCGGTGACCGCAGCTTCCATCGCGACGCGCGGGTGGTCACGATGCTGGGCAAGAGCCTGATGCATGGACTGTTGCGCGCCGGCATGGCCAATTGCGGCAAACATTTTCCCGGCCATGGCTTTGTCAAGGCCGACAGCCACCTCGAGATTCCGGTCGACCGGCGCAGCCTGAAGACCATCCTGACCGACGATGCCCGGCCCTACGAGTGGCTGAGCACCTCGCTGACATCGGTGATGCCAGCGCATGTGGTCTATTCGAAGGTCGACGACCATCCGGCCGGCTTTTCGCAGCGCTGGCTGAAGGACATCCTGCGTGGCCAGCTCGGCTTCACCGGCGCCGTGTTCAGCGACGATCTCAGCATGGCCGGTGCACGCCGCCTGCGTGGCCGCGAGATCAGCTACAGCGAAGCCGCTGCCACCGCACTGGACGCCGGTTGCGACCTGGTGCTGCTGTGCAATCAGTCGGTCGACGGCGGCGCAGCCGTCGACGCCTTGCTCGATGGCCTGCAGGCCGCTGCCGAACGCGGCCTGTGGCACCCAGATCCCGACAGCCAGGTGCGACGCCTGGCGCTGCTGCCGAGCAGCGCACCGATGACCTGGGACGAGCTGATGCACGACCCGGTCTACCAGCGCGCGCTGGAACGCCTGCCCTGACTTGGGCGTCGGGCAGGCGCCCAAGTCAGCGCCGGCTCAGACGCGGTCTTGCGCGTTTTCGAAGGGCAGCTTCAGCTGCGACAGGTCGAGTCGCGTTTCCACCAGCACCAGCGGCCCTTCGTCGACCACGACCGGTGGGCGCGGCACGCGTGGCACCCGTACCGGCGCCGGCTCTGCCGCCATCGCCGACTGCACGGTGCGGATCTTGTCGGCGTCGCTGTTGACCCATTCCAGCCCGGCATCGGTGGCGAGCCCGCTGAGCTGGTCGACCGGCAGCGTGTAGGGCTCGAGCGCCGGGGCGGCGATCTCGGCCACGGGCGTCGGCGCTGCGGCCACGGCGACCGATTCGGCGGCCACTACGGCCAATGCGGCCACCACGGCCTTCTCGGTGGGTGCAGGCTGCAGTCCAGCCGCGTCAGGGTGGGTCGGCTCGAAGTCGGCATGTTCGCTGTCCGGCAGCGCTACCGCCGTTTCGACCGATGCGTCGTCACCTGGCACTGCGATGGTGTCGGTGTCACGCCCTTCACGACGCCCGCGCTCGCGGCCACGGCCGCGGCCGCCTCGGCGCCCGTTTTCACGCTCGGTGCCCGAGCCTTCGTCGGCGCCTGGCACGGTTTCACCCGTGCCTTCGGCAAGGTCGACGCGGTCGGCGGTGTCGACAGTCGACGTGTCGTCTGTCGTTACCGGGTTGCCCTCGTCGCCTCGGCCTTCGCTGCGGTCACGGCCGCCTCTGCGGCGACGGCGTCGGCCATCACGTTCGCCGTCTTCGGCCGACGGCAGGCTGCCTTCGGGCAGCGGCAAGGTGTCGGCCAGTGCAGTGCTGTCGGCCGCCAGCGGCTGCACCGTTGCACGCGGCGCACGTTCGGGACGCGGGCCCCGGCGCTCGCCGCGGTCTGTGCGTTCAACGCGCTCGCCACGCTCACTTCGCCCATTGCGCTCGTCGCCATTGCGGGCTTCGGCAGCGTCAGCTTCACCGCCGGCTTCACGGGCCGGGCGCGGGCTGCGGCCCTCGCGGCCCTCGCGGTTTTCGCGACCTTCCCGTCCTTCGCGACCTCGGCCGCCACGATCCCCGCCGCGACCGCCGCGACGGCCATCACGGCCCTCGCGCTTGTCGCCCTGCGGTGCGGCCGCAGCCGTGGGCTGGGCTTCGGCGACGGCGGTGCTGGTCGAGACTGCAGCCGGCGGTTCACCGCCGAAAAGTTTGCGCACCCATGAGAAGAAGCCCGTTCCCGGCGCCGCGGACGGCGTGGCACTGGGCATCGTGACCCGCGTTGCGGGCACCACGACCGGTGCCGCCACCGGTGCGGGCGGCGGTGCCGGCGGTGCCGGCTGGTCGGGCAGCACGCCCTTGATCACCGGCTCGCGGCGCGGCTTGGCGTTCTTCTCGCGACGCGTGATGCCGACTTCCTCGTCCGGCTCTTCGATCATCGTGTAGCTGGCCTGCAGGTTCTCCAGGCGCGGGTCGTCGTGGCGCAGCCGCTCGAGCTTGTAGTTGGGCGTTTCCAGATGCTTGTTGGGCACCAGCAGCACGGTCACGCGCTGCTTGAGTTCGATCTTGGTGATCTCGGTGCGCTTCTCGTTGAGCAGGAAACTGGTCACCTCCACCGGCACCTGCACGTGCACGGCGGCGGTGTTGTCCTTCATCGACTCCTCCTGCACCATGCGCAGGATCTGCAGTGCGCTGGATTCGGTGTCGCGGATGTGGCCGGTGCCGTTGCAGCGCGGGCAGGTGATGTGGTTGCCTTCGCTGAGCGCCGGGCGCAGGCGCTGGCGGCTCATCTCCAGCAGGCCGAACTTGCTGATCGAGCTGAACTGCACGCGCGCGCGGTCGCTGCGCAGGCCGTCGCGCAAGCGGTTCTCCACCTCGCGCCGGTTCTTGCTCTCTTCCATGTCGATGAAGTCGACCACGATCAGCCCGCCCAGGTCGCGCAGCCGCATCTGGCGCGCGATCTCGTCGGCGGCTTCCAGGTTGGTGCGCGTGGCGGTCTCTTCGATGTCGGTGCCGCGCGTGCTGCGCGCCGAGTTCACGTCCACCGACACCAGCGCTTCGGTGTGGTCGATCACGATCGCGCCGCCGCTGGGTAGGTTGACGGTGCGGCTGAACGCGGTCTCGATCTGGTGCTCGATCTGGAAGCGGCTGAACAGCGGTGCGTCGTCGCGGTAGCGCTTCACGCGATTGGCCGTCTCCGGCATCACGTGGTTCATGAACTGCGCGGCCTGATCGAAGATGTCGTCGGTGTCGATCAGGATCTCGCCGATGTCCGCGGTGAAGTAGTCGCGGATGGCGCGGATCACCAGGCTGCTTTCCTGGTAGATCAGGAAGGCGCCCTTGCCGGCCTTGGAAGCGCCATCGATGGCGTCCCAGAGCTTGAGCATGTAGTTCAGGTCCCACTGCATCTCGGCCGCGCTGCGGCCGATGCCGGCGGTGCGCGCGATCAGGCTCATGCCCTTGGGGTAGTCCAACTGCTCGAGGTTCTCTTTCAGTTCTTCGCGGTCCTCACCCTCGATGCGCCGGCTGACGCCGCCGCCGCGCGGGTTGTTGGGCATCAGCACCAGGTAGCGGCCGGCCAGGCTGACGAAGGTGGTGAGTGCGGCGCCCTTGTTGCCGCGCTCTTCCTTTTCCACCTGCACCAGCAGGTTGTCGCCTTCCTTGACGACGTCCTGGATGCGTGCGTCGCGGGCACTGACGCCTTCGCGGAAGTAGTTCTTCGAGATTTCCTTGAACGGCAGGAAGCCGTGGCGATCCTCGCCGTAGTCGACAAAACAGGCTTCGAGCGAAGGCTCGACGCGCGTGATGACGGCTTTGTAGATGTTGCCCTTGCGCTGTTCGCGCCCTTCGATCTCGGTCTCGAAGTCGAGCAGCTTCTGGCCATCGACGATCGCCAGCCGCCGCTCTTCGGGCTGCGTGGCGTTGATCAGCATGCGTTTCATGTGCACTCCAAAGCGACGCCTCGCTCAGCGAAGGCGCCGGTCTTTCGTTCGATGCACGAGAAAGGCGGTGAACCGTTGGCGCGAAATGCCCTGGACTGCGTTGCACCGCGACGGATGTCGGCGGTCAGACTTGCAGCGTTGGCGCGTTCGACCCGGTGCCGCCGTCGGCCGCTGCAGCGCTCGTCGTCCCTGGCTGCGGATCACGCAGCACATGCCCAGGCCAGCCACAGGCCACGCCGGCAAAGTGCCGGGGCCGAAGCTTGAATGGGACAGGGATTCGGGTCGGGTGCATGGGCCGGTGGCGGTGCCGGTCGCAGGCGCAAGGCCGACCTGGGGGTCGTCTTGCACCAGAATTCTTTCGGTGCCGGCTCCGTGGGCAAGGCCGACGGAGGCAGCTCGGTTCTCGCAGTTCTCTGCCGCCTGCCTGGGCACGCCGCCGGGCCACGTTGGGGCACCGGCTCGCGCACCGCCCACAGGCGTTGCATCACCTTGAACATGCGCGGACTTCAGCGCATGACCTTCCACGTCAGGCCGGCCGGTGCTTGTGGGGCGCTTGCGGGTTTCCCCGAGTAAACTCCGGAAAATCAAGCACTTACCGCACGAACGTGGAGCGACGGATTATAGGGGCCAAAGTCGCCACGGGGGATGCACCGAATAAGCGGGTGCTTTGCGCACCGGCGGCGCCGGCGGCCACCGCGCTGCAGGCGGTGCAGCGCCTCAGGGTCGACGCCGAGTCGGCCGGCCAGCGGCTCGACAACTACCTGCTGCGCATCCTCAAGGGCGTGCCCAAGACGCACGTCTACCGCGTGATCCGGTCGGGCGAGGTGCGACTGAACAAGGGGCGGGCGCAGGCCGACACCCGCATCGCCGAAGGCGACGAGGTGCGCCTGCCGCCGCTGCGACTGCCTGACCGGTCGGGCACACCACGGGCACCGGCGCGCGAGTTTCCGATCCTGTTCGAGGACGAACAACTGCTGGCGATTGACAAACCGGCCGGCGTGGCCGTGCATGGTGGCAGCGGCGTCAGCTCAGGCGTGATCGAGCAGTTGCGCCAGGCGCGGCCCGCAGCCCGCTTTCTCGAACTCGTGCATCGGCTCGACAAGGAAACCTCGGGCGTGCTGCTTTTGGCCAAGAAGCGCAGTGCGCTGACGGCCCTGCAGGACCAGTTCCGGTCCCATGAGGGCGGCAAGACCATCACCAAGTCCTACCTGGCGCTGGTGTGGGGGGCCTGGCCGAAGAACCTGAAGGTCATCGACCAGGCACTGCACAAGACGCTGGACGCGGCCGGCGAGCGCCATGTGCGTGTCGTGGCGGCCGACCACGCCGACGGCCGCCGCTCGATCACGCTGGTCAGGTCGGTGCGGCTGCTCGGCGCGTATTCGCTGCTCGAGATCAGTCTGAAGACCGGCCGCACGCACCAGATTCGCGTGCACCTGGCGTCGGCCGGGCATGCGATCGTGGGTGACCCCAAGTACGGCGACTTCGCGCGCAACCGCGACCTGGCGCGCACACCGTTGCGATTTGCGCGCATGTTTCTTCATGCCCGCGAACTGGCCTTCGACCACCCGACCAGCGGCCTGCGCATCACCCTGCAGGCTGCCCTGCCGGCCGAGTGCGAGACACTCCTGAGCGCTCTGTCTGCACCATGACCCGACCCCGCCGCTTCGACCTCATCGCCTTCGACTGGGACGGCACGCTTTCCGACTCCACCACGCTGATCGCGCGCTGCATCCAGAACGCCTGCCAGGATGTCGGTGTGCCCGTGCCCAGCGATGCCGACGCCGCCTACGTGATCGGTCTGGGTCTGCACGATGCGCTGCGGCATGCTGCACCCCAGCTGCCGGCCGAGCGTTACCCCGAGCTGGGCCGGCGCTACCGCCACCACTACCTGGCGCAGCAGGACGAGTTGCTGCTGTTCGACGGCACCGAGGCCATGCTGCAGTCGCTGAAGGCGCGCAACCACTGGCTGGCAGTGGCCACCGGCAAGGGCCGGCAAGGGCTGAACCACGCGCTGGCGCAGTCGCGCTTAGGCCCGCTGTTTCACGCCACCCGCACTGCCGACGAGACCGCATCCAAGCCCGATCCACGCATGCTGCTCGAGCTGATGACCGAGTTCGGCGTCGATCCTTCGCGCACCGTGATGATCGGCGACACCACGCACGACCTTCTGCTGGCACGCAATGCCGGCGCCGCCTGTGTCGGCGTGAGCTTTGGCGCGCACGACCCCGCCGCCTTCGAAGCCTTCGGCCCCTTGTTCGTCGCCCATTCCACGGCCCAACTGCACGACTGGCTGAGCGCGCATGCCTGAAATGCTGCCGGTCGAAGCCGTCACCCGCGAGGCCTTGTGCCGCTCGACTGAGCTGGCCGAACGCGGGCTGGCCTTCGTCTGGGACGTGCTGCAGTGGCAGCAGCCGGCGCGCGCGTTCGCGCTGCGCTTCGACGGTGCCGTGGTGGCCTATGTCAACCGTTGTTCGCACGTGCCCACCGAGATGGACTGGCAGCCGGGCGAGTTTCTCGACATGGACAAGCGCTGGATCCTGTGCTCGATCCATGGCGCGATGTACGAACCCGCCGACGGCCGCTGTGTGAGCGGGCCCTGCGGCCGCGGCCGCCTGACGGCGATCCGGGTCGAGGAAGAAGGCGGGCAGGTGTATTGGTATCCTTCCCGCGACATCCGGCCGCTGTCCCCTGACGATCCCGCGCCGCGGAGCCTTTGATGACCCCCCCTGACGACGACAACGCCCCGGGCAGCCCGGCGGCCAGTGACCAGTCCTTGCCGCCGCCGGCCGTTGCCGCGCCCGCGCCGGCACCCCTGGCGGCGCTGGAAAGCAGCCTCGAGCGCGTGGCCCGCGAGATGCTGCGCCAGCAGCGCAGCGACCGCCGCTGGCGGGTCTTCTTCCGCCTGGCCTGGCTGGGCCTGGTGCTGGCGGTGGCCTGGGCTGTGTTCTCGCAGCGCGCCCATGTGCAGGCGGGCACCAAGGCGCATACGGCGCTGATCGAGGTGCAGGGCGAGATCGCCGCCGGCAACGAGGCCAGTGCCGAGGCCCTGGTGTCGGCGCTGAAGAGCGCCTTCGAGGACCCGGGGGCCCAGGCCGTGGTGCTTCGCATCAACTCGCCCGGCGGCAGCCCGGTGCAAAGCGGCATCGTCAACGACGAGATCCGCCGCCTGAAAGCGTTGCACAAGAAGAAGGTCTATGCGGTGGTCGAGGAGATGTGCGCCTCGGGTGCCTACTACATCGCGGTGGCGGCCGACGAGATCTACGTTGACAAGGCCAGCCTGGTGGGCAGCATCGGCGTGCTGATGGACGGCTTCGGATTCGTGGGCCTGATGGACAAGCTGGGCATCGAGCGCCGCTTGCTCACCGCGGGTGACAACAAGGGCATGCTCGATCCTTTCTCGCCCCAGAACGAGCGCCAGACGGCCTATGCCAAGGCGATGATCGACCAGATCCATCAGCAGTTCATCGCGGTCGTCAAGCGGGGTCGCGGCGACCGGCTGAAAGAAACGCCCGAGACGTTCTCGGGCCTGTTCTGGAGTGGCGAAGAGGCCATCCGACTGGGGCTGGCCGACAAGCTGGGCAACCTGGACTACGTGGCGCGCGAGGTCGTCAAGGCCGAGGAAGTGGTCGATTACACCCCTCGTGACAACGTGGCCGAGCGCCTGGCCAAGCGCTTCGGCGCCGCCGTCGGGCAAGGCGCGGTGAAGGCCCTGCGCGAGCTGCCGCGGCTGCACTGATGTCGGACCGGCTGGCGGTCCTGCCGCAGTATCTGCTGCCCAAACAGGCGCTGACCCGCCTGGCCGGCCGGGCTGCCGGCGCCCGTGGCGGCGCATTGAGCACGGCCGTGATGCGCTGGTTCGTCGGTCGCTACGGTGTCAACATGGCCGAGGCCGCCGAGCCTGAGCTCGAACGTTACGCCTGCTTCAATGATTTCTTCACGCGTGCGCTGCGCGCCGGCGCGCGGCCGCTGGCCGACGCCGACTGGCTGTGCCCGGTGGACGGCGCAATCAGCCAGTTTGGCGCGATCGAGGGCGGGCAGATCTTCCAGGCCAAGGGCCACAGCTACACCGCCACCGCGCTGGTCGGGGGTGATGCGGCCCTGGCGGCACCTTTCAACGGCGGTCACTTCGCCACCCTGTACCTCAGTCCGCGCGACTACCACCGCATCCACATGCCGGCCGCAGGCCGGTTGCGGCGCATGGTCCACGTGCCGGGTGAGCTGTTCTCGGTCAACCCGACCACTGCGCGCGGCGTGCCCGGGCTGTTCGCACGCAACGAGCGCGTGGTCTGCGTGTTCGATTCGCTGAGCGGTGGCGCGGCCGCCCCCTTCGTGCTGGTGCTGGTGGGGGCCACCATCGTGGGCAGCATGGCCACCGTCTGGCACGGCGTGGTCAATCCGCCGCGGCCCGGCCATGTGCGCGAATGGCGCTACGACGATCGCGACCTGCGCCTGGACCGCGGCCAGGAGATGGGCCGCTTCCTGCTCGGATCGACCGTGGTGCTGCTGCTGCCGCCGGGGCCGTTGCGCTTCAACCCGGGCTGGGCGCCGGGTGCCGCCATTCGCATGGGCGAAGCGATGGCTCGGCACGCGTGACCCGGCAGACCGCGCGCTGGGCGCGCGTACTGTTGTGGGTGGTGCCCGCGCTGTGGTCCTGCAACTACCTGATCGCACGTGCCGCCGACGGCGTGATCGCGCCGCATCTGCTGGCCACCGGCCGCTGGGTGCTGGCGGCGCTGTTGATGCTGCCGTTCGTCGGTCAGGGTCTGTGGCGACGCCGGGCCGCACTGCGCACCGAATGGAAGCAGCTGCTGGTGCTGGGCGCGCTGGGCATGTGGATCTGTGGCGCCTGGGTCTACATCGGCGGGCAAAACACCACGTCGACGAACATGGCGCTGATTTACGCCGTCACGCCGATCGGTATCGCGGTGTTCGGCGCACGACTGCTGCACGAGCCCATGCGCGGGCGCCAGTGGCTGGGCGTGGGACTGGCCCTGCTGGGCCTGCTGATCGTCATCGCCAAGGGCGATGTCCAGGTGCTGCTGGCCGTGCGCTTCAACCGCGGTGACCTGTGGATCGTGGCGGCCTCGATATCGTGGGTGGCGTATTCGGTGCTGCTGCGGCATTGGCCGTCACAGATGGGACCGGGTGAAAGGCTGGTGGCGATCATCGCCGGTGGCCTGGTGCTTCTGCTGCCGTCGACGCTGGCCGAGGCCTTGCTGCTGCCGTCCCCTGCGCTCGGTTGGCAGGCGCTGGGCCTGGTACTGGCCGCGGCGGTGCTGCCGGGCGCACTGTCGTACGGTGCCTATTCCTTCTTGCAGCGTGAACTGGGCGCCGCACGCACGGCGCTGATGCTGTACCTCACCCCGGTCTACGCGCCGCTGATGGCCTGGGTGCTGCTGGGCGAGGTACCGCGCTGGTACCACGCCGCGGGCGCACTGTTGATCCTGCCCAGCATCGCGCTGGCCACCCGAAGCTGAAACTGCATTCGCGCAAGCACTTCAGGGGCGGGTGGCAAGAGGGTCAGACCGGCGGGATGCGCAGCATCTGGCCCGGGTAGATCTTGTCGGGATTGCTCAGCATCGGCTTGTTGGCCTCGAAGATCACCGGGTACTTGTTGGCGTCACCATAGAACTTCTTGGCGATCTTCGACAGGTTGTCGCCGCTGACCACGGTGTGCCATTGCGACTCGGGCTGCGGCGTGCTGACGGTCAGCTGGTCGTTGACGGCGGCCACGCGGTCGACGTTGCCGCAGCACAGCACCACCTTCTCCCGCGTCGCCTGGTCGGGCACCACGCCCGATACCGTGACGGTGCCTGTGTTGGCGTCGAAGCCCACTTCCAGCGCATCGACCTTCAGGCCCTGCGTGCCGATGTAGGTGGCGATGGCATCGCCGGCAACCTTGCTCAGGGCCGCGACGTTTTCGGCCGTGGGGGCCTGCGCTGCAGCGGCTTGCGCGGCCTTCGCCTCGCTGCCGCCGAACAGCTTCTCGCCAGCGTCCTTGATAAATGACAACAGTCCCATGTGCGCTCCTTGGTCAGAAATGAGGCCTGACTTTACGCCAGATCGATGGCGGAAGCGTCATCTGGGGGCTTGGGCAGCAGCAGTCGCTGCCCCGCACGGCGGCGCAGCGCCACCGCCTTGACGCGGGCTGCACGCTCAGCGGTCGTGGTCGTGGTCGTGATGATCGTGACCGTGACCGTGACCGTGACCGTGACCGCAACCCGGGCCGTGCACATGCGGCTGGGGCGAGGCCGTGGCCTGCGCGTGGTCGTGTGCATGGCCGTGTGCGTGGTGATCGCCATGGGCATGGCCCGCATGCTGCGCCGCACCAACGTCGGCCTCGGGTTCGAATGCGGCCTGCTCCTCGCTGACGATCAGCTGCATCGCGTCCAGCAGGCGCGCCAGCACCGGGTCGGGCTCGAGCTTCAGGTGATCGGGCGCCAGTTGCAGCGGCACTTGCCGACTGCCCAGGTGATAGGCGGCGCGCAGCAGGTCGAAGGCACTACCATGCTGCGGGCAGGGGCGCACAAACAGCACCGGCTGCGGCGCGGCCAGCACGCGGACCAGCGTGCCGTCCTCGGCCACCAGCACGTCGCCGCCGCGCATCACACTGCCGTCAGGCAGGCTGACGCCGACGTGGCGGCCCTGGCTGTCTGTGGCCTCGAAATGGTACTTGCTGCGTACGGCCCAATCGAGTTCGATCGACGCGGCGCGCTTGAGCAGCACGGCTGCCAGACCACGGCCCTGGGGAATCAGTTTGTTGGCATGAAGCATGGCTGGATTGTCGCTCTGTCGTCCCGTCGCTGCGGGCCGGCGCCGGGCTGTGGCCTAATCGCGGCTTTTCCATTTTTGACACGAGCGCGCCATGGCCCGAAAGATTCGAACCGAAGCCGACCGCAAGGCCACACCGCCCCCGGCCACTCCCCCGAGCACCAACCTCAAGGTCAGCGGCGCCGGCCAACGGGTCAGCCTGGAGCGTGGCTCGCACACGCGCAGCAAGAAGAATCCGGGCAAGCGGCCGCACAAGGGCGGCAGTTGAGTTTGGCTCCCCCCAAGGCGACCTTGGGTCGCCGTCTTGCAGACCGCGCCAGGCCAGTGGCCTGGCTCTTCGGCAGGCACAAGGGGTCCACAGGACCCTTTGTGTCCAGCCTTAGCCCCCCAGTGTGCGACGCTGGCGGCCCGGCAGAGTCGGATCCGCGGCGTCTGCATGGGGGTGGTTGAGCGACCCCTCGAGGCGGCGGCGGCGACCTGACGGTCGCGCGCGGGACCGATGCTGCGCATCACTGAACTGCGGTTGCCGCTCGACCATGCCGAGGGCGCGCTGCGTGTGGCCGTGGTCCGGCGACTGGGCATCGCCGACGCCGACTTGCTCGGCTTCACGCTCTTCAAGCGTGCCTACGACGCGCGCAAGAAGTCGGCCATCGTGCTCAGCTACACCATCGATTGCGAACTGGCCGATGAGACTGGCGTGATGCAACGCCTTGCCGGCGATGTGCACGTCAAGCCCAGCCCCGATACGCGCTACCGCTTCATCGGCCATGCGCCGGCCGATTTCCGGACCAGTGGTCGCGCGCGCCCGCTGGTGATCGGCTTCGGCCCCTGCGGGCTGTTTGCCGCGCTGATCCTGGCGCAGATGGGTCTGCGGCCGCTGGTGCTCGAGCGTGGCCGGCCGGTGCGCGAACGCACCAAGGACACCTGGGGCCTGTGGCGACGGGGTGAGCTCGACCCCGAATCGAACGTGCAGTTCGGCGAAGGGGGCGCCGGCACCTTTTCCGACGGCAAGTTGTGGAGCCAGATCAGCGACCCGCGCCACCTGACGCGCAAGGTGCTGACCGAGTTCGTCAAGGCCGGCGCGCCCGAAGAGATCCTGTACGTCAGCAAGCCGCACATCGGCACCTTTCGCCTGGTCCGCATGATCGAGAAGATGCGCGCCGACATCATCGCGCTGGGTGGTGAAGTGCGTTTCGGCGCGCGCGTGACCGATGTGCTGATCGAGGGTGCTGCCGATCACCGTCAGATGCGCGGCGTGACGCTGGCCAGCGGCGAGCAGATCGACGCCGAGCATGTGGTGCTGGCGCTGGGCCACAGCGCGCGCGACAGCTTCGAGATGCTGCACCGGCATGGCGTGCAGATGGAGGCCAAGCCGTTCTCGATCGGCTTTCGCGTCGAACACCCGCAAAGCCTGATCGACAGCGCGCGCTTCGGGCCGAGTGCCGGCAACCCCATCCTGGGCGCAGCCGACTACAAGCTGGTGCACCACGCGAAGAACGGGCGCTCGGTCTACAGCTTCTGCATGTGCCCGGGCGGCACCGTGGTGGCGGCCACGTCGGAAATCGGCCGTGTGGTGACCAACGGCATGAGCCAGTATTCACGCAACGAGCGCAACGCCAACGCCGGGCTGGTGGTCGGCATCACGCCGGCCGACTACCGCGTGGACGCCGGCGCGGCCGGCCCGGTGTCACCGCTGGACGGCATTGCCTTCCAGCGCCATTGGGAGTCGCGCGCCTACGAGCTCGGCGGCGGCGGCTACCGAGCGCCGGGCCAGCTGGTGGGTGATTTCATCAAGGGACAGCGTTCGACCACGCTGGGCCAGGTGCAACCCTCGTACACGCCCGGGGTGCAATTGACCGATCTGGCCGAGCGCGGCCGCGGCAGCCTGCCCGACTATGCCCTGCAGGCGCTGCGCGAGGCGCTGCCGGCCTTCGAGCGCCAGATCAGGGGCTTTGCGATGCCCGATGCGGTGCTGACCGGGGTCGAGACCCGCACCTCGTCGCCGCTGCGCATCACGCGCGGCCGCAAGCTTCAGAGTCTGAACGTGGCCGGTCTGTATCCAGCCGGCGAAGGCGCCGGATACGCGGGCGGCATCATGTCGGCCGGTGTCGACGGCATCGAGGTGGCCGAGGCGCTGGCGGCCGAGCTGCTGGGGATCGCAGCGGGTTGAAAGCTAGTGAAGCGGCGGCTTCTTGGAGTCGTCGCGGCGAAAGCTGCGCGGCCGGATCACGTTGCCTTCACGATCGACTTCGGGCTTGCCCCGGCGCGCCCGCTGGATGGCATCTTCTGCCGCTTGCCGCGCGCCGCGGCTGCTGCGCAGCAGTTGCCACTGGCGTTTCAACCAGCGGCCCGTGCTCTGCACACGCACGAGCTGGCGCTGCCAGAAGCGGTCCCATTGATGCTGGCGCTGCGGCCCCAGCACCATGCGCAGCAGCAGCCCCGCACACACAAGCACGACCACGCCGGCGAACAGCTTTTCGATCATGGCGGTCTTATACCCCCTCCACCCTGGCCGGCGGACTTGCGCGGTACCTGGCGTCGCTTGCAGCTGGCGAGATACTGTGCGTGCCCCACCTGATCACAAGGATGCCATGCACTGCCGACTTGCGCTGTCGAGGATGCGACCGGTACTCGTCGTCGCCGCCGCCCTCACGGGCCTGGCCGCTTGCAGCACCTTGCCCGACGCGCCAGCCCTGCCGGCCGAGACCGCCCCGCTCAGCCATGCCTGCCCGAACTCGGTGCCTGCCGATGCCCGCTGCTGGTTTGGCCAGGACAGCGCGGGCGCCCACTACGTGATCGTGATGCCGGCACACTGGAGCGGCGTGCTGGTCTTGCACGCGCATGGCGGGCCGACCCTGGGCCCGGTCAAGGCCGAGCGTGCGCTGGAAGACCTGAAACGTTGGAGCATCTGGGTGCGCAGCGGCCACGCCTTTGCCGCCAGCACCTTCCGCCAGGGTGGCGTTGCGGTGCGCGCTGCGGCCGAAGACACCGAACGGCTGCGCCGCATCGTGCTGCACTATGTGGCCCAGCCTCGGCGCACCGTGTTGCACGGCCAGTCCTGGGGGGCCAGCGTGGCCGCCAAGGCCGCCGAGATGTTCACACGCGACAGCCAGGGCCGGCGCCCTTACGACGCCGTGCTGCTGAGCAGCGGGGTGCTGGGTGGTGGGTCGCGCTCGTACGATTTCCGGCTTGACCTGCGCGTGGTCTACCAGGCGCTGTGTCACAACCACCCGCGGCCTGACGAGCCGAACTACTCGCTGTGGATGGGTTTGCCCGCGGGGTCGGCGATGAGGGCCGACGATGTGCGCCAGCGCAGCCGAGAATGCCTGGGTCTGGGTCTGCCCGCGGCGCAGCGCAGCCCCGAGCAGGCCCGCAGGCTGAAGACCGTGCTCGACGTCATCCGCGTACCGGAACGCGCGCTGCAGGGCCACCTGAACTGGGCGACCTTCCATTTCGCCGACATCGCGCACCAGCGTACGGGCGAGCGCCCGGTGTTCGGCAACATCGGTGCCCACTACAGCGGGTCGACCGACGATGCGGCACTGAACGCTGCGGTGGCGCGTTATGCCGTCGATGTGCAGGCGCTGGCGCGCTTTGCCGACGACACCGATCCCACAGGCCACATTCCGGTGCCGGTGCTGACCGTGCACGCGGTGCACGACCCGGTCGCCTTCGTCGAACTGGAAGACCAGTTCCAGCGCACGATGCAGGCCGCCGGGCGCGGCGACGCGCTGGTGCAGATCTTCACCGACCACCGTGAGCACAGCTACCTCAGCGACCCGGTCTACCCGACGCTGATCGACGCGCTGCTGCGCTGGGCCGACGGCGGGCCCCGGCCGACGCCGCAGGGCATCGCCGACGCCTGCCGGGCGCGACAGGTCGGTGACTGCCGCTTTCTGCCTGACTACCGACCACCGACGCTGGACAGCCGCGTCGCACCGCGGCAGCGGCCCTGAGGCCATCGCCTGCAGGCTGGGCTGTACAGCGTATCGGACAAGGCAGGCACGGCCGCCGTGCTCAGCTGCCGCGCATCCGCCGCACTGCGGAAATCCACTGCTCGAAGGCCAGCATCTGCGCGCCGACAACATGGCGCGTGCTGTCGTCGGTGCAGCGGCCATCGGCGTCGAACCGGGTGCCGGCACCGCCGATGAAGACCTCGGGTTTGACCAGGGGTGCTGCGTTCAGGAACAGCATCACCTTGCGCAGGTCGTACTGCATGCGTGCGCCGCCCACCGGGCCGGGCGACGCCGACAGCATGGCCACCGGCTTCAACGCAAACGGCTGATCGTCAACACGGCTGACCCAGTCGATCGCGTTCTTCAAGCCGCCCGGAATCGAGAAGTTGTATTCCGGCGTTGCGATCAGTACGCCGTCGGCCTGACGGATGCGCTTACGCAGCCCGGCCACCGCAGGCTGCCGCACAGGCCGACGATGTCCAGGGTGCTCATGGGGGGGTGCTTTCAGGTGGGGGATGCGGTGGACAGCGACTTGTGCCGTTGTTGCAGGCGGTGCGGACGCTGCGGTCAATGCTGCAGCCCCAGCGCGGCGGCGATGCGGCGCCCCGAGGCGTCGAGTTCGTGCAGCAGCGGCGCCAGGTCCACGTCCAGCAGCCGACCGCTGCGCTTGCGCCAGCGGCCGGCCACCATCACGCTGTCGATGTTGGCCAGGCTGGCCTGGAAGACCACCGATGCCACCGGGTCATGCACCGGCTGCATGTTCAGTGTGTCGGCGCGAATCAGGACCAGGTCAGCCTGCTTGCCCGGCGCCAGGCTGCCGATGCGGTGGCTCTGGCGCAGCATGCGCGCCCCTTCCAGCGTCACCCAGCGCAGTGCTTCGATGACCGGGATCGTCGTTGTCGGCGGGATCGCGCCGGTGGTTTCACGCTGTGCCACGTTGTCCAGGCTGCGCTGGATGCCCAGGGCGATGCGGGCCTGCGTCAGCATGTCGCCGCTGAGCACCGATTCCAGATCCACGCCCAGCGACGGCGCGCGACCGAACGTGCGCAGCCGACCGGTCAGCGGATGACCGTGGCCTTGTGACATCTCGCTTTCGGCGGCGGCCGAAAAGCTCAGGCCCAGGTCGCAGAAGCGGCGCAACTGCACGTCGTCCAGAGCATGGCCATGAACGATGTTGACGTGTGCGCCGAGCAGTCCTGCGTCATTCAGCATCTGCCAGCCGCCGGGTGTGCGCGCAGGCCCGCCGCCCGCAGCCTGAGCGGCCGCCAGCGGGGCTTTCATCCAGGGCGTGAATGGGCCGGGCTTCAGATCCTGGCCGGCGGGCGCAGCCGCGGCGCCACCATCGGCACCGTCAGCATGGTGCTGACCACGGCCATCAGCAGCAGCGCGGTGAAGGTGTCGCTGGTGATCACGGCCTTGTCGAGCAGGATGTTGGCGAAGATGATCATGATCAGCGCCTTGGTCTGCAGCAGCCAGCCGATGATCCAGGCCTCGCCGCGTGCCCAGCCCAGGATGCGGCCCGCCAGATAGGCCGCCAGCATCTTGCCGACCACCGCGGCGGCCAGCAGCCCTGCGGCCACCACGAAGACCATGCTGCCGCCCAGGGCCCATTGCGTGCGCAGCCCGGTGCTGAGAAAGAACACCGGCATCAGCACCAGCAGCACGTGGTGGCGCAGCAGGTCCATCTGTGCCTGGTCGAACCAGTCGACGTCGGTCACTGCGCCGGCCAGGAAGGCGCCGACCATGAAGTGCAGGCCGGCCCAATCGGCACCGAACGAACAGGCCGCCAGCCAGATCAGGCCGACATACCAGCGGTCGCGCCCGGGCAGGCGCCGCATCAAGCGGCGAAAGGCCCAGCCGGCAAGGATGAAGGCAGCCAGGAAGGCCGCCTGCCGGCCCATGCGGGCCCAGTCCAGCAGGATCAGGGCCAGCACGCCCCAGATCGCGATGTCGTCCAGGCCGGCGTAGCGCAGGATGCGCTGGCCCAGCGGCTGGCGCAGGATCTCCAGCTTTTCCATTAGCAGGATCAGGATCGGCAGCGCGGTCACTGCGCAGGCCATGCCCACGCCCAGCACGAACTGCCAGGGCGCGCCCTGCTCACCCCGCCAGCCCGGCCAGACGGCCATCGCGGCGCCGGCCGCACAACCCAGCAGCAGCGGCACACCCAGTGCCAGCGCGGCCGTGATGCCGGTCTCGCGGCGGTGGCGCCAGGCCTGGCGCAGGTCGAGCTCGATGCCGGCGATCCACACGAACAGGATCACCGCCCACCAGGCAATGCCGTTCAGCGACTGCACCACCGCCGGTCTGAACACGAAGGCGTAATGCTCGGGCAGCAAGGCGCCCAGAACACCCGGGCCCAGCACGATGCCGGCCAGGATCTGCACCACCACCAGCGGCGCCACGTCGTCGCGGTTCAGCAGCCGCCAGACCAGGTAGGGCAGGCTGAAGATGATCAGCATCGCGATCAGGAAGACTTCGATCGTGCTCATGGGCGCCTGGGTGGCGCCCGTCGGCGCTCGAATCGGCCCGCAGTGTGCCAGCAATCGGCTGCGACTCAGACGTGGCGAAGGCGCCGGCCCAGCAGCGCAAAGCCGCCTTCGAACAGCAGCGCCAGCAGTGCCGCCGGCAGTGCGCCGGCGATCATCAGCTGGTGGTCGTTCAGTGCCAGTCCGGTGACGATGCGCTCGCCATAACCACCGGCGCCGATGAAGGCGGCGATGGTGGCGGTGCCCACGGCCCAGGTGGTGGCCGTGCGCACGCCGGCCAGGATCACCGGCAGCGCCAGCGGCAGTTCCACCAGACGCAGCGACTGGCCGCGCGTCAGGCCCAGCGCACGCGCGGCCATCTGCAGCTCGCGCGGCACTTCGGCCAGGCCGGTGCAGCTGTTGTGCAGCACCGGCAGCAGCGCGTAGACCGTCAGCACCAGCAGTGCCGGCGCGGTGCCGATGCGCCCCAGCAGTGCAATCGCTGCCGCCAGCAGGGCCAGCGCGGGCACCGTCTGCAGCACGCCGCTGGTGCCCAGCAGCAGCGCGCGCGCGGCGGGCCGGTCAACCGCCAGCAGTGCCAGCGGCACGCCGATGGCGACGGCCAGCAGCACCGAGGCAACCACCAGGCCCAGGTGCTGCAGACTCAGTCGCAGCAGGTCGGGGCCGAACAGCCGCGACCAAAATCCGCCCTGGGCAACGGCGGCGCGCGTGCCGGCCAGGTGGTGGCGGGCGATGTCGGCAAAGCCCTGCTTGTCGATCTCGGCGTGCGCATTCAGCCGGATCATCGTGGCTTCGTCGATGGTTCCGGCCAGGCCCTGCAGCGCGCGCCAGGCCGCGGGGTGGCGTTGCGGCATGTCCAGTCGGTACAGCAGCACCGCGTCGTAGCGCGGAAAGTGCTGGCGGTCGTCGACCAGCACGCGCAGCCCGCGTTGCGCGATCTGTGCGTCGGTGGTGTAGATGTCGATCACGTCGACCTGGCCACCGGCCAGCGCGTCGTAGGCCAGGCCGTGGTCCAGTCCGCTGGGCCTTTGCGGCAGCCCGTAGCGTGCTGCCAGCCCCGGCCAGCCGTCGGCGCGGCCGATGAACTCGTTGCTCAGGCCCAGGCGCAGCTCGCCGTGCTGCACCAGGTCGCTGATGCGCGTGATGCCCAGCTGCTGCGCGCGGTCGGCGCGCATCGCCAGCGCGTAGCCGTCGTTGAACCCCAGCGGCACGTCCACGCCCAGGCCCAGCGGGGCCAGCTTGCCGCGCAGTGCTGGCAACGTGGTGGCCAGCGGATCCTTGACGATTTCGAGCGCGATGGTGCCGGTGTATTCGGCATAGAGGTCGATGGCGCCGCTGAGCAGTGCCTGGTAGACGATGGCGGTGTTGCCCAGGCCGGCCTTGACCTCCACCGGCCCCTGCGCCTGCGCGGTCTGCGCCAGGATCTCGGCCAGGATGTACGACTCGGTGAAGCGTTTGGAGCCGATGCGCAGCGGCTCGCCGCTGGCGGCGGCGCCCGCCACGAAGGTCAGCAGGACAGACAGGACGAGGGCTTGCAGGGTGCGCATGCTGCGAGCTTGCGCGATGGGGGCCGGTGGGTCAAACGACTTCGGCGGCGTTGCAATCTCGCCGAGTGGCGCCCTGGTGCCAGTGTCGGCCGGCCGGTGGTTGATGTCGTGCAGGCTGCACTTCGCTTGCTCGGCCCGTCGCGCTGGCCCGACCTTGCTTGTGAACTTGCTATGTCTTACCCGACGGTTACAAGCGACCGATGTTGCGGGTCACACACTCCGACCCTGATCGACGACGACGGGGTGAGGCGCAGAATGGCAGCAGGACGCACGGCAGGCTGGTTCGACGCGGCCGAGGACATGGACTGGTACTGGCTGGACCTGGTGGCCGGGCAGCGTTTTCACGTCGAACTGCAAGGTGGACGCCTGGGCGACCAGCGGCCGCTGATGAAGCTGGTGAGCCCGACGGGTGAGGTTCTGAATCTGACGCCATCGCTGCACGCCGGCCCGTCCGATGTGCAGGATTTCAGTGCCGTCGCCCCGGTCGCCGGCCGTCATTCATTGCTGGTGGCGGCGCCGCCGGCGGCATGGCCCGGGGCACCCTTGCCGCTGCCCTACCAGCTGTCGTTGTCGAACATCGGCGCCGACGCCGAGCCCGACCGCCGCGTCGACGCGCTGCGGCTCGTGCCCGACCAGTCGCGCAGCGCCAGCTTCGACCAGACCGGCGACCGTGACACCTATGCCGTCGATGCCGTGGCCGGCCAGCGCGTGCTGTTCGAGGTGTACGGCATCGGGTTTCAGGTCTCGTCGTACGCGGCCCGCTTGTATGGCCCTGGCGATACCGATACGGGAATTGCCACGCTGTCCAGCCTGTCGCAAATCCGCTTCGTCAGCGCGATCGAACAGAGCGGGCGCTTCACGCTCGACCTGCAGTCGCGCGCCGAGATCGGGGGGCCTGCCACCGCCGTGCCGGTGGGCTACACCGTGACGGCACACCTGCTGCCGGCCGATGATCACGCCGGCACCTTCGGCGCGGCCGAAGCATTGGCGGTCGGGCAGACGGCACGCGGTGTGCTGGACCTGCCCGGCGACCTCGATGCGTTCGCGGTCGACCTGGTCGCGGGGCAGCGCTATGGCTTCGAGCTTGCCACCGGGGTTGGATCGGCGGTGGCCGGTCTGGTTGCGCTACGGCTGTACGACACGGCCGCCAACCTGCTGCGCGAGGGGCGCATCACGAACGCAGTGGCCGCGGCCTTGAGTTTCGAGCCCGAGACCAGCGGCCGCTACGTGCTGCGCGCCGAGGCGCCGGTGTCGGTGACGGCCGGTGCGCTGGGCAGCGGCGCCTACGAACTGCACAGTGCGTTGTGGGCGGCCGACGATTTGCCGGGCCGGCTGTCGGCGGCGCCCACGCTTGCCATCGGCGACGAGCGTGCGATCGGTTTCGACCAGGCGGCCGACCTCGACATCGTGCGCTTCTACGCCCAGGCTGGCGAGCGCTTCACGCTCAACCTGACCACCGCGGCGGGCGCGCCGGCCGCGGCGGCGCTGGCCGTCGTTGACGGCATGCAGCCGCTGCCGCCGCGCCTGGTCGACAGCGCCGGCGGCAGCCTGCAGGTCGTGGCCACGTACGCGGGCTGGCACTATGCGCTGGTGTCGCCGGCCTCGGCAGCCAGCAGCGCCAGCCTCGCCGGCAGCTACCGGTTGCGCGTGGACGCGCGGGGCGCCGACGACCACGGCGATGCGCCTGTGGTCGGCACACCGATCGCGGTCGGCGAGACCGCCTCGGGCCGCGTTGATCTCGGTGGCGACATCGACTGGTTCCGTGTCGATCTGCAGGCTGGGCGCCGCTACCAGTTCGAATTGACGATCCCGGCGTCTGACCTGGCGATCGGCGTCGCGCCCGACCTGGTGCTGGCCGACATGGCCGGCAACGACCTCTACGCGGCGGCACTGGGTGCACGCGGCAACGCCGTCAGCCGCTTCGTGTTCAGCCCGGCGCAGGACGGCAGCTACGCGCTGCGCCCGGCGGGTGTGGCGTCGTACACCCTGCAGGTCGATGCCGTCGCCGCCGACGACGTGGCTGACCTGGCGGCGCTTGCGCGGCCGCTGGACGTGGCGGTGACCTACCAGGCACTGGGCATGGTGGTGCAAGGCGGTGATGGGCCCGAACTGTTCATCGGCGGTTCGCGCGACGACCAGTTTTACGGCGACGGCGGTGCCGACATCCTCTCGGGCGGGCCTGGCAACGATCTTCTGGACGGCGGTGCGGCCATCGACCTGGCCCGCTACCCCGGCACGAAGGTGGACTATCGGCTCAGCCACGGCGCCGGCAGCTGGGCGGTGCAGGACCTGCGGGGCGCGCTCGGCACCGACACGCTGGTCGGCGTCGAGCGGCTGGCCTTCGAGGGTTCGCCCACGGCGCTGGCGCTCGATCTGGACGGACAGGCCGGCGTGGTGGCCAAGCTCATCGGCGCCCTGTTCGGACCGGCCTGGTTGGCGCGCGCCGACGTGGTCGGGGTCGGTCTGGCGGCGTTGCCGACGATGTCGCCGCTCGAACTGGCGCAGGTGGCGGTGACCAGCGACCTGTTCGCGTCCGAGGTCGGCTCGCACAGCAACCGCGACTTCGTGTTTGCGGTCTACACCCATGTCTTCGGCCGCCCGCCGGCCAACGCAGACCTGCAGGCCTACACGGCCTTGCTCGACCGCGGCGAATACACACAGGCGACGCTGGCGCTGGCGGCGGCCGACGCGCCGCAGAACCTGGTGAACATCGATTTCGTGGGTTTGCAGGCCGGCGGCATCGAGTACCTGCCCGGCTGAGCCGCAGGGCTGGAGCCGGCTGGCGAAAAGGTCTGGCTCCGCCACCGGCCTTGCGCCTGGCGCTGGCGGCTCTTGCCGTTTGCCTGTTCACCGGACCGGCCCGCGCGCAGATCGCGGTCTACGACACGGCCACCGGCCTGGTGCACGGCGGCACCAACGCCGGTGCAACTGTCGAGCGAGACCACGGCCGATGGCCAGCCGCTGTTGCTGGCGCAATGCGCCAGCGGCGACGATGCCCTGGTGCAAGTCCAGGTGCGGGGACTGCGGCGCTACCTGCGGCTGTCGACCCCGGCCACCAGCGCAGCCCTGGTCGATCCGGTCTTCCCCGGCGACTTCGCCACCCTGGCGTTCGCCGGCTCGACGGTCGACCCCGACAGCGGTGCGCTGACCAGCCTGTTGTGGACCAGCCTGACCCCGAACAGCGCTTGCCGCCTGTTTCGCACCGGCCCCGACCTGCAGGCACCGGTGAGCATCGCGACCTACAGCGGGTCCATCGATCGCGTGGCGCCTTTCACCCACCAGCGCATGGCGCGCGGCTGGATGTTTCGCGCAGACGGCGCGCTGCGCCGCTACGACGCGGCGACGCGCAGCGCCGGCCTGGTGCAGGACGGCGTGGACGTCTTGATTGGCGGTGCGCTGCACGACGACGACAGCGTGCTGATGCGTGCCCAGGCGGCTGGGCAGGCGCGGCTGCTGCGCTGCGTCGACGCCGCCGGCGCGCGCTGCGTGACGTTGCTGTCGGGGTCTGCGGTGGGCACCACGGCCAATGCCTTCCTGCTGCAGACGCGCAACTACGTGCAGCTGTATCCCGTCAGCGGCACCCTGGTCACCAGCGTGCGCAAGGCCGATGGCGCCAGCGTGCAGATCGACATCCCGACCGGCGGCTTTGTCCAACTGTGGTCGTCTTTCGGCAGCGCCGGGCAGGCCGCCGGAGACCGGCTCTTCTACTGGCACAACAACGGATCACGCAACCTGGTGGGCAGCATTCTTGCCGACGGCAGCGACCGCAAGGAGTTCGACGGCACGCCGATCTCGACGGTATGGACTTTGCCGCAACGGCTGGCGCCGCACCGCCTGGGCAACCTCGACGGCGTGGCGCCGATCGACAAGCTGCCGGTCCGCGCCGGCGTGGCGGGCAACCCGCTGGGCAACGGCAGCGTCGGCACGATCGGCCTGCTGGCCGATGTACGCCAACCCAACCTGTCCTCGGTCAAGAGCCTGGACGCCTTCATGTTGCGCACCCAGCCGCCGGGCATCGTGCGGCAGAGCAACCTCATCCCCTGATCCCTGCGCCGCGTGCATCGGCGGCTGCAGCGCTGCGCTTCATTCGATTGCCAGCGCACCGAGCCTTGCCCACAATGGGCGCAGCGAAGGCGTAGCTGTCGAGGTACTTGAAGGGTCGTGGACCATGGCCGAACTGACCGTGTTGCTGGCCGCTGCCCGAGCAGGTGACCAGGCCGCCGCTGGCGAAGCCTTTGCGTTGCTGTACCAGGACTTGCGACGGCTGGCCCGCTCGCGCCTGCGCCAGCACCAGACCATGACGCTGCTGGACACCACGTCGCTGGTGCACGAGGCCTATCTCAAGCTGGTGGGCGCCGACGCGCTGGCGGTCGAGGACCGGCACCATTTCTTCGCCTACTCAGCGCGCGTGATGCGCTCGGTGATCGTCGACTTTGCCCGCGCCCGGCTGGCCGAGCGGCGTGGTGGCCAGGCTGAGCATGTGGTGCTGGACACCGTGTTGCTGGGCCAGATCGCCGCGCCCGAAAATGATGCGCTGCGTGTGCACGAGGCGCTGCAGGTGCTGGAACAGGCCGACACGCGGCTGGCCCAGGTGGTCGAGATGCGTTACTTCGGCGGCCTCAGCGAAACCGAGATCGCCGAAGTGCTGGGTGTCTCGGAGCGCACCGTGCGCCGCGACTGGGACAAGGCACGGCTGCTGATGATGGCGGCGATGGCGTAGTTCGCGGCCGGCCGGCGATGTCCGGTTTGTCCGCGTGGCAACGTATGTGCCATCAGCGGGCAGACCAGGGCCGAGGCCCTGCCGGAAACCGGAGTCACGATGGGCGCCACAGTCGACGAACTCAGGCAGCTCTCACTGTTGCTGGACAGTGCACTTGAGCTCGACCGGGCTGGGCGTGAGACTTGGCTGCGCTCGCTGAGCGGTGACGCCGAACGTCTGCGACCGACCCTGTGCGCGCTGCTGGCTGAAGATGAGCGCAGCGACGCCGCGCAACGCCTGGACCGCGGCGTGGCCTTCGATCCACCGGCAAGCCATGCCGACGATCATGCGGCCGGGCAGCATGTCGGCCCCTACCGCCTGCTGCGCCCGATCGGCCGGGGCGGCATGGGCGAGGTCTGGCTGGCTGAGCCCGTTGACGGCCAGATCAAGCGCCAGGTTGCCCTCAAGTTGCCCACGCTGGGCCTGCAGCGCCGCACGCTGGTGCAGCGCTTTGCGCGCGAGCGCGACGTGCTCGCCAGCCTGACCCATGCGCACATCGCACGCCTGTACGACGCCGGTGTCGGCGACGAGGGTCAACCCTATTTGGCGCTGGAGTTCGTCGAAGGCCAGCCGATCACCACGTACTGTGAGACGCAGCGGCTCGGCCTGCTTCAGCGCGTGCAGCTGCTGCTGCAGGTGATGGACGCGGTGCAGCATGCGCACGCCAACCTGGTGATCCACCGCGACCTCAAGCCCGGCAATGTGCTGGTAGGCGCCGACGGGCAAGCCATGCTGCTCGACTTCGGCATCGCCAAGCTGCTGCAGGCCGACGAAACCCAGGCCCCGGAAACCGAGCTCACACGCGCAGGTGGGCGCGCATTGACGCTGGCCTATGCCGCACCCGAACAGATCGGCGGCACGCCGGTGAGCATCGCCACCGATGTCTGGGCGCTGGGCGTGCTGCTGTACGAGCTGCTGACCGGCGGCCGGCCGTTCCAGGGCAGCCGCAGCGAGATCGAACAGGCCATTCTGTCGCAGGAACCTGTGCCACCCCGGCAGCTGCCACCCGACCTGGCGACGATCGTGCTGAAAGCCCTGAAGAAGACAACGGCCGAACGCTACGCCACGGTTGCGGCCTTTGCCGACGACCTGGGCCGTTGGCAACGCGGCGAGCCGGTGCTGGCGCAGCCCGACAGCCGTGGTTACCGATTGCGCCGCTTCGCGGCCCGGCACCGCGCGGCGCTGCTGATCGCAGCCACGGTGTCGGCGTTGCTGATCAGCGCGGCAGCGGTGTCGATCCGGCAGGCGCAGCTGGCGCGGCAGCAGACGCAGCTGGCGCAGGTCGAGGCGCGCACGGCGCAGGCGGTGCAGGACTTTCTGGAGGGGATCTTCAAGGCGAGCTCGGGCGACCAGGTCGACCCGATCGCGGCCAGGCAGCGAACCGCCCGGCAGTTGCTCGACGAGGGCGCAGCACGCGTCGATCTGGCCTTGCGCGATGTGCCCATGGCCCGACTTCGCGTGCTCGGCACGCTTGCCGACGTGTATCGGCAGATGGGGCTGCTCGATGCTGCGGCAAAGTTGCTCGAAGCCCGGTCCGAAGGATTTGCCGCGTTGGGTGAGCGCCAGGCTGCCGCGCAAGTCATTGCGCTCTCACAGTGGGCCGAGATCTTGGTCCAGGCGGGAAGCCGCGCCAAGGCGCGCGAGGTGCTGAAACGCGCCGAGTGGGTATCGCGCACCTTGCCCGACTCGGCAGAGGCATCGAAGGCCTCCTATCAGGTCGCGCTGGCGGCCCTTCATGCCGACGCGGGGGATGCTCAGGGCCTGCCTGCTGCAGAGGCGCAGCTGGCCGCCTTGCGCTTGCAGCCACCAACGGTGGACAGGCTGCGTCTGCTGGTGATGATCGCGGCGATGCACAGTGGACAAGGCCGCTTCGACCGTGCGCGCGAACGACTGCTCGAGGCCATTTCGCTTGCGCCCCAGTTGCCGGGCGGGGCGGCCAGCGAACTCTCAGCCGTGTACGCCGGGCTTGCCGATGCCGAAGCCTGGGCGGGCAAGATCGAAGCGGCCGAGGCTGCCCAGCGCAAGGCGGTGCAGGTCAGCGAAGGCAACGCCGGCCCAGGCAGTCTGCAGGCTGTGAATGCCCTGGTCGGTCTGGCGGCCCACTTCAACTCTGCCGGACGGCTGCGCGAAGGGATCGAGACCTTGCGCGATGCACGAACGCGCGCGTCGGCCTGGTTGCCGTCGGAGATCCGGACGGATCGCCTGCGCTCGATCATGGTGACCGAGGCAAGGGCTCTGCGTGCCTTCGGGCAGGTCGAGAATTCGCTTGCGCTGCTGGATCAGGCGCGGTCGATGATGGTTGACGAGAAGAGCAATCCACCCCAGTGGGTCTGGTGGCAGGTGGTCCGCTCGGCTGCGCTGGTCGATCTCGGGCGCTATGACGAAGCACGGAGTGGGCTCGAAGCCGCTTCAGGACTGATTGCCACTGACCGGCTGGCGACCTCCAACCTGCGCCACGCCGTGTTGATGCGACAGCTTGCATTGGAGCTGGCAACGGGGGACGCAGCAGCTGCGCATGCGAAATGGCGCCAGTTGTCCGGAACGGGCTTGCGAGGTGACCCCGATCGGAAATGCGACCCTGTCGGGCTGCTGCTCGAAGCCCACATCGAATTGCTGCGAAGTCGACCAACGGCAGCCGTGTCGGCAGCCAATCAGGCACGCGCCGGCTTGCGCGTCAGCGATGCGGCTTTGTATCGCGAATCGGCGGACATCGAGGCCCTGTTGGTGTTGTCCAAGGCTCAGCGTTCACTCGGCCAGCGCGACCCGGCGCTGACCCATGCTCGCCGCGCCCTGGCGCAGGCGGAGCGGCTGTACGACCCCGAGTTCAGCACCACCCTGGCGAGTGCTCAGGTTGCGGTCGGCGAAGCCCTGCTGCTGTCGAACGATCGCGTGGCTGCGCAGCAGATGTTGAACCGTGCCCGCGCCATTCATGCCCGGCACCCCAGGCTGGGGCAGCACCTGACCCGCCCGCTGCAGCAGCTGTCGGCAGCTCTGGCCGATCGCTGAGCGTGCGGCGCGCTTGCCGCGCGGCTGCGAAGCCATAGCGGGCAAGCTGCGCGTCCCTCGTCGCAGGGACAGGCATGTCCGGTTGCCGGCGGCGGCCCCGTACTCCCTGGTGAGCCCTTGTCGAGGGCTCCATCCACCCAGGGAGCGCCACCTTGTTGCACACCACGACCTCAGCCGCCGGGCTGCCGATTCCGGACTGCGCCGATGGACTACGCACCACCTTGCAGCGGGCTCGCCTCGCGCTGCGCAGGGGTCGTTGATGGACACCCTCAGCCTCTTCCCCATCTACCTCGCCACCGGCGCCATCTCCGGTCTGTTGGCCGGGCTGCTGGGCATCGGTGGTGGTTTGATCATGGTGCCGGCGCTGCTGGCCGGTTTTGCCATCGCCGGGGTGCCCAGCGCATCGATCCCGGCGCTGGCGCTCGGCACCTCATTGACCGCGGTCTGCTTCAACAGCCTGCTGGCCAGCCGCGAGCATCTGCGCCTGGGCAACCTGGTGCAGCCGTTCTCGGGCCGCATGCGGGTGCTGGCGGCCTGGCTGGTGGTCGGTGTGCTGGCCGGCACGCTGCTGTCGACCCGGCTGCCGCAGCGCGGTGCGCTGCTGGCCATCGCGGTCTTCCAGATCATCGTGGGCTGCCAGATGCTGCGTGCGTCGTTCCGGCCCGCACCTGCAGCGAGCGGCCTGAGCAAGGCCCAGTTGCAGGCTGACCTGGTGCCGCAGCAACAACTGCAGCCGCAGCAGGCGCGCGCCTTCCTGCTGCTGACCGGCATGGTCAGCGCACTGGGCGGCATCGGCGGCGCCACGCTGCTGGTGCCGTACTTCAAGCGGGCCGGCATCGAATACAGCCAGGCGGCCGCGCTTTCGAGCGGCTTTGGCTGCGTGATCGGGGCTGCGGGCTGCCTGTCGTATGCACTGCTGGGTCAGGCCGACGCCTCGATCCCGATGACGCTGGGCAGCGTCAACCTGCCGGCCTTCGCCAGCCTGGCGCTCGGCGCCAGTCTGCTGGTGCGCTGGGGCGCCAGGCTGTCGAAGCAGCTGCCGCAAGTCTTGTTGACACGCGGCTTCTGCGACTTTTTATTGACCTCTGGCGGCAAGCTGCTGTTGCCGATGGTGCTGGTTTTGTGAAGGCCGGCAGTGCGGTCCGCGCGTGGCCTGTCCGGTCTGCCGCCGCGCCCGCGTACTTCCCATCGAGGGCCAGTCCGACCGGCCTTCGCCCACCACCTGGAGTCCGCACCATGAACCACGCTTTCACGCCTTCGCACTCTGCTGCGCACCGCACCTGGATCTCGCCAGGCACGGTGCTGGCTGTCATCACCGCCTTGGCGCTGCTCGGCATGGTGTCGACGCTGGCCTTCGATCAGGTGCTCGACGCTGTGACCCTGGTCCGCCCCGGCGCACAGCCGCCCGCAGCACCCGTTGCCCCTGCAACGGCGTTCGCCCCTGCGCCCGGCACCAGCGTTCCCGATGCGGCGTCGGCCCTGCGTGGCCGCGGCCCTCCGGATGAAGAATCTGCGCCGACGTTCTGAGGCTCGCATCGGCAGACAATGCGGCATCCCATCGATGTCGCCCCGCTTGCCATGCGCCCGAGTCACCTTGCTCCGCCTGACGCCGCCTTTGCGGAAATCGAAGACCGCGGTTACCGCGCCAGTGAACTGACGCGCGGCCCCTGGCACCCCGAACAGCAGCACGCGGGGCCGCCGATTGCACTGGTCTGCCGCGCCATCGAGCAGGCGGCCGCGGCCCACGGCCTGGACCATTTGTCGCGCCTGACCGCCAACCTGCTGCGGCCGGTTCCGCTGGGCGACATCGCGGTCGAGGTCATGACCGATTACGCCGGCCGCAATGCCGGTCACTACTCGGCGCACCTGATGTCGGGCAACAAGGAGATCGGTCGCTTCACCGCGCTGATGCAACGTTCGAACCCACTTGAATTGCCGCCCGACCTGGCCGGCCATCCGCTGCCGACTTTGAGCCCGGGGCCCGACGCGTCGGCGCTGGTGGTGTTCCCGTTCGCGGGCCGCCAGCTCGGCTACGGGGATCTGGTGGAAACGCGCAGCGCACGCGGCAAATTGTTTGGCGGGCCCTGCGCGATCTGGTTCCGCCTGCGCCACCCGCTGCTGGCCGGCGAGGCACCCAGCCCGTACCAGCGGGTGGCGGTGGCCGCTGATTCGGGCAACGGCATCAGCGCCGTGCTCGACTACCGCCAGTACCTGTTCCTGAACGCCGACCTGACCATCCACCTGCTGCGTCGCCCGGTCGGTGAATGGATCGGCCTGGATGCGCGCACCCATCTCAGTGACAGCGGCGTCGGCCTGGCCGAGTCAGCCCTGTATGACACGCAGGGATTGATCGGGCGATCGCTGCAAAGCCTGACGATCCGCGCGCGGCCGTAAGCGCGACAGGCGGCCGACGCGCTGGTTCAGTCGCGCTCGCTTTCGCTGGCGCCTTCCACCGGCAGCCGCTCGGCCTGCCAGCGCAGCATGCCGCCGGCCAGGTTGGCGACGTTGTCGAAGCCGGCCCTGCCCAGCTGCAATGCAGCCTGCGCCGAGCGCGCGCCCGAGCGGCACAGCGTCACCAGTGGCTGGTCGCGCCGCAGTTCATCCAGGCATGACGCCAGCGTGGCCAGCGGCAGCAGCCGCGCGCCGGGCACATGGCCCAGCGGGCCGTCGAACTCGGCCGGCTCGCGCACGTCGATCAGCTGCACCGCCCGGCTCAGCTCGTGCAGCGTGCGCGGTTCGATCTCCCACAGCCCGGCAAAGGCCCACACCAGCGGCGCCCAGCCCGGCTCGGCCGGCGCCTGCAGGTCGCCTTCGGGGCGGCCGCAGCGCAGGTTGGCCGGCACCGCGCGGTCCATCTGCCTGGGGTGCGGCAGGCCCAGGTTGTTCATGTAGCCGACAAAGTCACCCAGGCTGCTGCTGCCGCCGAAGCGCGGGTTCCAGCGCCGCTCTTCAGCCACGCTGGTGCAGGTCAGCCCGCGGTAGTCGTGCCCCGGGTACAGCAGGCAGTCATCGCCCAGGCTGAGCAACTGCTCGTGCACCGAGTGGTACAGCCTCTCGGCGCTGCCTTGCTGGAAGTCGGTGCGGCCGCAGCCGCGGATCAGCAGCGCGTCACCGGTAAAGGCCAGGGTCTGATCGTCGAGCACGTAGCTCAGGCAGCCGTTGGTGTGGCCCGGTGTGGACCGAACCTGCAGGTGGCGCGAACCGAATTCGACGCGGTCGCCGTGCGCCAGCAAGCGGTCCGCGCCCTGGGTGCCGGCCACCGAGGCCACGGCAATCCGGCTGCCGCAGCGCTGCTGCAGCAGCCAGGCGCCGGTGACATGGTCGGCATGCACGTGGGTTTCCAGCGTGGCCAGCAGCGTCAGGCCCAGTTCGCGCAGCAGCGCCTCATCGCGCCGCACCTGCTCGAACACAGGGTCGATCAGCAGCGCCTGGCGACTGGCGCGGTCGGCCAGCAGGTAGGTGTAGGTCGAGGAGACGGGGTCGAACAGCTGGCGGAAGATCATGGCGGCAGGGGCGGGATGGGTTGGCCCGAGTGTGGGCCAGTCCGCGACCGCGCATCAAGCCGCAGGGGTTTGTGGGGGTGGCACCAGATCGCGCAGATGGATCAGGCCGCGCTGCGGCAGGCGCGAGCGCGGCGCCCAGGGCGGCTGCAGGCAGACCGCGCGGCGCCCGGCGGCCTGGGCCAGCACCAGCGCCGTCGATTCGAGCCCGGCCACCCAGGCCACACGGTCGATCGCCGTGGCCACGTCAGGCGACAAGTCCAGGCCCACGCTGTGATGGCGCTGCCGCGCGGCGATCCAGGCGTCCCAGCGGCCGGGAGGGTCGCGTTCGTGTGGCCGCAGGCGCAGGTTCAGCGGTTCACGCAGGCCCAGAAAGGCGGCATTCGCCAGCAGGTAGTCCAGCGCCTGTTCTTCGCCCGGCGCGTCGCCACCCCAGGTCTGTCCCACCGGCTCGGGCAGCAGCAGCACCTGCTGGCGGCGCTGGGGGTCGGGGCAGGGTGCCAGACGCTCGACCTGTTCACGCAGGTGCAGGTTGGGCTGCAGGCTGACCACCTGGCCCGGGAAGGTGGCGCGCGCCAGCACATAGGCCTCGGCGTCGCAGACCCAGATCTCGGTCGGCAGCAGCCGCAGGCCGTCGCGCTGAAAGCGCCCGGCGTAGTCGATCCAGTGGTCCAGCACCGCCACCGAGCGCAGCCCGCGTGCAGCGGCTTCGGCGCGTGCCTGGAATTCGAGGTCCGAGTGCCAGCCGCTGCCCGACAGCAGCATGGCCGCGCCGTCCAGCGCCTGCTCGATCGTCGGCACCAGCCCGCGCTCGCCGAAACGTGAGCGCCACAGCGTCAGCGCCGGGTCCTGCAGGCAGGCGCGCACGACGCCGCGGTCGAGCTCGATCCAGGGCAGGATCAGCTGGGCCGGGCCCGCGGCCTGGCACACCAGGGCCAGCGGCGACGGCAGCGCAGGTCTCACGCGCGTGGCCGCCGGCCCGCAGGCAGGCGCTCAGGGGTCGCGTCGGGGCGCTCGACAAGGGGCGATGGCATGGCAGGCAGGGCACAGCAGGGGCCGCAGCCTGCATCCTGCGCGCAGCGGGCCGGCGCCAAGACGCCGAAAACAAGGTCGATCCGCGGGCTGTTGCTCAGCCGCCGCCGAACATCGTTTCCATCTCGCGCCGCACCGCATAGGCCTGGGTGCCGGTGTCGATGGCCACGTCGGCCCAGCTCAGGCTCTGGCCCTTCTTCACCGGCCGCAGCAGCTTGATGCCGTGCGCCAGCCCCAGCGGCAGGCCGCCGGCGGCCAGGCTGGCTGCAGCCGGCGTGAGCTTGCCCCACACCGTGTAGCCGCCCTCGCCGTCGAGCATCTCGCCCACCTGCAGGTCGCGCTTGGCGGTGGCCACGACGTCGGCAACAAAGGCTTGCGCCACGCCGGTGGGTTCACGCCGCAGCGCCAGGCTGGCCACCGAATAGCCCACCTCCAGCCCGATCAGGTGCCAGCGCTTGTACAGCGTGAAGTAGCGCCCGCTGGGGTCGGTGTGCGCCTTGTATTCCTCGAAGCAGTGGCGCACGTAGTCGGTCTCGCCTTCGACCGTGACCCACACGCCCATGCGGATGTCGTAGGGGATCACGCGGCCATCGGTCTCCAGCGACGAGATCACCTCGACCATGCCCTTCTTCTCCAGCACGCCGCCTTCGCTGCGCGGCCGCGTCACGAAGGGGATGTCCTCGATGCTGGCCGGCGGGTAGAGCAGGCCGCCGCTGGGCACGTCCAGGCCGGTGGCGTTGGCCACCGCGGTGCTTTCGATGGCCGGTTTGCTGCCGTCGAGAAAGCTGTTGAACATCTTCGGGTTGAGGCCGCCGCGTTCGGCCTGCTCGGCGTTCAGGCCCCAGTGCTGCCACACCGTGTCGGGCGTGCTCTCGCTGTAATGCGGCAGCCACTTGTGACCACGCCCGGCAGCGACGACCGGAAAGCCGCAGGTGCGCGCCCAGTCGACCAGGTCGCAGATCAGCGCCGGCTGGTCGCCGAAAGCCAGCGAATAGAGCACGCCGGCCTGCGCCGCCTTGCGCGCCAGCAGCGGGCCGCAGAAGGCATCGGCCTCGACCGTCACGTTGACCACATGCTTGCCCTGGGCAAAGGCCTCCAGGCAATGGTCGACCGCGGCGATCGGGTTGCCGGTGCACTCGACCACGATGTCGATCGCCGGGTGACGGACCAGCGCGCGCCAGTCGTCGCCGACATGCGTGTTGCCGTCGCGCAGCGCGGCGTCGAGATTGGCCGCCTGCACGCGCTGTGCGTCCCAGCCCACACGCGCCAGGTTGCGGCAGGCGGTTTCGGGCGACAGGTCGGCAATGCCCACCAGGTGCACGCCCGGCGTGCGCGGCACCTGGGCCAGGTACATCGAGCCGAACTTGCCGGCGCCGATCAGCGCAACACGGATCGGTCGGCCTTCGGCGGCGCGTTGTTGCAGTTGGCGGTGCAGGCTCATCACATTGTCCTAGGAGAGGATGGCAGGGCTCGCTAGCATCGGCGTCCAAAACCGCGCCCTGAGCGCACGGAGCGTGCAGATGACCTCGAACCCGAAGCCAGCAAGCAGGCGTCGAATGGTAGTGCCCGCCGCGCTGTGCATGGCTGCGCAGGGCCTGGTGGGGTGGATGGGCATGGCCGCTGCCGCCACCACCGCGCCCAGCGTGCCGGCGCGCGACGTGTATTTCGGCGTCACCGTCGAGGACCCGTTTCGCAATCTCGAGGATTTGCAGAACCCCGATACCCGGCGCTGGATGCTGGGCCAGGGCGAGCAGGCGGCCGCGCAACTGGCGCGCATCGAAGGCCGCGATGCGCTGCGCCAGCGGCTGATCGAGCTGGACAAGAGCAGCGGCGATCGCAGCCATTCGTACACGCGACGCGCCGGCGGGCGACTGTTCTACCTCACGCGGCCGGCCGGCCAGAGTCAGTTCAAGCTGGTCATGCGCCAGGGGCTGCGTGGCGCCGAGCACGTGCTGGTCGACCCGCAGGCCATGACCAAGTCCAGCGGCGTGCCGCACGCGATCAACTACTTTGCACCGTCCTGGGACGGGCGCACGCTGGCCTACGGCATTTCGGCCGGGGGCTCGGAGCAGGCCGAGCTGCACATCGTCGACGTGGCCAGCGGCCGGGCGCTGCGGCCGCCGATCCCGCGCGTGGTGCAGCCCGACCTGCACTGGAGCGCCGACAACCACTGGCTGAGCTTCAACCAGCTGCGCGAGCTGCCGGCCGGTACGGCAGAAACCGAGTATTACCTCGACAGCACGGTGTTCCTGTTCGATCGCACAAGACCCGCGACCGAGCCACGTGCGGTATTCGGGCCGCTGGTGAATGCCGACCTGAAGCTCGACCGCCTGGACGTGGGCGAGCTGATCTTTGCGCCCGACAGCCCGTACATGGTCGTGCGCACGACCGACACCACCGTGCCCGAAGGCAAGTTGTTCGTGGCCCTGGTGTCCACGCTGACCCGGCAGCCGACCGGGGTGCCGACGTGGACGCCGATCGCCACCGCCGCTGACCGCATCACCGATGTGCAACTGCGCCGCCGTACGCTGTATCTGCGCACGCACGCCGACGCCCCGCGCAGCCGCGTGCTGGCGCTGAACCTGGGTGACCCGCGGCTGGACAAGGCCGTGACCGTGGTGCCCGAACCCGAGCGCGGCGTGCTCGAGGCCTTTGCACTGGGCCGGCAGGCGATCTACACACAGCAGCAGTCGGGTTTCGGTGTGCGCACGCTGCGCCACGACCCGGCGCGGCCGGGCCCGGGCGTCGACTTCGCGCCCGACCAGCCCGGCTCGACCTACCCCATCGCCGAGCGCTGGGCCGATGGGGCCGAGCTGTGGCTGACCACGTCGACCTGGACGGCGCCGTCGCGCGTGCTGACCAGCGACGCCAAGGGCCGCTGGAAGGACACCGGGCTGCGCCAGGGCCGGCTCCCGCCCGGCAGCCCTGAGATGCAGGTGACCGAGGTCGAATTTGCGAGCCACGACGGTGTGAAGGTGCCGCTGGCCATCCTGCACCGCAATGGGCTGGCGCTGGACGGCAACAACGCCACGCTGCTGGATGGTTATGGCGCCTATGGCTTCACCACACAGGCCTGGTACGACCCCAAGCGGCTGGCCTGGCTGGAGCGCGGCGGCGTGCTGGCCTTCGTGAACCCGCGCGGCTCGGGCGCCTACGGCGATGCCTGGCATCGTGCCGGCTTCAAGACAACCAAGGCCAACACCTGGAAGGACGGCATCGCCGCCGCGCACTGGCTGATCGACCAGGGCTACGCGCGGCCGGCCCTGCTGGGCGTGCAAGGCGGCAGTGCCGGCGGCATCTTCGTCGGCCGCGTCATCACCGAGGCGCCGCAGCTGTTCGCCGCCGCCATCCTCAACGTGCCCGACATGGACCTGGTGCGCGCCGAGCGCTCGGCCAACGGCATCACCAACATCAGCGAATTTGGCACGGTGGCCAACGAGGCCGAGTTCCACGCGCTGCTGGACATGAGCACCTACCATCACATCGAGGACGGCATCGCCTATCCGGCGGCGTTGTTCATCCACGGCCTGAACGATCCGCGCGTCGACGCCTGGCACAGCGCGAAGGCGGCGGCCCGGTTGCAGCAGGCCAGCAGCAGCGGCAAGCCCGTGTTGCTGCGGCTGGACGAACAGGCCGGCCACGGCATCGGCAGCACGGCCGAGCAGGCCCATGCGATGCGGGCCGATGAATGGGCGTTCATGTTGTGGCAGTTCGGTATCCTCAAGCTCAAGGCCGAAAACTGAGCACGGGCAAGGCCGTCCGGCCCAGCTCTTCAAACCGGGGCAGGGGCCGTGCATTCGACGCCGCGTCAGGCTCACGTTGCGAACTCGGGGTATCGTTCCCTCGACATCGAACCAAAGCCTCTTGCACAGGCTGCGTCGACCCGGCCGTCAACGGCGGGTTTGCCGATCTTTACAGCGGGGTCATACCCCCGCTGCGAAGGGCAGGCACCATCGATTCGAATCGGCCGGGGCCGAAAGAGACCATGAACAGCAGACCCAGCCAGCCGCAGATCGCGCAAACCCTCACCCACCTTTTCACTCGCTCCCTCCCTCGCCTGTGGGCCCCGGCCTTCGCTGCTGCGCTGGGTGGCTGCGCCAGCCTGGCGCCGTCGACCGTCGATGAAGCGTCACTGCCAGTACCGGCCGCCTGGACAGCGGCTGGCGCCATGGCTGCCGGTGATCAGGTGGCCACACCGCTGGCGAACTGGTGGCAGCGTTTCAACGATCCGGTG
>Ga0073899_10000130_pt1 | contig 65538 bp, 54 predicted proteins | sample KloWWTmetaKNB5Ph_FD_88975 | JGI IMG/M metagenome (GOLD analysis project Ga0073899, IMG submission 88975) | Active sludge microbial communities from Klosterneuburg, Austria, studying microevolution and ecology of nitrifiers - Klosterneuburg... | ecosystem: Engineered > WWTP > Aerobic digester >... | reverse complement strand
GGGCTGAAATACCTCATTGGTTGCCTGGTAGGGGCGCACCCCCGTGTGCGCCCGGAAGCCGGACAGGCACGGGGGCCTGTCCCTACCAAATCTACGGGCAGAATTACGCCCACCTGGACTAGCGCGGCGGTCGCATTCCTTCGACTGTCTCCTGCGGGACGGGCTGCACCACCGGCGCCGTGGTGTGCGTCAACGAGGGCGTCAATAGTTCTGCACCCTCGCTGCAGCAAGTGTCCGCCAGCAACATGTCGCCCTCTCCGGTGTGCACGACGTGCATGTGACCACCGTAGGCTGCCAGTAAGTTCGGCGTGGTCAACACCTGATCGGGCGGGCCAAAGGCGACCAGACGCCGGTTGAGCAGCAACAGGGTGGGGAACTGCTCGCCCGCCTGATTCAAATCGTGCGAGGCCACCATCACCGTGACGCCCTGTTGCTGGATGCGGTCGATCAAAGCGAGGATCGCCTCCTGGCTTGGCATGTCCAACCCGGTCAGCGGTTCGTCCATCAGCAGCAACTCGGCTTCCTGCGCCAGCACGCGCGCCAGAAAGACGCGCTGCTGCTGCCCGCCGGAGAGTTCGCCGATCTGCCGGTCGGCAAAGGCGCTCATCCCAACTTCGTCCAGCGCCGCGCGCACGGCGGCGCGGTCGCGACGCGCCGGCCAGCGCAAGAAGCCCATCTTGCCCACGCGCCCCATCATCACCACATCCGTCACCGTGACCGGAAAGTCCCAGTCGATCACCTTGCGCTGCGGCACGTAACCCACGCAGATGTGTCCGCCCGGGCCGCTGCCATAGATGCGCACCTGACCCTCCGTGGGCCGCACGACGCCGGCGATCACGTGAAAGAGCGTGCTCTTGCCGGCGCCATTGGGCCCGACCACCGCCACGCGATCCCCGCGGTTCAGCCGCAGCGTGATCTGCTCCAGCGCGATCGTCTGGTCGTAGCGTACGCTGACATTCTCCAACTCGATGGCGGGCAGCGAGGCGTCGTGCAGGGCTGGGTGGTGCAATGCTGAGCGCTTTTGATCTGACAACCTACATCCTTTCCAGCAATTGAGACGCAATTTCAATTAGGCATTATGGTTGACGCGCTGTGCACTGTCAAATATGCCAGCAAATCTGCCGGCCAGAGCGCTATTTTACCGTCATCGGCAGGCCGGCGACCATCAACAGCACACGATCCGCGGCCGCGGCCAGCCGCTGATTGGCGCGCCCCAACGCATCCCGGTAGACGCGACCGAGGGGATACGCCGGCACGATGCCCAGCCCCACTTCGTTGGAGACGATGCACCAGGCCGCGCCGCTCTGCTGATAGGCCGCCAGCAGCCCGTCGATCTCGGCGTCCAATGCGGCCGATGCTGTGCGTTCGTCGCTGCCTTCCGGCAGGGCAATGATCACGTTGCTGGCGAGCAGCGTGATGCAATCGACGAGTACGCACGTGATGTCGGGGGTCAGCGCGGCGGCGATGGCAGCCCCTAGGCGCCGCCGCGCCTCGACGGTGCGCCAGGCCGGCGGGCGTTGCGCGCGATGTGCGGCGATGCGTTGGCGCATCTCCTCATCCCACGCCTCGGCGGTGGCGGCATAGAGTACACCGCCGCCCGTGGCAGCCGCCTGTTGTTCGGCGTAGGTGCTCTTGCCGCTGCGCGCCCCGCCCAGAATCAGCGTCAATTGTCGACTCATTGTCTCTCCTTACTCTCCTCGGCAGCGGCGAATGCTGGCTTCCAGCGCGTGCAACGACGACCAGAAGTCCGCCTCGCCAAAAATCTCCAACGTCAGCACGCCGGTGTAGCTGCGTTGCAGCAGGAGGTGAATGATCTCGTCCAGCCTGTCCGGCGCGGTCAAGGCCACGGAACGGTGGTCGCGGTTGTGCTGTGTGCGGTCGCCGCTTACCCCGTGCAGATGGATGACGCGCAGCCGCGGCCAGGCGGCCAGCAGATGCTCCACCGGGTCATGGCCATCCAGCCACAGATGGCCGACGTCTACACAACGCCCTGTCTGCGCCGCTGCGACCACCGGTGTGACGAACTCCGGCGGGTAGCCTTCCAAGTTCTCGATGGCAAGGCGCTCCGGCTCGTCCACATATGCGCCCGCTTGCGCGACAACCTGTGTGATCTGCGCCTGCCAGGCGTCCAGCGCCGCATGCTCGAAGCCGCCTGCGCGCACCGCGCGCCCATCCAGATGGCAGACCCATGCCCACGGCGTCAATGCACGCGTGCGGTCGATCACTTTGCGGGCGGATTCCAGCGATGAGAGCAGTGATGGATCGGCCTGGTGCGTCGGCGGCGCATCCTCCTCGCCCAGGTCATCGATCAGATGGACGGTGTAGGTCAAGTCGCTGCGTGCGCCGATGGCCGCCAATCGCGCAACCGCAGCCGCGTCAGGCAGATTGCTCGGCCCGTCCGGGAGGTCGAAGAGCACGAGTTGCATGTCCTGGACATATTGCGCCAGGAATGCTGCATTGGCGGCCAGATCGTCCGCCACGATGTATGAGGTCGTCCCCACGCGCCAGGGAAGTCGCCAGTTGCGTACGTTCATCGTGAGGACGCCTCGCTGCGTGCGTGGAGGTGCTGGACAAGCATGGCCAGCGTCGCTGCATCGCCAAAGCCGCCTGCCTTGGTGACGAGCGTCAGCCCGTCGTGCTGTCCGCCGCTGAGGACGCCCAACGCAATGCCCGGCGCAATCTCGTCGATCAGGTCGATCCCGGCGGCTTTCAAGCATTGCTCAGTTCCCGCACCGTCGCCCCGCCCGTTGCCACCACCGCGTCGATGCGCACGCGCTGCATCACCGCGGTGGCAAGTTTGGCAAGCCGCGGCAGCAGCGCAGCGCCTCGGTTCGTGCTGACAGAGGGTGACGGCGTCGTCAGCACAATCGGCGCGGCCGGCGCCACGGGATCGATGCGCTGCAACGCGTGCGCCAGCCATGCCTCCCACGCGGCGGCATCAGGCGTCGCAGCCGGGTCAAGCGCGATCACATGGGCGGCGTGTTGGCGCACCAACGCGTCCAGTTGCGCGCGGATGATCGGATGCCTGGAACCGATGACGACCAACACGCGCACGTCGTCTCGGCTCGCGGACGTCCTCGTCCTCCCGCCCTCGTTTGCTTCGTCCGGTAACTCGACACTGCGCGCGCCGCCTCGGATTGCGGACGTCCGCGTCCGCCCACCCTTGTGTGCTTCGTCTATCTGTGGGGCAATGCGTGCGGCAAGCGGGCGCGCCAGCCCCGCCGAACCGGCCAGCAGACACCCTTCACCCAACGTGATCGTCGCCTCCACAATCGTAGCCAGGTGCGCGTCGGTCGCTGCATCGCAGACGACGATGGCGCCCTCGGCAACGCGCAGATTTTGCAGCCGCGCCGCCAACTGTGACGCGCCCGCGGAGATCGCATCCAGCCCAAGCGCGTGCACCGCGCGTCGCGTCTGGCCGGCCAGCAGCGCCGGCAGATGAATCTCCCTCACCGCACGCTGCGGGTCTGCGGCGAAACGGCTTGGCGTGGCCGGCGCGCCGGCGAGATGGAGCGTCCCCTGCAGAAGCGTGCGCTGCTGCGCCGGAAATGCGGGCGACAGCACGACGAGTTGCGTTGCATAGGCATCCATGACCGCGTCCAGCTCCGCGCCCAGCGCGCCGCGCAGGGTCGAATCCAGCTTTTTATAGAGCACCGGGATGCTACGTTGGGCAAAGAAATGCGCGGCTGCGTACACACGTTGATAGGCGGCGGCCGCGTTGCACGCGCGGCTGTCCGTGTCGATGACGAGGATGTCGCTGGCGTCGAGCGCGGCCGTCTGGGATGCGTCAAAGCTGACGCGCGTGCACAGCCCAACACGCGCAAACTGTACGCCTGTGTCGTTGGCGCCGGTTAGATCGTCGGCGAAGATGACGCAAGAATGTGACGAGCGGTGTTGCATCATGGGTGCTTCCTGGAAAACAAGGCTGCGCCGGTGAATTGTCGGCACAATATACTAGCGCAAGTTTTCGGATTGCGCCTGTTCGCGTACAATGATGAATCCATTTACCGCACGAACGGTGCGAGGGGCGGTGAAACAGGTGCACTTTTTCAGGTGACAGTTCCTTTCAAAACGACTGTCATCTCTGGACACAGAAGGAGCAAACATGATGAACGAAACCAATAAACTTCCTGCCAGCAGTACAGCCAATCACAACGAAGTGATCACGGGCAGCTTTGCTGTGAAGGTGGGGCTGGCGCAGATGCTCAAGGGCGGCGTCATTATGGATGTCGTCACCGCGGAGCAGGCGCGCATCGCCGAGGAAGCCGGCGCGTGTGCGGTGATGGCGTTGGAGCGCGTCCCCGCGGACATCCGCAAGGACGGCGGCGTGGCGCGCATGAGCGACCCGCGCATGATCAAGGAGATCATCGAGGCGGTGACTATCCCCGTGATGGCAAAGGCGCGCATCGGCCACTTTGTCGAATCGCAGATTTTGCAGGCGCTGGGCGTGGATTATATCGACGAGAGTGAAGTGCTCACGCCCGCGGACGAAGAACACCACATCAACAAGCACAAGTTCACCGTGCCTTTTGTCTGCGGCGCACGCGACCTGGGTGAGGCGTTGCGCCGCATCAGCGAGGGCGCCGCGATGATTCGCACCAAGGGCGAGGCGGGCACGGGCGACATCGTCGAGGCGGTGCGCCATGCGCGCGCCGTCAACGGCGCCATCCGCCAACTGCGCAGCATGGATGAAGACGAGCTTTTCGCCTTTGCCAAAGAGCTGCGCGCCCCTTATCCGCTGGTGAAACTCACCGCAGAGATGGGACGGCTGCCGGTGGTGAACTTTGCGGCAGGCGGTGTGGCTACCCCGGCTGACGCCGCGCTCATGATGCAACTGGGCGTCGATGGCGTCTTTGTCGGCTCCGGCATCTTCAAGAGCGGCAACCCGGAGAAGCGCGCCCGCGCCATTGTCATGGCCGTCACGCATTACAGCGACCCGCAGATCCTGGCCGAAATCAGCGAAGATCTGGGCGAGCCGATGGTGGGCATCAATATCGACTCCCTGCATGAGGCGGAGAAGATGGCGGCGCGAGGGTGGTAGCGGTCGTCGGCATTCTGGCCTTACAGGGCGCATTTCTCGAGCACGAGGCCATGCTGCGGCAGGTGGGGGCGCAGACAGTGCAGGTGCGCAAACCGGAGCAATTGGCCGGGCTGGACGGTCTCATTATCCCCGGCGGCGAAAGCACGACGATGGGGCTGATGGCGGAGCGCTGGGGCCTGGTCGAACCGCTCAAGACGTGGGTGCACGCCGGCAAGCCAACGTGGGGCACGTGCGCCGGCATGATCCTGCTGGCGGCGCGTGCGACCGGTCAGAAAGCCGGCGGACAGCCGCTGATCGGCGGACTCGACGTCACCGTGAATCGCAACTACTTTGGCCGCCAGAGCGACAGCTTCGAGACGTTACTGGCCGTGCCCGTGCTGGGCGAGCCGCCGATCCGCGCCGTCTTCATCCGCGCGCCGGCCATCGTGGAGGCCGGCGCGACCGTGGAGATTCTGGCGACCGTGCCGGGGCGGGGCGAAGAAGTCATCGCGGCGGTGCGGCAGGGCGCGGTCCTGGCCACGGCGTTTCACCCTGAACTGACTGACGATCTGCGCTGGCACGCTTATTTTTTGGCGTTATTGCATCGCCGGTAAGCATCGGCGCGCCCCAGAATGGTAGAGCCAGGATGATGATGCAACAAGCAGTGCTTTACAAACTGATTGACGCCATTTCCGACCTGGTGTGTCATCACAGGTTGCATGCTGCGGTCAAGGGGGACGCCGTCCAGGCGTTGGCGCGCGCCCATCTGTTTGTCGCGCTGCGCCAACTGGATGGGCTGCACAAAGGGCTTGCCCTCCAGTTTCTCTATGAAGCCAACCTCATCGGCGCGCATGTCGTTGCCGATAGCGAGCCACTGGCGCCGGTGCTTGCCCTCAATGGCGCCGATCTGCGCGGAATGGTGTTGCCCCAGTCGAACCTTGGCTGGGCGCATCTTGCCGTATCCGATCTATCACGTGCTGACCTGCGCGATGCCTGTCTGATCCGCGCCAATCTCTACGCCGTTGACCTGGTGGACGCGGATCTTGCCAATGCCAACCTGTGCGGCGCCAATCTCTTCATGGCCGACATCACCGGCGCCAATCTCGACGGCGCCGACCTGCGCAGCGCGTTTGTCTCGCCCGCCCAGCTTGCCGCGGCAAAAGTCACCAGCGCCACCCGTCTGCCGGACAGCGTCTAGCCTAAAATAACCTTTGACGCAGAGAGGCGCAAAGAGGCAGAGGTTCGCAGAGAAAAGGGCATTTTCACTCCCCTCTCCGTGCCATCAGGCATGACGCCTGACTACACAAAGTCTTCTTCGAGCGTCGCCCCGTGCTCGCGCAGCCAGTCGCGTGCAACGGGATAGCGCGGCAGTTGTACGGCAATGATGTTGATCCACCAAAACCAAATATGGCTGTCCAGGACAACTACTGGAGACATTCCCACTCCTAATCATCGACAAAGGGTGCAATCAGATCACCTATCGTATCCTGCAAACCATCCGCCTGTGTCAACTGCAATTCGGATAAGTTCCCCCGTCCGCCCGGCGCAAACCATCCGCCCGCCGGCGCCTCGCGCCTGGACAGGGGCTTGGCGCGTGCCGGTTGTCGTGCAGCGCAGCGGGTTGAAACCGGTGGCGGAGCGTATTTCAAGTTGGGGGCGCCTAGTACGTCTCCGGCACGGTGCAGCAGATGGTTGCAGGCGGAGAGAAGTGTTCATGGCAAATCGCTGCGCTACCGACTCTACCCCGCTTTGCCGCCACGGGGGGGCCGCGCTTGTTGGCGGGCTACCTGCCTGAAGGTGACAGTCACTTCCAAAAGTGACTGTCACCGGAGAAAGCACAAACGGATCGGCTTTCCCCTTATGCGTCGCCGTATTGATCCTGCACAAAGGGCAGCAGTCCCAGCTTTTCCAGCCGATCCACCGGCGCGCGGAAGGTGACTTGCACCACGCCGGGATTGCGCCCGATCTCGATGGCGCCGGTGATCGTGGCGCGATTCTTGACTTCGGGCACGGTCATGTCCAATAGCCTGGCCGCGCGTTCCAGGCCGTTGTCGGTGGCCGCGTTGAGGTCCGGCCCGGTGCCGACGACGGAAATCGGCGCGGACTCCTCCAGCTTGTCGATGCCCCAACTGTGGGCGAGCGCAGCCGCTTTCACCTTCTCCTCAGCACTCAACGGCCTGGCGAGGAAGGGCAGGTCTTCGGCCACAGGCAGCAGCAGCGGCCCATCGATCTTCAGCCCCTTGATCACATGCACTTGTAGGGTGACTGCGCCGGAGACATCACAGGTGTGGCCGGCGATCTCACCATCGCCTTGCAGCGCGTGCATATCGCCCAGATAGACGCCACCGCCCGCCACCTTGACCGGGCAGATGAGGATGGCGCCGGCGCGCACCGCGTCAATATCCATATGCCCATCGGTGCGATGCACAAGCTGATCCGCGGTCAACCCGTATTCGTGCGGCGCGCCGATCAGGAACGCGCCGAAGTCGCCGGCATTGTGGGAATCCGGGAAGGGGATCGATGGGGTGGTGCCCAACTGTCCCATGAAGGGGCGCAGCCGCGCCACCACGCCGACCAGATCATGCGGAGCGAAGGCAAGGATCGGGTTCTGGATCGAGTTCTCCGGCAGTGCAGCGTAGTCGCGTGCATTGTGGGCGATCTGCTCAGCCGCGGGTTGGTCAAGCGTGACGCCGACGGTGCGATTGGCGTCGAAGGCAATGGTGTACCCATTGGTGAAGGTGAAGGGCGTGGCGTCGGCGCCGCAGCTGGCGCAGCGCACCGCGCTCTGGCCGATGCCGCGCAGCACAGTTTTGGGGTAGAGCGTGCCGCACTCTGGACACTTGCCTGCCACAAACGGATCGCCCAGGAAGCGACCCTCCATCATGCGATCATTGCCAGACGCCGTCGCCAACGAGGTAACGGTGATGGACTTGATGCGAATGACGATGGCGTCGCCGATTTCAGCGCCGACGACGGCGACGGGCATCGTGACCTCGTGGCCGCCGCGAATTTCCGGCGTGATCATCGGCCCCCAACAGCCGGGCGCTGTATTGGCGATGATGTGCCCCCCGTCCTTGACGGGGCCAAGCATCGGCTTGTGCGGGTCGAGAATGCCGTTGGTGTACTGGTCGACAAAGACCGTCTCATGGCTGGCGGTCGTTGAGGCGCGGCCGGCGACTTCGGTTTCAAGCTGGAGAGACATGATCATTGACTCCTTGAACAAATGATAGTTGGTCACAAAAAACGCAAAAGGCGCGCCCGGCCTGCGCCACCGGCGACCGGCATCAGGAAAGCAACTTCCTGATCAGCGGACACGATATCGGTAGGCGACGCGTGATTGCCGCCAACCATCGACACAGCGTGCTGCAGGCGTGGCGCCAGCGCAGGGCAACTGGCGAGCAGCGCCTGGCGTACATCGGCCACGGTGGCCGCGTCGCAAACTGTCACTTGCATGCGCGCTGCACCGGTGATCTGCGCCAGAGCTGCACTGAGTCGTACTGAGACCTGCACGATGGTCTGTCCTGTTTGGTAATCGATCGGAATGACTGCTCCATAATTATAGCGCAAGAAGCCGGGGCGCGTTCAGTGAGGTTTCTCCCTTACCATTGCATGGGATTACACGCCGCAGACGACCGGCAAGCCGCCTGGTTGAAGAAATAGCTGGGTTCAACCGGAATTCATGTGGTCGGGCCTTACGTGCCGGGGACGGGCTGATGGTTGTCTGCTCGACCGAAGCACCGCAAGCCCGTCCCCGGCACGTAACCATACGAGATCCCGTTGACCCAAAAGCTGGCCGCCTGTTTCTGGCGCGGGGAGCCGCACCATCCGAATACCGGTTAAATCGAATTTCTCGATCTTCAGCCAGGTGCGCCCGAACTCTACAAATATCCGCAGTGGCAGTACAATGACCCAAAATGATCCGGCGTCTTGACGGCTTTTGCCATTGGATGAACCATCATGCGACATCGAATTCTGCTGTATCTATTGATCCCGCTGTTGGCGGCGTGCGCGGGGCCGGCGCTGGTGACTGCACCCACACCCACGCCGATGGTTTTCCAGCCGACGTTGGGGCGCGCCCTGGCCTTTTTGACGCGCCAGTATGACGGCGCAACCGGCCTGCTGCACCCTTCGCCCGAGCAGAGCGATGTTGTCTGGCTGGCCCCGGACAACCTGCTCGTCGAATGGGTGCTGCAAGAAGCGCACGCGGCCGAGTTGTCCGTCGAGCTGGAGACCGGCCTCGAACGCTATAGGATAACCGGCAATGGGCTGCTCGAGACGATCAAGGGCGACGTGGTGACATGGCCGCCCAAGTCCGCACTGCAACAGGAAGCCGCACCTGCGATCTGGCTGGAGTCCTACACCGGAGAAGGCGTGATCGAGGATTGGGCCAGTGCTGCTGACCTGGCGCTCTTTGCGGCGCTCAACGCCTGGAACCAGGATGACGCCCCGCTCGCCCAATCGCGCTTTGCTGAGGCAATGCAACGTTTTGACGGGACGGGATTTCTCACCGGTGATGCAACGGGGCCGTACACAACGGCGCACCTGGCGCTGGCGTTGTTGGTCGGTGAGCGCCTCGGCGCGCCGGTGAACGACGCCATCGTGCGCCAGTTGTTGGCCTTGCAGGGCAAGGACGGCGGCTTTGCCGCCCACTACACCCCCGCAGGCGCAGCGGATGGGGCTGACACCGAAACGACGGCCTACGCGTTGCTGGCGCTCTATGCGTTGCGCCAACCTACGCAATAAGTGGACATACGTGCCGGGGACAGGCTGCAAGCCGCTTGGTTGACGGAAAGGTGGGCAGCCTCTCCCCGGCACGCAACCAAAATCCAGTTAAACCATAGCCTTTCCCGTAAAGACGCAACGCGGCAAAGACGCAAAGGCATTTTTACGATGGAGATCACTTTTCTAGGCGGCGCCGACGAGGTTGGCGCCAGCAGCATTCTCATTGAAATCGCGGGCCGCCGTCTGCTGATCGACGCCGGCATCCGCCCCACGCCCAAGGCGCGCTGGGGGCTGGCCGGCGACCAACTGCCCGACCTCAGCCTGATCGAGCGCGGCGGGCTGGACGCCATTCTCGTCACCCACGCCCACACCGACCACACCGGCGCGCTTGAACTGGTCAGCGAGCGTTATCCGGCCGTGCCCGTCTATGCCACACCGATGACCATCGAACTGACGCGCGTGCTGCATCTGGACGCACGGCGCATCATGGCCGCGCGGCTGGAGGAAGAGGGCGAGCTGCCCCTCTACGACGAGGTGGCGACGACGCGCTTGATGACCGCGTTTACGCCTGTCGCGCTCAACCAGCCGCTCACGCTGGCGCCCGGCCTGACCGCCACCTACTTTCAGGCCGGGCACATCGCCGGCGCGGCCATGATCGGGCTGGCCTCGGCTGAAGGCCGCGTGCTGATTTCGGGCGATATCTCGATCTCGCCGCAGCGCACGGTGGATGGTGCGCGTCCGCCCAAATTCGGGGCCGACGTGCTGATCCTGGAGAGCACCTACGGCGGTCGCCTGCACGCCAATCGCCACGTCGAGGAGCAGCGGCTGGTGGAGACGGTGGCCGCGATCACGGCCGCGGGCGGCAAGGTGTTGATCCCCGCTTTTGCGCTCGGCCGCGCCCAGGAGCTGCTGCTGACGCTCGGCGAATATCAACGCCGCGGCGAACTGGCCGGCGTTCCAATCTGGGCGGACGGCATGGTGCGCGCCATCTGTGACGCTTACAGCCAGCACCCCGAAGCGTTGCCCCTCGCCTTGCAAGAGCAGGGCGCCGCGTTCTTTGGCGGGACGATCCAGCCAGTGCGCACGAATGCTCAGCGCAACGCCCTGATCTGGGAGGCTGGCCCGGCGATCATTGTCTCCAGTTCCGGCATGTTGGCGGGCGGGCCGTCGGTTGGCTACGCGCGGGCGCTGGCCGGGCATCCTGAAAACGCCCTCCTGCTCACCGGCTATCAGGACGAAGAATCGCCCGGCCGCCGCTTGCAGGAGATGGCGCAGCGCGGCGCCGGCACGCTGCGGCTGGGCAAGGATAAGGTCGATGTGCAGTGCAAGCTCGCCACCTATTCGCTCTCCGCGCACGCCGACACCGGCCAACTGGTCAGCTTTGTGGAGACGCTCGACCCGACGCAGGTTTTCCTGGTGCATGGCGACGAAGCCGCCCGCAGCAGTCTGGCCGAGGCGCTGCGCGCGCGGGGTCGTCGCGTGCGGCTGCCGCGTGCGGGGCAGAGTTTTGGCTTCGAGTTCACGCCCGCGGTGCGGCCGCAGCGCAACGAGGGCATCGGCGGCGGTCGGCGGCCCGATGTGCGGCGTTTGTGGGAAGCGCTGGCGCACGATGGGGTGACTCCAGACGAGGCCGGCGCTATCTTTTCGCTGGAGACGTTGGCGCAGACGTGGTGGGGTGTACAGCCCGGCTCGACGCCGCGGCAGCACGACGAGCTGGCGCGGGCGCTGGCTGCGGATGCGTGCTATTTTGCTGCAGATCCGGCGCGCGCCGCAACCTATCGGCTGCGCTCCCGCGGCCAGGTGGAGTTGACGCTGCGCCGCCGCGATCAATTGCGCGCACACGGCGATCTAATCGGACGCCGGCTGCTGGTGCGCAACGCGGAAGGCGAAACGTTGGTCGCGCGCGGGGTGGCGCAGGATGCGGATCAGGTGAGGGTGGGGATTGGGGATCGGGAGATTGGGGATCGAGCGATTGGAGATTGGGAGATTGAGAAGGCAGGCGAGCCAAGCCACGCTACGCTGCTTGCGGTGTGGCCGGAGGATATCCTGGCGGTGCTTGACGATGGCGCTGACGCCGGCGCGGCGCTGGCGCAGCTTGACGCTTCGCTGCGCACACTGGATGCGCCGGTGGTCATGGAGCCAAACCAGGCGCTGGCCGCGGCCAATCAGCACTTCCCGCCCGACGCGCGGCTGCGGCGTACAGGCTACCGGCTGGCCGACCACGTCCTGACGCTCACCTTTGACTTTCCTGACGTGGCGAAGAATCGCTACGCCGATGCACTCGCGGCGCTGGCCGCGCTGACCGGCTGGACGCTTGAGGTGGCGCCCGAAGCCAATCAAGCTGCGCTCAACGCGCTGGTCGGCGAGTGTCTGCCCACCGGCTGGGAGGTTCGTAAAGGGCCGTCGATCCACCGCAGCGAGCATCGCGTCGCGGTGACGATAACGCCGCCGCATGACGCGGCCCGCACCCAACGCGCCGAAGTTGCGGCCCGCTTTGCTGCGATCAGCGGCTATACACTGGAGATTGCGTTTACGGAGGCGCGCGGCGCGGGAAGCAAGACGGGGCAAACCGATCTTGTGACGCGGCCCGCGGGCGGCGAGTCGCTGGAAATCAACGCTGCCTACGCTGCAATCCAGCAGGCGCTGGCGGGCACGACGCTCTACAAAACCAGCCTCAAGGAGGGCGCCATTGTGCTCTCCTTCATTTCGCCGCAGGTGGGACGGCGCCATCAGACGACAATCGACCAACTCGCGCAGCAGATTGGCTGGCCGCTCAGCATCAACCCGCAGCCCAACCAGGGCGCCATCCTCGACGCGGCGCGGCGGCTGATCCAGGAACGAGCGTGGCGGCTGCTCAAAGGGCCAAGCATCTTCCTCGACCGCGGCGAGGTGGCCGTGACGCTTGCTGTCGCGCCCCCACCGGAAGCAAGCGCTGCCCTGCAAGCCGACTTCGATGCGATCACCGGCTTCGTTCTCAGCATTTCACTCACAAATCAGCCGGCGGCTTCGTCTGTTCAACCAGCCGTGACCCAGCAGGCCATCACTCCGTCAATGAGTCAGCCCGCGATCGAGATTGCCACCGAGCAGATCCGCGTGCGCGCTGCGCAGCAGGGGCTGGCGCTCAACCCGGCCAAGCTCGACCAGGCCATCGCGCGAGTGCGACGCGACGGCGCCGTTCGCCCGCCAATCACGGTGCGTCGCGTGCGCGAGGGCTATCTGCTGGTCGATGGGTTATATAGGTTGCGTGCGGCGCAGGCGGTCGGGCTGGCGCGAGTGGCGGCAGTGGTGGAGGGTTGAAGGGGCGCCCAATGTGAGATACACTCACGCCAGATGTCGTCTGTATGTCAGGCGCGGTGGCACGACAAACATGGCAAAAGTTGCAGAGCAAAGATGAACGTTGATCGAAAAGGTTGATCAAGATGACAGCAATGGCATCGATCGAAATTCATCGAGAGGTGATTCGGCCACGATTCCTCAAGCAGTCTGGCATGAGTTGACTGTCAAAGGAGCGCATGTATTGGGCGCGCAACTCATTGGAGTGCTACAAAGCGTCCGCCACCGCGGGCTGATCCCCGTAATACGCCCACTCATCGAGGCGCTGCGTTGGCAAGCCGGCTTCTGGCTCAGCGATGCGCTGGTTCAGCGTGTGCTGCGTGATGCTGGCGAGTGAAGCCCTTTTTCATAGCTGTCCAAGAAAATCGCAGAGGGACTTTTCATGATCCATTATCGCCGTCTGCTGGTCTTGTCTCTTGCTACGTTGGGGACGATGGCTCTCTTAGCCGCTGTGATGCTTTCCTCGGTGCAGGCAGGTTCGGCAGAGCGCACAGCCTTGCAGTCCTTGCCATTGATCACGGCTACGGTGACACTTGCGCCAGGCCCAACCAATATGCCCTGCCCGTTCGCCACGCCGGAGCCCCTGTGGGTGGAGCCGGTGCTGTCGCCCACCGAGTTACTCACCCAGACGATCGTCGTCAACATTGGCAACGGGGGATCTGTCACGGTCACGGTTACGACTGCGTCTGGCGTTTTCACCCAAGCCGGCAGCTTTGGCAGTGCAGGCGCGCCCGCACGCGTCGAAATCCATCTCTTACCCGGCGTGACGCATCACCTGACGGTGGCCGCGCATGTCCGTTCGATCAGCGCTGGGGACTGCACCTACGGAGGCTACACGGTCAGCACGCAACGTGATCGCTACGGCATCCCACTGAACATTGTGCAGCGCGTCGCCTTGACGCCCAGTGCCTATCTGCCGGTGGTGCAACGCGGCGCTGAGGCGCCAGGTCCCACGTGGACGCCGACGGTCACGCCGACGCAGGAAAACCGGTTTGCTCACTAACCGGAGGACAGCAGCACGCGCGTGCTCAACTGCGCCTGACGTTCTCACCAAAATTTTTGGGCGATCGCTCAGAATCAGAATGCGTTGACGTGGTGCATCCAGGATGATACACTGCAACCGGGTTTGTACAGTGGAGTGACGTAGATCAGATGTGGATCAGACCTGCATCGAATGACGAGGAACGACGATAATGACCGAAATCTCACGAATCTGCCCGCAGTGTGGCAAGAGCTTTCCGATGGAGGCACGCCATTGCAGTCATTGCGGCCATGATAGAGAGGCAGCGCTGCCGGCGTTGCAGAGCAACCTGCCGGCGCTCGTCGGCAAGGCGACGGCGCCCTTGCTGGCCGGCGCGGCCAGCCTGGCGCTTGGCTTGGGCTGGAAGCTGTTGCAGGGGATGCTCAGCCGACCCGCAAAACCCGAACAACAGCCGATCCAGGTGCGCAACGCCGCGCCGCTTCAACCGCGAGGGCGCATGACGATTCGCATCACGACTGCCTGGGCGGTTGGCGATTCCAGCGGCAACTGGCGGGAAGGACATTCGGAGCAGACGATTGAGATTGAATGAGGCGCGTCGTGTATGCGGTAAGCTATTCGAGCGGGATCGGAGCGCCGAGCATCGGCGGCGGATGGCGCTGCACGATGTCGATCAGCGCCAGGAAAGTCGCCGGCGCCTCGCGCATCTCTGACCAGGCAATTGAGCGCGGGCTGTAGACGCGCTGATCTGCAATCACGCCAGACGCCTGAATGCCGAGGCTCTCACATAAAAATAACGCGCGCGGCAGGTGAAACTGCTGCGTGACGATGATGGCATCTTCCACTTGAAAGATCTCTTTGGCTCGATAACAGGAATCGTAGGTGCGCAGGCCGCCGTAATCGAGTTGTATGGTTTCAGCCGGAACTCCTCGCGCGAGCGCATGGGCCGTCATGGCGGCAGGTTCATCGTACTCGGCCTCCCCCGCGCCACTCATGATCAGTTTGTGGACTTTACCCGCTTGATACAAGGCAACCGCAGTATCGACGCGGTCGCGCAGCATGGTGCTCAACCGTCCGTTGGCGTAGACCCGGGCGCCCAACACTAAGGCGACGCGCGCGGAAGGCGCTTCATCCAAGGGATGAATCAACGGAGCGTAGCGCATACTTACCCAGGCTCGCCAGCCGACGGGGAAGCCAAGTCCCACTGCAATGAGACCCAGTAAGAGAATGAACGTCAACCGCCGCCGCGTGATTTGCATGAGGCCAGGATGCCCAAAACGATGCGGTTTTTCAGTGACATTGCTGACGATTGCCATATTCTTACAACGGCGCCGCTGGCTTTATCAGTTCCCTTTACTTGACACGGTGCGATTCACGTTTCATACTATCGCACATGCACAACGACGAAGTGACGCGCCCCCTGCCCACGCCAGAAGAACATACACCATCGGCCGCCAAACCCGAGCCGCTCGTGCAGCGGCTTCCGGCTGAACTCGATAACTGGCAGGTCTGGGACATTGATGGCGCAGCCACCGATAACGTGAATGTCGCTGACGTCGACCACGCACCCCGCATTCCCGATCGCCAGGATGACGTGCTGATCGTGACGCTGGCCGAGCGCCGTTGGCAGGTTGAGCCGGGCGGCGTCGTGACGTTGCCGATCACAGTGCTCAACAATAGCACACGCGGCCTGACCGCTCGCGCTCATCTCGAAGGCTGGCTAGATGACCGTTGGGTGGTCGAGCCTTATTTGCAAGCGGCCATTGCGCCCGGCGAAAGGCGCACGTTAGAACTGACGATCGCTCCTCCGCGCGCGCGCGACGCCGAGGCGGGCGACTATCATCTGGTCGTCGTCGTCAGGTCCCCGGACGCTCCCGAACACATGGCGCGCGCCGGTCTGGTGCTCACCCTGCTGCCATTTGAGCGCGTGCTGCTCGATCTGATGGACTCTCCCGAACAAGCCGCGACCTGGTGGCGGCGCGCGCTTGTGCTGCCGCTGCGCGTCGCCAATGAAGGCAATCGATCCCTTGCTTTAACGCTGGAAGGGACAGCGCCGCCGCGACTTGGCCGCATGACTTTCCCAGGCAGCGCAGATGAAACCAGCGCGCAGCTTTCCTTGCGTCCTGGTCAGCGCGTGCGCGTGCCAGTGCGCTTGACAGTGGCGCGCCTCCCCTGGGCCGCGCTGCACAGCCGCTCCTTGCCCTATGGCCTGGCGGCGCGCGCCGAGGATGGCGCATTGCTCCAACAACTGCGGGGGGCGGTCGAAGTCCGTCCGGTTATCGGCGCCTGGCAGATGGCATCGTTGGCGGGGCTGGCTGGCGCCGGTTTCGTTGCAATGATCCTGTTCGTGTTGGTGAGTGCGCTCTTCTTGCGCGCCAACACCCTGGATTCGCAGGCGTCAGCGCCGGTCGCGCCCCCTGCACCCGCAATCATCATCGTCACGCTCAATCAACCGGTGGCGCCCCCGGATTCTGCTGGAGACAGCACGCGCACGGCGCAGTCGCTGGCGTCAGCCATCCAGAATCAGCCGGACCCCTCCTTGCCGCTTGTCCTGCCCGACCAGGTGACGGCGCCGGGCAGCGGCGGGCCAGTGCGTGCGGGGGCGCCTCCATCCAGCAGGGCCAACGCCGCACCCAGCAGTGGAGCGGGGGCAGCCGCGCCAATGACGTACGCGCAGATGTTTCAGTCTGTCAGCGCACAATATGACCTCGATTGGCGAATGCTGGCCGCGCAGGCGTATGTCGAAAGCGGCTTCGACGCCCTGGCGCTGAGCAGTGCAGGCGCGATGGGGCTGATGCAGGTGTTGCCCACAACTTGGCGCGAATGGGCGCCGGCGGTTGGGGCCAGCGATCCCTTCGACAGCTACAGCAATGTGCAGGTGGCGGCCGTCTATCTGGATTATCTGCGCGCTCAAATGGCGCAACAAGGACGTCCGGAAAAAGAGTGGATGCTCGTGGCGTACAATTGGGGCATCGACCGATTAGGCGATTTTTTGGACAACGGGGGGGAATGGCAGGATCTGCCAGAAGCGCGGCGGAAATACGCCGAAGACATTCTGCGCACTGCCCAGACGCTCCCCTGAATTGTAGACAGCGCCTCACAAAAACGATTTTGGAGAACAGTCGATGGAACGACCTGACCTGAGTGGTGTTGCGGCGGAAATCACTGACTACATCGCAGCGCTGGAAGCCGAACTCGAGCTGCTGCGCACGCAGGAGGAGGCCAGCCACAGCGAAGCTTCGTTCGAACCGAGCGAGCCGCCTACCACCGTCAACGTGATCACGATCAGCGCGGCAGGGGTCGCGAAACGCACGCCACGCCATTTCTATGGCCGGCAGCGGCGCGGCGGCATGGGCGTCTTCGATCTCGACGCGCCGGAAGGCGACGCGCCGGCTTTCCTCACACTTGCCGAGGCAGACGCCGGCCTGATCGTGTTGACGAACCAGGGACGCACGTTCCGCACCCTGGTCGCCGACATCGTGGAGCGGGAGGTGCGCAGCCGCGGCGAGCCATTGGCGGCGCGCTTTCCGATGCGCCCCGATGAGCGGCTGGCCCTCATCACGCCGGATGCCTCAGGCGGCAGCGCGTTTCTCGTGCTGGTCACCGAGCGCGGCCATGTGCGCCGGATCGCCCGGCAATACCTGGGGGCAGGCTTGCAGGCCGGCACCGTGCTGTGCGACCCGCGCGAGGGGGGCGCTCCTGCCGCGGCCTGTTGGAGCAGCGGCAACGATGAGCTGTTCATTGTCACGCGCAGCGGCCAGGCGATTCGCTTTGCCGAGCGGCTGGTACCGGTGCGCGGCTGTCTGGGGCTGCGCGTCGATCCCAACGATCGGGTCGCCGGTGTGGCCGCGACGACCGCAGAGGGCGGCGTGTTCCTCCTTGCCCAGGACGGCAAGGGCACGGTGCGCTTGATGTCAGGTTTTACGGCCAACAAATCGCCGGGCGCGGGCGGCAAAGTCGCCATGAAGGCAGAGACCATCGTCGGTGCGGTGGCGGTGGATGATCACAGCGATATTTTTGCCATTTCGCGCCTGGGCAAGATCATCCGCTTCCGAGCGAGTGAAACGCCTCCTAAAGAAGGTGTCGTGCAGGGCGTCAATTGCATGAACCTGCGCGCCGATGAATGCGTGGCGCTGGCCGGCGCGTCGATTGCTCCATAGCCCAAATGCTCACCGTCAGATTCATATACGCTTGAAATGGTTCGCCGGGTGGCGAGCCATTTTTTACATCTGTTCCTCTTGACTTAATGTCATATAAACACTTTTTGTATAAAATACACTATGGTATAGGCGGAACCTCTGCTATACTGCGAGAGTTGTAATCAAGTAGCGTCGTGGCTTGTCATGCACAGCGCGGCTGGAGTAATTTGGAAATTGTAGCATGGCCACTCGCGAGTGGCAGGTGGGGAGCAAGCATCAACGCAACGAAGTGGATGCTGACCCAGTGCTGAACGGCGCCATAAATTGTCGGCGCGAGCCAGCAAAGGAGTAAACATTATGCCTGGAACCCAGGCCATCACGTATGATTCGTTAGAAAAATACCGGCGCAATGTCGGTAAAGCGCAGGTTGCCGACCTGATGGCAAAGATGACAGGGGGCAACATTGATTTGGTAAGTTACGATGAAGTGGCAAAGCGCATCAAGGCGCGCCAGCAGATCGAGATGGGCACGCAGATGGTGCGTCTGAATAAGATCGTCGGGAGCGTAGGACGCTATCGCGATTTTACGCGCACTTTCCTGCCCAGGTCTGGCATCAATCCTGAACGCTGGGCGCGCATCGACGCCGCCATGCATTCGTTGGAGGGGTTTCCGCCGATCGAAGTGTACAAGATAGGCGATGTCTATTTTGTGCGCGATGGAAATCATCGCGTCAGTGTGGCGCGCGCCAACGGCTTGACGCATATCGAGGCATATGTGACCGAAATCCCGACCGACGTGCCGCTTCACATGGAGGATTTCGAACGCGACCAGTGGCTGATCAAAGTAGAACGCACCGAGTTTCTCAAAGAGACGAACCTGGACAAGATTCGCCCTGAACATGGCATCGAACTGACCGCGCCGGGACGTTACCAGATATTGCTGCGCCATATCCAGGTGCATCAGTATTTGCGCAATCTTGACCTGGAGCGGGAAGGCGATCAGCGCAGATTCACCTGGCCCGAAGCAGTGGCAAGCTGGTATGACAATATTTATCTGCCCGTCGTCGCGGCAATTCATCATCAGGGTTTACTGGAAAGCTTTCCGAGCCGCACCGAGGCCGATTTATATCTGTGGATTGCCTTTCATCGCGAACAACTCGCCAGGCGCTATGAACTTGCGCCGTTATCCCCCGATGCAGCGGTCTCGACGTTTGCCGAGGTTTACAGCGATCGCCCGCTTCAGCAAGCGGTGCGCACCCTCAAGTTCGAGTTGCACAAGGTATTGGGAGATTTGGACAAACCCTTGGGCATGTCTGAGGAAGAGTTCGCTGAATCGCGCGCACGGTATGCGGCCGGCGAACGCACGTTGTCCGAGGCGGAAGCCGCCGATGAAGAGCAGGTTGAGCTGGGACGGGACGAGCGCGAGCTTGCGCCTGTAGACAGCGTCTCCGACCTGTTCAACATTGCCGCCTGACGCTGTTCAGGCAAGCAGCGTATAAAGGGTCTTCCATCCTGCGCCTTGCACCGGGCGGTGGTCACACTTTCACCCGCGCCGCCGGCCTCTAGCCACTTTTACCCACCTTCCCTATCTGGTAAGTGTGTGGTAGCATTACGCCGAAATTTACCGGATAAACAAGGATTCATTCACCCATGTTGCGTGTCAAAATTGTCTGTACGATCGGCCCTGCCAGCCGCGAACTCCCCATCTTGCGCAGGATCGCTGCCGCCGGCATGAACGTGGCGCGGCTCAACATGAGCCATGGCACACACGAGTACCACGCTGAAACGATCGAGCGCGTCCGCATCATTTCGGAGCAGATTCAGCGACCCATCGCCATTTTGGCGGATTTACAAGGGCCCAAATTGCGCACAGGCAAGATGCGTGAGGGTGGCGTGCCCTTGGTGAAGGACGAGGAATTGATCCTCACCGTCGACGATATCATCGGCGAGCCAGGGCGCGTGCCGATCCAGTACAAGGACTTGCCGAGCGCCGTTAAAGCTGGCGAACGTATTCTGCTTGACGACGGTATGCTCGAACTGGAGGTGCTTGAAACCAGCGCCACCGAGATTCGCACGCGCATCATTCTTACCGGTGTGTTGCAGAGCAACAAAGGCATGAATCTGCCCGACGCGTCGCTGGATATTCCCGCGCTGACGGAAAAAGATATCGAGGACGTCAAATTTGCACTCGACCATCAGGCCGATTGGGTGGCGCTCAGTTTTGTACGCAAGGCGCATGAGGTGTTGGAGCTCAAGGCGATCATCCAAAACTATGCGACGTTTGGCCGCGCCACCCCGGTGATCGCAAAGATTGAAAAGCCGGACGCGGTGAAGAATATCGACGCCATCATCGACGCCGCTGACGGCATCATGGTGGCGCGCGGCGATCTGGGCATCGAAACCAACCCAGAGACAGTGCCCGGCGTCCAGAAGATTCTTATCAACAAGTGTCTGACCGCGGCGAAACCGGTCATCACGGCGACGCAGATGCTCGATTCCATGATCCGCAACCCGCGTCCGACGCGCGCCGAGGCAAGCGATGTGGCAAATGCTGTGCTTGACGGCACCGATGCCATTATGCTCTCCGGTGAGACCGCGTCTGGGCAGTTCCCCGTCGAGGCGGTGGCCACGATGGTCAAAATCGCTGAGGAGGCGGAGCGGCTGCGCATCACCCTCGGCCAGAAGATCAAATACAGCGAGCCGCGCGTCTTTTCTGCGGCCGGCGCCATCTGTCATGCGGCCGTCTACACAGCAACAGAAACCAGGGCCAAGGCCATCATCGCACCGACCGTCAGCGGCTCGACCGCCAAGCTGATGGCAAGTTTCCGCCCCGAAGTGCCGCTGATCGCTGTCACGCCCAGCCCGATGGTGCAACGTCAGCTTGCGCTGTACTGGGGGACGTATCCGCTGCTGACCAAACGCTTGAGCAACACAGATGAAGTCGTCACCGATGCGATCAACATGGCGCACGCCAAGGGCTTTATCGGCGAAGGGGACACGGTGGTGCTGACCGCGGGCGTCGTGGGCAACGTGCGCAGCGCCACCAACTTGATGATGGTGCGTCGCATCGATCGCGTGCTGGTGCGCGGGACGGGCATCGGCGGGCGTGAGGTGTCGGGCGTGCTGATGACGATCAAAGCGCCGATCCAAAACCCAGAGGAAATTCTAGTCGGGCCACAGCATATCATCTTTGCCGAACGCATCGACCGCACCTGCATCAACCTGCTACGGCGCAGCGGCGGGCTGGTCACTACGCAGGGCGGGATGGACAGCGCCGGCGCCGTCGCCGCGGTTGAGTTGGGATTACCCGCCATCATCGGCGCAGAAGGCAGCCTGAACGAACTCGTAGACGGCATTAACGTCATCCTTGATGCCAACACGGGACAGTTGAGCGAGTGGCGGAAATAGCGGCCAAGACAACTGCTCAAACTTTATCGGGCAATTCGTTCCCAGCTTCGAGAATGGCGCGACGCACATCGACCAACGGCAACAGAATCAGACCGGCAATAAAGAAAATGCCGACCGCCAGCACGGCCACGCGGTAGCTGCCTGTAAATTGGATTGCCAGGCCGAAAAAGAGCGGACCTAACCAGCTTGTCCCGCGTTCGCTGATCTCGTAGAGGCTGAAGTATTCCGTCTCCTGCCCCTGGGGGATCATCTGCGAAAAGAGCGAGCGGCTCAACGCCTGGCTCCCCCCCAGCACAAGCGCAATCACCGCGCCGAGCAGGAAAAATTGTCGCCCCGTCTCCAACAGCGGCGAAAACGCGTAGATCGCCACCCCAGTCCAGATTACCAGACTGAGCAAAATCGCACGCTTGGCGCCGATCCAGCGCGCCAGATAGCCGAAGAAAAGCGCGCCAAAGAACGCCACAAATTGCACCATCAAAAAGAGCGGCGGCAATTCTTCCGCACCCATGCCCAACTCTTCGCTGCCAAACTGCGCGCTGAGGGCAATGATCGTTTGGATGCCGTCATTGTAGAGCAGATACGCGATCAGAAAGAGCATGGTATGCCGATAGCGAGGAAGATTGCGGAGGGTATGGCGAAGCTGCTTGAAGCCCACCGTCAGGTAACGCTCGCCCGCGGGCAGCGTGCGCACAGGCTTCCGGCTTTGCAGCCGTTGCAAGGGCAGCAAGGTGAAGATCGCCCACCACATCCCCGCGGAGGCCAGGCTGATGCGGATGGCGCTGGCGCTATCCAGCCCCCATCGCTCGCGCATCGAAAAGAAGACCAGGTTCAGCGCCAGCATCAACCCGCCGCCCAGATACCCCATCGCCCAGCCCACCGACGAAACCTTGTCACGCTCGTTGGGGCCTGCAATTTCAGGCAGGAAGGCATTGTAACAGACCATCGCTGCGCCAAAGCTCAGGTTGGCGATCAAAAAGAGCGCGCCGCCCAACAGATAGTTGTCCCCGTTGAGAAAGTAGAGGCCGATGGTGGCAAACGCGCCGGTGTAGGCAAACACCGCCATCAGCCGCTTTTTGAGATGCGTATAATCGACGATGGCGCCCATGATCGGCAGGAAGAACACCTGCAACAACACGGAAAGCGACACCATGTAGGGGAAAAAAGCGTCGGCGCGCACCGCGATGCCCAGCGGGTGCACGAATCCTTGGCTGTCGGCGGCCGCGCGCGTCACCGCGGTCAGATATGGCCCCAGAAAGACCGAAACTACGGTCGTCGAAAATGCCGAATTCGCCCAATCGTAAAAGTACCAGCCGACCTGTTCGCGCGTGCCCAGCAAAGAGCGGCGCGGCTGGGGTGAGGTTGCAGCAGCCATAGGATGTGGTTGTCCCGTCTGTCATGGCATGGATCACAGATGTCCCACCAGGCGGGGGGGCGGTGGGACATCTGTGATTCGTGCGGGTTTGTGGTCAGTGGGTTATGTGCTTCTTAACCCGTTCCCTCACTTATGCCGGCACAGGAAACGCGTGCATCATCGCCATGACATCCGTCTGCACCTGCTCTTGCAGCGCGGTATTGGTCGGATCTTTAGCGATCATCGCAATCCAGCGCGCAACCTGCGCAAGCTCCTCAGCGCCGAGTCCCCGCGTAGTAACCGCAGGTGTGCCGAGACGAATGCCGCTCGTCGTCAGCGCCGGCTTTTTGTCGAACGGGATCATGTTTTTGTTGCAATGGATGCCGGCGTGGTCGAGCGCCTTTTCCACCAGCTTGCCGGTGATCTCGTTGCCGTGGGCGTCGACGCCAAGCACGCTGAGATCCACCAGCATCAAGTGATTGTCGGTGCCGCCGCTGACGATGCGCAAGCCTTCGCTCTGCAACGTGTTGGCCAACACCTGCGCGTTGTCGAGCACATGCTGTTGATAGGCGGCAAACTCGGGGCGCAACGCCTCGCCAAAGGCCACCGCCTTCGAGGCGATCACATGCATCAGCGGGCCGCCCTGCGTGCCGGGAAAGACAGCCTTGTCGATCTCCTTGGCCAATTCAGCGCGGCAAAGGATCAAGCCGCCGCGCGGGCCGCGCAGCGTTTTGTGCGTCGTGGTCGTCACCACATCGCAGAAAGGCACGGGGTCAGGATGCAGCTTGGCCGCCACCAGACCGGCGACGTGCGCCATGTCCATCATCAAGCGCGCACCCACTTTGTCGGCGATGGCGCGCAGGCGGGCAAAGTCCCAGAAGCGCGGATACGCGCTGGCGCCCGCGACGATCAGCTTTGGCTGATGCGCCAGCGCCAGCCGTTCGAGTTCGTCATAGTCGATGCGCTCGCTCTGTGGATCGACGCCATAATGTTGGAAGTTGTAGAGCTTGCCCGAACTGTTGAGATGGAAACCATGCGTGAGGTGTCCGCCATGATCGAGCTTCAAGCCCAGCACCGCGTCGCCCGGCTTGATCAACGCGTAGTAGACCGCTTCATTCGCCTGCGCGCCCGAATGCGACTGGACATTAGCATGGTCTGCGCCAAAAAGTTGCTTGGCGCGTGCAATCGCCAGGTTCTCGGCGACATCCACCGCGTCACAGCCGCCGTAGTAGCGCCTGCCCGGATAGCCCTCAGCGTATTTGTTGGTGAGGACGCTGCCCATCGCCGCCAGCACGGCCGCCGACACATAATTCTCGCTGGCGATCAGTTCGATGCCGTTGGCCTGACGCTGTCGTTCCATTTCAATCGCGGCGTAAAGCTCCGGGTCGGACTTCGCCAACGCTTGCCGTTCGTCCGGCATATCGACCCAGGCGGGCAGCGTCGAGGCCACAGGGGAAGATGACAAGATGCTCATGGTAATGACTCCTCAGGAGTGAATGATGATCAGAAAAGCCTGGTGCGTGTTTGCTTTGTGCAAGCCCGACACAGGAGGCGACGGGCAACATAGCACGCTTTCAGCGTTTCGTCAACGCAAATAGTGGGTTGCCGATCGCCTGCCCGCCGTCGACAAGTATCGTGGCGCCCGTGGTGAAGCTCGACGCCGATGAGGCCAGATAGAGCGCGATGCCGGCGATCTCTGCCGGCTCGGCCATGCGCTGCTGCGGAATGCCCGCCAGCGTCGCCGCATTGAGGGCTTCATTCGACCAGATGGCCGCGCTGAACTTTGTCTTGACAAAGCCGGGCGCGATGGCGTTCACCTGGATATTGAGTGGCGCCAATTCCGCGGCCAGCACCTCAGTCAGCATGATCACGCCCGCCTTGGTGACGCAATAGACGCCCATGCCCGGCTGCGGTGTTTTGCCCGCGATCGAGGCCATGTTGATCACCTTGCCGCCGCCGCGTGCCTGCATCGACGGCGCGCACGCCTTGATCATGCGCAGATAGCCTTTGACGTTGACATCGAAAGTCTTGTCCCAGTGGCTCTCTTCCGCGGTCAACAGCGGGCCAAAGTGCGGGTTGGTCGCCGCGTTGTTGACCAAGATATCGACGCCGCCATAGCGTTCCAATGTGCTGCTCACCAACGCTTCGACCGCCGCAGGATCGCCGGTGTGGGCAGCCAGCGCGGTCGCCACCCCGCCGCTCGCACGAATGCGCGCCGCCACCGCCTCGACATTTTCCTGTTTGCGGCTGGCAACCACTACCTGCGCGCCCGCTTCCGCCAGCGCCACCGCAATGGCCTCGCCGATCCCGTGCGACGCGCCCATGACGATGGCAACTTTGCCGGTCAAATCAAATAATGAAGTCAACGCTCCGCTCCTGAAATGAATCAATCTCCACTCTCTAATCTCCTTTAATTGAGATTAGAGAGTGGAGATTGAAGGCAATGTTACTCTCCCCGAAAGACCGGCGCTCGTTTTTCCAGGAAGGCCATGACGCCCTCCTGGTGATCCTGCGTGGCGATGGCGTGCGCCTGGAGGTCGGCTTCGTAGTCGATGGCGGCGTCCAGCGAGCTGTGCATCGCGCCGTTGAGCGCCTGCTTGGTCCAGCCCAGCGCCTTGGTGGGGCGAGCCGCCAGCGCCTGCGCCCATTCCATCGCCTTGTGCATCAGAAAGGAACCGGCCACAACCTGGTTGCACAAACCAAGTTGCAGACAGAACTGCGCCGGGATGCGCTCCGCCTCGACGCAGAGTTGCAGTGCACGGCTATAGCCCACCATGCGCGCCATGAACCACGTCGAACCGGCGTCCGGCACCAGTCCGATGTTGGAGAATGCCTGCAAAATGTAAGCGTCCTCGGCCATGATGCGCAGGTCACATGCCAGCGCCAGCGACGCGCCCGCGCCCGCCGCGCCGCCGTTGATCGCGCCGATGATGAGTTTGGGCATCGTCACCATGCGCAGGATCAGCGGCTTGTACGTCGTCTTGATCGCCTCGCGCACGTTGGCGGCGTCGACTGCACCGGTGAAGATGCTCAGATCCTGGCCGGCGCTGAAGGTTGGCCCCTCGCCGGTGAGCACGATGGCGCGCACGGCTGGGTCTTCTTCGGCGTGACGGAAGGCGTCGTTGAGTGCGGCCAGCATCTCCGGCGTGAAGGCGTTGCGCCGTTCGACGCGGTTCATGCGGATCAGCGCCACCGCGCCTTCAGTCGAGTAAAGCACTGTTTTGTCGTCAGTCATAAGGCCCTCATCGGTTGAGTATAAAATCTGGAAATCTGGAGATTGGGAGATGAAGAGATCAGAGAATGGAGCTTAGGCGCTTAGGCAATTAGCAGATCTGAGCAGCGACAAAACGCCAATCTCCAATCTCCTAATCTCTTCATCTCTCGCTCTTCAATCCCCCCACACATCGGCAAATTTCTCCTTCTCCTGCAGCTCGATCAGCGGGATCGGCGTGGAGAAGGGATAGTCGCCGGTGAAGCAGGCATTGCAGTAGCCCTCCTCGGCCTTGAGCGCGCGCATCAGCCCGCTGATCGACAGGAAGGCGAGCGAGTCGGCGCCGATGTGCTCACGGATCTGCTCGACGCTCTGGTTGGCAGCGATCAGCTCGTCCTGGCTCGCCATGTCCACACCCATAAAGCAGGGAAACTTGATCGGCGGGCACGCGACGCGCACGTGCACCTCCTTGGCGCCGGCGACGCGCAACATGCGCACCAGCGGGCCGGAGGTGTTGCCGCGCACGATCGAGTCGTCCACCAGCACGATACGCCGCCCTTTGAGATTCTCCGGCAGCGGGTTGAACTTCATCGCCACGCCGACCTTGCGCAGCTCATTCGAGGGCTGGATAAAGGTGCGGCCGATGTAGCGGCTCTTGATCAGCCCCTCGCTGTAGGGAATGCCGCTCTTCTGGGCGTAGCCGATGGCGTGCGGCGTGCCGGAGTCGGGCACGGGCACGACGATATCGGCGGCGACGGGCGCTTCCCTGGCAAGCTGTTTGCCCAGCTTCTGCCGCGTCTGGTGGACGAGCTTGCCGTTGAAGAGACTGTCCGGGCGAGCAAAGTAAATCTGCTCAAAAGTGCAGAAGGCGAGCTGCTGCGGCGGCGCCCCCTGCACGATCTCGTAGCCGGCGCCATCAATGCGCACGATCTCGCCCGGTTGAATCTCCGCCATCATCTCGGCGCCAATCGTCGCAAAGGCGCAACTTTCCGACGCCAGCACATACCCACCCTCCGCCAACCGGCCCAGCACGAGCGGACGCAGCCCCCACGGGTCGCGCACGCCATAGACGGCATCGCGCGTCAGGATCGTCAGCGCGTAGGCGCCTTCCGCGCGCGCCATCACCGTGCGGATGCGCGCCGGCCAGTCGCCGCCCGCGCCGGCCAGCATGTGCAGGATCACCTCGCTGTCGCTCGATGTCGACAGACCCACCCCGCGGCTGAGCAGTTCGCGGCGCAATTGGGGCGCGTTGATCAGGTTGCCGTTGTGCGCAATTGCCAGCGGGCCGTCCATCGTCTCGATCACGTAGGGCTGCGTGTTGCGCAGCCGCGGCGCGCCGGTCGTCGAGTAGCGCGTGTGACCGATGGCGATGTGGCCGAGCAGATAGCGCAGGTTGTCCTCGTCGAAGACCTGCGAAACAAGCCCCATCCCCTTGTGTACGTGAGCAACGCGGCCGTCGCAGGTGACAATGCCGGCTGCCTCCTGCCCGCGGTGCTGCAGCGCATAGAGGCCAAAAAAGGTGTAGCGCGCCGCCTCAGCGCCCGGTGCATAGATGCCAAAAACGCCACATTCTTCGTGAAGCTTGTCTTCTGGAAACACAAGAGCCTCCTGTGAGGTCAAATGGCAGAAGCTTCGCTCAACGCTGCGCGAGCCTGCACTACCTTTGCGCGTGCGTCCTCTATTGTACCCGCCAATGCGGTCAGATGCCCCATTTTGCGCCCGCCGCGCGGCGCCTGCTTGCCGTACAGATGCAACTTGACGCCAGACACAGCCAGCGCGGCCGCCCAGTTTGGCTCACCCTGCTCCCAGAGGTCGCCGAGCAGATTCGCCATCGCGGCCGGGCGCAGCATTTCGGTCGAGCCAAGCGGCAGCCCGCAGATCGCGCGCGCCTGCTGCTCGAACTGGCTGGTCGCCGACGCTTCGATGGTCAGGTGGCCGGAGTTGTGCGGCCGCGGCGCCAACTCGTTGATCAGCAGCCGCCCGCGATGGTCGAGGAACATCTCCACGCAGAGCACGCCGACCACGTCAAGCTGCGCCAGCACGCTGCGCGCCAGCGCCACTGCGGCGTCGGCGACGCGCGGATCGACCGCCGCGGGCGCGGTCGAAAGGTCGAGGATGTGGTGGCGATGGGCGTTTTCGATGACGCCCCAGTGCGCAAAGCTGCCATCCAGCCCGCGCGCGGCCACGACGGAGAGCTCGCGCTCGAAATCGACGAAACTTTCGAGGATCGCTTCCTGCCGCCCAATGGCTTCCCACGCCGTAAGCGCCTGCGTTGCGTCGTCGATACGCGCCTGTCCCTTGCCGTCGTAGCCGAAAGCAGCCGTCTTGAGCACGGCCGGCGCGCCGATCTGTGCGATGGCGGCCGATAACTCGGCTTCAGTGGTCACGTCAGCAAAGGGCGTGACCGGCAGACCGGCGGCGGCGAGAAAGCGCTTCTCGCGCAGACGCTGCTGCGTCGTGTGCAGCACGTGGCCGCCCGGTCGCACCGGCACCCCTTCCTCCGCCGCCACCTGCGCGACCTCGGCGGCGACATTCTCAAACTCGAAGGTGACGACAGCAACCTGGCGCACAAAATCGCGCACCGCGTCGAGATCATCGTAGGCAGCGCAGACCTCGCGGTCGGCGATCTGGCCGGTGGGCGAGTGGCGCTCCGGCGAAAAGGTGTGGATGCGGTAGCCCATCCGCCGCGCGGCCAACGCCAGCATCCGTCCAAGCTGGCCGCTGCCAAAGACGCCGATGACGGCGGGGGGAGGAAGAATGGTCTTGTGATTCATCTGCTCGTTACTCACATCAGCCTTGGTTGTGCGAGGCTTCTCCGGCTGTTTGCAACACTCGATGAATTAAGGCTGCATTCAGGTAAAAATCGTTCTTCAGCAGGGTATCGATCATTGGCGAAACAGCATTGATAAAGCCTCTGGACTTGGCGGCAAGCAGGACGCCAACCGTTCCAGTCAACGGCAGGCTAAGCCGCTGCGCGTAGGTGCGCCCTTTACGCTCGTCCATGATGACAAGGCGAGCCGATCGCTCCAGCGCCAGCGCCAATACCTCTGCTTCTCCTGCGTCCAGCCCGACAAAGGTCAGCGCATATGCAGGCGCCTGTAGGGGTAAAACCTCGATCCACGGGGAGCGCGCCAACGACTGCCGACGCACTGTTTCATCGATCGCAATAAACTCTTCGAATACGGCTTTGGGGATGTAAATCTTGTAGTACATGCTTTGTAGCAAGTCCAATCGATTTAACACCCAGAAAGCAACCAGAGGTGTATTATTGAGGATGACTGGCCCGGAGTGCATTGGCAAAGTCTTTTTCGATTTCTTCCGGATCTACGCCAACCGCAGACAGACCATAGCGTCCTAAGAGGAAGATGAAAGTCGAGCGAGGAACGCCAGCCAGTTGTGCGGCCAAACCACTGCCAAGACGGCCCGATTCGTACAACTTGACTGCAAGTAAGAGGCGCGCTTCATCAGCGAATTGATCGGGGTTTTGATTCAAAGCCCAAAGAACTTCCTCTGGCACATCAATGGTGAGCACGCTAGAACTCATCGAGATTACCTCACGCAGCTTTGCCATTCCCGCAGACAAACACATTTGCTAGGTTGAGTATAGCACAAGTAATCATTCCAGCGTCTCGTTCATCACCTGCTCCGCCCGTTCGGTTCGCCAGTTGCGCAGCTTGTCGCGCAGCGCCGGCCGCGTAGCCGCCAGGATAGCGACGGCGAGCAGCGCGGCGTTGGTGGCGCCCGCCTTGCCGATCGCCATCGTCGCCACGGGCACGCCTGCCGGCATCTGCACGATCGAGAGCAGCGAGTCCAACCCGTTGAGCGCGCGGCTCTCGATCGGCACGCCGATCACCGGCAGCAGCGTGTGGCCGGCGACCATGCCGGGCAGATGCGCGGCGCCGCCCGCACCGGCAATGATCATCTCAAGCCCGCGTCCCTCGGCCTGCGCGGCATACTCGACCATCCATGCCGGCGTGCGATGTGCGGAGACGACGCGGCATTCGTGCGCCACAGCGAACTCAGCCAGCATATCAGACGCGGCCTTCATCGTCTCCCAGTCCGACTTGCTGCCCATGATCACGCCGACCAGCGGCTGCGCTTCTTGAGCCATCGGTTGCCCTCCATCAAGCATGGCACGCGAATGACGCGGATCGGGCTGATTTTGATCCGCAAAAATCCGCGTCATCCGCGTGCGATTTTTTTCAGGCGAAGCCGCCCGACGAGCTTTGCTTGACCAGCGGCTGATATTCCGGCTTGCGCTCGATGTAGCTCTTGACAAAGGGGCAGAGCGGCACGACCTCCACCTGGTTGTCGCGTGCGTAATTCAGCCCGGCTTTGACCAGCGCGCTGCCGATGCCGCGCCCTTCCAGTTCCGCGGGCACATGCGTGTCCGTAAAGAGGATCTGGTTGCCGACGCGCCGGTAATCCAGCACGGCAAGCTGGCCTTCTTGCGCAAACTCGAAACGCGTCTGCGCCTCGTTATGGGTCACTTCGACCGATGTGGTCATCAACGGCTCTCCTCGGTTGAAAAGCGACAGTCAACATAGCCGTCGCCAGTGATGTAAGAGGTATCCACAGATGGCACAGATGACACAGATTCTTGCAGAGACTCTCAATCTCTGAGTGATCTCAAAACAGCAAGCACAAGCCTATCATCTGTGAAATCTGTGGATAGTTTTTTGCAATGTGAATTCCATCTTGATTTAATTCAGTCTGTCACCGGCGCCATGCGCACTGTGAAATGGCGTAGCACCGGCGCCTGCTCCACGATGCGATAGCCCGGTAACGTCGCGGCCTGCTCTTTCACCGCGACGATGGCTTCGTAGAGATAGTCGACGTGGCTCTGTGTGTAGACGCGGCGCGGAAAGGCCAGGCGCACCAGCTCCATCGCGGCGGGTTGCTCGCTGCCGTCGGGCTGGCGGCCGAACATGACCGAGCCGATCTCCACGCCGCGCACGCCGCCGATCAAATAGAGCGCGTTGCCGAGCGACCACGCCGGATATTGGTCGGCCGGGATGTGTGGCAGCAGTTCGCGCGCATCAAGATAGACGGCGTGACCGCCCGTCGGCAGGACGATGGGCACGCCCGCCGCGGTCAGTTTGTCGCCCAGATAGGCGATGGAGCGGATGCGGTAGCGCAGGTAGTGCTCGTCGAGCGCTTCGTAGAGGCCGATCGCAATCGCTTCCAGATCGTAGCCGGCCATGCCGCCGTAGGTGGGAAAGCCCTCGGTGAGAATCTCCAACGTGCGGCAGCGCGCGGCCAGGTCGTCGTCGTTGAGCGCCAGGAAGCCGCCGATGTTCGCCATGCCATCCTTCTTGGCGCTCATCGTGCAACCGTCGGCGTAACTGAACAGTTCGCGGGCGATGTCGATCGGCGCTTTATCGGCGTAGCCTTGCTCGCGGCTCTTGATGAACCAGCTATTTTCGGCAAAGCGGCAGGCGTCGATGATCAGCGGCAGGCCGTAGCTGTGGGCGATTTCGCTGACCGCGCGCACGTTGGCCATGCTCACCGGCTGGCCGCCGCCGGAGTTGTTGGTGACGGTGAGCATCACGCAGGGGATGCGCGCCGGCCCGACCGTTTCAATGGTGCGGCGCAGGGCATCGACGTCCATGTTGCCCTTGAACGGGTAAATCAGCCGCGGCTGGCGACCTTCGGCGATCACGAGATCGCGCGCTTCGGCGCCGCTGTGCTCGACGTGGGCGCGCGTGGTGTCGAAGTGGGTGTTGTTGGGGATCACCTTGCCCGGCCCACCGATCACCGTGAAAAGGATGTGCTCGGCGGCGCGGCCTTGATGGGTCGGGATCACATGCTTGAAGCCGGTGATGTCACGCACCGCTGCCTCGAAACGATAGAAGGAGCTGGCGCCGGCGTAGGATTCATCGCTGGCGATCATGCCCGCCCACTGCTGCGACGACATCGCGCCCGTGCCGCTGTCGGTGAGCAGGTCGATCAGCACGTCGCACGCGTGCAGCAGAAAAGGGTTGTAGCCGGCGGTGCGCAGCGCGTCTTCGCGTTCCGCCATCGTTGTGAAGCGGATCGGCTCAACCGAACGCACGCGGAACGGTTCAATGATGGTTGTGGGCTGAAATGGTTTCATGCGGCGAGTCTCGCGTCAGGCTGGTTTGATGGCACGCGGATGACGCGGATTAGACGGATGTGCGCAGATCAAATCCGCGACGATCCGCCTAATCCGCGTGCTATTGTTTTACTTCACGGCGTCAGGTTTTTGTTAAACCACTGATGCACGTTCCAGTAGAAGCTCCACGGGCCTGGATCGATGCCGGCCCAACGGTTGTTGTAGCCGGTGTCGCCCACGCCACCCGAAATGAAGACGTAGGGGACGTCGTCGTGAATAATCTGCTGAATCTGCTGGTAGTAGGGGGCGCGCTCCTCGGTGCTACAGCCAGGCACCGCGATGCCGGCCTGCAACAGCTCGTCGATCTTCGGATTTTGATAGCTGACAAAGTTGAAGCCGCTTCCCGGCGTGTCGAAGTCAGTCCGCCAGAAGGCGTCGTCGTTGGGATCGGAGCCTAGACCGGTCCAGCCGATGATCACCATGTCGTAGGTCTGCGCCAGCAGGTTGTCGACCAGCGTGCCAAAGTCAATTGCCTGGAAGTCGACGCTCATCCCAATCTGAGCCAACTGATCCTGCACCAGGGCGCCGAGATCCTCGCGCACCTTGTTGCCGGCGTTGGTAATCAGTTGAAGCTTTAACTCGGCGCCATCCTTTTCACGGATGCCGTCGCCGTTGCTATCAATCCAGCCCGCCTCTTCCAGCAACTGCTTGGCAAGCTCCCGGTCGTAGTCGTACGGCTGGATCGACGGGTCGTGCGCCCATTCCACCGCCGGCAGCACGTTCGAGGCGATCTGATAGCCGCGCCCCAGATAGACGCTGTCGATGATCGTCTTGTAGTCGAGCGCGTGGGCGATTGCCTTGCGCACGTTGAGGTCGCTCAGGATCGGGTGCGGATCCTGCTCGATCAGGTTGCCATCTTCGTCCTTGCCCGGCTGCGGATTATCCGGGTTGGCGAGATTCAGGCCGAGGAAGTCGTAGCCGTCATCGTTGGCGCTAAAGACGGTGATGTCTGGGTTGTCTTCCACACTGGCGAGTTGGGTGGGTTCGAGGCCAGTGACATCGATCTCGCCGCTGAGCAGTTGCGCCAACCGCGCGCCGGCGTCAGGCACAATGCGGGTGATCAGACCGTCCATATTGGGTGCGCTTTCCCAATAGGTCTCGTTGCGCGTCATGATCACATTATCGTCGCGCGTCCAACTCTGGAAGACAAAGGGGCCGGCGCTGGCGGCCGGCGCTTCGTTGAGAGGGCTGGTCATGATGTCGCTGAAGTCAGCCGCGTACAGATGGCTGGGCAGCCAGCCCAACCCCAGATCGCCAAAGCCGTCACATTTGACCTCTGTAAACACGACTTGCAGCGTCAGCGGATCGACCACATCGATGCTCTGAATCTTCTCGACGAGGCTTTTGCGCGGCGTCTCGACCAGGTCACTGGCCACGGCGTCGTAAGTGTACTTGAAGTCAGCGGCGTCAACTGGGTCGCCGTCGCTCCAGGTCACGCCGTCGCGCAGGTGGAAGGTCCAGATCAGGCCATCCTCGGAGACCTCCCAACTCTCGGACATGCTGCCGTCAGTGACATACGCGCCCGATTGTGGATCGACCGAGATCAAACTTGGATAGAAGAAGCCGCCGATGCCAGAACTGGTGTTGTCCGACCACAGGATGGGGTTCAGGATCGATGCGTCCGACAGATCAATGCGCGTCCAGACGCCTCCCGACGTTGCTTCGCCTGCGGGCGCGGTTTCGCCGCCAGCAACTGCTTCGCCCGGTGCGGCTGCGCCAGACTCGACCGGCGGTGCGATCGGCACAGGCTGCGCACAGCCCGCCAACACGGCGGCCACCAGCACAACCAACATTGTGAAACTAAACCACTTACGTCCCATCATGTTCTCCTTTCAACTTCCTTCATAAACGTCTACTGAAATTCGCTGCTTCACTCATTACGCACAACCCATTACGCATTACTTCTTATTCTTTAGCATCGGGTCGAGGGCGTCGCGCAGTCCATCGCCGATGAGATAGAACGACAGCACCGTCAGCGTGATCAGAACGCCTGGCCAGATGAGCAGATGCAGACCAAGAAACTCCTTGGTCACGGGGTCGCGCAGAAAGACAAAATCGTTGGCGCGGTAGAGCATGTTGCCCCAGGTCGGCGTTGGCGGCTGCACGCCCAACCCCAGAAAACTCAGGATCGATTCGGTCAGGATCAGCGCGCCGACATCCACCGCGGTGATCACCACAATGATCGGCAAGCTGTTGGGGATGACATGGCGCAGCAAGATGCGATAGTTGCTGGCGCCGACCGCACGCGCCGCAGTCGTGTATTCCAACATGCGCACCTTGAAGACATTGCCGCGCATAAAACGCGCGGTGCCAAACCAGCCCAGAAAGCCCAGAAAGAGCGTCAACGTCAGCGGCGTTGGGCGGAAGATTGAATTGACGATGATGAGCAGGTAGATTTCAGGGATGGTGGTCAACGTGGCAATAAACCACATAATCACGTCGTCGACGCGCCCGCCAAAGTAACCGGCGACTGCGCCCACCCCCACGCCAAGCACCATGGACAGCCCCGCGGCCACCAGCGCGATGCTCAGGCTGATGCGCGCACCGTAGAGCAGCCGCGCCAGTTGGTCGCGCCCTAATTGATCGGCGCCCAGCCAGTGCGTCGCGCCGCCTGACTTGTAGAGCATCGTCGGCGCCGTAAGCGGGTCGATTCCCAGCATCCATTGGAGGTAGGGAATGAGATACGGCTGCTGGAATTGGTTGGCGGGGTTAGTCTGCGTCGGGCTGACGCCGATAGCATTGGTGATCACACCGGCGCCCAACGCCAGCAGGCTAATGACCGCAATGAAGGACAACGCCACGATTGTCAACTTGTCGCGCCGCAGACTTGCGAAAGCCATGCTCCAATAGGTCTGCGGCTTGCGCGCCAAACCCAGGGCGTCTTGCCCTCCCTGAAATGCTACGCCTTTCTGCGCCTGATCGACCGCCATAGGATGCTGCACTCTATTTCGCTGGAATCGTTACGACTTTGACGCAGAGTCGCGGAGATGCAAAGATGCGCAGAGAAAATTGAGAAAGGTAACAGGCGCTTCTCCCTGCGTTTGCTCCGCGCTTCTGCATCTCCGCGTCGAAATGGGCAAGTTTTGTGCTGATCTCAATCAAATCGCACGCGCGGGTCAACCGCCGCGTAAAAAATATCCGACAACATATACCCGACGATGGTCAGCACGGCGAAGAACATGCCCGCGCCAAGCACCACCGGGTAATCCTGTTGGAACGCCGCGTTGACGGTGAGCCGTCCCATGCCGGGCCAGGCAAAGATCGTCTCCACGACGACCGCACCGCCCAGCACGCCGACCACCGCCGGGCCCATCACCGTCATCAGCGGGATGAGGGCGTTGCGAAAGGCATGGACAAACCAGACATTGCCTGGCGACAAGCCTTTGGCCTGCGCGGTGCGGATGTAGTCGGTGTGCAGCACTTCGAGCGTTTCCGTGCGCATGATGCGGCTGAACCCGGCAATGCCGCCAAAAGCCAACACCGACGCCGGCAAAATAAGGTGGCGGAGGCGGTCGCCCAGGTCGAATTCCTGGGTAAGCGAAACCGTTTGCCTTCCGCCGGTAGGCAGCCACCCCAGCATCACCGAAAACACGAAGATCAACAACAGCCCCATCCAGAAGATGGGCACCGCGCGAAACACGACGGCGAAAAAGCGCACCAGGTTGTCAAAGATCGAGCCGTGTTTGACCGCGCTCAACACGCCCAACGGCACCCCGATCAATAACGACAGGGCCAGGCTGACAATGCCCAGTTCCAGCGTTGCCGCCATGCGTTCGACGATACGATCCCACACCGGCTGCTTGGTGTCGAGGCTGATGCCCAGGTCGCCGCGCAGAATGCCGCCGCCGCTATCACAGACCGTCACGTCGATGCCGCCCACATAGCCACAAGGTTTGCCCGGCCTTGTCATCATCGCCACCTGGTCGCCGCGTTGCACCGACAGCCCCGTCATCCAGACAAAATATTGGACGATGGGGTGCTGGTCAAGGCCAAGTTGGCGCCGCAGAATCTGGCGCGCCTCCTCAGTCATGCGCGTATCGCCAAAGGTGCGCATGGTGACGGGGTCCCCCGGCGCAGCGTTGACCAGAATGAAACTGAGGATACTGACGCCAATCAGGGTCGGAATCGCCTGGAGAAGTCGTCGAAAAATGTAACGCGTCATGGAAAATTATTCAATTCGCAGCTTTATTCGCGCAGGCGCGGATCAAGCGCGTCGCGCAGGCCGTCGCCGAGGAAATTGAACGAGAGGACGACCAGCGCCACCGAGATAGCCGGCGCCAGCAGAATCCACGGCTGGTTGTTGATGGCGGTCTGGCCTTCGAGCAGCATCGACCCCCAACTGGTGAGAAGATGTCGGTGGGGTCAGTGGAAGGGCGCAGACCCAGCCCCAGGTACCCCAGGATGGCTTCCGTGATGATGGCGCCGGGGATGAGAAAAGCCATCGCCACGATGATGACGCTGAGCGAATTCGGGAGAATGTGGCGCACCATGATGCGGAAATGGGATGCCCCCACCGCCCGCGACGCCAGTACGAAATCGCGTTCCTTGAGCGTGAGCACCTGTCCACGCACCAGGCGCGCTACGCCCACCCAATTGACCAGCGCCAGCGCGACGAAGAGCAGGAAGAGACCGTTTAGAAACTGGCCGAGCGCAGTGGCGCGCAAAGCAGTCATAACAATGATGAAAAAGAGCAGGTCAGGGAACGCGTACACGATGTCGGTCAGACGCATCAACAGGTTATCGGTGGCGCCGCCCCAATAACCCGCCACCAGTCCCATCGAAACGCCGATGAAGACGATGATGATGGTGGGGATAAAGCCAACCACCATCGAAACGCGCGCGCCGTAAATGACGCGACTCAGCACGTCGCGGCCAAGGTTATCGGTGCCGAGGATAAATTCCGGGACGCCGGCCTTGCCCGTGGACGAGCGTTCGACCCACATCGGTGGCAAGAAGCCCTTGCCGCTATTCAGTTCCAGTGGATTGTGCGGCGCCAGCACCGGGGCAAAGATCGCCACAAACATAAAGAAGAGGATGACGATAGCGCCGGCTACGGCCGCTTTATTGTGCAAAAGCCGAGACCAGGCGTCACGCCAAAGCGAGCGGGCAGGTCGCGACAGGGCATCGGCGACATCAGGCGTGGCCACGGCCGGCTCGCCAGGCTTTGGTTGCATTTGCTGGGGTTTCGTCTGTGCGCTCGTAGTCATGATCGGCTCCCTCACTTCACCTTGATACGCGGGTCAAGGAACCCATACATGATATCGACTGTCAGGTTGGCCAGGACGATGAGCAGTGCATAGATCAGCGTCGTCCCCATGATCATCGAATAGTCGCGGTTGCCGATCGCCGTCACGTACTCGCGGCCGCTGCCCGGAAAGCCAAACATGGTCTCGATGATAAACGAACCGGTGATCAGCCCGGCCAGCGCCGGCCCCATGATGGTCATCACAGGAATGAGCGCGTTGCGCAGCATGTGCCGGGTGATGATGACGCGACCGCCCAGCCCCTTAGCGCGCGCCGTGCGAACATAATCCTGCCCCATCACCTCAAGCATTGAGTTGCGGGTGAGGCGCGTAATGTAGGCAAAGGTGCCAAAGCCGAGCACTACCGCCGGCACCATCCACGCCGCCGGGTTGCTCCAGTCGCGCTGAATGATCTTCAGAATGTTCAGCCGGCCCGCCAGCAAGATGATCAGAAAAATCGCCAACACAAAACTGGGGACAGAGATGCCGATGGTCGACATGAAAAGCGCCGAATAATCGAAAAATGTGTTGCGCTTGAGCGCGGCCAGAATCCCTAGCGGGATGCCGAGTAGCGCCGCCATCACGAGTGCCAACAGTCCTAACCGCATCGAATAGCCAAAGCGGCTGTCCCAGATTGCTTTGCCTTTGGGCGGCTCGAAAAGCACATCCTGCACCATACGCCCGCGCTGTCGATAGGAGGGGCCGAGATCGCCTTGGATGGCATTGCCGACATAGGTGAAAAATTGGCTGTCGAGCGGGTTGCCGCCTTCCAGGTTGATAAAGAGCGGCTTGTCCAGGCCGAATTTCTTGTTCAACGCTTCCTGGGTGGAGGAATCAACCTGGCGCCGGCTGGGATCGCGATCCCACGGCCCGCCGGGCGCCTGATGCATCATGGTGAACGTGATCAGCGCCACCATCAGCAGTACGGGAACCATCCAAAAAATGCGGCGTATCAGATAGGTTGTCATAGGTTTCTGGTTCAAACAGTCAACCTTCCTGGAAGCTGACAGCTTCCAGGAAGGTGTTGCCAATCAGACGTGAGTAGCTTACTGAGACTGTGCGGCCGTGTCGATGTCGATCGTCCACGGGGCGATGTCGCCTGGCCAGCCCGAATCCTGCGGGGTCTTGACAATGCCGGAAACCCACGGCTTGACCAGATAGCTGTTCACGTTGTTCCACATGAACGCCACCGGCGCGCCGTCGGTCAACATGCGCTGCGCGTCGGCGTAGAGCTGGTCGCGCGTGGCCGGGTCCAGCTCGGTGTCCGCCTGCACCAGCAGCGCGTCCAGTTCCGGGTTGGAGTAGCCAATGCGCTCGCCAAAGGCGCCCGTCTTCCAGTAGACGCTCAGCCAGTTCTGCTGATCCGGATAGTCGGCGCACCAGCCGAGGATGAAGACCTGCGGCGCGGTGTTGATATCCTTGGTCAGCGCGGTGTAGGTGGTGGACTCGACCGGGTCGAGCGTTACGTCGATGCCGAGCACTTCCTTGAACTTGGCGGCCAGCCACTCGTTGCGAGTACGGTTGCGCGGCGTGTCAGAGAAGGTGAGGGTGATCGGCGGCAGGTTTTCGACGCTGCCATAGGAGGAGTCGGCGATCGCCTGCAGTGCAGCTTCGGGATCGTAGCCCCAGCGGTTTTCCTCAGCATCGTAGCCAGGGAATCCCGGCGGAATCCAGGTCAGGGTTGGGCTGCCCAGACCGCGCAGCACATCGCCTACCCAGCCTTCGCGGTCGAGTGCATGAGCAAAGCCTTCACGCACTTTCTGGTCGGTGAAAGGCTCCTTGAGCTGATGGAACATGACAGCGAAGGTGCAGGAGCCGGGGTAGATGTTGGCTTCCTGGCTCAGCACGGAGTCGGCCTGGACGACTTCCAGGTCTTCGGCCGAGAGCGGAATGATGTCGAACTCGTTGTTCTTGTAGGCTTCGAACGCTACGGCCGAGTCGGTGACAAACGCAAAGTCGACGGTAACCTGTGGCACTTCGCCCCAGTAATTGGCGTTCGGCGTATAGAGCGCACGCACACCCTGCTCCAACGTGTCCACGACAAACGGGCCATTGCCGATATGGTTGGCGCCGTCCAGCCACCAGTTCTCACCGGCGGCGGTGATCAGTTCTTCCTTGGCCGGGAAGGTGACCCACAGCGACATGACGACGTGGAAGTACGGCGCCGGTCGCGAGAAGGTCAGCGTCAACGTGTTGCACTCGGCATCGTCGTAGCCGGTGCAGGCCGCGCCGTCGGCATGGGTGGCCTTGACGCTTTCCATGACCTGGGCCATGGCAGCTTCACACGCGGCGGCATCCTCACCACAGGCGCGCCATTCCGGAGCGCCCACAATCTCGTCCGTGATTGCGGCGTATTCGCCGGCGGTCGTCGGGTTGATATTACGGCGAATCGAGTAGGCGAAACGTTCGGCGTTGAGCGGCGAACCGTCGCTGTACATCAAGCCGTCGCGCAAGGTGAAGGTCAACTGCGTTGCGTCGTCGTTATAGGCCCACGACTCAGCGGCCGCCGGCACGGTGACCAGATCGCCGTCCTGACGGGTCAACCCTTCGTAGATCATCTTGAGATTAGCGATCTCATTGACAAATGAACTTTTCTGCGGATCAAGCATATCCGGGAAGGTGCCCAGGTTGACACGCAGCACTTTGTCGGCCATGGCGGCCTCGCTGCCGGTTTCCCCAGCCACCGGGGCGGCAGGACCTGCTGTCGGCGCCGCACAGGCTGACAACATCAGGACGACGATGGCAAGCATCGCCAGTACGAAACGGCCTTGTCTGTTCATCGACATCACACGTCTCCTTTCGTGAGTAACAGTGAGTGATAGGTGGAAAAAATTAAACCACTGACGCCGGTTGCGCCGGATGTCGCAATTGGCGTCAGATGATCACAGTGTACAAGATGACAGTCGATTTAGGAAGTGACTGTCATCGCATCGGGTGATCACGCGACTGGCGTGCTGCGTCCGCCCTGCTCGACAAGGTGACATGCCACCCAGTGCCCGGGGCGCTTCTCTTCAAACTTTGGCTCGATCTGGCTGCAGATGCTTTCGGCGATCGGGCAGCGCGGATGAAAGCGACAGCCCGACGGCGGGTTGAGCGGCGACGGCACCTCACCCGTGAGCACGATGCGTTCGCGCTTGCGCCGCGGGTCGGGCACCGGAATCGCTGACATCAACGCCCTGGTGTAGGGATGGAGCGGCTCGCTGAAAAGTTGTTCGCGGCTGGCCATCTCCACCAGCTTGCCCAAATACATCACGCCGACGCGGTCGCTGATATGTTCGACCACGCTCAGATCGTGCGCGACGAACAGGTACGAGAAGCCGTATTCGCGCTGCAAATCCTTGAGCAGATTAAGAATCTGCGACTGGATCGAGACGTCCAATGCCGACACCGGCTCGTCGCAAACGATAAAGCGTGGGTTAAGCGCCAGCGCGCGCGCAATGCCGATGCGCTAGCGCTGCCCGCCGGAAAATTCATGCGGGTAGCGGTGGGCGTGGTAGGGATTCAAGCCAACCTTGGCCAGCATCTCCTGGACGACGACGTTGCGCTGCTTGCTATCCTTGACGCCGTGAATCAGCAGGCTCTCAGCGATGATGTCGCCGACGGGCATACGCGGATCCAGGGAAGAATAAGGATCCTGGAAAACAATCTGCATGTTGCGGCGCAATGCCTTGAGTTCATTGCTGCGCAGGTTGAATACATCCTGGCCCTCGAAAAAGACCGAGCCGCCATTGGCAGGAATCAGGCGCAGGATCGAGCGCGATACGGTGGTTTTGCCACAGCCGGATTCGCCCACCAGCCCGAAGGTTTCCCCCTCCTTGACGGTAAAGCTCACGTCGTCGACGGCTTTGACCCAGGCGGAGACGCGCTGAAAAATGCCAGATCGCACCGGAAAGTAAGTTTTAAGATTTTGAACAACCAGGGTGTCTTTTTTTTCTACATCAACCGAAAAAGCCATAACGTCGTCCCCACACGGATTGGTGAGTGAAAGAAAGGCGAGCGTCGCCCTGAGCCCTACGTCGCCTCTGATTACAAATGTCTACTCTTCGAGGCTCAATCCTTGATCGCGCAACTCCACCTCCTGGGAGGTGACGCCCAGCGGCAGCCGATCATCGACCCACGGGCCAGGCGCGGCCAGCTCTTCCGTGCCCTGGAATTGCCAGGTCGCTTTGGGGACGCCCGCCCATTGCGCCGCGGTCTCCGGGTCGCGCATAAAGCAGCGCACCAGGTGGCTGGGCTTGGTTTCAATCAGCCGCGGCTCGCGCTGGATGCAGACTTCCTTAACATAGGGACAGCGCGGCGCAAACTTGCAGCCAGACGGCAGCGCGATAAGATTTGGCACCGAGCCGGGGATCACCGCCAGGTGCTTCTGGACCAGACCCAGCACTGGGATTGCGGCCAGGAGGCCCTCTGCGTAAGGATGAAGCTGATCGTCGAAGAGCGAAAATACATCGGTGTATTCGACGATCTGTCCGGCGTACATCACTGCTACGTTGTCGCACATCTCGGCGATCACCCCCATATCGTGGGTGATCAGCAGGATCGACGTGCCGGTTTCGGAGCGCAGATTGCGCATCAGGTCGAGAATCTGCGCCTGGATCGTCACGTCGAGCGCGGTGGTCGGCTCATCAGCGATCAGCAGCTTGGGTTTGGTCGCCAGCGCCATCGCGATCATCACGCGCTGCGCCTGCCCGCCGGAAACTTCGTGCGGATAAGCCTGGGCGCGCTTTGCCGGGTCAGCAATGCCGACGGTGCGCAACATCTCGACCGCCTGGCGATGCGCCTCTTCCTTGCTGATCTTGGCGTGGGTCAGAATGGCTTCGGCGATCTGGTCGCCGAGGCGGAAGACCGGGTTCAAGCAACTCGTGGGCTGCTGGAAGATCATGGAAATCTCATTGCCACGCACTTCAAGCAGGCGTTTCTCGCCCAGCGTGGTGAGATCCTCGCCGCCAAACCAGATTTCGCCTTCGACGATCTTCCCCGATGAAGGCAGCAGGCGCATGATCGACAGTGAGGTGACGCTCTTGCCGCTGCCCGACTCGCCGACCAGACCCATCACCTGGCCGGGCGCAATGGCGAAGTCGACGCCGTTGATCGCCTGGACGACGCCATCTTCCGTATAAAAATAGGTTTTCAGACCTTTCACCTGTAAGAGCGGCTTCTGATCTGAGTTTACACCGTTCGTGTTTGCCATACCATCTCTTATCGAGTTGACTGATAGCGGTTAGATACCCTCGCCCCTCGCAATGCGCCCCTTGACCCTACCGCTTCAACCGCGGATCCAGCGCATCGCGCAGCCCATCGCCGATGAAGTTGAAGGAGATCGTCACCAGACAGAGCGGGATGCCTGGCACCAGCGGCAGCCAGGGATGCTGGAACATATAGCTCTGCGCGGTGGAAAGCATGTTGCCCCACGAGGGCGTCGGCTCCTGCACGCCCACGCCCAGAAAGCTCAGCGTCGCCTCGGCGATGACGATGCCGGCAAGACCGAGGCTGGCGTTGACCAAAATCGGCGCAAGTCCGTTGGGAATGATGTGGCGAAACATGATGCGCGTGTTGGAAGCGCCCACCGCACGCAACGCCTCGACGAAATCCTGGTTGCGCAACGTGAGCGCCATGCCACGCATCAGACGCGCGGCGCCCGTCCAGCCGAGCAGGATCAAAATGGCAATCAGCACAATGACCTTGTTTGCTTCTTGAGGGGGCGACGCCAACATCCATGAAACAAAGCCGGTGACGAAGGCGGGCAGCGGCAACTGGGCGTCGGTCTTGATCAGGATCGACGCTGTGATCAGCAGGATCGGCAGGGTTGGAATGGAGAGCAGAAACTCCACCAGCCGCGAGATGATGACGTCGAACCAGCCACCCATAAAGCCGGCGGTGGCGCCCAGGATCACGCCAAACACCTCCGACACGATGACGACGATGAAGGCGATGGAGAGCGACACGCGCGCGCCGTAAAGCAAGCGCGTGAAGAGATCGCGACCTAGATGATCCACGCCCAGCAGGTGCGCTTGTCCGGCGCTGCTCATGGTGCCGGGCGGGCCGGGGCGGGTGGCGACGGCAACATCGACCGCGTCGCGCGGGAAGGGCGCAATGTAGGGCGCCAGCAGCGCGCCGATAAACATAATCACAATCACAACGAGGCCAGCCACCGCCAGCCGATGCCGCAAGAAGCGGCTCAGCACGATCTGGAACTGGCTTTCTTCTTCGCCCTCACGCGGGATTTTGCGAATGGCGATCGGTTCAGCGGAAGCAGTCATGGGTGCACCTCTCTTCTCTACGAATACCGAATGCGGGGATCGACGATCGAATAGAGGATATCGCCCAGCAATGTCGCCACTACCGTCAGAATCGTCGTGACGTAGATAAAGGCCAATGCGATGTTATAGTCCGACCGGTTCAAGGCGTCAAAAAAGAGGCGTCCCATCCCTGGCCAGGCAAAAACCGTTTCGGTCACAATGGCGCCGGCAAAAAAAAGCGGGATTTGCAGCACAATGATCGTGATAAAAGGAATGAGCGCGTTGCGCAGCGCGTGCTTGTTGATCACCAATCGCTCGACCAACCCTTTAGCGCGCGCGGTGCGCACATAATCCTGGCGCAGCACTTCCAGCATCGACGAGCGCAGGAAGCGACTCCACGCGGCCACGCTGACAATGGTCAACACCGTCACCGGCATGAGCAGGTGCAAGAAGCGATCCAGCGGTGAGCCTGGCTGCACACGCGTCAACCAGCTTGCCACATCATAGGGGCGCACTGCCTCACGCAGTCCGGGCGGCAACGTCGGCCACCACGCCCACATATCTTGAATCTGACCCGCCAGAATCGTAAAGATCAAGATAAACATCAGGCCAAAGAAAAAGGTCGGCATTGACGAACCGATAAACGCCGCGGTCGTAAAACTGTAATCGAATTTCGAGTATTGATGCACCGCGCTGTAAATGCCCAGCGGAATCGCAATGATCAACGCCAGCGCCAGCGAGATAACCTGCAATTCCACCGTGGCCCACAAGCGGCTAGTCAGCAAATCCCACACCGGCTGCCCTGCCTGCACGACGGTGGACGGGCCAAAGTCGCCAAACAGAATGCCGCGGCTGCTCTTGATCGCCGGGTGCAATTGCGGCATTTCGCCCAAATAAACATAGTCGGCGCAGCCGCCGCCTTGTTCGGGTGTGGCTTCCAGATAACAGCCCATGGGCACGGTGGCAAGAAACTCCTGCCCATTGATCACTAGCGGCCCCTGCGGCCAGCCGACCAGCCAACGCGTGTAGCGCACGGGCCAGTAGAGATCCAACTCATATTGGGCGCGGATGCGCGCCCGCTCTTCAGGGGTGATGCGCCGCTGCTGTTGTTGCAGGCCAGTCAACGGCCCACCCGGCGCAATATTGAAGAGGAAGAACATAAAAATCGAAACACCGAAGATGACGATCGTCATCTGAAAGAGACGGCGGATGAGGTATGCTGTCATGGCAGGACTATCCGTGTTGAATCTACCGTGTCTGAGGAAGCAAACGGGCGGGACAGCAAGCACCGCACCCGCCCGTTTGGTCCCTCAGACCATGCCGGATTAAAACCCGAGTTTCTTACAGAAACTCGGGTTTTAGTTTTTTCCGACTTACTTGGTGAACATGTTGATGTCGATGTGCTCCCAGGTCGGGCTGGGGCTGAGCTCGTATTCGATGGGCTGACCCGCGGCCGCGGCATCGATCACAGTCTGCACTTCGGCGCCAGCGCCGAGCGTGGACTTCTCAACGATGTCGACATCGCCGTTGAGGAGCTGCGCTACGGCCTGGTTCGTATCCGCTACGAAGACAAAGATGATGTTCGGTGTGGCGACATCGCCTTCATAGTACGGGTTCTGTTCGAGCACCAGGTTCTGGCCTTTGTTCCATTCCTTAACGTAGTATGGGCCATAGGAGAGCGGGCGCTCGGCGATCTCGGGCAACGTCAGCCATTCCGTGGCCGGGATGTCGGCCAGCATGCGGCCATCGCCCACCACCTGATGCGCCGGATAGAGGCCGCCCTTGCCGGTGTTGCCGAACGGATAGAGGTAATAGGTTGGGCTTTGTGCACCCGGCAGGTACTTGACGGTCATTTCCAACCCGTCGCCAAGGGTGATGTTGTCCAGGACGTTCTGCACATCCTCTTCACCCATGCCGATGGTGTCACAGCCAGTAAAGCTTGTTGCGCCCGAAGCGCGATCGCACTCGATCCTGGCGGCCAGTTCCATGTCAGCCGCCGAACCCGGCGTGCCATCGCTCCAGGTGTAGGGCTTGAGCTTATAGGTCACGGTCAACTGGTTCATCTGCAGCGGGCTCGCGCCATCCCATTCCACGGCATTGCCTTCGACGTCGTTCACTTTGACGCCGGCTTCCAGCACAGCAGGCAGACCGTCGTAGGTGTAGACCACATCACCGGCAGCGACGTCAACTACTTCGTTCGCGGCCAGACCGCTCTCGACGGTGGAAAGACCGTCCTGCACGACCGGCTGGAAGTCATAATCGAACTGGGTGAAGGTCTGGCCGACGCCAGGGGCAATCACATAGGCGGAGGCGGCCATGCTGGAGACGAGACCCCACAGGCTGTCCGGCTCTTGCGTCATCGCCACCACGATGGTGTCGCCGCCGTCGGAGAGGCTCCATTGCGAGGCTTTAGCCGAGGAGTACTCGGTCGGGTCGACGGTGAAGCCTTCAACATTGGCGCCCCACGCTTCCGCTTCGGCGCGCTGGAAGACCGGGATCGAAACGGCATCCTTGGCAAATTCCTGCTGGACCGTATTGTAGGCGCCGATGCGATCCTCACGCAGCAGCGTATTGTTGGCCTTCACGATGGCGCTGCTGGCAGCCTCATTACACCAGCCCATGTAGTTCTGGCCTTCCCAGCCATTGGAGGGCAGCGGGATCTGGTCACACGCATAGAGCGTGCGCCCGCTTGGATCCGCCTGACCGACCCAGGCGTAGGCGCCCAGTTCGAAGTCGCGGCGGGCCAAACCGGTCGTGTCGCCAAACCACCAGGAAGCCGGCGCGTAGGTCGGGATGATCTGGAAGCCACATTCGGCCACATTCTGGATCATGACCTGCGACCAGGTCTGGCGGAACTGAGCGCTCGTCGTCGTGAACTTGAGCACGAGCGCGTCGCCGTTGGCATTGGTGCGCACAGGCTCACCTTCTGCCTGCGTCCAGCCAGCTTCATCGAGCAGCGCCTTGCCTGCTTCCGGATCATACTGCGGCATATCTTCGTAGGGGCCGCTGTACGCCCAGTGCGTCTTGGGCAGGAAGCTGTCCATCTGCAACCCGGCTGCATCTTCAGCATACGGGTAAACCGAGGCAATCAGCGCATCACGGTCGATACAATGGGCCAACGCCCGACGGACATTGACGTCGCTCAGGATGGGATGCGGCGTGGTGAATTCTTCGGCGCCACTGCTGCTTCCCATTTCCTGCCCTGCTTCGGGCGCCGCGCCAGGCATGGTCGCCGGTGCAGCACAGGCGCTGACGACCAATGACAGGATGGTCAGAAGCGCAATGACTAAAAACTTCTTTGTTTTCATGGTATCTCCTTCTGAAAACAGGTAAACGTTGAACTATATGTACGCGTCTTCAACACTACACCGTTCGGGTGCGGAGGGCGTGAAGACGGTATCCACGAAAAACAGACTGGTATTTTGAACCTATAATTCACCCAGACTTTGAATTCTTTAGACTTTTTTACTCGCAACACCCTCATACACGGCGCCATCCTCATACAGGAAGCAGGCTGCATAATGCCCGTCGCCATAATCTTTGAAGGGCGGCTCCTGCTGGCGACAGATGTCCATCACTTTGGGGCAGCGCGTCGAGAAGTGACAGCCTTTGGGCGGGTTGGCCGGGCTAGGCACGTCGCCTTCCAGGATGATGCGCTTGCGCTGGCTTTCGATGGCCGGGTCGGGAATGGGCACTGCAGAGAGCAACGCCTGGGTATAGGGATGCATCGGCTTGGCGTACAGTTCGTCGCGCTCGGCCAGTTCGACAATTTTGCCCAGATACATCACGGCGATGCGATCCGAAATGTGGCGCACGACGGAAAGATCATGGGCGATGAACAGATAGGTAAGATTAAATTCCGACTGCAAATCTTCGAGCAGGTTGATGATCTGCGCCTGAATCGACACGTCGAGCGCCGAAATCGGCTCGTCGCAGACAATGAAAGAAGGATTCACTGCCAGGGCGCGGGCGATCCCGATGCGTTGGCGTTGCCCGCCGGAAAATTCATGCGGATAACGGTTGATGAAATAGGGGTTCAGACCGACAATCTTGAGCAGTTCCTGCACGCGATCCTGCCGCTCTTTTTTCGAGCTGCCGATGTTGTGCACTTCAAGCGGTTCGCCCACAATGCTGCCGACCGTCATGCGCGGATTGAGCGATGCGTATGGATCCTGGAAGATCATCTGCATACGGCGGCGCATCTTACGCAAATCTTCGCCGGTGGTCCGGGTCAAATCTTTCCCCTCGAAGACGACTTCCCCCGCGGTCGGCCGATAGAGTTGCAAAATAGCGCGGCCAGTCGTCGATTTGCCGCAGCCCGATTCGCCGACCAGCCCCAGCGTCTCACCGCGATAGAGCGTGAAATCAATGCCATCGACCGCTTTGATGGCGCCGACTTGACGCTGAAAAACGATGCCCTTGGTGATAGGAAAGTGCATTCGCAGGTCGTGCACATCCAACAGAATCTCCGGCTGAGTTTGTCCGTTCGTGCTGGGGCTTCCGTTTGCCGCACTCATGACGCCACTCCCTCTGCTGCAATAGTCAGCACCGGCACCCCCGAAATATCGACCCAACAAGCGCTCTTGTGGCCAGGCGTCACCTCCATCAACGGCGGGTTTTCCTGCCAGCATTTCTCTTGCACAAAGCTGCAACGCGGTGCAAAGGGACAGTGCATCGGCGGTTCGAGCAGATCGGGCGGCAGGCCATCGATAGGAATCAGGCGCTTCTGACGCCCAAGGTCGAGGCGCGGGATCGAGCGCAGCAAACCAAGCGTATAAGGATGGCGCGGCCTGACGTAGAGGTCGTTGACATTGCCTTCCTCGACGATAAAACCCGCGTACATGACGAGCACGCGGTCGGCCATGCCGGCGACGACGCCCAGGTCGTGGGTGATCCAGATGATCGCCATGCCCAGCTCATCTTGCAGGCGCCGGGTCAGGTCGACAATCTGCGCCTGAATCGTCACGTCGAGCGCGGTCGTTGGTTCGTCGGCGATCAGCAACTGCGGGTCGCAGCTCAACCCCATCGCGATCATCACGCGTTGGCGCATCCCGCCGGAAAACTGATGGGGATAGTCGTCCAGGCGCGCATCGGCGCCGGGAATGCCCACCATTTCCAAGAGTTGCACCGCCCGTTTGCGCGCTTGCTCCTTGTTCATGCTCAAGTGGAGTTCAAGCGCCTCGGTGATCTGACGTCCGATCGTCAACACCGGGTTGAGCGAAGTCATCGGGTCTTGGAAGATCATGGCGATGCGGTTGCCGCGGATATCGCGCAGTTCATCTTCTTTGAGCTTCAGCAGATCTTGACCGTCGAAAAGCACTTCACCGTCGACAATTTTGCCTGGAGGCTGAGGAATCAACCGGATGAGCGACATGACGCCTACGCTCTTGCCCGACCCAGATTCGCCCACAATGGCGACGGTCTCGCCCGTGTTGACATGGTAGCTGATCCCATTCACGGCATGCACAACGCCGTCCTGCGTGAAGAACTGGGTTTTCAGATTCCTCACCTCGAGCAATTTTGGCATCTAGGCGGTCTCCGTCTTTGTTGTGTTTGCTTGATGACTATCGAGCAATAGTCTGAGAACATGCAAAGCATTGATGCAAGCTACAGCATAAGTCAGATCATGGCGTGGAGGCTGATCTTTTATCGTGCGCAAGCGTAACAAAGTTTATCGGTGTTGTCAAACAGTTCTAGTCTTAAGGGGATCACCCATGACGACCTGCCAGCCAGGCGCGCAAATGGGCGATCTGCGCGAGCACCGCGCGCCGGCTTGTGCCGCCGTCCACATCGCGGCGCTCGACGCTTTCGTCAAAGTTCCAAATGGCGCTGGCGTCCGCCTCAAACGCACTGTGCAATTTCTGTAAATCTTCTACTTCCAGTTGCGAGAGGGAAATGCCTTGCAGCTCGGCCATCTGCACGGCCGCGCCGGCGACGTGATGCGATTCGCGAAAGGGAACGCCTTTGCGCACGAGATACTCGGCCAGATCAGTCGCCAACATTTCAGGGATCAACGCGGCGCGCATCGCCACAGGGTTGACCTGCAAGGTCGAGAGCACGCCGCAGGCGATCTGCAACGAGCCGGAAATGTTGGTCACGGCATCGAAAAGTGGCTCCTTGTCCTCTTGCAGATCCTTGTTGTAGGTGCTGGGCAGCCCCTTGATGGTCACGACCAGGCCGGTCAGATGGCCGACCATGCGCCCCGATTTGCCGCGCAACAGTTCCAGCGCGTCGGGGTTCTTCTTCTGCGGCATCAGGCTGCTGCCGGTGCTGTAGGCGTCTGCCAAAGTGACAAAGCCAAACTCGCGGCTGCTGTAGACGATCAGGTCTTCGGCAAAGCGGCTCAGGTGCACCATCGCAAGCATCGCCCAAAACAGAAACTCGACGATGAAATCGCGGTCGCTGACGCCATCCATGCTGTTATAGGTGATGTCCGCAAAACCCAGCGCCGCCGCCAACTGCGCACGGTCGATCGCAAAGGGGTTGCCGGCCAGCGCGCCGCTGCCCAACGGCATGATATTGACGCGCACCGCCAGTTCATCCAGCCGGTCCGCATCGCGCTGCCACGCCCAGACATGACTCAGCAGCCAATGGCTCCAGCGCACGGGCTGTGCAGGTTGCAGATGTGTGTAGCCCGGCATCAACAGATCGATCTCTTCGGCCGCGCGTTCGAGCGCGGCGCCGATCAACTGATCGGTGTGCTGGCGCAGGTGGACGATTTCCTGGCGCAACCAGAGACGCACATCGGTGGCAATCTGATCGTTGCGGCTGCGTCCGGTGTGCAGCTTGCCCGCCACCGCGCCGACCAGTTCGGTCAACCGTCGCTCATTGGCGGTATGAATATCTTCGTCGCCCGCGCGGATCACAAATTCGCCCTGCGCCCACTCTTGTGCAACCTGTTGCAGGCCGGCCACAAGGCTTTCAGCTTCGGCGGCGGTCAGCAACCCCGCGCCCAGCAGCGCACGCGCATACGCCTGGCTCCCCTGGATATCCACTTGCCACAGCCGTTGGTCAAAGTCAATGGAGGCGTTGAACGCTTCCATCAGCGGATCAGTCTTGCCGGTGAACCGGCCTCCCCATAATTTTTTGGTCACAGCACGCCTCTGTACATCGCTTGAATGATTTTCGCCACAGCGCGGATCGCAGACGTCGCGTCTGCTTGCGGCGGACGAGGACGTCCGCGCTCCGCTCGCCTGCCGATTACGCGGGCAGCCGGACATGCAGCCGCCGCAGCGATAGGTTGCCATAACGCCACCTGACCCATCCCACAATCGCCATCATGCCGGCAACCGTCGCTAGAATCCCCAACAGTCCTGCCTCCGGGCCAAACGCGCCGCCCGTCCACAGTTCAGGGCCATGTTGGTTAATGGCGATAAATGAGGTTGCGTACTGCATCTTGCCGCTCACTGGGAAACCATACACATTCCCCTGCACTAGATTCCACGTGAAATGCAGCCCGATCGGCAGCGCCAACTCTCCTGTCAACGCAAAGCCCAACCCAAACATGAAACCCATCAACATCAAATTGGTGGTGCTCGTCAAGGTAGCGTGCGGATTGAAGATGTGCAATAGACCGAATATCACCGACGAAATAATCCAGGCGATGAAAACGGCCAGGACATAGCCAAACGAAGACATTCCCTCGACAATGTTGAGCATTTGATTGCCGCGTGTGAGTAATTCTTCGGCAATCGCTACAACCAGGTACAGAATAAATGCGGCCAGGAAAGCCGGCCCAAATGCCATACCGGGAGGATCGCTGTGCCAAAGGTCAACGATGGTAATCCAGCCTGCCAGCCATTCGACCAGAAACACCAGCGCCATCAACGCGGCGCCCAACAACAATCCAAAGCAGAAATCGATCCACCACACGGCTGACAAATGGAATCCGTAGTCGGCAAAAGGACGCCGATCCACATAGCGCGCCACGGCCCAGCCTGCCGCAAAGATGATCGCCATCCGCAGCAGGTTGAGCGCAATCCCCTGCAGCCAGAACCACTCCGGCGCCACAAAGCGCAGGAGCGTGCTTTCCAACACGCTATGCACGATGGCTGGCCCGTAGCCCCACAGCAAGAAAAAGAGGGCAATCCGGTAGCCGGCGCGCAAGCGATCATCGGCTGCAAAAAATATGGTTCTGAACGATCGCCCCTGCACACCATCCTCGCGTCTTTTGCTCAGATAAATTCCATTGCCCTTTATTTTACTTCACGCCCTACGCTTTCCCAACCTGTCGTCAGGAGCAGGGTGCGGCGGCGCTTACCTCCCTGTCTCTATCTCACAGCGTAAGGAATGTTGACTTGGCCAGGAGACGCAGGGAGACGTACAATGGCGGCGCTTTGTTCAAGCATGAGATGAAGCATGACCAAACCAGTATCCAACCCACCCATCCGCGCCCACCCTGATCGGCGCATGCAGAAGACAGACGCGCCTCAGCCGCCCAGCGTCCCCCAGCGCACGCCGGAGCAATGGCGCGATCTGATCAGCGAGCGCATTGAAGAAGCGATGCGCGAAGGGAAGTTTGACAACCTGCGCGGCAAAGGCAAGCCACTCAACCCAGCGCCTGAACCTTACACGCCGCCAGAGATGCAGATGGCAAATTCTCTCCTCAAGCATAACGAATTGACGCCAGCCTGGATCGCCGACCGCAATGTGGTGTTAGCCGCCATCGAACAATTTCGTAAAAAGGTGCGAAACGGCGCGAGCGCGCACCTCATCGCCCTCGCGCAAAGTCAACCGGCAGAGGAACTCATCAGGATCGAGCAGCACTGGCAAAAGCAACTTGCTGTCTGGCGGGAAGAAATTCTTATCCTCAACCACCGCATCGAAGCGCAAAACTTTAAGCAACCCGTTTCATTTCTGGAAATCATCAAATTGCGGATCGAGGATGAGATGAACAGAGCAAAGCGCGAGTAAGAAACTTAGGCGAGCAGTGCGAGCCGCGCACAGAGAGTGAAGGGCGGCTTTCACGCGCGACAATTTCCAAACGCCTAATTTTCTTGACTACAGGCCGCCTAAACTCCATTTCCTTCACTATCCGAGTGGGAGCGCCCCACCGCGCGATAGGCAAAGCCAAGCGCGCGCATCCGCTCCAGCTCGTAGATATTGCGACCATCCACGACAATGGGCTGCCGCATGATCGAATGGAGCCGCGGCAGGTCGAGCTGCTTGAACTCGTTCCATTCGGTGCACACAAGCAAGGCATCGGCGCCGTCAGCCAGATCGTAGGCGTCTTCGGCAAGACGCAGATAAGGATCAGAGCGCGAAACATTGCGCATCGCTACCGGGTCGTAGCCAGAAACCAGCGCGCCTTCGTTACGCAGCATGTGGGCAATTTCCAACGCCGGCGCCTCGCGAATGTCGTCGGTGTTGGGTTTGAACGCCAGCCCCATCAGCCCGATCTTCTTGCCATCCAGCTTGCCGCCCACCATTTCGCGCAGATTGTAGACCGCCCAGCGTCGCATGTCCCGGTTGATATCGATCACGGCGCGCAGGAGGGCCGGGTGCGAGCCATGCACCAACGCCATGTGTTCGAGCGCTTTGACGTCCTTCGGAAAGCAACTGCCACCGTACCCCAGACCTGCGCTAAGAAAATGGGCGCCGATGCGGCGGTCGAATCCCATCCCCTCGGCGACTTCCTCTACATCCGCCCCAAGTTTTTCACAGATGACGGCAATTTCGTTGATAAAGCTGATCTTGGTGGCCAGAAAAGCGTTGCTGGCATATTTGATCATCTCTGCGGTGCGCAGGTCAGTCATGATGATGCGCGTGCGCAGCGGCAGATGAAGTTGCGCAACTTTCTCCGCGGCTTCGGCGCTGCGGCTGCCGATGACGACGCGATCCGGGTTCATGAAGTCATGCAGGGCGGAGCCTTCCCGGGTGAATTCCGGACAACTCACCACGGCGAAGTCGATCGGCTCCGGCTGGCTGCGCCGAACGATGTCTGCCACCCAGTCGCCGGTGCCGACTGGCACCGTGCTTTTGTTGATGACGATCACCGAGTGCGTCATGGCGTGCGCCACGGACTCGGCAGCCATTCGCACATATTGCAAGTCGGCCTCGCCGTCAACGCCACTCGGCGTGCCGACGCAAATGAAGACAAATTCGGCATCCTGGAGCGCCTCGTCGTAATTGGTCGTGAAATGCAGGCGGCCAGCCTTCATGTTGCGCACGATCATCTCATTGAGTCCAGGCTCATAGATCGGCGCTTCGCCGCGCTGCAACATGGCGATCTTTTCTTCGCTGATGTCGATGCAGGTGACATTGTTTCCCATGTCGGCAAAACAGGTGCCAGTCGATAGTCCGACATAGCCGGTGCCGGCAACTGCAAGGTTGCGCATAATTTCGCTCCTCTATAAAAAACTGACCTACTTTATGGCAGACAATGTTATGGCAGGGATTCGTTTCTGACCGCGGTCACCTCTGCCGGCGCTTCGGCTTGCTGGCGAGCGGCGTCGATGTCGCTCATGTGCAGATGTTCACGCCAGAAGAAGTAACCGCCCAACAGCGTCACCGGCGCCCACAATGCCGCATGTAGCGTGAAAGTGTAGCCCGCCGCCACCGACGGGTCAACGCCAAAAGCCTCCAACGTCTTGATGCCCGGTGTGTCAAAAGTGCCGATGTAGCCTGGCGCGGCCGGCAACGTTGTCGCCAGATTGACCAGCCCGTTCATCAACATCAGCACGATGAAGCTGACGGAGAAGTCGAACGCGTGCATGACAAACCAATATTTGACCGTTTCCAGCAGCCAGATCAAAACGCTTGTCAAGAAGATCATGATCACGTCGGACGGATGGCTGAGGCTGCTCAACCCCAACATGAAGCGGTGGTAAAAGTCATCCGTGCGTTGGCGCACCGGGCCGCGCAACACAGCGCTCGCCACGATCGCGTAGAAGCGTTCGACCCGCTGCGGTTGGCTCGCCATCCACATGAAGACGACGGTCGCCGCCAAAAAGAGGATGGTCATGGAGATGACGGCGTTGCGATAGGCAGAAGGCATCGGGGCAAAAGGCAGCGCCAGAAATACAAAAAGCAGCATCACCAAGCCGTCCGTGATGCGCTCGACGATCACCGTAGCCAGGCTGGTGGAGATAGCGATGTCGGTGCGCCTCTTCAGGACATAAGAGCGGAGCAGTTCGCCGGCGCGGAAGGGAAAGATATTGTTGCCAAAATACCCGATGCAAACCATCGGAAAAAGCGTCGCAACCGGAACAAGCTTCACCGGGCGCAGCGTGTACTGCCAGCGCCACGTGCGCACCCAAAGGCCGATCATATAAACCGCGACGCCAGGCGCCAGCCACCAATAGTTGGCAGTCTGCAATGCCTCGACGACAGTGGGTAGATGAAGGCCGGGTAATGCCCAATAAATGAAAATGGCGCTGACGAGCACACCGATCGTCAGTTGCAGGTAACGCTTCAAGCCGATTGATTCTCCCTTAGACTCTTCAAAAGCAAAGCGCAGAATATCACACGCACAGGGGTGCAGCCAAACCCCTCAGGCGGATTTCGAGCTTCTGCCTTGGGCCGACCACGCGGTTATGTTCGCTCCTCTCCAAAAGAAAAATGAGGGACGGCGACGCCTCCCTCATTTCCCCAGTATTCGGTTTGTTGCGTGCGCCTAGCGGGGGGTAGCCAGCATCGCAGGTTCCACGGAGTCGCCCAAAATCTCCTCCATTGCCATGATATGCGCGCAGACGCTGCGCAGCAAAAACTCCTCACAATCACATTTCCAGTTGCCCTCATCATACATCACAAGATGATTGTGATTGTCACCGTGAAGTTCAACTTCAAAGCTATGAACCTTGACACGATGGTCGCGTTCCGCCGCATACTGTTTGGCCTTGAGAATTCTGCTCACCGCGGAGTCCATGGTTCGATCCTTTCTGTTGAATGTACGAATAATGTACGGACGTATAGGTATCGGCTTGTTGAAGAAGGCTTGAAAAACTAACAAAAACACCCAGGCACAATGGCACACTGGGTGTTATCAGCAATCTATGCAATTCAAAGCCGGAATCAGCATTTTGAGTATCACCGTTTCGCGCCCCCCTTGACTGCTATAGCTCGGTTTGACTGGTTCGGTGAAATGAAATTAACGTTTGCGTACAGTTGAATCCACTAGACGCTAAGCGTTAAACAAATGGTAAACGTTGACCACAGTATACGTCGGACGCCAAGGACTGTCAAACCCCGTTGGCAGTCCCCTTTTGGGCGATTGCACTACGCTTGCGATTGCGCTATCAATGCTATCAATTCCAGGGGATGCATTACTCGACCATGCCCAAGAGTTGCAAAGGCACGCGATCAGCAGGATCTACGCCGTAGAGCGCGGCGAGATAAAGCGCCACCCATTCTCCCAGATACAGCAGATGCAGCGCCATTGCTGGCGCGTTGCCGACGGGTGGCGCAACTTCGATGGAGTCAAAGCGGCGCTTGCGCAGAATGGATTGCAGGGTGAAGATGCGGGCGTCATCTGGCGGCGCCGCACAGGCGAGGTGAGCGACGCATATCGTATTCGGCCAGAAGGCCGGAAAGCGCGCCATACTCCACCCTTGCAGCATATCGCTCAAATCGGCCACGAGTGCAGCGCATTCGGCATAGCGCAAGATGCGCAGCCGCCAGTCCTGGGCAATGTGCACCAGCCAGGGGGCTTCCGCCCACAACAATGGCGTGTGAGAAAAAAAGCGCAACGCCAGTTGTTTGGCCGGATTTTGCAAGTGCGGCGTCGCTGGCAGCAGCGAATGCAGCCACTCTTCGTTCAGCGCCAGTGAGTCTGCCAGTGAATCTAGCGGTATATGCGCGCCGTGCGCTGCCAGCGCGCACAAATAAGCGAACACATAGGCTGGATGGTCGTCAAAGCGCACGCGCAGGGCTGGCGCCGCGTGCGCCGCGTCAGCCGGATTGACCGACCAGCCTGTGTTGCAGAGACGGCTCACCGCCAGCGCCAACGCTTCCAGATCGGCAGCCACCAACAGAGCGGCAACAGGCTGGTCCAGGTGCGCCTGAGCATCGATCAGGCCGCGGCGTACAAGTGTGAGATCGCCTGCGCGTTCGTGTAAACGGCGCCGGTCCGCGCGCGCCAGCAGAGCGAGGTCGTCCAATTCGTGCAATGACGGCTCCTTGTGGGTGAAGAACAGTGGCCTGCTAGGGCGCGGACTGAATGCGAAAGCCAGGCGGCGCCGCGGTTGGGTCATAGGCAATTGGGAGGGCAAGCGGGTTTTCCTGACGCGTCAGGTCATCCTGGAGACTGCGCAACAAATCACCGATAGTGGTGGCGGGTGCATCAGGATACAGCCCACGCGTGGTTTGTTGCGCCAGCCAGTGCTGCGTCTCGATTTGGAGCAGAGATTTATCGAGCGGTGTGGGTTGATCGTTGGCGTAGGCGCTCATGACCGCGCTCAGGGTATTGTTCGCTGCATTCAACTCGGTGCGAAGCTGGCCTAATTGCCCTTCCCACGCGGGCTGGAGCACAAGGCCATAGCCCTGCATTGCCACGCGCATTTTTTCGACCAGCCAGGCGCGGCGGTCGAGCAGAAGCCACACCTGTTGGCCGCGTGAAATCTCGCCAGGGTTCTGGTAAAACTGGGTGCGCGCCTGATCTTCCGCCAGCAATGCCTCTGCCAAGGCTTGCCGTTCAGGTTCGATATCAATGCCGCCGGTGAACTCAATACGGTCGGCCAAAATGCGTGCTGCGCTCTGGCGCGCCATGATTTTCTCTTGCGTTGATGAATCGTAGGCCAATGGTTGGGAAAACGTCATCATTGTGGGCGTCACAAGCAGCCCCGCACCGATAAGATAAGGGTTGCGCGCAAAATCATTGACTTGGGCGTTGAGCGCACGCGCGGCCTCAGTCTGGCCGGCAAAGGGAGCGACGACTTCGCTCAAATCGGTGAATAAGGCGCTGCGTTGCGCGGGCAGCAAGCCAGGCGTCTGGGCGGCGATGCGCAGCGCCTGCGTCGCGGCGTCGGTGGCTGCATCGGCAAAGCTGCTCCTGTACAAAATGTCGGCGCTCTGGGTCAACAGATTCACACGTTCGAGCACGGGGAGCGTATCGTCCAGAATGGCGGCCGCGATGATAAGCTGCGCCACTTGCGCCGCCATCTCTGGCTCTCCGCGAGCAAGATAAGCGCGCGCCAGCGTCGTCAGCCGCGCGCCGTACTCCACAGCAGGAATATCTGTGGCAAAGGTGAGCAGCGAGCGTGCAGTCTCCAGATGACCGGCTTGCAACGCCTGGCCGGCCAGCCCAGCCGCAGCATCGCCGCTCAATTCGCGCAGGGCAATTTGCGGTGCGATCAGCTCGACGCGAACCGATTGCAACGGATCTGCGTTGATAGAGGGCTGCGTATCGCTGCGCAGGACAAAAAAGACGGCGAGCGCGGCCAGACCGATGAGTAAGCAAAATAGAAATGCTGCGAGCAACAGACGTTCCAACCAGATGCGCCGGCGCTGAGGTGCATCGGATTGGGGCTGGTCACTAAGTAAAGGATAAGACATAAGCAGAGTATACCACTGCATAAAAATGGCGAGCGAATTATCCAAAACATCAAGCGTGCGAGATGGTGGAGAACACACAGTGATTTTGGCGCGTATTTTGCCGTATGCTAAGATAATCACTTGACCGTGTTCCTGGAACTACCTAACGCTTTTTAACAGTTGAAGGTAGAGGATCGAAAAAGGCGACTTAGACGTTATCGAAGCATGAGCGTTGGGCGCCTTGATCTAGTGTGATGCAAAATGGACCGGTACATTGATAAGGAGCAAATATCACATGCAAAATACCCGGCTAGATCGGCGCTCGTCTTCATCGAGCGGCGTGGGTCGGCTACTGGAAGGCCCGGCAGCTTGGCTGATCACATTTCTGTTGATTCCAGCCCTGCTTGTAGCCATCCTTCTGTTGCCTCCCATTAGCCTTCTCAATCGCCTTCAATCCTTTACGCTTGACCGCATCAACGCCAATACAGGCGGTGCGATCGTCGAGCCGGATGGAACGACCGTCAACTTTCCGGCGGAAGGCGTCATGGCGAACTTTCAGGCAAAGCTTACCGCAACGCCGCGCACGGAGTTTATTGAAGGTCAGGCAGGCGACGATCTGTATAAAGCAGCCCAAAATCTGCCCGACACCTTAATTGCCAAAAGCCCAGTGTATCATGTGGAACTGAGTGGCCGCGACCCACTCCAGGCAATTGTCACAATTCCGATTCCCAACGATAGCCTGCCGTATGAAACGCTTGCTGTATACGAATGGACGGGAAATACATGGCGTCACCTACCGGCGCGCGTGTTGCCGGAAGCTGATATGTTGGAGGCGCGCCTCGATTTTGTCCCGCGCGATTTTATGGTCGTGCAGACAATGGCAGGCATCCCGGCAGTGACGCTCAATTTGGGAGCGGACGGGCAGCTTCCGCAAAATGCGGTCGTCACCAATGAGGCGCGTGGCGTGCTCACCTTGCGCGGCGACGGTGGTCTGGATGGTCAAGCGCCTGCCAATGCCGGCACGACGATCCCGATCATCACCAATATCGAGAATCAAACCGTGCGCACCGATCTGATCAACAATCTGCTGGTCGATCCAGGGTTGCAGGACAACCAACTCACGACGCTTGAACAATTAGTCGTCGCCAATGGCTATCCAGGGCTGCTGATCGATTATCGCGGCGTCGACGCGGTGCCCAGCGCACGTGCGGATTATGCAAGCTTTATCGGCCAATTGGCGGAACGCCTGGCGGCCAACAACAAGAGCCTCTCCGTGCGCGTCGAATCCGCCACACCCGTGTCCGCTGAAGAGTGGAACACCGGCGGTTATGATTGGCGTGCATTAGGACAGGTGGTCGATAAGTTGGTGATTCCAGCGCCTATCGACCCACGCGCCTATGCGCCGGGGGGCGAACTGGAACAGTTGTTGGCCTATGCCAGCGATGAGGTAGGAGCAAGCAAAGTCGCTATCGAACTGCCCGGCCATTCTGTCGAGCGCAGCGGCAATTATCTGCTGTTAAAAGGCTATCAGGAAGCTCTCCAACCCCTGCTGGGGACGATTTCCGCCGAGGCTGGCGCTGAGAATAACGTCACCATCAGCCTCGACAATCCCCGCCTGCAAGGTCAGGTGCAATGGGATGACGTCCTGGGCATCTACTCTTACACCTACACGGACGACCAGGGGCTTGAACGCACCGTTTACATCGAAAGTGCAGGCAGCCTGGGACGCAAGCTCGATATGCTGCGCAAGTTCAATGTCACCAACGTCACCCTCGACCTGCCTGCTAATGGCGACGTCGATCCCGCGGTGATGCAGGTGCTCCAGCGCTTCCAGATGGGTGAGGCAACATCGTCAGCGCCACAGGCGCAGATGGCAGTCGCCTACACCTTGTACGGCGAAGATGGCAGCGTCGTTGGCCAGCAGATTCGGCCGCTCGACAGTTCCAAGGTTGATTTCCAGATGCCGACCGGCGCAAGTAGTGCGCTGCGGGTCGATGCCCAGTTGGTCAATGCCAACGGCACCGCGCTGACGTCGCCACAGTCCGCCATGCTCTCGCTGGCATCCAGCAAAAAGACGACGGAAGCAGCGGCCGCAGCGACGGCGCCTTCCGCCTCATTGAGCGTGGATCAAATTGTCAACGTGCGCGAGGGGCCGGGCACCGGCTTTGGCGTGCTCGGACAGATTATCCCGGGTGAAGCCTACAAGGTGACGGGCAAGACAAACGCGGCCGACTGGTGGCAGATCGAATTCGACAATCGCAGCGGCTGGGTCATTGGCCAGCTTGCTGCAACCAGCGGGGACGGCAACGCCGTAGCTGTTGTGGAGAATCTCCCCGATGCGCCCGTTGCAGTGGCCGCGGCTGCACCGGCTGCGGAAGCTGTGGCTGCCGCAGAAGAAGCCGCGCCAGCGGAAGAGCAAGTCACGGCCACGGCCGCAAGCGCCCCGGCGCCGGTGGCCGCACCGTCGGGCGGCGGCTCGTTTGGTTATGGCGTTCAGGGCCATGTGATCGACAACGGGCAGATCTTCCCAGTGCTGGATTCGATCGGCGGGCTTGGTTTCAACTGGTTCAAGCAGCAGATCGAGTGGAAACGCTTCGAGAGCGCTGGCCCCGGCCAGATCGACTGGGCCGGCATGGACGAGATTGTCAACGCATCGGGCAGCCGTGGCGTCAGCGTGCTGTTCAGCATTGTCAAGGCGCCGGCGTGGGCGCGCGAAGGCGGCTTTGACGGCAGCGTCGAGGGCCCGCCTGCCGACCCGCAGACCTACGCCAACTTCGTCGGCGCGGTGGCTGGTCGCTATTGCGGCCAGTCGCTCAAGGCCATCGAGGTCTGGAACGAGCAGAACCTGCACTACGAATGGGGCAACAAGCCATTGAACGCGCAGGAGTACGTCAACCTGCTGGCGCCAGCCTTTAACGCCATCAAGGGCGCCTGCCCGTCGATGCTTGTGATCAGCGGCGCGTTGACGCCCGCCGGCAACAATGCCCCTTATGCGATGGATGACTTCGCCTATATGGAAGCAATGTTCAACGCCGGCGCCAACAACTACCTCGACGGCGTCGGCGCACACCCGAGCGGTTACAATGTGCCGCCGTCAGTCACCTGGGAGGGTGCGTGTGAGACAGTTCAGAAGACAGGCAACAGCTTCAACGGCGCCTGTGACTCGCCTCACCATTCGTGGAGCTTCCGCAGCACCATGGAAGGCTACTATAACATCATGAACGTTTACGGCGCCGGCAATAAACTGGTGTGGCCGACCGAATTTGGCTGGGCGGCAGGCGGCGCCTATCATCAGAGCTATAAATATGCCGACGACAACGACTTCACCGAACAGGCGCAATGGACAGTGGAAGCCTACCAGATGATGAAAAATTGGGGATGGGTCGGCCCAGCTTTCCTGTGGAATCTTAACTTCCGCGTGGTCGCCAACGGCACCGAACTCGCCCAATGGGGCATCGTGGACTCGAGCTGGAATCCTCTGCCTGTCTATACCGCGCTGTCACAGATGCCCAAATAATTGGGCGCCGGAGCGGACGTACAGCAAAATTAAGACAGGGGCGACGCATGGCGTCGCCCCTGCTATGTCCGAATCGTGTCTTCCCCATCGCTCCCCGGCCGCCTTTTCGAGAATTTACCTGATTCAAATGGATGGAAAAGAGCGCAAAATGAAGGAATTTTCCTATTTGCATGACACACGTCAGCGCTTTGTGGGACAACTGCGTTGCGCGCTAGTGGCGTCGCTGTTGCTGATCTTCCTCTTTGTCACAGGCGCGAGCGCCCAATCTGGCAATGTCCAGTCTGGCAGCGCAACGCCGTCCACTGGGCAAGTGAGTGTGGTGCGGCTCAATCTGCGGGTTTCTCCCAGCATCTCATCGCCTGTGGTGACGCGGCTGACGCAGGGCGACACGGTGAAGATCCTTGCAGCCAGCGACGATGGACGTTGGTACAAAGTCGCCACGGCTGACGGACGCACAGGGTGGCTCTACACGATCTATATTACGGCTGAGGAGAAGACCAGCGCCAAGGCTGGAGACACAGATGAGACGCCGTCTACGGCAGACGCGCCAAGCGACGTAACCATCCCCGTGGAGCCAACCACCGCGCCAATCGTGACGGAGGAGTTTGTTTCCCCTACAGCCTTTGACGATGGCGCGGTGGTGGCGACGACGACTCCGGCGCGCATGAACGTACGCGGCGGGCCGGGCACTCAGTATCCGGTCGTCGCCTCGGCGGCGGCGGGCGCGCGCTACGAAATCATCGGGCTGAACCCGGCGCGCGACTGGTACCAGGTGCGCGTGCCGAATCAAGCAGAGCCGACCTGGATTTTCGCAAACCTGGCAACATTTAGCGGCGACCTGGAAAGTGTACCTCAGGTGGCGGAAGCTGACTTGCCGGCTGCACCGGAGCCTGCCACAGTCGTCACTACGGCGTCCGCGCCGGCCGTTTCTGTGGCGCCGGTGGCGGCGCCGGCCGCCGCGCCCAACACCTCGACCGGCTTTGGCTACGGCATCACCACCAACATGTGGCAGGGCGATAAGCAGGGCGTCGCTACCCTTGTCAAACAGCTTGGCTTTGGCTGGGTCAAACAGCAGGTGCGCTGGGAATATGCCGAGCCACAGCCAGGCGCTATCCAGTGGCAGGAAATGGATTCCATCGTGGATGGCATGAACGGCAACGGCATCAACATGATGTTCAGCGTCGTGACTTCGCCGCCGTGGTCGCGCCCCACATTAGGCGGCACAGGCGGCCCGCCGGAAGATTTCCAGTTGTTCGCCAATTTCCTGGGTGGGATCGCCGGGCGTTACTGTGGGCGGCTGCAGGCCATCGAAGTCTGGAACGAGCAAAATCTGCGCCGCGAATGGGAAGGCTTCCCGCTCGAACCGGCCAGTTATATGGATCTGCTGAAGCGATCGTACAACGCGATCAAGGGTGCGTGCCCGGCGATGTTAGTCATCAGCGGCGCAACGACGCCGGCCGGCTACAGCGATGTGGCCTTCGACGATGTCGATTACCTGCGTGGCATGTATCAGAACGGCCTCAAGCAGTACAGCGATGGCATCGGCATCCATCCGAGTGGATTCGCCAACCCGCCGTCGGTGCTTTTCCAAGATTGGGAAGTCGGGAACTATAGCGCACTGTCGCACGTCAATCATCGCAGCTTCTACTTTTTGAGCACGCTGCGCGAGTCGCGACGCGTGATGGAAGAATTTGGCGACATCAATAAGCGTCTCTGGCCGACCGAGTTTGGGTGGGGATCGACGCCGTCGCCCTTCCCTGGCTACGAGTACGAGGCGCGCATCGATGAGGCCACGCAGGCGCGCTGGATTGTCGAAGCCTATAATATCATGGCCGGTTCGGGCTATGTGGCCGTACCGATGTTGTGGAATCTGAATTACCCACGCGATACCGAGATGGGTGCGTTTGCCGTCGCCGGGCGTCCGGCGTTCGACGCCTTGCGCGCCATGATGGGACGGTAAAAATTGGTGCAAGAATGAGAGGAATGATGTCGATGCGATATTCATTGAGGATTGCAAGTCTGTGCGTAGGAGCAACCATACTGTTGGCTGCTTGCGGAGGTGGCGGCGCTGAAGCAACGCCGACGCCCACGAAGACGCCGATGGCGCAGGCGGCTCAGCCCGCGGCCACCCCCACGCAAACGCCTGCCAGCGCGGGCGAGACGCCGGCGCAGCCACCGGCTGAAACGGCGTCGGAAACCACAGCAGCAGGGCCAACCTCGGCCCCTGTGGTCGAGAAAATCGCGCGTGTAACCGCGGATCAATTGAACATCCGCAGCGAGCCAAGCACGACGGGTTCCGTCGTCAAATTGGCGAACACCGGCGAGAGCTTTCCATTGCTGGGAGAATCGGATGACGGCCAGTGGCTGCAACTGGGTGAAAATGGCGCCCCGCTTGGCTGGGGCGCAGCCGAGTTTATGGCGATCGAGGAGCGCGTGGCGCAAGCGCCGGGTGATGGAAATGTTCCAGCGCAGCCCACTTCAGCGCCGGGCGGCAACACCGGCAGTTTTGCTCCTGCCACGATGTCCAGCCCAGATTATGGCGCGCAGGTCTTTGTCTGGTGGCGCGAGGAGATCCGCGACCGCGACCTTGATCTGATGACGGAAGGAGGCTTCAACTGGATCAAGCAAGCCTTTTCCTGGGAATCCATCGAGGGCGCCGGGCGCGGACAATATGATTGGTCGACTGCCGACAAGATTGTCACCCACGCCAACGAGCGCGATCTCAAGATCCTCGCACGCTTGAGTCTGGACCCGGATTTACAGGGATTCTGGGCGGGTGATCCGCCTGCAAATGGCGATGCGTTCGCCGAATATGCCGGTGCGTTGGCCGCTCGCTACAATTGCCAACCAGGCGCCATCGGCTGCATCCAGGCCTATCAAATCTGGAATGAGCCGAACCTGGCGCGCGAATGGGGCGGCAAGCGGCCCAATCCGGCCGAATATGCACAATTCCTCGGCAAGGCGTATCAAGCGATCAAGGCGGCCAATCCCAACGCCATCGTCATCAGCGCGGGCATGGCCCCGACCGGCGACAACAATGACATTGCTATGCCGGATGACATTTTTTACGACCAGATGTATCAGGCAATGGGCGGCAGCAGCACCGGCTACTTCGACGCATTGGGCGTACACGGGGCCGGCTACGCGGCGCCGCCTGAACTCGACCCGGCAGAGGCGGCCAGCAACCCGAAATATGGGGGGTACCGCTTCTTTGCTTTCCGCCACGTCGAGGACATCCGCGCCATTATGGAGAAGTACGGGGACACAGCGAAGAAGATCGTGCTGCTTGAGTTTGGATGGACGTTCGACCCGGTGAACCCGGCCTACAAATGGCATGGCGCCGACGCCGGCATCGACAAGTTTGTGCAGGCTGATTATCTTGTGCGCGCCTACAAATATGCAGCGGACAACTGGCCGTGGGTCGGGCTGATGAGCGTGTTGACCATGCCTAATCTCGCCTGGCTCGACGACGGCAACGGTTCGGATGAGGAGCAATATTGGTGGGCGATCATGGAGCCAAGCCCGATCGATGCCAAAGAATGGCGGCCGGCGTATATTGAGTTGTGCATCTATCTCAACAGTTTAGATGGACAGCGCTGTATCTACGACCCGAATCAGTAGGGGAGACAGGGAGACAGGGAGACAGGGAGACAGGGAGACAGGGAGACAGGGAGACAGGGAGACAGGGAGACAGGGACGAATTCTCAATGGTGAATTGTGAAGTGTGAAGTCTCCCCTTCTCCTTGTCTCCCTGTCCGCTTTCTACTGTCCG
>Ga0073899_10000129_pt1 | contig 66202 bp, 63 predicted proteins | sample KloWWTmetaKNB5Ph_FD_88975 | JGI IMG/M metagenome (GOLD analysis project Ga0073899, IMG submission 88975) | Active sludge microbial communities from Klosterneuburg, Austria, studying microevolution and ecology of nitrifiers - Klosterneuburg... | ecosystem: Engineered > WWTP > Aerobic digester >... | reverse complement strand
GGATGATCTGATCCGGCGTGTGCCGCCGGCGCTTGCTTGATGTCATGGTCATGTGATTCTTTCTGCCCTCACGGGCAACAGAGCCGCACAACACCTGGACCACTACGAGGGTCTCAGCTCATGCTGGCCGATGTCGAAGCCGATGCGCTGGCAGCGGCGTCGGCACAGGTTGGCGAACGGCATGGGTCGCCGACGCTGGCGGTCGGCTGCGATGTGCGCCATGCCAGCCAGCTCGAGGTGTTGGCCAGCGCGGCTGGCGAGCGCTTCGGCGACGTCCACGTGCTGTGCAACAACGCCGGGGTCAGCGGCAGCGGGGATGCATGGTCCGGGCCGCTCGACACCTGGGAGTGGACCTTCGACGTCAACGTCTTCGGCGTGGTCCATGGGATCCGCGCTTTCCTGCCGAAGATGCTCGAACATGGCGGCTACATCATCAACACCGCATCGGTCGCCGGGCTGTATCCGGGCCTCTCGCCGACGTACGACGCTTCCAAGCACGCCGTGGTTGCGCTGACCGAAAACCTCTATCGGCAGATGCGCTCGGTCGGTGCGCCGGTTGGCGTCAGCTGTCTCTGCCCGGGCTGGGTCCGCACCAACATCATGGACTCGTTGCGCAACTTCCCAGCCGAATACGGCGCTCCTCCGCAGAGCGACGAATTCGACGCGGTGCGTCCGATCATCCAACGGGTCATCGACGAAGGGATGACCCCGGCCGCCGTCGCCGATCGGGTTGCCGCGGCGATCAGCGAGGACCGCTTTTGGATCTTCACCGACGGCGACTTCATTGAACTGGCCGCCCGCCGCTGGGCGACGGTTGCCGAGGGCATGAACCCGGTGCTGAACGAGCCGATCCCCGGCTTCGCCTAACCGTGTCTCGCGTCCCGCGGATGACGCGTACTGGACGGTAACCTCTCCTGCAGTAAGGCGGAGGTGTTCGAGTGAACAGTCGGTTTTTGGTTGGTTTTGTTGCGTCTCTGGTGTTGTCGTGTCTGCCAGCGTCTGCTGCCCGGGTGGATGCGGGAGGGCTCAACACCGGACCTGACATCGCCAAGGTGGATCACGAGGGCAGGCCGCTGGTTGGCATGGTCTTGGGTGGGACGAGCTGCACGAAGTTCGACGGTGACCCACAGAAAACCTGCATCAGTCTGAGCGACTACCCCTGGGTTGACATGTCGTCGACGGCGCTGTTGACCTCGATCGCCGACGAAATTGTGATGGAGCGCGGCAGCGGTACAGATTGCTCGACGTCCACCCATTGGCTCACCTTTTGGGAAGAGAAGGCACCCGAAGGCTATGACCTGGCGCCTGGGGAGATCGTGATCTGCCAGATCGAGGGCGGGTGGATGGTTGAGTCGAACACCTCTGGTGGGGCGATTACCTTCACGCCTGCGAGGATCACCAAGCGGAAGGTCACACATGCCATCGTGACCTTTCACGACAGCCCCATTGTCCCGCCGTCGCCACCGAGCATTCTGACATCGACAACCACTTCGGTCGCGCCGACGACAACTACGTCGGTGGTGCCGACGACGACCGCAGTCGGCCAAACGGCGACGTCGGTTGCGTCAACGCTGCCGGCGACCGGTGCTCCCTCAGCACGGGTGCGATCGATGTCGGTGCTGGCGCTGTTTTCGCTTGCCGTCGGCGGAGCCTTGGTCGCTATCGGCAGACGTCGATCGCGCCCCTCGGCCTGACCGGAACTGTGCGACCACGTCTTCCCGCCCGCCGAGAGATCCGACCGACGATCGGATGGCACCAAGGTTTCAGTCGTGGGTGTAAATCAGTCCGGTTGCGTCGCGGCGGCGGCGAGCGTCGTCGATGTCGATGCCACAGACCAGGGCAAGGTCTGCTGCTGACAGACCCTCGATTGTCAGATGGAAGAGGGCCTCGTCGATCCGCTCCTGCAGGTTGCCCTCACCGGTTTGTCGGGCATGGTCCAGGAGGATCACGGCGTAGTCGGTGTCCTGGCCAAACATGAAGCGACGAGTCACTGCCAGTTGCTTGGCCGGCTGGCCGGTGGCCCTCACCAATTCTTGGCGAGCGCGCTTGTCGGCGTCGACCAAACTGGTCGCCGCGAAGCGGGCCTTGGCTTTGGGCACGAAGACCCGCCAGCCTCCGTCGCGATCCGGGGTGAAATGGACGACATACGACCGGATGGACGTGGCGGCAGCGTTCATCCGGCCGAGCGTAGAGCGCGGCGGCGGTGGGTCAACGGCAGGAAAATCGGTAAAGGTTGGGGGACGCAGAACCGGCGCCGCAGTGGCGACGTCTGAAGGTGCGTGGTAGGAGCGACGATGACCCAGCCAACAGAACTCTCCGCGGTGAACGCGCCGACCGCCGCGCATGTCGTCGGGCGCCAGCCGATCTCCGACCTCGAGATGGCAACGGCGTTCGAGACCATCACCCGGCTGACGCGCTCCTACGACTCCAAGATGGTCGGTCAGCGACGGCTGAGAACCAGCCTTCTGGTGACGCTGTTGGCCGAGGGTCACATCCTGTTGGAGAGCGTTCCGGGATTGGCCAAGACCACGGCAGCTTCCACCCTGGCGGCAACGGTCAACGCATCGTTTGCGCGCATCCAGTGCACGCCCGACCTGTTGCCCAGCGACATCGTTGGTACCCAGGTCTACGACCCCACCACCACCCAGTTCTCCACCCGGCTGGGCCCGGTGCACGCCAATTTCGTGTTGCTTGACGAGATCAACCGATCGAGCGCCAAAACGCAGAGCGCGATGTTGGAGGCGATGCAGGAACGCCAGACATCGATTGGCGGCGAGATGCACCCGCTGCCGGACCCATTCATGGTGTTGGCCACGCAGAACCCGATCGAAGAAGAGGGCACCTATCCGCTGCCCCAGGCACAGATGGATCGTTTCCTACTGAAGGAGATCATCGACTACCCAACGGCCGAGGAGGAGTACGAGATCCTCGACCGCGTCGACCGGGGGGTGCTTGGTCCGCATGCCTCCGAAGCCCCCGCGGTGTTGTCGATCGACGAGGTCAAAGGGCTGATCGATCTTGCCTCCAGGGTCTACGTCGACCCGTCGATCAAGCGTTACGCGGTCGATCTGGTGCAGGCCACTCGTGTCTTGCACCGGGTGATCGATCCGGCGCTCGCCGCGTATGTCGAAGGCGGTGTCAGTCCGCGTGGCGCAATCGCCCTGCAACAGGTGGCCCGCTGCTTTGCGCTGCTCAGTGGTCGGGCGTATGCCACGCCCGACGACATCCGCGCCCTCGCCCATCCGGTGTTGCGTCATCGGTTGCGTCTTGGCTTTCAAGCAGTGGCCGACGACGTGCGCGCCGAGACGATTGTCGACGCCGTCGTCGCCAACGTGAGGACCCCGTGACCGATGGTGTCGTCGCTGGGCCAAGCGGAACGCGCCGGCCCAGTTTGTTGACCAAGGTCAACTCGCGCGCCGCGATCCGGGCCCACCGCAGGGTGCGCAGCGTGCTTGAAGGCGAATACGGGTCGGTGCATAAGGGCCGCTCGATGGATTTCGACGACCTGCGGGAATACGTCGACGGCGACGACATCAAAGACATCGACTGGAAGGCGACGGCGCGCAGCTTGAACCCGTTGGTCAAGCGCTTCGTGGCCATGCGCCAACACAGCGTGTTGCTGTTGGTGGACACCGGAAAGTCGATGGCCGCGTTGGCTGACGTCGAGAGCGCGAAACGTGATGTTGCGGTGATGGCGGCTGGGATCGTCGCCCAACTCGCAGCGCGCCATGGCGATCTGGTCTCGCTTGTCGCCGGTCCCGCCGATGAGGCGACGTCCCACGGGATCATTCATCTTCCCCCGGGCAAGTCAAAGGCCCACCTCGAACGGATCCTGCGCGCGATTCACGACAACATCGACGCCGACGGCGCGCCGTCAAATCTGGACTCGCTGTACGCCTACGTGATTCGCACGATCCGCCGGCGGATGATCGTGTTGGTCATCGCCGACGACATCGCTATCACCGACCGCCAACTCGGCCTGCTGCGCCAGCTGCACGCCCAGCACGAGGTGCTGTATTGCATGGTGGCCGACGTGCCGTTGAGCGCCGCGCCGAGCGGCGACGTGCGAATCCAGGGCAGCGGCGGTGGCGTACCGGCCTTCTTTCGAGCAGACCGCGCACTGACTGAACAGCTGCGTTCGGCCGGTACCCAGCGTGCCGCAGCCACGTCGAAGACATTGCAACGGATCGGGATTCCCAGCGTTCGTTTGACCACCGAGGACACCGTGCTGACCGCGGTGATCGAGCTGTTGGAGCGTCAACGACGTGCTCGGCGTTGAGCAACCCTTTCCCCCCGCCAACTACAGCTCGCTGTGGACGTGGCTTGGTGTGGCTGCGGTCGTCATCGCCGTGGGCGCCCTTGGATGGGCGTTTCTGCCGCGCCGCCAGCCGACGGTCACCCCTGCGCCGCTGCCGCCACCCCATGTGCTCGACCTCGCCGGGGTGAAGGATAAGTACCTGACGATGATCGACCAGCTCGATGCCCGCCACGCCGACCGACAGCTAAGCGATCGTGCCCTTCATCACCAGCTCAGCATGGTGTTACGGCAATTTGTCCACGAGGCCGCCGGGCTGCCCGCTACCAACATGACGCCTGCCGATCTTCAAGCCAGGGGATTGCCGGCCGTCGCCGGCACCGTCGAGCGATATTGGGAGCCGCAGTTCTCGCCGTTGGGAACGACACAGAGCGTCGAACCATCCGCCGAACGCGCTCGCCAGGTGATCCGCCGATGGTGATGTTTCAGTGGTGGCTTGGACTGGTCGCCTTGGCGGTCGTCGGCGCGGTGGTGCTGATCGCTGCCGTGCGTCGCCAGCGCCAGCAACGAATGATCGGCGACCATCCGTCGGTCGCCAACGTCGACGTTGCCGGGCACCATCCAGCGTTTCGCCAGGCCCACCGTCGATACATGACGGGACTTGGGTTCGAGCTGGCTGCCGCCGGGATGATGGTGCTGATCGGCAGCGGGATGCTGGCCCGTCCAGGCGAGGAACGTGTCGAGCCGCGAGCACCCAAGGTGCGCGACATCATGCTGTGCCTCGACGTGTCGGGATCGATGGCCGATATCGACCTGGAACTGCTTGAACGGTTCAGCCAGTTGGCAGGCAAGCTCGAGGGCGACCGAATCGGGATGACGATCTGGGACAGCAGCGCGGTCAGCGTGTTCCCGCTGACCGACGATATGGACTTCGTCCACGAACAGTTACAAAACGCCGTGCGCGCCCTGAACGAGTTCGACTATCGGTTCTTCGCCGGAACGTTCAACGGTGACGGCAGTTCGCTGATCGGCGACGGGCTGGCGTCGTGCGTCGCCCGCTTCGACCGCCGCGGCGAGGAACGCAATCGTTCGATCGTGCTGGCCACCGACAACCAGCTTTCCGGTAACCCGATCATGACGCTGGACGAAGCGACGGCGATGGCCAAGCGGTCCGCACTGACCGTGCATGTCGTCGCCCCCGACTACGGCTTTGACGACCCCGAAATCGTTGCCCTGAAGCATGTGTCAGCGTCGACCGGGGGTGTGTATTACCCAGTCGACTTCGGTGACTCTGCGGCCAAGATGGCTGACGCGATCACCGCCAAGCAAGGTACCGAAACCGACCTCCCCGCGCAGTTGGTTCGAACGGACCGTCTGGGTGGATGGGTCACGGTCGGCTTCGTCATCACCGCGCTGCTCGCTGGGCTGGGTTGGGTGCTTCGGCGATGAGCTTTCATCCGATGGTTGCTATGCCCGTGGTAGTGATCGCAGCGATTGCCGGCGCGCTTGTTGCCTGGGGCCGCTGGCGCCGCGGCGACAGTCGCAGCCAGGTGCTGCGTTGGCTGGGTTTGTGGCTGGTGCTGCTGGCGATGTCGACCGATCCGACGGTCGGTGGCAGCACGGTCCAGATGGTCGGTACCAATGCCGACGTGCTGTTTGTCGTCGACACCACCGGCAGCATCGCCGCCGAGGATTACAACGGCCGCGAACCACGACTGAACGGTGTGCGTGCCGACATCGTCGAGATCGCCAAAAGTTTCCCGGGGGCGCGCTACTCGCTGATCACGTTCGACTCCGACGCTGCGCTGGAGTTGCCATGGACCACAGACTTGGGCGCGCTGACCTCGCTGGTCGACGTGCTCGATCAGGAGCGCACCGCCTTTTCCCACGGCAGCCGACTGGATGTGGCCACCAAGACGATCGACGATGCGCTCGATCGATCAGCAAAGGCCCCGTCGCGGCTGCCCTTGGTGTTCTTCTTCAGCGACGGTGAACAGACCGACAAGCGGTCGTTCACTTTTGCCTCGATCGGTCGCAAGACGGCGGGCGGCGCCGTCCTTGGCTACGGCACCACCGACGGTGGCCGGATGCGTGACTACTGGGGGTACGACTCGCGAGTAGGCGATGGTGGTTACATCTACGACTACGCCACCCGCGAGGACGCGATCTCGCGTATCGATGAGGGCAATCTGCAACAGATCGCTCAACAGCTGAACGTTCCCTACGCCCACCGCACCAAGCCAGGTGGTCTCGGGCAGCTGACCCAGACCGCCACCGCCACGCAGCGCACGAGCGCAGCGTCGACGGGGGCGCGCCGCGGCGAACATCACGTTGCTTGGATGCTTGGCCTGGTGGTTGTCGCCCTGGCCGGTTGGCAAGTCGTGGCCACAATGCAGGCCGCCTTTGAGGCTCGACGACTGTTGGGAACGTCCAATGGATGACATCGATCGACGTCCACCGCGCCTGTACCGCCGCCTGGCACTGATCGGTGCGCTGATCCTTCTGGTGGTGGCCGCCAAGCTGTTCAGCATCGGCTTCTTCTCGTCGTCGGCCGCATCGGCCTACAACGATGGCCAATACAGAATCAGCGAAGCCGACTATCGCAAGCTGCTCGTTGCCAACGTGGTCGAGCGGTGGAAGGCACCGAACAACATCGGCGTGGCCCGCTATCGGCAAAACGATTTCGTCGGCGCCCAACGCGCCTTCACGGATGCGTTAAATATCGCTCCGGAACGCTGCGACGTGCGCTACAACCTGGTGATTGCCATCGAGGCGCAGGCCGACGCGGCAGCCAAGGATGGTCCGACCGACGAGTCGCGGAAGCTCTACCAGCAGGCGCTGGCCGTGATCGACGAGGGCGACTGTCCGATCGAACGCCCCGACGCTTCGTCAACGACGACGACCGCGCCGGATACGACCAGCGACACCGGCGACTCGTCGCCGTCGTCCACCGCGGCTGATGGCAGCGACGGAAAGTCAGCGGGGGAGAAGCTGAACGAGGCCGAGCAACGGATCGACGACAAGCACCGTCAAGGGTCGCAGACGCCCTCGACCGGCAGCGCGCCGGACTCGTCGACGCCGCAGAACACCGAGCCGAATCTGCCCGACGAGAAGCAAGAAAAGAAGCTGGAAGAGCGCTCCAAAAACGCCACTCAAGAACGCCGCGACGCCGAACGGAACAGCGAGTTTCCCACCAACCGGTCCTACGACGAGCCGCGCTGGTAACCGCTTGGTGCGTCGCTATGCGGTGTCGATCATTCGAGCAACAGCGACGACGATCCAGATCGCGGCCATGGCCAGTGTCGCCGGGTGCCGGGCAATTCGGCTGAGGTCCAGCGCAGCGTGACCTCGCACCCGCCGCAGCACCACGGCCACAACCAGTGCAGCCACGACCAGGAACGTGACTGGACCGAAGGGATGGGCGGCGAACGCGTCGTCGACGTTCAGGTGGGCGAACTGCACCCACGACCGCGTCAGGCCGCACGCCGGGCAGGGCAGGCCGGTGACGCGCCGGAACGGGCACAGCACCGGACCGTTCTGGATGACGTCGGGGGAGACCAGCGCGGCGACGGCGATGCCCGCCGCGCCAACGACTGCGGCGCGCTCGGTGCTCGCTGACGGGGAGATCGCCGACCGGGCGGTCACCGCAAAGGTCGACCCTGGGCGTCGGGAACCTTGCGTGTCAGGATCAAGATGAAGTCGATCAGCGACCAAATCCCGCACCCGCCAAGCGTGACCAGCTTGGCGATGCCGAGCCCGGTGTAGCCCAGGTAGAAGCGGTCGATTCCGAGCGATCCCAAGAAGAACGAGATGATCGCCGCGACGCTCAGTTCCTTGTCCGAGTACAGCCCCGGAATCTCTTTCGCCGGGAACCAGGCGGTGGCACCGTCGGCGCGCACCATCGTGTCCGGGCGCAGGGTTCCGCTGTTGGCCATCTGGGTGAGGTGACCGAGTTGATACGGGCCCTGCTCTTGACCCATCACGGCAAGGAAGAATGAGCCACCGTATTGATTGCTGTGCCCCGGCTGGCCGTATCCGAACGCGGGCGGCTGCTGGGCGTAAGGCGGTGGCGGGACGCCGAACCCGGGCGGCTGCTGCTGGGTCCCGAAGCCGGGCGGCTGCTGGGCGCCCACACCGGGCGGAGCATCGAACGGCGGCCGGGCCGGCTGGCCGGGCAGTGGCCCCGCCGGGTAAATCCACGAAGTCTCGGGCAACCGCTTGTCGCCGGGTGTCTGGTCGCTCATCGGACGGCAGCCTAGATCGCAGTCGGAGCCATCACGTCGGCGACCGCCAGGCAGCCGGCGCTAGCTGCGCGGCACATCTTTCCAGGGGATTTCGTGGTCGTTGCGCGGCTCCTTGGGCAGGCCAAGGGCGCGTTCGGCGAGGTTGTTGCGCTGCACCTCGTCGGTGCCCCCGCCGATCGACACGGTGTATCGACTGAGCACTTCGGCCTGCATCCATTGGGTGATGTCGGAATCGCCAGCGATCGAGTTCATCCCACCGAGCTGCATCGCCAGGTTGCCGGTTTGGACGCGGTTCATGGCGACGAACAGCTTCAGGATCGACGGGTCCATCGGTGGGACTTCGCGGCGACGCACGGCGGCCATGATCTGCTCGCCCATCCAGCCGAGCACCCGTTCGCGGGTTACCGCGGTGGCCAGACCCTGACGAATGATCGGGTCGTTGTTCAGCCCATTCTGCGTGGCCAGCAGACGCAGTTTGTCTGCGACCGAGAGACCACGCGACCCGCCGCCGATCAACGCCGATTCGTTCGACATCACGGTGCGCGCCGGTGCCCAGCCGCCGTTGATCTCGCCCAGCACATTGGCTACGGGGACGCGAACCTCGCTGAGGAACACTTCGTTGAAGTGCTTGGCGCCGGTTGGCTGCACCAGCGGGCGAACCTCGATGCCCGGCGAATCCATCTCGATCAGCAAGAAGGTGATACCCCGGTGCTTCGGAGCGTCGGGGTCGGTGCGCACCAGGATGAAACCGTGGTCGCACCACTGCGCTGCCGAGTTCCACACCTTCTGACCGGTGAGCACGAACTCGTCGCCGTCGCGAACTGCCTTGGTGGCCAGCCCGGCCAGGTCGGAGCCAGCGCCCGGCTCGGAGAACAGCTGGCAGAACACCCAGTCGCCGGACAGCAGCTTGGGCAGATATTCGGCCTTCTGTTCCTCGGTGCCGTACTTCATCAGCGTCGGCCCAAGCATCGCCTGGGTTGCGGCCAGGAAGCCGACGTTGGTCTCGAAGCGGCCGGCTTCTTCGCGGTAGATCGATTCCATCCACGGCGGGCCACCCTGTCCGCCGTACTGCTTCGGATAGGTGAATGCCGTCAATCCGGCGGCATACAGCTTCTGCTGCAAGGCCCGCTGTGACTCGAATTCGGCCTGGGCATCGGCGTCGTCGGTGTGAAAGTTGACCGACCACAGGTTGGCCTCGCGCCGCGGCTCGATGTTCTCGGTCAGCCAGGCACGCACCTTGGTGCGGAACTCGGCCTGTTCTGGAGTATCGGTACGAACGTCGTCGGCAGCGGTAGTGGTCACGCGACGACTTTATTGAAGGCGTCGGCCGCGCAGCGATTGCAACGACTGGCGCCTACTTGTCGTCGTACAGCCCAGCGCCGTTGGCATCGACCCAGACGTGCGCAGGTCCGCTGCATCCGCACGATCCGGATGTCGGCTTGGGCTTCAGCGTGATCGGACCGACCTGGGCGCCGGCGGTGGTGACTGCCTGGACCCGTACCGGGATACGTCCGTCGTGATCGACCGCTGGCACAGTGAAGGTTCGACCAATCGTCTTGCCCTCGACCGGGCCGAACCCCTGCTTCGTGCAGATCCCATCGGCGTCGCAGATCGTCACGCTGGCGACCTCCGGGCTAATGCTGATCTCCACCGCCGGTCCGACGCATTTCGCTTCGCATCCGTTGCAGCCCGCTGTGCCCGCGGCAGCCAGGATGCCGACAAGCGACATGGCGAGCGCCGGAAGGCCGATCATCGCCAGATCCTAGGTCCGATATCAACCTCGTCGACGGCGAGCCGATGTGTTCGCTGGTTTCCCGTCAACGCCGATCGATCTTGCGCTTGGCTCCCGGAACTGTGTCACACCCCTTTCGTACCATTGATTCATGGAGTTGACGGAGGTTCACCAACGGGTTGAGTTGATCGGCGGACCGATCGACGCGCTCGACCGGACCGCCCTGCGCGCCGCGCTGGAGGATGCCCGCTGCCTGCGCGGTTGGGTCGAAGCCCAGCAGGCACGGCTCACTCGTCGGCTCACCGAGGTCAGCCCAAACCCGATCTCCGATCTCGCCACGGCAGGCAAGACAACGCAGACGCAGGCAATGAAAGGGATCGACCGAGCCGAGACGATCGGCCAACTGCCCGCGTTCGACCTCGCCCTCAGCAACGGCGATGTGTCCGAACGGCACGTCGATCTGGTGGGTAATGCGCTGCGCGACCTCAAGCCGGATCTGCGCCGCCAGCTTGAAGCATCCGCTGACGAGTTGGCGGATCTGGCCAGCGCAACCACTGTTGACGAATTCGCCAGGCTGCTGCGCGCTCGGGTTCGTCAGTTGGAACAGCACGACGGCCTCGAGTTGCTCGATCGGCAACGCAAAGCCAACCGCTTGAAAACCTGGATCGATCAGGAGAGCGGCATGGGACGCTTCGCCGGGGCGCTCGATCCCTTGTCGTTCGTTCGCTTCAGTCAGTTGATCAGCGAACTGACGCGGTCACGGAGCGCATCCGGCATCGACGGGCCGAACGACGGCCCGCTCGACGTGCGCGAACACCACGCCTGGCAACAGGCGATGGCGCTGGTGGACCTGGTCGACGGCAAGACCGGCGGACGCGGACGAGGTCCGGAAATCACCGTGGTCGTCGACACTCGGGCTTCTGATGCCGAGGGCCGGCCGATGGTCGACTGGGGCTTGCCAGTGGAGATTCCCAACGAGGTTCTGATCGCCATGCTCGCCGGTCCATCGAAGGGAGAGACAACCAGTGACACGGATGCTCCAGCGAACCGACGGGCGCGTTCCGCGGCGTGGGCTCGGTCACCGGGAACGACGGTTGCCGTTGTCCCGGTGGTGCTCGACGGCACGAACGTCATCCAGGCACCCGGCGGGATGGACCACCATCGGGAAACCCGCTCAGCGACTCGAGATCAGCGCCGGGTTCTTCGAGCGCTGTACCCAACCTGCGCGATCCCCGATTGCCGCGCCTCGTTTGCCCGAACCGACATCCACCACGTCAAGGAATGGTGGCCGGACGGCTTGACCAACCTCGACAACCTGCTGCCACTTTGTCCCTATCACCACCACAAGGTCCACGACGACGGCTGGACACTCCAGTTACACCCCGATCGAACCTTGACGATCCGCTTCCCCGACGGCTCGCAGATGACCACCGGCCCGCCATCTCGCGGACCGTGAGTTCCCAGGATTCGACCCCCGTTGGTGGTCGCCCTGTTGGTCCCCCTGTTGGTCCCCCTGTTGGTCCATGACCACGGCGTCAGGGTGGCGGTCAGCCGCCCCGTCGTCGGCATAGGTGCCTAGCCCAAGGAAGACCGCGAGCGGCCCCCACAAGAGTCGGCGCTTGCGCGTCTCAGAGGAATGTTTCCGATGGTCGCCGCCACGGGCTGCGGTCCGCTTCCCGATTGGACCGCAGCCAAGAGAAGCCCCGCGCAGGAACGGCTGGCTACCTTTCGGCCGCCACGAATGCTCGGGGGTTTCGGCCTACAGACGACAGTTTCCAAACACGCCGCGGTCACGTCGGCTGGGAAGACCTCCCCGCACTCACCGAAAGCGAGTCAACTTCGTCGACGCCTGCAGGCCCGCAAGATCTCGGCGAACCCGGTCGAGCATCGGGTCGCTGACATTGATCCACCATTCATCGGCTTGGATTCCTGGATCAACTCGTGCTGCACCGCGATCAGTGGGATCGTGCTTTGGTCCTCCAGTTCGCTGGCGCTGGCGATCACCTTGCGCCCCTGACGCGCGAACGGCGCCAACGGATCCCAACTCGCGACGGTCCCACAGCTAGCCTGAGTGACGAGGTTCGGCTGAGCAAACCCGGGCTTCACACGTCAAGGGGGACGAGATGACGGACACCGTCAAACGTCCGACCGACCCGCAGACCATCTCTCGAGTGGTGGTTCGATTCGCGGGCGATTCGGGCGATGGAATGCAGCTCACCGGCGACCGCTTCACCTCGGTCAGCGCTGCGTTGGGCAACGACTTGATGACCTTCCCGGATTATCCGGCCGAAATCCGTGCCCCAGCCGGCACGGTCAACGGGGTCTCCAGTTTTCAGGTGCACATCAGCGACCACGACATCACCACCCCGGGCGACTCGCCTGGTGTGCTGGTGGTGATGAACGCTGCGGCGCTGAAGGCCGACCTGCACCGCCTCGAGCCGCACGGGCTGATCATCGCCAACGCCGACAACTTCGAAGAGCGCGACCTGGAGAAGGCTGGCTACACCAGCAACCCGTTGAGCGATGGAACGCTCGACGGCTACCGCCTCGTGGAAGTGCCGATGACGTCGCTGACCCGGGCGGCCGCTGAACCGTTGGGCGTCAAGGCCCGCGACGCGGAGCGATCGAAGAACTTCTTCGCTCTCGGCATGATCTCCTGGCTGTACACGCGACCGATCGAGACGACGCTGGAGTGGATCGATCGCCGGTTCAAGGATCTGGTGCGCGATTCGAACCGGGCTGCGTTCTTGGCTGGCTATAACTACGCCGAGACGACCGAGTTGTTCGAGCATCCCTACCAGGTCAACCCGGCGGTCATGCCCGCTGGCGAATACACCAACATCAGCGGCAACGTTGCCCTGGCGTGGGGTCTGGTTGCCGCGGGGCAGTTGGCCAAGTTGCCGGTGTTCTTGGGGAGCTACCCGATCACCCCGGCCAGCGACATCCTCCACGAGCTGTCCAAGCACAAGAACTTCGGCGTGCGCACCCTGCAAGCCGAAGACGAGATCGCCGCGATCGGTATGGCGTTAGGCGCCGCGTTTGCGGGCAACCTCGGCATCACTACCACTAGCGGTCCCGGGGTGGCGCTGAAGAGCGAGACCCTCAGCCTTGGTGTCTCGCTGGAGCTGCCGCTGCTGCTGGTCGATATCCAGCGTGGTGGGCCGTCCACCGGTCTGCCGACCAAGACCGAAGCCGCCGACCTGAACATCGCCATGTACGGCCGCCACGGCGAGGCGCCGCTGCCGATCGTCGCCGCGAAGAGCCCGGCACATTGCTTCGAGGCGGCGATCGAGGCGGCGCGGATCGCCTTGAAGTACCGCACTCCGGTGATCCTGCTCAGTGACGGTTACATCGCCAACGGTGCCGAGCCGTGGAAGCTGCCGGATATCGACTCCCTGCCGGATATCTCCGTTCCGTTCCAGACCGAACTGAACCACGAGCTACCCGATGGGTCCAAGGACTTCTGGCCGTACCTGCGCGACCCCGACACGCTGGCCCGTCCGTGGGCAATCCCTGGTACGCCCCAGCTGATGCACCGCGTTGGTGGGATCGAGAAGCAGGACGGCACGGGGAACATCTCCTACGACCCGGACAACCACGAAAAGATGGTCCATCTGCGCGCCGACAAGATTGCCCGGATCGCCGCCGAGTTTGCGCCCACCGAGGTTCAGGGCGACCCCGACGCCGATGTCTGCGTGTTGGGTTGGGGCTCCACGTGGGCGGCGATCGACGCCGCGGTGCAGAAGGTGGAGCGGGCCGGCGAGAAGGTCGCCTGGGTGCACCTGATGCATCTCAACCCGCTGCCCAACGATCTGGGCGAGATCTTGAAGCGTTACCGCCGGGTCCTGGTGCCCGAGCTGAACATGGGCCAGCTGTGCCGCATCGTGCGCGCCAACTACCTGATCGACGCGACCTCGATCAGCAAGGTCCAGGGGTTGCCGTTCAGCGTCTCCGAAATCGAACAAGCCATCTTGGGAGCTCTCCATGACTGAGTCAGCTGTCGCCGTTACTACCAAGCAAGATTGGATGAGCGATCAAGAGGTTCGCTGGTGCCCCGGCTGTGGCGACTACGGGATCATGCACGCCGTCCAGCAGGTAATGCCGGAGATCGGCACCAATCCGGAAAATACGGTGTTCATCAGCGGCATTGGCTGCTCCAGCCGTTTCCCCTACTACATGAACACGTACGGGATGCACTCGATCCACGGGCGCGCCCCAGCGATCGCCACTGGCGTTGCCGTCACTCGCCCCGACCTGGACGTGTGGGTCATCACCGGCGACGGCGACGCGCTGTCGATCGGTGGCAATCACCTGATCCACGCCCTGCGGCGCAACGTCAATCTGAAGATCCTGTTGTTCAACAACCAGATCTACGGGTTGACCAAGGGCCAGTATTCGCCGACGTCGGAGGAAGGCAAGATCACCAAGAGCACCCCGTTCGGTTCGCTCGATCACCCGTTTAACCCGTTGTCCTTGGTGCTTGGGGCCGAGGCCAGCTTCGTTGCCCGGACCCACGACCTCGATCGCAAGCACATGATGGAGACGTTCAAGGCGGCCCACGAACACAAGGGCGCGTCGTTCGTCGAGATCTTCCAGAACTGCAACGTGTTCAACGACGGCGCGTTCGAGGACATCACCTCACGCAAGGTGCGCGACGAATCGATGATCGAACTCCGCCACGGTCAACCGATGCGCTTTGGCGCCGACCTGCACCGCGGCGTGACGATGGGCAAGGATGGCCAGTTGCGCCTGGTGAACGTGGCCGACGTGGGCGAGGACGCGATCCTGGTCCACGACGAGACCCGTGCTGACCCCGGTCTGGCGATGGCCTTAGCCCGTCTGACCCACGGTGATCACGGGGTCACCCCGTATGGCGTGTTCCGCGCGGTCGATCGCCCCGACTACGGCACGATGCTCAACGCCCAGCTGGCCCACGTGTCCGACACCAAGGGACCCGGCGATCTCGCCGCGCTGCTGCGCAGCAACGGCACCTGGACGGTCAACTAACGGACAAACGGTGCCGGGCCCATTGCGCCCGGCACGTCTAGCTCTCTCGTCGCCGCCCGCTCTCGCCCCTCGTTCGTGGGTTTCAGCGTGACCAGGTCACGCCAAAACCCACGAACAGTGCGGGGGGATTAGTGCGGGCGGATTAGACGACGTAGCGGTCGGCCACGGTGAGGGCCTCGTCCAAGATCGCCAGACCCTGCTCGACTTCGTCGACGCTCGTGGTGCAGGGAGGCACGACATGAACGCGGTTGAAATGGGTGAACGGCCACAGCCCGCGTTCCTTGCAGGCGTTGGCCACCGCCACCATCGGCGCGGCATCGGCGCCGGTGGCGTTGTACGGCACCAGACCCTCGCGGGTTTCGGGGTTGCGGACCAGCTCGATCGCCCAGAACACGCCCAGGCCACGAACATCACCGACCGACGGGTGGTTGGCTTTCAGCTTTTCCAGACCGGGCCCGATCACGTCGGTGCCCAGGGCGCGGGCGTGATCAACGATCCCTTCTTCTTTGAAGATGTTGATGCTGGCTACGGCTGAGCCGCAGGCCAGCGGATGCCCGGAGTAGGTCAGACCGCCTGGGAAGGGGCGATCAGTGAACGTGTCGGCGATCGCCCGACTGATGACCACGCCACCCAGCGGCACATAGCCGGAGTTGACGCCCTTGGCGAAGCACACCAGGTCGGGCTGGACACCCCAGCGTTGGTAGGCGAACCATTCGCCGCAGCGCCCGAACCCGGCCATCACTTCGTCGAAGATCAACACGATGCCGTGCTGGTCGCAGCGATCGCGCAGGCCCTGCAAGTAGCCATCGGGCGGAACCAGGATCCCGTTGCTGCCGACGACGGTCTCGACGATGATCGCCGCAACGGTGTGCGCGCCTTCAACCATCAGCACATCGTCGAGATGCTGCAGGGCCCGTTGGCATTCTTCTTCGGGCGACGACGAATGGAACGCCGAACGGTACGGGTACGGGCCCCAAAACTTGACGACGCCGGGCATCCCCGGTTCATTCGGCCAGCGGCGCGGGTCGCCGGTCAGCGTGATCGCCCCGTTGGTGGCGCCGTGATAGCTGCGGTAGTGGTTGAGAATCTTGAATCGGCCGGTGTGCCCACGAGCCAGGCGGACAGCGTTCTCGGTGGCTTCGGCGCCGCCGTTGGTGAAGAACACCATCGCCAACTGGCTGTTGTCGATCTTCTGCCCGGCGGCCTCGACGATCAGGCGGGCGGCCTCGCTGCGGGCGTCGTTGGCGAAGGCGGGGGCAATCGTCGCCAGCCGGCTGGCTTGTTCCTGGATCGCGGCGATCAGCCTGGGGTGCTGATAACCGATGTTGATGTTGACCAGCTGGCTGGAGAAGTCGAGGTACTTGGTGCCGTCGGCAGTCCAGAAATGGCTGCCTTCGGCCTTGGTGACCACCGCCGGCTTGAGTGCCGCCTGGGCGCTCCACGAGTGGAACACGTAGTTCCGATCGTTGGTGTAGGCATCCTCGGGGTGGGTTTCCAGCACGCTCATGACCGCTCATGGTATTCGTTCCAGAAGGTGGCGTACAGAGGTCACTTTGTTCCCGCACAAATCTCACGGCAATCGTGACGTCGTCCGCTAGAACGGTGTCGATGTTAGAACGGTGTCGATGTCCACGTTCGATCTCCGCCAACACGTTCGCGACGCGGTAGCGGCGCGAACACCGGTTGACGAGCGCGAGACCGCGGCGATTACCGGGTTCCTTGATGCGTTCGACCTGCTCGCCGAACCGTTCAGTGAAACAGCCGATCCGATCCATGTCACCGGATCAGCGATCGTGGTCACCGACGATGGGCAGTCCGTGTTGTTGCATCTGCACAAACGTCTCGGTCTCTGGCTTCAACCGGGTGGTCACGTGGACGCAGGAGAGACGCCGTGGGATGCCGCGGCGCGCGAAACGCGTGAGGAGACGGGCATCGATCTCGCACCGGCGAACCAACTCGTCCACGTCGATGTGCACGCGGGTGGCCGCGGTCACACCCACCTCGACCTGCGCTACCTGTTGCGCACCCCACGGGTCGATCCTGCCCCACCCGAAGGCGAGAGTCAGGACGTGCGCTGGTTCACCTGGGATGAAGCGATCGCCGTTGCCGACCCCGGCCTCCGTGGCGCACTGATCGCCCTCCGCCCACCCGCATGACGCTCCAGCCCTAAGTCTCCCGTGGGCCTCTTCACCGGTCCGTGGCCGAACCCGCCAGATGTTGGCGCACTAGGTCACGGAGTTGCATCTGCCGGGCGGGTCGATGGGCGTGGCGACGACGCTGGTGGGGCGGTGCAGGGTCAGCTGAGCTGGGCGATGGCGTCGGCGATCGCCAAGGTGCGCTCGGCTTGGGCGACGTGCAGGTTCTCGATCATTCGACCATCGACGGTGGCGACGCCCTTGCCCTCGGCGATCGCCGCGTTGAACGCTTCGATCACCTTGCGGGCGTGGTCGACCTGATCGTCCGTTGGCGCCCAGACCTCGTTGGTGATCTCGACCTGACCAGGGTGGATCAGCGTCTTGCCGTCGAAGCCCATCTCGAAGCCCTGCACACACTCGGTGCGGAATCCATCGGCGTCCTTGACGTCGTTGAACACGCCGTCGAGGATCGTCTTGCCCGCCTCACGCGCCGCAGCAAGAGCGGTAGCGAGGTGCGCGACCAACGGGTGGCGGCCGACGGTACCGAGCGCCGCAAAAAGCTCCCGGGCGAGATCGTTGGTGCCCATGACCAACACGTTGACCCGCGGGTGGGCGGCGATGTGGCGGGCGTCGAAGATCGCCGTCGGCGTCTCGATCATCGCCCAAATGGTCAGTTCCGGCGGCGCTCCAGCCGCGTCGAGCGCCGCAGACACGGCATCGACTTGGGCCACAGAGGAAACCTTGGGGATCACCACGGCGGCTGCGCCGGACGTGGCCGCAGCGGCGATGTCGGCGGCACCCCACGGGGTGTCCAGACTGTTGCAGCGGATCGTCAGTTCACGATGGCCGTACTCGCCCGAGCGGGCGGCGGCGACGGCATTGGCCCGCGCTGCGTCCTTGGCGTCCGGGGCGACGGCATCCTCGAGGTCGAAGATGATCGCATCGGCCGGCAACGTCTTGGCCTTTTCCAGCGCTCGTTCGTTGGCCGCCGGCATGTACAGCACGCTGCGGCGCGGCTTCAGTGAACTCATGACGTGAAACCGTAGGCGGCAGCGAGCTCGGGGTCACGCTCGGCCAGCTCACGGGCCAGGTTGACGACCACGTGACACTGCTTGACCGAGGCGTCGTCTTCCATCTTGCCGTCCAACATGATTGCCCCGGTGCCGTCACCCATCGCCTCGATCACCCGTTGGGCCTGAGCGACGTCCTCCGGGCGTGGGCTGAACACCCGCTTGGCGATGTCGATCTGAGCCGGATGCAGGCTCCATGCGCCGACGCAACCGAGCAGGTAGGCGTTGCGGAACTGCGCCTCGCAGCCAACGACGTCCTTGATGTCGCCAAACGGACCGTAGAACGGCAGCAACCCGAACGTCGCGCAGGCGTCGACCATCCTGGCGATCGTGTAGTGCCACAGGTCCTGCTGAAACGGCTGACGGGGAGCGTCGGGGTTGGCCGGGTCGGCGTCGGCCAGCACGGCATAATCCGGATGCCCGCCGCCGACGCGGGTGGTCTTCATCCGCCGGTTGGCAGCAAGGTCGGCCGGGCCCAGCGACAGCCCTTGCATGCGCGGTGAGGCGGCGCAGATCGCCTCGATGTTGGCCACGCCACGGGCGGTTTCCAGAATCGCGTGGACCAACAGCGGACGCTGCAGGTTGGCCTTCGCCTCCAGCTGGGCCAGCAGCCGGTCGACGTAGTGGATGTCTTCCGGACCCTCCACTTTGGGGATCATCACCACGTCGAGCTTGTCGCCGATCTCGCTGACCAGCGTGGTCAGGTCGTCCAGCACCCACGGTGAATCCAGGCTGTTGACCCGCGTCCACAGCTGCGTCGCGCCCATCTCCAAGGTCTTGCCAACCTGCACCAAGCCAGCGCGGGCGGCTTCCTTGTCTGACATCGGCACGGCGTCTTCCAGGTTGCCCAGCAAGATGTCGACGGTGCCAACGATGTCGGGCAGCTTGGACACCAGCTTCTCGTTCTGCGGCGGAAAGAAGTGGATCACCCGGCTGGGACGGACCGGGATCTCGCGCACTGGTTCGGGGGCGCCGACGGCGAGTGGCTTGAAGAAATCACGAGGACTACGCACAAGCCCACGGTAGCCCTCGGCGCTCGTCGGCTGGAAAGGCTCATCGCAGGCAGGGAATCCGTCGCTATCCGACGAAATCCCTGCCTGCGTTGGGGGTACGGCGGGGAAGGGGCAAGCTGAGACGATGACGACGACACTGCCGCCGCCATTCGATGCCGTGCTGTTTGACGCTGGGGGAGTTCTGGTGCTCCCCGATCCGCCGACGATGCGCCAACTGCTGGCGGCCCACGGTGGCAGTGACGACCTGGCCGACTACCACCGTGCGCACTACGCCGGGATGTATGCCAAGAGCACCGCCGGCGCGGCGGAGGCGCATTGGGAGAGCTACAACCTGGCCTACGTCGACGCCGTCGGGGTGAGCAGTGGCGACCGGAAAGCGATCGCCGCTGCGCTGGGTGCGGTGCGCACCGCCGATACGTGGAGCTGGCCGATCGCTGACAGTGTCGCCGCGTTACGTGCCCTGAGCGAGATGGGCGTGCCGCTGGGTGTGGTGTCCAACGCCAGTGGGCAGATCGAGGGCGTGCTCGCCGCCCAAGGCATCTGCCAGGTCGGCCGTGGCCCAGCGGTCGAGGTGAGGGTGGTCGTCGATAGCCACGTGGTTGGGGTCACCAAGCCAGACCCGCGGATCTTCGACTTCGCCTTGACCCATTTCGCGGGTATCGAACGGTCGCGAATCGCCTACGTCGGCGATTCCTACGCGCTGGATGTCGTCTCGTCGCGTGCCGCAGGACTGCACCCAATCCTGATCGACCCGCACAACGACCATGTCGGTGCCGACGTCGACCGCATCACCTCGCTGGAGGCCCTGGTTGCCCGCTGGGATCGTTAGTGCGAGGCGCTGCCGTGGCCGAGGTAGGTGTCGAGCAGCGCTTGGCGGTCGCTGAACTCGGCGGCGCTGCCGCTGGCCACGATCGATCCGGTGACCAGCACGTGAGCCCGGTCACACAGCTCCAGGGCGCGCTTGGTCGATTGCTCGACAAGCAGGATCGGCACGGTGCCTTTCACTTGGGCAAGGGCTTCGAACACCGTGTTGACGATGACCGGGGCCAGCCCCAGCGATGGCTCGTCCAACAACAACAGGCGCGGCGCGGCAACCAAGCCGCGCCCGATCGCGACCATCTGTTGTTCGCCACCCGACAAAGCCCATCCGGCCCGCTTGCGCAATGCCTGCAGTGGTGGAAACAAGTCGTACACGTCGTCGATCGAGTGACCGCTGCGACCACCCCGCGCAGTCTGCCCAACCTGCAGGTTCTCGTTGACCGTCAGGTTGGGAAACACTCGCCGCCCCTCGGGGACGTGGATCAGACCCCGGCGGGCCAGGCTCTGCGGGGCGGTGTGCGACACATCGCTGCCATCAAAAACGATCCGGCCCTTGCTGGGCGTGATGCGGCTGATCGCATGCAGCGTCGAGGTCTTGCCCGCCCCGTTCGGGCCGAGCAGAGCGATCGCTTCGCCGTCGTCGATTGTCAGGTCGATGCCGTTGACGGCCACCGTGGAGCCGTAGGTAACTCGCAGGCCTTGAATCTCCAGCATCACGCCTCCCCCAGATAGGCCTCGACCACCTGTGGGTCGCGCCAGACTGCGTCTGGCGATCCGCTGGCGATCACCTGGCCGAGCTGCAAGACGACGATCTGGTCGCACAACGAGTCGATGAAGTCGATCTTGTGATCGACGACCAACAACGAGGTGCCCTGAGCATGGACCTGCTTGAGAATCTCGGCCAGCCGCACGGTCTCGGTGGCGTTCAGCCCGGCCGACGGCTCGTCCAACATCAGCAACGATGGTTCGCCGATCAACCCACGAGCCAGCTCGAGCAGCCGCTGCTGGCCGTACGACAACCCGGCCGAACTGTGCTCGGCAAGTGGGGCCAGGCCCACCCGGTCAAGCGTTTCGATGGCTCGCTTCCATCGCTGACGTTCGTGTCGCCACATCGCTGGGCGCAACACCCACGAGCCGCCCAGGCCGGTGAGCCGCCGATCGGAATCGGACAGCAGCACGTTCTCGATGCAGGACAGCTCAGTGAAGTTCTGCGGCGTCTGGAACGTGCGCGCTAGCCCGCACTGGCGAATCGCCCGCGGCTTGCCAAAGGGCAGCGTGTGGCCGTCGATCTCGACCCGGCCGGTCGCAGGGACGACACCGGTCAGGGCGTTGAGGAAGGTTGACTTGCCCGAACCGTTCGGCCCGACCAAGCCGACCGCGGCGCCGTCGGGAACATCAAGGCTGACACGGTCGACGGCACGCACCCCGCCGAAGTGCACGGAAACCTCATGGGCGCGCAGCATTGGCACCTCCGTCGATGGCCGCTTCGTCGAACGCCAACGGGTCTAGACCGTCCTCGGGGGTCTTGCGTTTTCCACGAATCAGCCGCCACAACGCCTCGAAGATTCCGACCAGACCCTTGGGGAACAGGATCATCACGATGATCAGCACGGCGCCGTAGATGATGCCGCGGTAGTTGGCGATGAAGCGCATCTGCTCCGGTGCCCAGACGACGAACGCCGCGCCGAGCAGCGGTCCGTAGATCGAGCCAATACCACCGAGGAGCAGGATCAAGAAGATGTCGATCGATAACTGCACGCTGAACTGTTCGGTGCTCAGCGATCCAGTGCGGTGCGCTTGCAGTGCACCGGCAACGGCGGCGAACCCGGATCCGAGGACGAACATCAGCAAACGGAGTTTGCCGGTGGGGATCCCCAGCGTGGATGCCACCTGGCTGTGGTGGTTCAGGGCGAGGGCTTCGCGGCGCAGCGGCGACCGTTCCACCAGGATCACCAGCAGCAATGCGAGCAGCATGAACACGATCAGCAGGGCGCTGAGTTTGTAGTCGGTGTTGAACGCGTGGTTGGCGATCTGCGGTTTGGGAATCCCGACCACTTCGCCGCTGGCTCGACTGAAGGCAGTGAACTCGCGGAACACAACGATGGCGATGAAACTGAACGCCATGGTGCCGATCGCGAAATAGAAGTGATCAGCGCGAAACACGATGATTGCGAAGACCAGCGCAACCAGGCAGCCGATGATGATCGCCGCGCCGACGCCCCACAGGAACGACAGGTTGCGCGTCGCCCACGCCGAGCTGTACGCGCCCAGCCCGAAGAACGCGCCTTGGCTGAAGGCGAACTGACCGCCGAGCCCGAACACCAGGTAGAAGCCGAGGCCAAGGATCGAAAAGATCGCCCATTGCTGCATCAGCCCATAGGCGAACTTGCTTTGGACGATCGAGAGCAGTCCAAAGGAAATCAACCCGACGCCGAGCAAACCCAGATACTGCTGACGGCGATAGATCGGGGGCCGCGCCAGGGCGGCGTCAGTGCTAGAGCCGGGCACGGCTCTCACCTCCAAACAGACCCTGCGGCTTGGCCGCGATGACCACCAACATCAGCAGGAAGGGGAAGATCTCGGCGTAGGTGCTGGAGATGTAGCCGGCCCCGAACTGGCGGACCAGGCCGATGGCCAAGGCGGCGACGACCACGCCGACTAGGTTGCCCATCCCGCCAAGGATCGCTGCGGCGAAGGCGTAAAGCATCACCCCGAATCCAAGCTCGACGGTGACCGAGCGGGTGGGGGCGATCAGTACGCCCGCGAATGCCGACAGCGCCGCCGACATGCCGAACGTCAGCATCGACATCCACGTGGTGCGCACCCCCTGCAGTTGAGCGACCTGCCGATCGCTGGCCAGGGCGCGCACCTGACGTCCGAATTGTGTTTTCTGGAACAGCAGGATCAGCAGCACGACGCAGACGATGGTGGCGCCAATGATCAGCAGGTTCTGTTTGGGGATCCGTGCGCCGAACCACGTGACGGTCTGTTCGCGGACGGGGAACGGGCTGCGCAGGCTGTAGGGGAGCGGGCCCATCCAGCGCACGATCGCCGCCTGGATGATCAGCGCTGCGCCCAACGTGGAGATCACCACGACGTGGACGGATCGGCCGCGCAATGGTGCATAAGCGATCCGTTCGATTAACGCACCGATGATGAACAGCACGACGATCGCCAGGATCCACGCCGTCGGCAGGGACCAGCCGTGCTTCGTGGTGGCCCACACAGCGACGTACGCGCCAAGTGTGGAGAAGTCGCCCTGAGCGAAGTTCACCACGCCGGTGGCTTTGTAAATCAGCAGGAAACCAAGCGCCGTGATGGCGATAATCGATCCTTGAGCGATGCCCGTCATCAACAACGGCATGAATTTTTCCATCGCTCCCCCTTCTCGGTGGGGCGAGTGTAGGACAGGGCCAGTGACGATGGCCGAGTCGACGTGACGACTATTCAGGTCGCTCGCGGCCTGTCTACTGTGGGCCGGTGAGCTCTCAACTACCTGATTCGAATTCCGTTCCCGACTACGCCGGCCTGCTGCGTTTCGACGGCCAGGGTGCCGTCGTCCTGGGTGCCGGGCAGGGGATTGGCCGCCAAGCCTCGCACGCCTTGGCCCAGCTCGGAGCACGCTTGGTGTTGGTCGATCGCGACCAGCAGCTGGCCGAGCAGATCGTCGCCGAGGTCAATGCCGCGGTCGGGGCCGATGTGGCCACCGCGTGGGTTGGCGACATCACCGACCGGCCATCGATGAATCGTCTGGCTGCCGAAGCGAAGTCGACGCTCGGTCAGGTCGACAGCATCGTCGACATCGTCGGGATGGCCCAGTACAAGTCGCTGCTCGAGATTGACGACGAGTTGTGGGCCTGGCACCACGACATCTGTCTGCGCCACGCGATGCTGGCGATGCAGGTTTTCGGCAAGCAGATGGCCGAACAGGGCAGCGGCTCGATGGTCTTTGTCGCCTCGGTGTCGGGGATCCAGAGCGCACCGATGCACAGCGCCTACGGGGCGTTCAAGGCAGGGTTGATGGCTCTGGTGCGTTCGGCTGCCGTCGAGCTCGGCCCGCTGGGTGTGCGCACCAATGCGGTGGCGCCGGGGTCGGTGTGGACACCGCGGGTGTCGGTCTATCTGGGCGAAGCTGGTCATGCCAAGAACGCCGAGAACGCCCCGCTCGGGCGCGTCGCCCTGCCGGCCGATATCGCTGCGGCGCTGCTGTTCTTCGCCTCGCCGCTGTCCAGCTACATCAATGGCCAGACGTTGGTGGTCGATGGCGGGGTGATCGCCAAGTTCGGCTACCCGATGCCCGACATCGCCAAGGACTGACCGCTGAACGGCAAGAGCCCGTCCCCCAGCGTTACGTAACGCTGGGGGACGGGCTCTTTACGTTCGCAGCAGGTTCAGTCAGAGGCCTTGACGGTCTCCAGCGTGACCAGCTTGCCCTTCTCGAACTTGACCATGTCGGCCGAGTGGTTGAGGATCCCGTTGTTCTGGGTGTAGGTGGTGCACACACCCTTGAAGTCCTTGGTCTCTTCCAGCGCCTTGGTCACGGCTTCCTTGTCCACCGAGCCAGCACGCTTGATCGCGTCGACATACAGGTAGACCGTGTCGTACATCTCGGCGGAGGCGTAGCTCGGCGTCTGACCCTTGTATTCGGCTTGGTAATCGGCGACGAACTTCTTCGCCGCCGGATCGGACGATCCAGCCACGTTGCAGTCGACGACGCCGTTCATCCCTTCGAGCAGCGTGTCGTCGCCGACCAGCTTGGTGAAGAAGCCGAAGCCGATCGAGCCGGGGCCGACATGGGTGATGTCGGTCAGACCCTGCTGGGCCAGCGTCTTGACGGTGAGTCCGACCGTTGCCGGCGTGCCCCAGTTGAGGATTGCTTCGACATCCTTCAGCTCGAGCACGTTGTTGGTCACGTCGGTGGCGTTGTACTCGATCGCCGTTTCCTTGACGACCTCGCCACCGGCGGCGGTAACCGCCGCCTTGATCGCCGCCAGACCGCCCAGACCGAAGCTGGAGTTGACGTACATCACGCCGATCTTCTTCTTGCCCAGCGTCTTGACCGTGTACGTGGCAGCTGCGGCGGCCTCACCGGCGTTGGACGGGCGGTTGGAGAAGATGTACTTGCTGCCGGCTTCGGCGTCGTGGGCGACCTTCGGCTCGGTGGCGGTGTGGATCAACGGAATCTTCGCCTCGTCGGCCATCTTGGCGATCGCCAGCACCGTGGCGCTGGACGACGGACCCAAGATCACGTCGGGGTTCTTGCCGACGGCCAGGTTGAACGAGTTGATCACCGCGTCGCCGGTCGGCGGAGTCTCGAAGGTCTCGTACGACAGTTGCTGGCCGCCGACGCCTCCGGCCGCGTTGATCTCCTTCACAGCCAAACGGATGCCGTCGTTCATATCTGGGACAGCGTTCTTGTCGTTGCCACCCGGATCGGAGATCAGACCGGTCATGACGACGGTCTTGTCCAGCTTGATGTCTTTGCCGGCCGAGGTCGAGTCGGTGGACGCGCCAGACGTCGCCGTCGAGCTGTCGGTGGTCGAACCGCTGGTGGCGGTGGATGCGCTGGTCGCGGGTGTGGACGCCGTTGTCGCGGTGGTTGAGTCGGACTTCTTGTCGTCGCCGCAGCTGGCCGCCAGCAAACTGATGCCGACGGTGACTGCGACTGCGAGACGTGCGTGTCGTCGCATAGTTGTCTCCCCTTCGAGTGGACGAATGCTGCGCATCCGCCGTCTGACGCGGTGTCAGATCAGGATCGACTGTACCCCCCGGTTTCCAGCCGGGTCGTGTTGGGGGCCGCCGCGTAACCGGAGACGGGCGTCCCCCCGGTGCTACGCGGTGCGGTCGATCAGGCGGCGGGCGATGACCTTCAGGCACAGTGTCTCGTCGGCGCCCTCGAAGATGCTCAGGACGCGGGCGTCGACGAACAGGCGCGACACGCTGAACTCCTCGGCGTAACCCATCCCGCCGTGGATCTGCAGTGCCTCGCGGGTCACCCATTCGGCGGCCTTGCAGACATACGCCTTGACCATGCTGGCTTCCATCTGCCCAGCACCATTGGCCATCATCGCTGCCACCTTGTAGGCGAACTGCCGGCCGGCCTGAATCAAGATCGCCATCCGCGCCAGCTTTACCTGCGTCAGCTGATACTCGACGATGTTCTCGCCGAATACCTTGCGGTTCGAGGCGTAGTCGACGGCCGCTTCATAGGCGGCCTGCATCACGCCAACGGCGCGAGCCGCGGTCTGCAACCGGCCGTTCTCGAAGCCCTCCATCTGGTAGTAGAAGCCACGCCCGATGCCGGCGTCCTCGCCGATCAGGTTTGCCTCCGGAACCCACCAACCGTCAAGGGCAACCTCGTAGCTGTGCATGCCCCGGTAGCCGATCGTGTCGATCGGGCGACCCTCCATCGTTGCCCCGGTGCCGTCTTGGATGAACCGAAATCCGTGGGCTTCGCCACGCGGTTTGGGGACGATGAATACGCTGAGTCCGCGGTGCGTCTTCGAGTAGTCAGGGTCGGTGCGGGCCAGCAGCATCAGCGCGTCGGCGCGAGCGGCGAATGTGCACCATGTCTTGACACCGGTGATCTTCCAGCCCGATTCGCCGTTCGGTCCGTCGGCACGCACCGCGGCGACTCGTACCCCAGCCACATCGCTGCCGTAGTCAGGTTCGGTGACGGCCACCGCGGCCATCACCTCGGCGGTGGCCAGCTTGGGTAGCCACTCCGCCTTTTGTGCGTCGGTCCCGCCGCGCACCAGCGCCCGGCAGAGGATCTCGGGGCGGGTGATCAACGAGCCACCGATCCCCAGCGAGGCCCGGCTGAGTTCCTCGGTGGCCACCACCATGCCGATGTATTCGCCATCGCCGCCCTCGTTGAAACCGCCGTATTCCACCGGAACGCTCAGCCCAAAGGCACCGATCTCGGCGAGTCCGGCGATGATCGCTTCGGGGACATCGCCGTTGGTGCGGTGGACGTGTTCGGCGTGCGGGGCGATCTCCTTTTCGGCGAAGGCGCGGAACATGTCCTGAACCATTTCGAAGTCGGCGTCCAGGTGGCGCGGGCCGGGGGTCAGCGCCAGCGAGGCAACGAAGTCGGGTGACCGGAACGTCTCCAGGAACGGATGGGCGGCGCGCAGCGGCGCTGGCTCGCTGCCCCACAACGACTCGCGTCCGCAGATTCTGCTGATCAGATCGTGCACGGTGTCGGCCACGAACGCGCAGGCCAGCCGACCCTCGAGGTCGCCCTTGGCGCCGTACTCAAGCATCGCCCTGGCCGTGTACACCTGGGCGGCGGCGTGGGCCACGTCGTAGGCAACGACTTGTTGGGCATCGGGGCCACCGTTGGCGGCGATGTGGGCAACGGCGGCGTCGACGACACTGCCGGCCAGTTCAACGACCGACGCGGCGCCGGCAAGATCGGGGCTGGTCACCCGATTCACGCTAGTTACCGGCTGGTTCCAGCCACAACCAGCGGTCCGACGGATTGGCCGACACGAGGCGCCGAAACCCTGTGGAAGGCATCGAGCGCTGACATGTGCCAACCTGTTTGACGAGATGTCTGACTATCGCCCACGCGCCCTTGGCTTGTATTGCGGATCCAATTCCGGCGCGTCGCCCGCCTACGAGGAGGCCGCCCAGCGGCTGGGCAGTGCCTTGGCGCAGCGCGGAATCGATCTGATTTACGGCGGCGGCCACGTCGGCTTGATGGGGATCGCGGCCGACGCGGCGATCGCCGAAGGCGGCCGCGTGATCGGGGTGATCACCGAGCAACTGCACCGGCTGGAGATCGCCCATCAAGGGTTGACCTCGCTGGAGATCGTTGCCTCGATGCACCAGCGCAAGGCGCGTATGGCGGCGTTGTCCGAGGGCTTCCTGGTTCTGCCCGGCGGGTTCGGCACGCTCGATGAGATGGCCGAGATGCTCACCTGGAACCAGCTTGGGGTGATCTCCAAGCCCGTGGTGCTGGTCGACATCGACGGCTTCTGGGGGCCGCTGTACCAGTGGATTGAAGGTGCGGTCGAGGCTGGCTTCGTCCGCACCTCGCATCGCATGCTGGTCCAACGGGCCACCACGGTGGAGGACGCGATCGCCATGGCCGTCGCCCCGCCCCCCGATGTTGGCCACAAGTGGGTCGATCGTGATTTCACCTCGATCACCGGTTCGATCCCGGTGATCCCGACCTCCGCCGACGAGTGAAGTCCGCGCACCAGCAGATCGCTGACATCGCCTCGCCGCTGTTTTCGGCCGATGCCGCACACGGGGTAACGCTGGCGATGGTGGCGATGATCGACGGTCAGGTGGTCTACGAGGGATACGGCACCGAGCCAGCCAACGCCTTCGCTGACGAGCGGGCGATTACTGCGAACTCCACCCTTCTGTCGTGGAGCGTGGCCAAGAGCATCACCCACGCTGCCGTCGGCATCGCGGTGGCCGACGGGCTGATCGCCACGGACACGCCCGCCGCCGTAGATGGGTGGCAGGGCAGTACCAAACAAGGGATCACCTTGCGCCACTTGCTGGCGATGCGGTCAGGGTTGGCTTTTGTCGAGGAGTACGACGACAGCAACGGCAGCGACTGTCTGGCGATGTTGTTTGGCGAAGGTGCTGACGACATGGCTGCCTACGCCGCGGCGCGTCCGCTGATCGCCCCACCCGGCCAGGTGTGGAACTACTCGAGCGGAACCACGAACATCATCTGCCGGATTCTCGGCGACGCGGTCCATGCAGCTGGCGGATCGATCGAACAGTTCTTACACGAGCGCCTGTTCATCCCCGCAGGGATGACCTCGGCCCAGCCACGCCTGGATCCGGCGGGGACCTTCATCGGCTCGAGCTACGTCTACGCCACGGCGACTGACTTTGCGCGATTCGGCGAGCTGTACCGCCGCGGCGGCATGGCCGACAGTGGCCGCGTGATTGCTGCCGAGTGGGCTGCCGACGCCACGGTGTTCAGCGCCGCTGACCCAGAGAATGGCCTGCAGTACGGTCAGCACTGGTGGATGTTTCCGCAGCATCCCGGGTCGCTGGCGTGCGTTGGCTACGAAGGGCAGTACGTGATTGTCGTTCCCGATCGTCGCTTGGTCTTGGTCCACCTGGGCAAGGTTCCTTTCGAATCCCGTTCGTTGCTGCTGAACGAGCTGGACCGGATCATCCAGGTATGTCCCGTCAGACCGGCGGGTGTCGGCTAGGAACGGTGCGATGTCGTCGTCGGTGAACCCGTTGCAGACGGGCGAGCTTCCCCAGGTGTCGCCCGACGACACCGGCGGTCCGCCGCGCCCGCGACGCTTCAAGCGCTCGCGAATCACCCTGAAGCTGCTGGCCTTCGTGGCTGTCGTCTACTTCGGTTTGGCCACGGTGATCCCCGGCGTACGCAAGGCGATGTCCGAACTGAGTTCGGTGAATCCCGCCTTGCTGCTGCTCGGCTTCGCCTTGCAGATCGCCGCGCTGCTGGCCTATTCGCTGCTCTCGATTCGGGCGATGGGCGCCGACGGCGAGGCGATCTCGGCGATGCGCATGTTCCGCATCCAGCTCAGCACGAAGGCGTTGTCCAGCATCGTCCCCGGCGGCAGCGCGGCGGGCTCGGCGTTGGGCTACCGGTTGATCACAATGTCCGGTGTGCCGGGACCGGCGGCTGGCTTCTCGCTGGCCACGGCCGGACTGGGTTCGGCGGTGATGCTCAACCTGATCTTTTGGGTCGCGTTGATGATCTCGATTCCGATCCGCGGGGTCAACCCGGGCTATGCCACGGCGGCGATCGCCGGTGTCGTGTTGATGGTCGTCGCCGGCGCTGTCGTCTTCAGCCTGGCCGAGGGCCGCGGCCGGGCGGAGAGGATCGTGCGGTGGGTAGCGCGCAAGCTCAAGCTCAGCGAGGACCGCGCCGCCGCAGGGGTACGCCAAGTCAGCACGCGGCTGGATGAGTTGGCCTCGGACAAGCCGTTGCTGATGCGTGTCGCCTTCTGGGCAGCGATGAATTGGTTGCTCGACATCGCCTCGTTGTGGGTTTTCCTGCGCGCCTTCGGCGCCGGTCCAGACGTCGACGCATTGGTCGTTGGTTTTGGCTTGGTCAACGTGCTCGCAGTTATTCCAATCACGCCGGGCGGGCTGGGGATCATCGATGGTGGTCTGCCGCTGGCGATGGTCGGCTTCGGCATGGCTCGATCGCAAGCCGTGCTGGGCACCGCCACGTATCGATTGGCGCAGTACTTCTTCCCGATCATCCTTGGCGCCGTGATGTACGCCTCGCTGCGCGTCGGCCCGTTCGCGATCGACAAGCGCGAGCGCCTTGGCAGGCTGCGCGATATCGCTGCCACATCCGGCGACGAAACCAACTTGGACTTCAGCGCCCGCTTCCATCGCCGCGAACTTGGACTGGACTCGCCGCGCGGTCCGGGTGGAGCGCCTGCGGAAGGTGACGGGGACGACGACTACGGTTCGTAGATATGACGATCTACGAGCGCCCGTTCGGCCGTTGTTTCGAAGATTTCGAGGTCGGCGACGTGTACCGCCACTGGCCGGGGAAGACGATCACGGAGTACGACGACCATCTGTTCTGCATGATCACGATGAATCATCATCCGCTACACACCAACGACTACTTCGCCAGCAAAAGTGTGCAGGGCCGCAACGTGGTCGTTGGCAATTTGGTGTACTCGCTGGTCCTGGGCATGAGCGTGCCCGACGTCAGCGGGGCGGCGATCGCCAACCTCGAGGTCGAAACGCTGCAGCACAAGTCGCCGACGTTCCACGGTGACACGATTCATGCCGAGACCCGTGTGCTGGACAAGAAGGCCTCGTCGTCGAAGCCAGACCGTGGCGTGGTGACGGTCGAGACCAAAGCGTGGAACCAGGAGGGCAAAGAGGTCTGTTACTTCCGTCGCCGGGTGCTGGTGTGGAAGCGCGATGCGCTGCCGGGACGCGATCTGCCCTATGACGCCGACGCGGCTTGGTCGGACTGAGCCACCGTGTCTCCGTCCGAACGCGCCCGATCGTTCGACGCCGAGGCCGCGGCGTATGAACACGGGCGTCCGGAATACCCGAAGGCCGCGTTGGACTGGTGGGCAGAGCGTGGCGGCTTGCCCACCGACGGTCCGGTGCTGGACCTCGCCGCGGGCACGGGCAAGCTGACCCGCCTGCTGCGCGCCCGCGGTGTCAATGTGATCGCCGTGGAGCCACTAGCCAACATGCGCCGCCAATTCGCCCTCGCCGTGCCTGGCGCCACCGTCTTGGACGGCACGGCCGAAGCGATCCCGTTAGGCGACGATTCGATGACCGCGGTGTTCGCCGCCCAGGCATTCCACTGGTTCGACCCGCAGCGGGCAATCCCCGAGATTCGACGCGTCCTGCGTGCCGGTGGCGGTTTCGGCTTGATCTGGAATGACGACGACACCAGCAATGAATGGGTAGCCAGAATGTCGGCGCTCAAGCGTGCCGGCAGTCCGGCTCCCGTCGCTTCGTCGCCGCCGGTCGACGTGCTGGACGACGCCTTCCACGTCGAACGAATCGACATCTCGTGGACGACCACCACGACCATCGAACGGTTGCTGGCCAATGTCCGGTCGCGGAGCTACTTTGCGGCGATGCCCGACGATCAACGCGAAGCGGCGATGGCGCCGTTTCGTGCGGTGCTGAACGAACTTGGTGAGCAGGGCACCGACGAACCGATCGTCCACCCGTTGATCGCCCGCGTCTTTTGGTGCACGCCGCGTTAGTCGTCTCGCCGTCTGGCGGTGGGCTACCGGCGGACTTCACCGAGAACGTGTTGTCGTGGGGTGAAGCGCGACTGCGCGACTTGCCGTGGCGGCGAACACGCGATCCGTGGGTGGTGCTGGTCAGCGAAGTGATGTTGCAACAGACGCAGGTGTCGCGGGTGATCCCCAAATGGCTGGCGTTCATCGATCACTTCCCGACACCAGCCGCATGCGCCGCTTCGCCGCTCGCCGATGTGTTGCGCGCCTGGCTAGGGCTGGGCTATCCGCGGCGAGCGCGCAACCTGCATCTCGCCGCGCAGACGATCGACGCGGCTGGTTCGTTTCCGTCCACGCTGCCTGGGTTGTTGGCGCTGCCCGGCGTCGGCGCGTATACCGCGCGAGCTGTTCTGGCGTTCGCGTTCGAGGCCGACGCCGCGGTCGTCGACACCAACATCGCCAGGATCTACGCCCGAATCACCGGTGAGCGGCTGACACCGAAGCGGGTCCAGGCGATGGCCGACGCGGCGTTGCCGCGTGGCGAGTCCTGGTTGTGGAACCAATGTCTGATGGATGTCGGCGCAACGATCTGCCGCCCGGCGCCACGCTGCGACCAGTGCCCGGTGATGACCGGCTGCGCGTGGCGTGGCGAAGGCGAAGACCCGGCGATTGGCTCGGCAGGCGTCAGCACTGCCCAGGCGCGTTTCGAAGGCAGCGACCGCCAGGCTCGCGGCCGACTTCTGGCCGCGTTGACATCCGCTGCCGTCTCGCTGGCAGATGCCCCGACGGTGATGCAGCGCAGCCCAACCGAAGCCAACCGCCTGCTCGCCACCCTGATCGCCGACGGGCTGTGCACGCGGACCGGCGACACCCTGCATCTCCCCGCGTAGGGCCGCTCGTTCACCGATTCACACAGCTACCTGGTGGAGTCAGGGCGTGACCTTGGCACGTTCCAGGTCGAAGAGGCGGGCCGCTTCGGGGACTGCGCCGGACTCGATGTGCTCGGCGAGATACTGGGCCGCGAGCGCTGAATAGGTGATCCCGTTTCCGCCGAACCCAAGAGCGAACAGAGTGCGCGGCCACGAAGAATGTCCGCCGATGTAGGCCAACCCATCCGGTGTTTCGGCAAACGTGCCACACCACGAGTAGCCCACCTCGATCGACCCGGCGCCCGGGAATCGGCGAGCGGCATCGGCAGCGAGAGCCCGTGTCTTGGTGGGAAGTGCGCGCCGCCGACGCCGTGGGTCGCGGTAACGCTCGTCGCGTCCGCCGATCAATAGTCGCTCGTCGTCGGTCACCCGTCCGTAGAGGTAGGGGTCGTCGAAGTCCCAGAACAGCAGTCCGTCGGGGTAGCGGCGGTCGAGACCTTGAATCGGTTCGCTGACCAGTGCGAACGAGCTGTGGAGGCGAAGCGGAAGTTGTGGGAGCAATGGCTCAACCTCGTAGCCAGCGGCGATCACGACGTGACGGGCTTTGATCGTGCCCCGGTTGGTGCTCAGCATGGTGCGGCGGGCGGTCAGTTCATAGGCGGTGACTTCGGTGCGATCGTGGACCCGCGCGCCCCGACGGATCGCTGTTTGTAGGGCTCGGTAGCACAGTTGATAGGGGTCGACTGACCCGCCAGTCGCCGATTCGATCGCAGCTACGCCGACCAGCTTCCAGCGGTCCATCAATTCGTCGGCAGACAGCCAGCGAACGTCGAACCCGGCGTCGGCGCGGGCGGCCATTTCGGAGCGCAACATAGCTACGTCGCGTTTGCCGACCGCCATGAAGACGCTCGGTGATCGACGGAAACCGCACGTGTCTCCGACGGCCTGCGTGGCACGCTCGACTAGATCGATACCTCGGCTGCATTCGCGATACGCGGTTGCTGCGGCCTCCCAACCGATTGCAGCCGTTAAGTCGATCATCAGCTCATCGATCTCGTACTGCAGCATCGAGGTGGACGCCGACGTGCTGCCCCCGCCGGCGTCTCGCCGGTCGACGACGACGACATCGATCCCGCGTCTCGTCAACTCGAGGGCAACGAGCGAACCCGTGATTCCCGCGCCGACAACACAGACCTCGCACGACACATCGCCGGGCAGCGGTGGATGGGTGGCGATGATCCCATCGCGCCGTGGCCAGAACGGGGTCCCGTCGTGGAGGTCCATCAGGTCCAGCCAGCTGTCATCGGGCGAGATTAGCTGCCCCATAACGCCGGGCTCGGCGCGACACATATCACGGGTTCACGCTCGTTCGCCGGGCTGTGAAGGGAGCGTGAAGAACGGGACGGGCGGCGTGAAGACGGCGTGAAGAAGCCGCCACCCGTTCGGCGGTCGTGCTTTCACTATCGGACATGACCGGCGTAAAGACCTCCTGGGCAGACGTGTGATGGGCGACGTGATCTTTGTTGTCGTGCTGATCGGCTTCTTCATGCTCTGTGCGTTGTACGTGACCTGGTGCGATCGGATTGCCGCGCCGGACGGTTCAACGGTTGCCGCCGTCGAGCCCGAAATGGCACGTGGTGAGTCGATCGAGGTGACCGCGTGATCGGCGCAAGTTCGACCGATAACTGGATCGCCTTGGCGTTAGCGGTCGGCGCGGTGTTGTACGTGTTCCTGGTCCTCGTCTTTCCGGAGAAGTTCTGATGAGTTGGCAGTCGATCGTCCAATCGCTGGGCCTCGTCGCCCTGCTGGGGGTGACCGTCCCGCCGTTGGGCCGCTACTTGGCCGCCGTCTTCGGTGGCGACAAGGCGCCCGGCGACCGAGTGTTCAAACCGATCGAGCGGTTCCTCTACCGTGCCAGCGGGATCGACGAACGCCGCGAACAGGAATGGCGCACCTACGCCATGTCGCTCTTGGCGTTCTCGCTGGCCTCGGTCGGCGCCCTGTACCTGATCCTGCGGATCCAAGGTGGCCTCCCGCTGAATGGATCGGACCGTGCCGGGATGCATCCGGCCGGAGCGTTCAACACCGCGGTCAGCTTCGTTACCAACACCAACTGGCAGTGGTATGCGGGTGAGGTGACGGTCAGCAACCTGACCCAGATGATCGGCTTGACCGTACAGAACGTGGTGTCGGCGGCCGCTGGGCTGGCGGTCGCGATCGCCCTGATCCGCGGCATCACCCGTGCCGGGTCACGCACGATCGGAAACTTTTGGACCGACCTGGTGCGTGGCGTGGTGCGCGTCATCCTGCCGATCGCCGTGATCTTCGCCGTCGTGCTGATCTCGCAGGGTGTGATCCAGAACTTCAGCAACGGTCACCTGGTCGCCACCGTCGACCAGACGGTCAGCGTCAAACAGCAACTGATCCCTGGCGGTCCGGTTGCCTCGCAGGAGGCCGTCAAGATGCTGGGCACCAACGGTGGCGGGTTCTTCAACGCCAACTCGGCGCATCCGTTCGAGAACCCCAACCCGCTGACCAACCTGCTGCAGATCTGGGCGATGCTCGTCCTGCCGTTCAGCGTCGTTGCCGCCTTTGGGCGGATGACCAAGGATCGCCGTCAGGGACGACTGCTGATCGTGGTGATGGCCCTGATCCTGGCCACGTTTACGGCAACGGCGATGTTCGCCGAGCAGAACGGTAACCCGCGCCTGACCGCGGCGGGCGTTGATCAGTCGATGTCGGTCACCCAATCCGGCGGCAACCTGGAGGGCAAGGAGGTCCGCTTCGGCGCAGCCGGGTGCGGGCTGTTTGCCGGGCCGACGACCGGAACCTCTACCGGCGGGATCAACTGTGCGCACGATTCGCTGACCCCATTGGGTGGCGCCGCACCGACGCTGCAGATGATGTTGGGCGAGGTCTCGCCCGGCGGCGTGGGCACCGGACTGATGGGGATGGTGATCTACGCCCTGCTGGCCGTCTTTATCGCCGGGCTGATGGTCGGGCGAACACCCGAATATCTGGGCAAGAAGATCCAGGCGGCGGAGATGAAACTGATCACGCTCTACATCCTGGCGATGCCGATCGCCTTGCTGGGCTTCGCCGCGGCCTCGATGGTGCTGCGTTCCGCGCGGACCTTCCAAGACGGACCACATGGCCTGTCGGAGGTGCTGTACAACTACGCCTCGGCGGCGAACAACAACGGTTCGGCCTTCGCCGGTCAGGGCACCGCGACCGACTGGTATGTCACCACCCAAGGTGTGGCGATGCTGGTCGCCCGCTTCTTCACGATCATCCCCGCGCTGGCGATCGCCGGCTCGCTGGCTCGTAAACCAACAGTGCCTTCAACCAGCGGCACGATGCCGACGCACACCGCGCTGTTCGGTGGGTTGGTCGCCGGCGTGGCGCTGATCGTCGCTGGGCTGACGTTCTTCCCAGCCCTTGCCCTTGGCCCAATCCTCGAGCACCTCTCGCTGTAGGAGACCTGTCATGACTGCCACATTTCCCACCGCGGCCGTGCCCGAGCAGCGCCCGCCGAAGGTACGCCAGAAGGCTGCGGCGAGCTCGTCGATGTTCGATCGGGCGATCCTTGGCCAGGCTGCTGGACAGGCGTTCCGCAAGCTCGACCCACGGGTGATGTTCCGCAACCCGGTGATGTTCATCGTCGAGATCGGCTGCGTGCTGACCACGATTCTGTTCTTCCGCGACCTGTCGTCGTCGTCCACCCAGGACAACGTGTTCGCCGGCTTGGTCTGCGGTTGGCTGTGGTTCACGGTGCTGTTCGCCAACTTTGCCGAGGCGATGGCCGAAGGCCGCGGCAAGGCCCAAGCGGCCACGCTGCGTAGCACGCGCGCCGACACGATGGCCCGCCTGCGCCAGCCAGACGGTTCGATCATCGAGCGCTCGTCGGCCGCGCTCGCCGTCGGTGATCTGTGTGTGGTGAGCGCGGGCGAACTGATCCCCGGCGACGGCGACATCGTCGAGGGGATCGCCACGATCGACGAGTCGGCGATCACCGGCGAGTCGGCCCCCGTGGTGCGCGAATCCGGCGGCGATCGTTCAGCGGTCACCGGCGGCACTCGCGTGTTGAGCGACGAGATCGTGGTCAAGATCACCGCCAAGCCGGGCGAGACGTTTCTGGACCGGATGATCGCGCTGGTCGAGGGTTCCGAACGGCAGAAGACGCCGAACGAGATCGCCCTGTCGATCCTGCTCGCTGGGTTGACGATCATCTTCCTCTTGGCCGTGATCACCCTGCAGCCGTTCGCTACCTATTCCGCGCCGCAGAAGATGGTCGTGCTGGTGGCCCTGTTGGTCTGTCTGATCCCGACGACGATCGGCGGTCTGCTGTCCTCGATCGGCATCGCCGGGATGGACCGTCTGGTGCAGCGCAACGTGCTGGCGATGTCGGGTCGGGCGGTCGAGGCCGCTGGCGACGTGACCACGCTGTTGTTGGACAAAACCGGCACGATCACCTTCGGTTCGCGTCAGGCTGCCGAATTTCTGCCGGTCCACGACGTCACCGATGCCGAGGTCGCCGAAGGCGCCCTGGCTTCGTCGCTGGCCGACGAAACGCCGGAAGGACGCTCGATCGTCGCCTTGGCTGTGGACTCATTCGGCCTGCAGCCGGGCGATCCGGCCGGGGCAGTAATGGTCCCGTTCACCGCCCAGACACGGATGTCGGGGATGGATTTCGCCGATGGTCGTCAGGTCCGCAAGGGAGCCGCCGACTCGGTGCGTCGGTTCGTCAGCGAACAAGGTCTGCCGGTCCCGATGGAGCTTGGCCCGATCGTCGAGCAGGTCTCCGGCGAGGGCGCCACCCCATTGGTGGTCATCGACCGCCCAGCGGGGGGAACTTGGCGGGTGCTGGGTGTCGTGCGACTGAAGGACACGGTCAAGCCGGGCATGCGCGAACGCTTCGAACACATGCGTTCGATGGGAATCCGGACCATCATGATCACCGGCGACAACCCGCTGACCGCAGCGGCGATCGCCGACGAGGCTGGCGTCGACGGGTTCCTCGCCGAGGCCACACCGGAAGACAAGATGGCCCTGATCAAGCGCGAACAGGCCGGCGGCAACCTGGTGGCGATGACCGGTGACGGCACCAACGACGCCCCGGCGCTGGCCCAAGCCGACGTCGGCGTGGCGATGAACACCGGCACGCAGGCCGCCAAAGAGGCCGGCAACATGATCGACCTGGACAGCAATCCGACCAAGCTGATCGAGATCGTCGAGGTCGGCAAGCAGTTGCTGATGACCCGTGGCTCGCTGACGACCTTTTCGATCGCCAACGACTTGGCCAAGTATTTCGCCATCGTTCCGGCGATGTTCGCGGCCAGCCTGCCGCAGCTCGATCGGCTGAACATCATGCGTCTCGCTTCGCCGCACTCGGCGATCCTCAGCGCGGTGGTCTTCAACGCCTTGGTCATCGTCGCATTGGTGCCACTGGCCTTGCGTAGCGTGCGCTTCCGGGCCGACTCGGCGATCAACGTGCTGCGCCGCAACCTGCTGATCTACGGCGTCGGTGGGGTGGTCGCCCCGTTCGTGGGCATCAAGGTGATCGACATGATCGTGACCGCACTGGGAGTGAAGTGATGAGAAGCCTGATTCGCCAACTGCGTCCGGCCGTGATTCTGGTGGGCTTGTTCACCGTGATCTGCGGGCTGATCTACCCGCTGCTGGTCACCGGAATCGGCCAAGTGGCGTTTGGTGGCAAAGCCGATGGCTCGTTGATCCATCGTGACGGCAAGGTGGTGGCCAGCAGCCTGATCGGCCAGCCGTTTAGCGCACCGATCTACTTCCACCCACGGCCCTCGGCTGCGGGTGACGGCTACGACGCCACCGCCAGCGGCGGCTCCAACCTGGGCCCAACCAGCGCCCAACTGTTGGACCTAGTCAGCCAACGGGTTGCCGCCTATCGCAGCGAGAACAGCTTGGCGGACAACGTCACCGTTCCTGTCGACGCCGTCACCGCGTCGGGCTCCGGGTTTGACCCGCACATCTCGGTGGCCAACGCGCTGCTCCAGGCGCCACGGATCGCCGCGGCGCGTGGTGTCGATGTGGCGACGGTGCGCCAAATGGTGGCAGAGCACACCGCCGATCGGATGCTCGGCGTGCTGGGCGAGCCAGGTGTCAACGTGGTCGAGCTGAACTTGGCCCTCGACGGCCGATGAGCCGCGGCTCTGCGAGACTTGCACCGTGAGCCGCGGCACACTGCGCATCTACTTGGGCGCTTCGCCGGGCGTGGGCAAGACCTACGCGATGCTCAGCGAAGGGCAACGCCGGGCGGCGCGCGGAACTGATGTCGTCATCGGCTATGTCGAAACCCACGGCCGCCCACACACGGCCGCGCAGGTCGGCGGGTTAGAGGTCATCCCTCGCCAAACGGTGTCGTACCGCGGCGCAACGTTGGAGGAAATGGACGTCGAAGCGATCCTGGCGCGCAAGCCAGCCGTCGTCCTGGTTGACGAATACGCCCACACGAATGCTCCCGGGGCTCGTCACGAGAAGCGCTGGGAAGATGTCGAACACATCCTCGACGCGGGGATCGATGTGATCTCGACGCTGAACATCCAGCACCTGGAATCGTTGAACGACGTGGTATTCCGGATCACCGGCGTGCAACAGCGCGAGACCGTGCCCGATGCGATCGTCCGTCGCGCTGAGCAGATCGACCTGGTCGACATGTCGCCCGAGGCGATCCGTCGACGGATGGCTCACGGCAACATCTATCCGCCCGAGAAGGTCGACGCCGCCCTGGCCAACTACTTCCGTCCTGGCAACCTTGGTGCGCTGCGCGAACTGGCGCTGTTATGGCTGGCCGATCGAGTCGAAGAATCGCTGGCCGACTATTTGGTGGCCCACGGGATCGACAAGCCGTGGGAAACGCGCGAACGCATCGTCGTCTGCCTGTCTGGCGAGGACGGGGGCGAGGCGGTGATCCGCCGCGCGGCGCGCATGGCCGGCAGATCACGAGGCGAACTGATCGGCGTGTTCATCACCGAGGACAACGGGCTGGCGCGTGTCGATTCCAAACACCTCGATCAGCAGCGTCGCTTGGTCACCGAATTGGGCGGCAAGTGCTACGAGGCCGTGGGCCACGATTCCGCCGAGACCTTGGTGGAGTTTGCCCGTCGAGAGAAGGCGACCCAGATCGTGCTCGGCGCGATGCATCAGTCGCGCTTCGAAGAACTGATGCGCGGATCCGTCGTCGGGCGGATCGCCCGGCTGGTCGACGACATCGACGTCCACGTCATCGCCACATCGGGAGACACGCTGCGCGCTCGGGCAGGCCGTGGGCTGCCCGTGGCCCGTCGTCGGCTGGTGGCTGCCTGGGTGTTGCTGCTCGCCGGGTTGCCATTGTTGACCGTCGGCCTCGTGGCAGTCCGGCAGCACACGAACCTGTCGACCCAGCTGTTGCTTGAACTGGTGGTGGTGTTGGCGATCGCCGCGCTGGGCGGGGTGTGGATTGCCCTGCTGGCCGCGGTGGTCGCCTCGCTGTTGACTAACTGGTTCTTGGTTCCGCCGCACCACACCTTCACGATTGCCCAACCGGAGAACATCGTCGCTCTGGTGATCTTCGTCGCCGTTGCAGCCGCGGTTGGATTCCTGGTCGATCTGACCGCACGGCGGGCGACGGAGGCCCGCCGCGCACGGCTCGAGGCCCGGGCATTAGCCCGCTCGACGGCCAGCCTTGTCGCCGACCCCAACCCGTTGCCGGATCTGATCGACCAGATCCGCGCCACTTTTGGGCTGGATGCGGTGCAGCTTGTCGATCGCGACGACGGCGACACGCTTGCGGCGGCGGGTACGGCCGCCTCCCAGCCCACGGTGCTCGAGGTGACCGGCGACCACGGTGTCTCGGCCGAATTGCGCCTGTTCGGATCGCTGTCCGCCGATGACACTCGGCTCCTGCGAATACTCGCCGATCAGCTCGGCCTGGCGATCGGCAGCCAACGATTGGCCAACGAGGCGCGCACGGCTGCCGAGTTGACCGAGATCGACTCGGTGCGCACGGGGATGCTGCGCTCCGTGTCGCACGACCTGCGCACGCCGCTGGCATCGATCAAGGCGATGGTCTCCGGGCTGCTCGATCCGGGTGTGTCGTTCTCCGCCGATCAGGTCCATCAGGCGCTGCTGACGGTCAACGAGGAAACCGATCGGTTGAATCATCTGGTGACCAATCTGCTCGATGCCAGCCGGCTGCAGGCTGGCACGATCGCTGTGCATCTGGACTCGGTACCGATTGCCGATGTGATCGACGCCGCGGTGCACAGTTCGGCGGTCGCCTCCAACACCGTTGATCTGTCCGATGTCGGCCAGTCGTTGCTGGCCTGGTGCGACCCGATCCTGTTGGAACGCGCCCTGGCCAACGTGATCGCCAACGCGGTGCGTCACCAACCCGATGAGGCGCGAGTGCGAGTTGAAGCGGTACCGATCGGTGAACACACGGTGATCCGCGTCATCGATCGCGGTCCCGGGATTCCGCTGACCGAACGCCGTCGTGTCATCGAACCGTTCCAGCGGCGCGACGACTCGTCGAACGCCAGCGGCGTCGGCCTCGGTTTGGCGATCACCGAAGGCTTCGTCGAGGCGATGGGCGGCACGGTGCTGCTGGACGATACGCCCGGCGGCGGCCTGACGGTGACGATCACCTTGGCTGCCCAGGAGCCGCTTGGGTGAGCAAGATCTTGATCGTTGACGACGAGGCTCAGCTGCGTCGGGCGTTGACGCTCAACTTGGCCGCCCGCGGCTTCGCCACCGTCGAAGCCACCAGCGGTGAGGCAGCGATCACCGCGGTCGCTGCCGAGCGCCCCGATCTGGTGCTGCTCGATCTGGGCTTACCGGGTGCCGATGGCGTTGTGGTCTTGGAATCGATGCGTGGCTGGACCGACGTGCCCGTCATCGTCCTCACGGCTCGCGATGAGGAACGTTCGAAGGTGCGCGCCTTCGAGGCCGGTGCCGACGATTACGTGACCAAGCCGTTCGGGATGGCCGAATTGGTCGCCCGGATCGGGGCGGTGTTGCGTCGGCGTCATCAGGGCACGGCCGACGACGTGGCGGTGGTCGAGACGACCGACTTCACCCTGGACCTGGCTGGTCACCGAGCGCTGCGCGGTGGCGACGATGCCCGGTTGACGCCGACCGAGTTCGCCATCGCCGCCTTCCTGGCGCGCAACGCTGATCGGCTGATCACCCACCGTCAGTTGGTGACCGCCGTGTGGGGCCCGGCCGCAGACCCCGACACGAACCTGTTGCGCGTCCACATCCGCCACATCCGCCGCAAGCTTGAGCCCGAGCCCACCCGGCCGCGTTACTTCATCACCGAAACCGGTATCGGCTACCGCTTCCAACCCAACGCCTGAACGCCGGGGGACGAACGCCGGGGGACGCGCGTCATCTGTTACGCGCGGCCGTGGGCGGCAAGGACGTCGGCGTACTTCTCTCGGGCAGCGGCGGCCAACGCAGGACGGTGCATCGTCGGGAACATCCCATCGGTCGGCGTGGCGCGCGACAGCAACTGACGGGCCAGAGTGGTCAGATGGACCTCGGTCGGGCCGTCGCCGAGTGCCATCGAGAACGAGTTCATGATCATCGATCCGAACGGCATCTCGTCGGTGATTCCCAACGAACCGTGAACCTGCAGGGCACGCGATGCGATCCGGTTGAGCACGCCGGGCATCGCTGCCTTGACCGCCGAAATTTCGCCGCGGACCCGTTTGTAGTCGTGGTACTTGTCGATCTTCCAAGCGGTCTGCAGCACCAAGAGACGGAACGATTCCAGCTCGATCCACGACTCGGCGATCATCTCTTGGACCAGCTGCTTGCGTGACAGCTTTTCGCCCTGCGTCGTACGCGAGACGGCGCGCTCGAGCATCAGGTCCAGGGCCCGGCGGGCCAGCCCGATGGTCCGCATTGCGTGATGGATCCGTCCACCGCCCAGGCGCACCTGAGCGACGACGAAGGCCTCGCCGCGCCCGCCGAGGAGGTTCTCCTTGGGAACGCGCACGTCCTCGTATCGCAGGTACGAGTGACCGCTGGACTTCTCCGAATGGGTACCAAAGACGTGCGGCTCACGTACCACGGTCAAACCGGGCGTACCAGCGGGCACGATCAGCATCGACTGGCGTTGATAGGTCGGATTGTCCGGCTCGGTGACCGCCATGACGATGAAGAACGACGCGTACTTGGCGCCGGACGAAAACCACTTCTCGCCGTTGATCACCCATTCGTCGCCGTCTAGCACGGCGCTGGTGGTGAACACCTGAGGGTCGGATCCACCCTGCGGCTCGGTCATCGAAAAGCACGACGAGATCTGCCCGTCCAACAACGGCTGCAGGAATCGTTCCTTGTGTTCGGGCGTGCCGTAGTGAGCCAAGATCTCGGCGTTGCCGCTGTCGGGAGCTTGGCAGCCAAAGATCACCGGGGCGAAGCCGCTGCGTCCGAGGATCTCGTTCAGCAGCGCCAACTTGACCTGACCGTGACCCTTGCCGCCCAAGTCCGGGCCGAGGTGGGTGGCCCACAGACCGCGGTCTTTGACCTGTTGCTGGAGCGGCGGGATCAGTGCCTCGCGGACTGGGTCGCTGTGGTCGAGCGGGTTGTCGATGACGAACTCGAGTGGCTCGACCTCGTCGAGCACGAACTGATCGACCCAGTCCAGGTCAGCTTGATAGTCGGCGTCGGTCTCGAAGCTCCACATGGTCGGGACTGTACGAGCCGCCCTGCCCACCCAACGAGCCGCGAACGCCAATGACCCGGCACGGAGCGTTCGACCACTACGTGCCGTGTCAGTAGCGTTCGCGGCTACGCGGTGAGGGCGGCGATCAGCTGCTCGAACACCTGGTCGGCATAGGCCCGGACTTCGTCATCGGTGCGATCCTGCACCGGGTGCGGGGTAAAGACACGGTGCACGTTGGGCATTCCAAGCGAGGCAGCCTGGGCGGCAGCCCCGTCGCGGAACGGTTCGGACGCGGCGAACACGCCCGGGAGACCGCGGCTTTCCAGATCGACGACGTCGTGCACACTGCACGACACGCAGCTGCCTCAATCGGCGAGAGCCTCGATGACCATCGTGCAATTGGTTGCGATCTCGTGGCGCAGATCGACAGGGGCAGGCTTGGTGAACGTCGGCTTCTTGTAGCGCTTGGTCGCCACGCCGAGCGCGGTCAGCCTGGCATCCAGGTGATCCAGAAAGACATCGCCGCGAGCTTTGCCGATATCGAGCAAGGCGATCACCTGACCGTCCAGCGTCGCCGGGCGCGACTGCAGCGGGCGATCGGCCGGCTTTGTCTCGTTCGATGGATCGAGCACGTACCGAGTCATCAACAAACCTCGCTTTGCTGGGTGGTGTGAACCGCAACCGTGACCGGGGATGAACCGAGCGCACCGCTGGCCCATCCGCCGATGATCGCGGAGAACAAGCCGGCGTCGCCGCCGGCATGGACGATCAACATCGATTCGGGACGGAACTTTGGCACCGCAGGCAGGCTGGCATATTCGGCAGGGATGCCATCGGCGATTCCGCCGGCGCCGGCAGCGACTTCGCTCCCTGGCTTGTTCAGCCGGGCGATCAGTTCCTGATGGAAGCGGTCGCGGTCCCAGCCAGCCGCGGCCAGTACGCGGCCATGTTCCGGGCCGACGACCACCATCACGCCAAGTCCGCCATGCAGCTTTGGCGAATGGGTAGCGAACAGCGCCGCGGCAAACAGGTTGGCCAGTTCTTCGGGGGTGCGAACGCGCTGGTCGACCACGCAGCGTGGCCCCTCGCCGGCGAACACCGTGATCGCGTCCTGCGTGGCGTCGAATCCGCGGCTGACCGACAGGGGAGCGAACGGTGAATCGGCGGTCCGTTCGGCGAAGCAGAACGACAGCTTGCCCGGGTTGCCGTGCGTCGCCCGGTCGATGCCGCCAACGCCCGGCCGCCCGCCGCCGACGTTGCGAATCACCAACTGCACGGCGCGGCCGATCGTCAGGTTGGCCCGGTTGCCCTGGCCGAACACGTTGGCCGCGCCATTCATCCCGATGGCCGCAGTCCCGGGCCCGTTGCAAACCAGCACCGGACCGACGGGCATCGTGGTGCACAGCACCCCGTGAATGTTGAACTCGGTGGTGCACACGGCCTCGACCCCGGCAATCACCCACGGCAGGTACTCGGGCAGACATCCGGCCAGCACGGCATTGATCGCCACCTTTTCCACCGTCACCGGGACAAGGTCGGGGGGAACGATGGCGACGATGTCTTGCGGGTCGCGGTCGGTGCCTTGCAACATGCGCAGGACGCGCTCCGCTGTGGGCGGCACCACCGGCAGCCCGTCGCTGAAGCCGCGGTTGAACATCAGCTCGATGTCGTCATCGGCCTCGGCCAGCTCGATCCGTCGAGCGTGCAGTGTTCCGCCCTCGAAACGGGCGCGCAGTCCGTCGATCAGGTTGGGATCGACACTGAGTGATCCGCAACCCGGACGGAAGGGCGGCAGTTGAACGCCCAGCGTGTCGATGCCGATGATCCGTCGCCAGTCATCGGCAACCCAGCCAACGGTGCGTTCCTGTTCGACACCATCAACGACGCGGATCAGCGTCGGCACGGTCTCGATTTCGTGATGCCAACTGACCGACAGATCGGCATCGTGTACGGCATCGACGGACTCGGGAAACGCTGGGTCGTCCTGCGTGTACACCACGCAGTCGAATTCACGAAGCAGCGGGGCGACCATCACACAGGTGGCACAGTCGCGCTTGACCACGACAACGAGTCCATCGGGCAGGGCTGGTCGGCGATCGGTCATCGCAGGAACTCGATGATCGCTTGGTTCACAGCGTCTGGCTGTTCGACCTGCAGGAAGTGACCGCACTTTGCCAGAACCTGAATCTGGACGTGATCGGGAACCATCGCCCGCGCTGATTCGGCGATATCGGCACCCATGCATCCGTCGTCGGCACCATGCAGGTAGAGCATCGGCTGCGACGGCACCTGGAAGCAGCCAGCCTGGATGTCGGCAAGCTCCGGATCCTGGTAGCCGGCGCCGAGCATCGCCCGGTAGTAACCCAGCACGGCAGCAAGATGCTGCGGATCGAGCATCGCCGCCTTGACGTGGGCGATGTCGTCGTCGGCGTCGTGACCGGGGGACCAGTCGCGCCACAACATGTCGATGAAGGCCAAATCGTTGGCCGCGACAATGCCGTCGGCCATCGGCGATTGGAAGAAGAACATGTACCAACTGCGCTTCAACTGCGTCAGGTCGGTGAGTAGGGCGATCCCAGCCGACCCAGCCGGCGGGACTGCCATGGTGACCACCTTGCGCCACCGATCCGGCGCGGCGACGGCTGCGCCAGTGGCGGCCATGGCACCCCAGTCGTGACCGATGATCACTGCCTGGTCGTCGCCACCCAAGGCATCGTGCAGTGCGTTGGCGTCGATGGCCAGCGCAGCGGTCTGGTAGCGCCCGTCGTCCGGAACCGCTGATGGGAAATAGCCGCGCTGATACGCGGCGACCGCGTGGTAACCGGCGTCCGCTAACGCCAGCAGTTGGCGGCGCCACGAGTGGGCGCTGTCGGGAAAGCCGTGGATGACCACGGCCAGCGGCCCCTCGCCAGCCGACAGATACACCGACTCGTATCCGTTGATGGAGACCCGTTGTTCGGTAATCGACGGCACATGTGCAACGTAGTCCGTGTTGTGCGACACACGTCACACCGACCCAGGTCCAGCCGCCGCAGCGTCGGCGCCTAACCTTGTGCGATCGGGAACCAAGCTGGTATTGACCGGGAGACGCCGCGGCTGACCTTCTATGGCGTGCGCGGCTCTACCCCGTGCCACGGCGACGATACGTGTCGCTACGGCGGCAACACATCGTGTGTGGTGCTGGAGATTCCGGGCGAGGCACCACTGCTGTTCGACTTGGGTACTGGCCTGCGCTACTTCGGGCGCACCCAGCCCCACGATGGCAGCTTTCGCGCCACGTGCCTGCTGACCCACCTCCACTGGGACCACACCCAAGGACTGCCGTTCTTCACCCCGCTGCTGCGCGACGGTGCGCACCTCACGGTGTACGCGCCGCGTCAGGACGACGGCCGCTCGATCCTCGATGCCTTCCGCAGCATCATCGCCCCGCCAATGTTCCCGGTCCCGCTCGATCACCTCAGCGGCACGGTCGAGTTTTTCGACACCGGCGACGAGGAGTTCACCATCGGCTCGGCGCACATCACCAGCCGCTTCATTCCCCATCACGGCCCAACGCTCGGTTACCGGATCGACCGCCAAGGTGCGTCGATGGCCTACATCTCCGATCATCAGCAGCCCTACGACGGCTCGCTGACATTGCCCGACGGTGCCTTGCAGCTCGCCGATCATGTTGATCTGCTGATTCACGACGCGCAGTACACGCCCGAGGAATTCGCGCTGAAGCGCGACTGGGGTCACTGCATGGTCGACTTTGCCCTGCAGCTGGCGATCGAGGCTCGGGCGCGGACTTTGGTGTTGTTCCATCACGATCCAGGCCGCGATGATCATGCCCTCGATCGCCAGCATGGCGAGATCAGCGAGCGCGCCGCGGCCCATGGTGTGCGGGTCATTACGGCGCGCGAAGGCATGGTCCTGCCGTTGACGTGCCGCTCCTCGCGCTGACGCCACCGTGGGTGTCGTCGCCGCGCTAGTCCTCGGCGCAGTGCTCTTTATCGCCGGCTGCACGAAGCTGTGGCACGCGTCCGTGTGGAAGGCGTCGGCCAGCGGACTAGGGGTGCCCGGCGCGCTCGCCGCGCTCGTCCCGCCGGTCGAGATCGTGTTCGGCGTGTTGCTGATCGCCCAGTTGTGGAGTGACGTCGTCTCCTGGCTGGCGGCCGCCGTCTTGACAGCGTTTACGGCGCTGCTGATCGTCACCCTGTTGCGTGGCCAACGCCCGCCCTGCGCCTGCTTCGGAAGCGCGACGAAACGGATCAGCTGGTGGGACGTGGCCCGCAACCTCGCCCTCATCGCTCTGGCGTTGATCGCCGCGTAAACGCCAGACGCGCGTCCCCTGGCGTTACGTAACAGTTGAGGACGCCCGCGCGTCTGCTGTTACAGGGTGACGAGGAGAAAGGTCAGGGTCCGGGCTTCCTCGCGCCACGCCTCGTACCGCCCGCTCGGGCCGCCGTGTCCGGCGCCCATCTCGCAGCGCAGCAGCAGCGGACGCCGATCGGCTGGGGCGGTCAGGTGCCGAAGGGCGCGCATCTTCGCCACCCACTTGGCTGGCTCGTGGTAGCTGACCCGCGGGTCGTTGAGCCCGGCGGTGACGAACAGCGCGGGCAGAACGACACCGTCGCGCGTGTTGTCGTACGGCGAATAGCTGGCGATATAGCTGGCGAATGGTTCAAGGCGCGGGTCGCCCCATTCCTCCCATTCGGTGACCGTCAACGGCAGGCTCGGGTCGCTCATCGTGGTCACCACGTCGACGAAGGGAACCTCGGCCACTGCACTGGCGTACAGCTCGGGCGCAATCGTGATGCACGCCCCGACCAGCAATCCTCCGGCGCTGCCGCCGCGCAGTCCCAGGTGCCCCGCCTGGGCGATCCCGTGGTCGATCAGGGCCCGGCTTGCGGCGATCGTGTCGGTGAACGTGTTCCGCTTGTTCGTCAGTTTGCCGTCCAGGTACCAGCGTCGCCCCAACTCGCCACCGCCTCGCGGATGCACAAGCGCCCAGGCGAACCCTCGATCGAGCAGCGACAGGCGCGCGACGCTGAACCACGGCGCCATGCTGGCCTCGTAACTGCCGTAGCCATACACGCAGCACGGCAGCGGTCCGGTGGCATCGGCGCGGCGAACCACATCCACCGGCACCTGTGTCCCATCGTCTGCGTCGGCCCACACCCGCTCCGACGTGTAGACGCCGAGGTCCACACCAAGCACGGGGACTTGCTTGATGATGACCCGCTCGGCGGTGTGTACGTCCTCGTCGTAGATCGTCGCCGGAGTAGTGAGCGACTGGTACGAGTAGCGCAGCGTCGTCGACGTGTACATCGGATTGGCGTCCAGTTCGACATCGTGCGGTTCGTCGCCCAGGTCGATCGTCCGCTCGCTGCCATCGGTGAACAGCAGATGCAGCCGGGGTTGAGCCTCGGCCCACTCGTGGATGACCAGGTGCGTGGCGAATGGCTCGATACCGACGATTCGGCGACCGTTCTGGCCGGGCACCAGGGCGGTCCATGTCGAAGGATCGTCGAGCGGGGCGGTCATCACTTGGAAGTCGACAGCATCCAGATTGGTGAGGATCACGAACTGATCGTTCCAATGATCGGCTGAGTACTCGACGTCCTCAGCCCGCCGGCGGACCAACTGCGCTGGCTGCTCGATGTCGGCGCTGGGTAGCAGCCACACTTCCGAACTGGTCTTCGACTGCGACTCGATGACGATCCACTCCTCGCTACGTGTCGAATCGACACCGACGAAGAAGCGCTCATCGGACTCCTCGTAGACCAACACATCGTCAGCTTGCGCCGTGCCAAGCAGGTGTCGCCAGACGCGATACGGACGTTGTTGCTCGTCGTCGGTCACATACAGCAGCCATCGACCATCGGCCGACCAAGCCGTCCCGGCCCACGTGGTATTGGTCAGTACATCGTCCAAATCCGTCCCGCGGGTCAGGTCGCGGATGCGCATCGTGTAGTGCTCGCTGCCGTCCGTGTCGCAGCTCCACGCCAGTAACGAGTGGTCATGGCTGGGATCGAACGCGCTGAGCTGGAAGTAGTCGTGGCCGTGGGCCTCGACGTTTTCGTCCAGGACCACCTGCTCGGTGGCGGTCTCGGCCGAGGTGCCGCGACAGTGGATCGGATAGCTCTTTCCTTCTTCGGTGCGGGTGACGTACCACCATGGATCGCGCCGCACCGGTGGCGATGCGTCTGTTTCCTGCACCCGCGACTTGATCTCGGCAAAGACCTGATCGATCAGTGCTTGATGGCCGTCGAACCATTCGTCGGAGTAGGCGTTCTCGGCTTGGAGATAGTCGATCGTGGCCGGGTCATCGCGGTCGCTGAGCCACGCCCACGGATCATCAACGGCACCACCGGGGCGCTGCCAGGAATGGGCGACTTGCTTGGCGATGGGTTCATCCACGGTGCCACCGTATTGCCCCGCAGGTAGTGTGACCACCGATGCGGGTGTGGATCGACCAGGATCTGTGCACTGGTGATGGACTGTGCCTCGACCACTGCCCCGACGTATTTGTCCAGCTGGAAGATGGCATCGCCTATGTCGCCGAAGATGGCCGGGCGTTGAACGACCCGGGCGGCGCAGGGTCGCTGGCCGAGGTTCCGTTGCGTCGACATCAGCAGGTGATTCACGCCGCGCTGGCCTGTCCCGGCGAATGCATCTTCATCGAGATGGAGACGCCCGCCGCCAAGCCGGGCCGACACGACGTCGGCAACTCCGGTCGCTCGGCTGCTTAAGGATCGATCAGGCGCAACGCCTCTCGTTTGCTCAGCGACGAGAGTTGGCGCTCGTGCACGGCCACGTAGTTGCGCACCCAGGACGGGTCGGTCTTGGAGAACTCGCGCAGTGCCCAGCCGATGGCCTTGCGGGCAAAGAAGTCGCGGTCGCTCAGGCTGCCGGCGATACATGTCGCTAGTAGTTCGCGGTCGGTGTCGTCGCGGCGACGGAGCTGGGCGAGGATCGAGCAGCGGCGTATCCACATCTCGTCGTCGACGGCCCACAAGCGCATCATCGCCGTAAGGTCCTGCGGATGGGACGCCAACACGCCACCGACCAGGTGCGCGGCGAGTTCGTCGCACACGTCCCACCAGCGACCGCGGCGAATCATCTGTTCGTAGACCTCGATGGCGTCGACACTGCGTGCCCACGTTCGGTAAAACCGATGACGGGCTAACGCCAATGCCGCGTACCACTCCTCGCGGAATTGCACCTCGGCCCACAGATGACCGATCGCCGTCGCCCATTCCTGGGGCGTGGGTAGGCGATGCTGGTCGAGGATTGGTTTGACGACACTGCGCAGCTCGGCGGAACTCAGCCCCCGATACGGGATCGTCGATTTCATGTATCGCTGTTGCTGCGCGGCGCGTAGGGGATCGCCGCGCTCGCCAATCGCCGTCCGTAGCTCGCCGATCAGTCGACGAGCGATCGGTGACGTGCCCATCGTCAGAACGTAGCCAACGCTTGACCCGGTTAGGGCGCGTCAGCAGAGCTTGGACAAGACTGGGGGTATGAGCAGGATTGTCGTTGGTATCGATGGGTCCGAAACAGCACGTCGAGCGCTCCGTTGGGCGCTGCAGGAAGCAGCGGCTTGGGGTGCGTCGGTCGATGTGGTGCATGCCTGGGAGCTGATTCAGGCGCAGCCGCAGTTCGGCGAGTTCGGAGTCGCGGCGATCGAGGAGGCGGCCAGCGATTTACTCTCGTCCGAGGTTCGAGCGGCGCTGGAGCAGGGGGCGCCGCGGCCCACCGAGCTGCGCCAGCTTGTGGGCAGCGACGATGCTGCGTCGGCGATTCTGTCCGCCGCCGAGGGTGCCGATCTGATCGTTGTTGGCAGCCGCGGCCGAGGTGGATTCAAGGGTCTCTTGCTCGGGTCGGTCAGCTACCGAGTTCTGCATGACAGTCCGGTCCCGGTGGTGATCATCCCGGCCAAGGGCGATGTCTCGCCTGCCGACGACGGTGCAATCGTCGTCGGAGTCGATCAGCTGCAGCCCACCAGCCCGGCGTTGCGTTGGGCCCTTGCTCAAGCCAAGCGAGTCGGCGCTTCGGTGATCGCCGTGTCAGCGTGGTCGTGGATCGATCAAGGCGATCGAAAGTTCGACCCGGCCTACGGTGCAGCGTGGGTGAGCAAGGCGCTCGACGCGCTGATCGCCGATTCGCGCGCTGCAGTTGGGGATGTCGACGACGTCGCCGTTGAGCCACGGGTGATCAACGACCTCACCGCGCCATCGCTGATCGTCGCCGCGGCCGGCCAACGGATGTTGGTTGTCGGCAGCCGTGGGCTCAGCCGAGTGCGCGGCGCCTTGCTCGGCTCGGTCAGCTCCCAATGCGTCCAGCACGCCACCTGCCCAATCGCTGTCGTCCCCCTAACCGCGTAGCCGCAGGGCTCGCCCTACCCGTCGCACCGGGGGTCGCCAGCCCGAAGTGGGGTCAGAATCGACCAATTTCCGTCGATTCGGGCACCACCTCCCCACATCACGCAACGCCGGGAGGCCCATCGCTCGGTAGGGATCTGCGTAGCCTGAGCGGGTGGCGCAGTCGTCGGACGTGGTGATCATTGCCGACGATCGCACCGGGGCGCTCGAGACGGCCGGGCGGATCGCCCAGCGCACCGGTGAATCGGTCGAGGTGCGGGTAATGGTCGATGACCTGAGCGCACGTCGCGTCGTTGGCTCGTGGATGAATCCGATCTGCGTCGTCGACGCCGGAACCCGTCATGATCGGCATCAGGCCGACCGGCGGATGCTGCGCTTGGCAGATGTGATCAGTGCGCCCACCAGGGTCCTGCACAAGATCGATTCGCTATTGCGCGGCCACTGGGACATCGAGCTGATGGCTCTGGTGGGCTCCATGCAGCGCCGAGCAGTGATGGTTCCCGCCTTGCCGGAAGCGGGCCGCGTCTGCGTGGGCGGGACGGTCCTGGCAGATGGGATCCCCGTCGATCAACTGGTCGATGCCCGCGCTGGGGCATCCACCAGCCAGCCAGCTTCAAGAATGCACGCCATCAACGTGACGTACGACGAGCTGCTCGACTGGGTGCACGGTCCTGATTGGATCGTGGTGTGCGATGCAAGCACCCGCGAAGACCTCGACCGGATCGCCGAAGTGATCGATGGCCACAACGATCTGATCGTCTCGGGCAGTGCCGAGGTGGTCGCTCACGCGATCGCCGGTCCGCCCCTCGACGTCGCTGATCCTCCGGTACTTCACGGCCCGGTGGTGGTCATCGTCGGCAGCGTCCACCCAATGGCGATCGCCCAGGCCGATGCCCTTGCGGGGCGTGCTGGGGTGACGGTCGTGCGCTCCGACCTCTCCGTCTCCGACGATCCAGATGCGGTGATCATCGAACTCGCCAAGCGGTCAATGCCGATGTTGGCCACGGCGGGCACGATCATCGTCGTCGGCGGCGACACGGCAGCAGAAGTCCTGGGGTGGAACAGGATGCAGGTCCATGGAATGGTCGGGCCGGGAATGCCGTGGCTGACGTCGGCCCGTTTCCCGGCGGCGACGGTGATCACCAAACCCGGCAGCCATGGGCAACCGAGCACACTGGTCGACGTCTTGAACGCCAGACTGCAGGCGTGAACCCAACAACGCCCCCAGGCTCCTCGGCGTCTCCACCGCTTCCGTTGGCGATCACGATGGGTGATGCGGCTGGGGTGGGCCCGGAAATCATCGTGCGCAGCCTGGGTGACGGCAGCCTGACCGGCACCGACTTCGTCATCTACGGCGACGCGTCGATTCTGCGGCGCGGCGCGCAACACCTTGGGGTCGAGGTCCGCTGGTCCTCTGTGCCGTTGGTGGACCTCGGGCTGCTGCACGCCGACGACTTCGCACCCGGCGAGTTGTCGAAGGCATCGGGTGCCGCGGCGCGCGCCTACGTCGAGCGGGCGACCCGCGACGCGTTGATGGGACAGGTCGCCGGGCTGGTGACGATGCCGATGAACAAGGAAGCCACCCAGCTCTCGGACCCAAAGTTCGTTGGGCACACCGAGTTCATCGCCAGCCTGTGTGGCGTCGACAACGTGACGATGATGCTGGTCGCTGGCGATCTCGCCGTGACCCACGTGTCGACGCACTGTTCACTGCGCGAGGCGATTGAGCGAACCCGCACCCAGCGCATCGTGGATGTGATCCGTCTGACCAACGACACGCTGCGCCGATTTCTGGACGCGCCGCGCATCGCCGTCTGCGGCCTGAACCCGCACGCTGGCGAGCACGGCTTGTTTGGCACGGAGGACGCCGAACAGATCGTCCCGGCGATTGAACAGGCGCGCTCCGAAGCGATCGATGCCAGCGGCCCGCACCCGGCCGACACGGTGTTCTTCCAGGCCGTCCATCGCCAGCGATACGACGCGATCGTGTGCATGTATCACGATCAGGGGCATGGCCCGATGAAGCTGCTGGCGTTCGACAGCGGGGTCAATGTCACTGTCGGCCTGCCGATTATCCGCACGTCGGTCGACCACGGCACTGCCTTCGACATCGCCTGGCAGGGCGTGGCGTTTACCGATTCGTTGCATCACGCGTTGGCGTACGCGCGCAAACTGCGCAACTGAACTGGCACAATTTCGGCCATGGCGATGCGTGAAGAATGCCGCAACTTCGAGAGCCGGACCTACGCCAATGGTGACACCGTGCGCAAATGCCACCTGGATTTGGCTCCCGACGCGCCGTGGCGCTGCCCGGATCGTTGCTCCGGTTACGAGCTGCGGATCGGTGTCGGCTGGACCTACGGGTCGATGACCAGCCCGGCCACCCCGGCCGACCCGCCCGGGCTGGACGACGGCTCGGCGGCGGCCGTTCTGGATGCCGCCGAAGACATCGTCAACGCGGCCGGCGACCAATTGCGCGCTGAGTTTCAGGCTCAGGCAACCGATCGACCCTCACGCAAACCCTGGCGCCGCCTGTTCCGTCGTTAACGCCAAGTGCCGGGTACATCTCGTTAATCCGCCGCCTCCGGACAGCGGATTAACGCGATGCACCCGGCACCCGTGGTTTCGATCAGCCGCGGTAGGCCAAGAGACGAGCGATGCGGTCGTCGGTGGACGGGTGGGTTGAGAACAGCCGGGCCATCTGTGCCGCCTGGCCACCACGGCCGCTGCGCAGTTCGTTGAGCGGGTTGTGGATGTAGGCCTGGGCTTGCGCTGGCGCGACGGCCATCGGACGCTGCTTGGCCAGTCCTTCGATGCGCTGCAGTGCGTTGGCCAAGGGGCGCCCGGTGCCGAGCAGTTCTGCGGCACCGCGGTCGGCATCGAATTCACGCGAACGCGACACGGCCATCTGGATCAGACCGGCAGCGATCGGCGCCAGCATCGCCACGGCCATCACAGCGATCGGGTTGGCCCGTTCCTCGTTGTCGCGACCGCCGCCAAACATGCCGGCGAACATCGCCATGTTGGCCATGAACGAGATCGCCGTGGCAACGGCTGCGGCCACCGAACCGATCAGGATGTCGCGGTGCTTGACGTGCATCAGCTCGTGGGCCATGACCGCTTCGACCTCGTCGGCGGGCATCGACTGCAGCAGACCCTGGGTGGCGCAGACCACCGCATTCTTCGGGTTGCGCCCGGTGGCGAACGCGTTGGGCTGATCGGCGGGAGAGATCGCCACAGTGGGCATCGGCAGGTTGGCCCGTTGCGCCAGTCCAGCGATCATCCGATAGAACTCGGGTGCTTCGGCCTCGGTGACGATCTGCGCCCCGGCGGACTTCAGCGCCAGCTTGTCGCTGAACCAGTAGGAACCGCCGACAACCAGCAAGGCGAGGACCAGACCGACGATCATGAAGGTCGGGTTGCCTCGCCCGAGTAGCGCGGACACACCGACGATCAGACCGCCAAGACCGGCGAGGAGAACAGTGGTCTTCAAAGTGTTCTTGAACATGATTGGGTTGGCAACCGATCGCGCCGACGGTTTGTTCCCGGCGAGCCGATTATTCGAGGGTGATTCGCCAGGTTGACGGGTCTCGGCCGAGTTCGGTGAGTCGCTTGGTGATGAACAGCGGCGGATCGGGACGCTCGCCGCGGCGGACCATCGCCACGTGTTCGCCGTCTTCGTCCCACACGTGGCAGGTGTTGATGCTGGTGCGCACGCTGGCTTCGAGGGCGGCCCGCTGCGATTCGGCGGTGAGTTCTTGCTTGCCGGTGCGATGATCTCGCTCGGCGGCCATCCGGAACGACCACATCGTCTGGATTGCCACCGGACCCATCGCTTGCAACAGCGCGGTGGTATGCGTGCAGCCGCGCGGCCCACCAAACAGTTGACGAACCTGGTGGGTGAAGCCACGGGCGATCGACAGGCCGATCAGCTGTTGATAGGTGCCGGTGATCGTCGGGCAGACGGCATGCGGGTTGGTCTGAAAGGCGACCCGTGCATCGGTGATCGTCAGGTCGGGCATCGACACCGTGAGCTCGACGAGCATGTGGTGGATGACCAGCGGCTGCGGGTCGTCGCTGATGTACAGCCCGGTCGGTTTGTCGTCGCGAACCGCGCCGCGCAACAGCATCTCGGCGGGTCCGCGGCGATAGGCATGGATGACGTAGGCGCGCTGGTGAAGCATCTCCAGCGGCGTGCCGTCGACGTCGGTGTCGATGATCGGTAAGACGTCGTCGAGCGGGGTGAGCAGCGGGTCAGGTTGGATCTCGCCGACCGCCGGCCTGACGTCGGCCGGCACGGTCACTTCGAGTGTTCCAGGGCGTCGAGCAGCGTGTTCCACGACAGCGTGGCGCACTTGATTCGCACCGGGAACTTGGCGACGCCTTGGAGCGCGCCGAGATCGCCCAGGTCGGTGTCGTCGTCGCTGTCGCCGAGGTCGCCGTCGAGCGCGGCATCGGGTGCCGCAGTGTTGTCCTCGATGGCCATCATTCCCTTGAACCGCTTGGTGAGGGCGCGTACCTCGTCGACCGACTTGCCTTTGACCGCCTCGCTCATCATCGACGCAGAACTCTGCGAGATCGAGCAGCCCTGCCCGCCGACGCGGATGTCGGTGACGATGCCGTTGTCGACCTGCAGGTACACGTCGATCTCGTCGCCGCACAACGGGTTATGGCCGACCTTGTGGACAGCCGGGGGTTCAAGCTGGCCGCGGTTGCGTGGCGAGCGGTAGTGGTCGAGGATGATCTCGCGGTACAGGTCGTCTAGTCCGGTCATCGTGCGTCTCCTGGTGGCTTAGAAAGCAAAGATATCGGTGGCGCTGTCCAGCGCTTCGGCCAGCGCATCGACGTCGGCGTGGTCGTTGTACAGGTAGAAACTGGCCCGCGCCGTGGCGTTCACCCCGTAGAGACGCATCAACGGTTTGGCACAGTGGTGGCCGGCGCGCACGCAGACGTTGCGCTGATCGAGCACTTGCGACAGGTCGTGAGGATGGATGCCGCGGAACGCGAAGCTGAACGTGGCCCCACGGACGTCGACGTCGGTTGGTCCGTGGATCGTCAACTGCTCGCCGAACCGCGCCGTGAGCGACTCGATGAAGTAGTGCGCGATCTCGATCTCGTGGGCGCGGATTGCGTCCATGCCGATCTGTTGGAGGAAGTCGACGGCTGCGCCGAAACCGACCGCCTCGATGATCGCCGGCGTGCCAGCCTCGAACTTGGCGGGGATCGCCGCGGGGAGGAAACCATCGACCGTCACGTCGGCGATCATGTTTCCACCACCCAGGAACGGGGGCATCGCTTCGAGCAGCTCGCGTCGGCCCCACAGGGCGCCGATCCCAGTCGGGCCGCACATCTTGTGGCTGCTGAACGCCAAGAAGTCGGCACCCCAGGCCTGCACGTCGGTGACGTTGTGCGGGGCGTACTGGCAGGCGTCGACCAACGCCAGCGCGCCGGCCCGGTGGGCTGCGGCGCACAGCTCGCCCACCGGGGTGATTGTGCCGAGGACGTTGCTCATCGCCGTGAAGCTGAACAGTTTGGCGCCGTCGAGCAGAGTGTCCAGGCCGGTCAGGTCCAACTGGCCGTCGCTGGTCAAGGGTACCCAGCGGATCGTGAACCCGTTGTGGGCCGCGAGCTGTTGCCAGGGGACAATGTTGGCGTGATGCTCCATGTGGGTGAGCACCACGACATCGCCCTCGCCCAGGTGGGCTGCACCCCAGCTGCGCGCCACCAGGTTGATCGCCTCGGTGGCGTTCTTGACGAAGATCACCTCGTCGTGGTGCGGGGCGTTGATGAACCGGGCGACGGTGGCCCGCGCCGCCTCGTGGGCATCGGTTGACCGCACGGCCAGTTCGTAGGCGCCGCGGTTGATCGGTCCGTACGAGGTCTCGGCGAAGTTCTTCATCGCATCCAACACGACGCGCGGCTTTTGCGAGGTGTTCGCCGAGTCCAGGTAGACCAACGGCTGGCCATTGAATGGCTTCGACAACAGCGGGAACTGGGCCTTGATCGCGGCCACATCGAGCGTGTCGATCCTGTCGGCGGGCGATCGCTGGTCGGTCACCAGGCCAGTCTAGAACTGCCCGGGGATTTCCCCTATGCCCGTAGTGCTAATAACCGACGTTTGGTGCCTGGCACCAAACGTCGGTTAGGGGAGGGGCAGGGCTTGGCGGACTCGGGGGCTCAGATCCTTGGCGGCCGGGCCGTTGGCTACGTCGGTCAGGTCGGTGATCATCGCTGGCTCCCAGTACCGGCGGATGTGGCGGGCAACCCGGGCTGCAGCCTCGTCGTCGCTCAGATACGGGAACTGCTCGGCGATCTGGTTGGCCATCCGCACCACCGATTCGGTACGCCGCGAGCGGCCGTGATGGGCCGCCGGTTCCAAGGTGGCGGCACTCGCGCCGGGTGTGACCTGCACCGCCGTGACCTTGTATTCCGGGCAGTTCGTCGCCCAGTCGCTGGCTTCGGTGGTGATCACGTTGGCCCCCCGCTCGGGGTGGTGGAAGGTGGTGTACACCACACCCTGCGGAACGCGGTCGGTGACATCGGCGGGCATCACTGTGGTGCCGACACGGCTGGTGATCGTGACCGGACGGCCACTGACGATGCCCCGCTCGGCGGCGTCCGCCGGGTGGATCTCGAGCACATCGGAGTCGTGCCAGGCCAGGTTCTGCGTACGCCTCGTCTGTGCCCCGACGTTGTACTGGCTGAGGATCCGTCCGGTGGTCAGCAGCAGCGGGAAGCGGCGATTCGAGCGCTCGTCGGAGGGCACATACGGGGTCTCGACGAACAGCCCCTTGCCGCGGGAGAAGGCGACGGTGTGCATGATCGGAGAACCGAGCGGGTGTTCCTGGTTGCATGGCCACTGCACGCTGCCGACCTCGTCGAGCTTGGCGAAGCTGACCCCGGCAAACGTCGGCGTCAGCGCAGCGATCTCGTCCATGATCTGCGACTCGTTGTCGTAGTGGATGTCGGTGCCCATCGCTGCGGCCACGTCCAGCAGAATCTCCCATTCCTGTTTGCCGCTGACTGCTGGCATCGCTGGGCGGACGCGGTTGATCCGCCGTTCGGAATTGGTGAACGTCCCGTTCTTTTCCAGAAACGAGGTGCCCGGCAAGAAGATGTGGGCGTACTTGGCGGTCTCGTTGATGAACAGGTCCTGGACGATCAGCACGTCCAGCGAACGCAGCGCCGCCACGACGTGGGCGGTATTCGGGTCGGACTGGGCGATGTCTTCGCCTTGCACGAACAGGCCACGGAACGCACCGTCGATCGCGTAATCGAACATGTTCGGGATCCGCAGGCCGGGCCTGCTGTCCAGTTCCGTGCCCCACATCGCTTCGAACATCGCCCGCGTCGCGTCATCGGACACATGGCGGTAACCGGAGAACTCGTGCGGGAATGAACCCATGTCGCAGGAGCCCTGCACGTTGTTCTGGCCGCGCAACGGGTTCACCCCGACGCCCTCACGACCGATGTTGCCGGTGGCCATCGCCAGGTTGGCCATGCCCATCACCATCGTCGAACCCTGACTGTGTTCGGTGACGCCAAGGCCGTAATAGATCGCCGCGTTGCCGCCCGTGGCGTACAGCCGTGCAGCAGCGCGCAGGTCGGCCGCCGGGACGCCGCTGTACTGCTCGGTGGCTTCCGGGCTGTTTTCTGGGCGGGCAACGAAGTCGCACCACGCTTCGAAGGTCTCCATGTCACAGCGCTTTTCGACGAAGTCGCGATCGACCAGACCTTCGGTGACGATCACGTGGGCCAGTGCATTGACCACGGCCACATTGGTGCCAGGCAGCAACTGGAGATGATGCGCGGCGCGCACATGGGTGGAGCGAACCAGATCGATGCGCCGCGGGTCGATCACGATGATCTTCGCTCCCTGGCGCAGGCGGTGCTTGATCCTGCTGCCGAACACCGGGTGGGCATCGGTGGGGTTGGCCCCGATCAGCAGGATCACGTCGGCATGGTCGACCGAACGGAAGTCCTGCGTGCCGGCCGACGTGCCGAAGGTGGTGTTCAGCCCGTAACCGGTCGGGCTGTGGCACACCCGCGCACAGGTGTCCACGTTGTTCGTGGCGAAGGCCATCCGCACCACCTTCTGCATCACCCAGACCTCTTCGTTGGTGCAGCGTGACGAGGTGATCCCACCGATGGCTTGCGCGCCGTACTGATCCTTGATCGCCATCAGCCGGCGGGCGGTCTCGGCGATCGCTTCGTCCCACGACACCACCGTCCATGGGTCATCGATCGAGTCGCGAATCATCGGTGTGGTGATCCGGTCTTCGTGGAACGTGTAGCCCCACGCGAATCGCCCCTTAACGCACGAATGGCCCTCGTTGGCGCCGCCCGCTTTCAACGGGGTCATCCGCACAACAGTGTCGCCGCGCAGTTCAGCGCGGAACGAGCAGCCGACCCCGCAGTACGCGCAGGTGGTATCGACGCTGCGTTCCGGTTGGCCCAGCTCGACGACCGGCTTCTCGATCAGCGCGGTGGTCGGGCACACCTGCACGCAGGCTCCGCACGACACGCAGTCGGAATCCATGAAGCTGCCCTTGATCCCCGCGGCGACTCGACTATCCATGCCGCGCCCGGCGATCGTCAGCGCGAACGTGCCCTGGATATCCGCGCAGGCGCGCACGCAGCGCGAGCAGACGATGCATGCTGACGAGTCGAACCGGAAGTACGGGTTGGAGGTGTCGATCGGCAGTCCGCCGTGGCTTGGCGCCGACGTGTCGACGCGGTAACGCTGCGGATTGGCGTGCAGTGCTTCGGCCATCTCGTGCAACTCGCAATCCGGCGCGCCGGCGCAGTCGTCCGTGTGATCGCTGAGGTACAGCTCGGCGATGTTACGGCGCAGTCGTTGCACCTTGTCGGTCTGCGTGGCGACCTGCATCCCGTGGGCCACCGGTGTTGTGCACGATGCGGGCGTGCCCTTGCGTCCATCGATTTCCACCAGACACATCCGACACGAGCCGAAGGCGCCGAGACGGTCCGTGGCACACAGCTTGGGGATCTCGATTCCGGCCTCGAGCGCAGCGCGCAGTACCGAGGTGCCAGCAGGCGCGGTGATCGCCGCACCGTCGATCGTCAAGTTGATCTGGGCGGCATCTGTGTCGGGTGATCGCGGTGTGCCGTAGTCGGGCTCTTGAGTAACGGTCATCGGTGGCCTCCCTGCTTGACCTTCACAGCGAAGTGCTCGGGCCAATGTTTGATCGCGCTCCGCACTGGCAGCGGCGTCAGTCCGCCCATCGCGCACAACGAACCGTCGGCCATTGTCTCGCACAGTTCCTCGATGTCGTCGAAGCTTGATCGAGCATCGATCATCTCCACGCCGCGGGTGGAACCGATCCGGCACGGCGTGCATTTTCCGCACGACTCGATCGAGCAGAACTCCATGGCGAATCGCGCCTGGGCCGCCATGTTGACCGAGTCGTCGAACACGACAATCCCGCCGTGACCGACCAGCGCATCGATCGCTGCGAACGCCTCGTAGTCCATCACCACATCGATTTGCTCGGCGGTCAGGTAGGCCCCGAGCGGGCCACCCACCTGCACCGCACCGATTGACCGGCCGGACGCCGTTCCGCCACCGAAGTCCTCGATCAGGGCGCGCAGGGTGATGCCGAACGGCACCTCGAGCGCCCCGCCGCGGGCGATGTTGCCGGCCAACTGGAAGATGTTCGTGCCCGTCGATCGCCCCGTGCCGAGCGCCGCGTATTGTGCTGCGCCGTCGGGGGTGGCGATGATGCCAGGGACGCTGGCCAGGGTGATCACATTGTTGACCACGGTGGGTTTGCCGAACAGGCCGACGTGGGCCGGCAGCGGTGGCTTGGCGCGTACCTCGCCACGTTTGCCTTCCAGGCTTTCGAGCATCGACGTTTCCTCGCCGCAGATGTACGCCCCGGCGCCGACGCGGACGTTGATATCGAAGGCCACATCGCTGCCCAACGTGTGTTCGCCGAGCCAACCGTGGTGGCGGGCGATCTGGATCGCCGTGCGCATCGCGGTCACGGCCGCTGGGTATTCGCTGCGAATGTAGATGTAGCCCTGGGTCGCACCGACCGCGTAGCCGGCGATGGCCATCCCCTCGATCAGCGCAAACGGATCGCCTTCCATCAGCATCCGGTCGGCGAAGGTTCCGCTGTCGCCCTCGTCGGCGTTCGCGCAGATGTAGCGCTGCTCGGCCGGCGCGTCGGCCACCGTCTTCCATTTGATCCCGGTGGGGAACGCCGCCCCACCGCGACCGCGTAGTCCGCTGGTGGTGACCGCATCGATTACTGCGGCCGGTGTCATCGCCAGCGCGGCGCGCCATCCTGCCAGGCCGCCGTTGGATTCGTAGTCGGCGGTGGACAACGGGCTGATCACGCCGACGCGGGCGAAGGTCCAGCGATTCTGAGCGCGCATCCATGGCAGCTCGGCGGTCAGCCCAAGCGCCTTGGCGTGTTGCCCGTTCCCGTGGAGCGCGGTGACCAGGCTGTCGATGTCGTCAGCGGTGATCGGGCCAAAGGCGGTGCGTCCATTCGGCGTGTCGATTTCAACGAGAGGCTCAAGCCACAACATGCCGCGAGTTCCGGTGCGGACCACGTTGCACCCGGCCTGATGCAACGCGGTGGCGACTTCGTCGGCGCCCACCGAACGGGCGGCGATATCAGTGGAGACATAGACCCGCGTGCCGGACTGGTCCAGGGTGGCGGTCGGGGCGGTGAGTGGCTGGGCCAGGAAGTCCAGCGCGGCCTGGGCGGTGACGTGGGCGTGGACCGTGCCGTTGTAGAGCGCGCACGGGCCGAGCGCGCAGTTGCCCAGGCAGAACACGTCCGCTACCTCGGCGGCGTCGCCGGCAGCCGCCATGACCTGATCGATGACGCCCACGGCCCCGCGAGCCTGGCAGGCCTCGCCGCGGCACATCTTGATGATCGGTGCACCCGGCGGCGTGGTGCGGAAGTCGTGGTAGAAGCTGATCACCCCGTGGACTTCGGCGATGCCGATATTGAACGCCTCGGCCAGCTGACCGATCGCCCCTGTGGGGATCCATCCGTAGGTGTCCTGCAGGGCATGCAGCGCCGGCATCAGGCCCCCGGGCATCGTGATGAACGGGGCGATCAATGATCCAAGTTCGGTCACCGCAGGCTCGGACATGCCGCCAGGGTAGTGCCACCCCAATCGCTCACTCTGAGCCGTCCTCCACATCGACCGCTGCGGGCGCTCGTTCGTGGCATGGCTTCGCGTGGCGTACATTCGCCCGATGGGGAGTCGCGGCCAGGTGATCGCCCGACGTGGTCGTTCGATCAGCGCTGTCACGGCCGCTGCGGTCATGTTGACCTTGACCGCGCCGGTGTGGATGCCGATTGCCGCGGCCGTCGACGTGCTGCGGGGTGCGCGGCGCTTGCCGCGGACCCGCCTGCTGGTCTTCGCCGTTGGGTGGTCGTGGCTGGAGGTTGTCGCGATGCTTGCCGCCAGCGGTCTGTGGGTCGTCGGTCAGCGCAACAACCGGGCGGCGCACTATCGCCTGCAGCGCTGGTGGACCGGGCAGTTGATGCGCTTGATCACCGTCACTACCGGAAAGTGCGTGGAGGTCGAAGGCGTCGATGTGCTGCAACCTGGTCCCGTGGTGTTGCTGGCCCGCCATGCCAGCCTCGGCGACTCGTTGGTCACCGCGTGGGCGGTCAGCTTCGTTGGCGGATTGCGCCCGCACTTCGTGTTGAAGCGTGAACTGCTGGCCGTGCCCAGCCTGGACGTGGTCGGCAATCGTCTGCCGAATCACTTTCTGGACCGCGGTGCCGCCGATAGCAACACCGAATTGGCAGCGTTGCGGTCGATGAGCGCGGCGCTGGGCGATGGCGACGCAGCGATCATCTTCCCGGAAGGGACGCGGACGTCGGCATCGAAGCGGGCGTCGGCGTTGACTCGGATCCGCTCGACGGATCCCCAGCGCGCCGAACGAATGTCAGCGCTGCGCTGGTTGCTGCCGCCGCGGCCACGTGGCGCCCAAGCGTTGATCGACGGCAACCCTGCCGCCGCGGTTGTGGCGATGTGGCACACCGGGTTCGACGGCTTCGACACGTTTGGCGGGATGATCCGTCAGCTGTCCAAGCCACCGGTGCCAATCAGGATCCACTTTGTGGCCGTGAACCGTTTGACTGTCGCCACCGGGGGTAGTACGGCGTTCGACGAATTGTGGCTCGACTTGGACCGGCGCGTCGACGAGTCGTTGGCGATCACGGGAGGATCGAGCTGATGGGACCTGTAGCAACGGCGATGACAAGCGCGGCGATCGCGATCGCGGTCCTGATGGTGGTCACTTGGGCGGTCAGCGTGGTGGTGCGCAACGCGTCGATCGTCGACATCGTCTGGGGCTTCGGCTTTGTGGTCGTTGCCTGGGCGGTGCGCTGGCGGGTGGACGGCAACGACGCCCGGCAATGGTTGCTCGTGGCGATGACCACGATCTGGGGCCTGCGCCTGGCCAGCTACCTGTGGTGGCGCAACCATGGCAAGGGCGAGGATTTCCGCTACCGAGCGATGCGCAAGCGGCGCGGTGACCGCTTCTGGCTGATCAGCCTGGTCACCGTCTTCGCCGTCCAAGGGCTGCTGATGTGGGTCGTTTCGCTGCCGGTCCAGTTGGGTCAGGTGGCACGCACACCGGGGCTTGGCGTGGTGGCGATCATCGGCCTCGCCGTCTGGGCAATTGGACTGTTCTTCGAGGCAGTCGGTGACTGGCAGCTGGCCCGCTTCAAGGCCAACGCGGCCAACGCCGGCGCGGTGATGGATCGCGGGCTGTGGCGCTACACCCGCCACCCGAACTACTTTGGCGACGCCTGCGTGTGGTGGGGGATCGGTCTGGTCGCCGCCGAGAGTGGCGTAGGTACCTGGGGGCTGATCGGATCGTTGTTGATGACGGTGCTCGTGCGCCGCGTCAGCGGTGTCACGTTGCTTGAAAAGTCGCTGGTCAAGCGGCGCCCGGGCTATGCCGACTACGTGCGGCGGACGTCCGCGTTTGTGCCTCGGCCGCCGCGTTCAGCCGTCTGACTTTGGTTTTCGGCATCGTCAGCGGGCAGGATTCTCCACGGCGACCGCGCCCTGTGAGGAGAATGATGATGTCGATCGACGCACTGCTCGAGCGTGTGCGAAGCGATGTGCTTCGCCGTAACCCGGCCGAAACCGAGTTCCACCAGGCGGTGTGGGAGATCCTCGACTGCCTGGAATTGGTGCTGCACAAGCATCCCGAATATGCGGATGCCAGCATCGTCGAGCGGCTGGTCGAGCCAGAGCGGCAGATCGTCTTCCGTGTGCCGTGGCAGGACGACCAGGGTCGCGTGCATGTCAACCGCGGCTACCGCGTCGAGTTCAACAGCGTGCTTGGCCCGTATAAGGGTGGGCTTCGTTTCCACCCGAACGTCACGCTGGGCACGATCAAGTTCCTTGGCTTCGAGCAGATTTTCAAGAACGCTTTGACGGGGATGCCGATCGGTGGCGGCAAGGGCGGCTCGGACTTCGATCCGAAGGGACGCTCGAACGACGAGGTCATGCGTTTTTGCCAAAGCTTCATGACCGAGCTGTACCGGCATCTGGGCGAGTACACCGATGTCCCCGCTGGCGATATCGGCGTTGGGGCGCGTGAGATCGGCTTCCTGTTCGGCCAGTACAAGCGGATCACCAACCGCTACGAGTCCGCCGTGTTGACCGGTAAAGGCATCGGCTGGGGTGGTGCCAAGGTGCGCCCCGAGGCGACCGGTTATGGATGCGCGATGTTCGTCGATCAGATGTTGAAGGTGCGCGGCGAGTCCTTCGACGGCAAGTCGGTGGTGGTGTCGGGCAGCGGCAACGTGGCGATCTACACGATCGAGAAGGTCCACCAGATGGGTGGGCGAGTGGTGGCCTGCTCCGACTCCGACGGATACATCGTCCACGAGAAGGGCATCAATCTGGATCTGGTCAAGCAGCTCAAAGAGGTCGAGCGGCGACGGATTTCTGACTACGTCGAGTTCGAGGCCGACGCCAACTACGTCCCCGGTGGCAGCGTGTGGGATGTGCCGTGCGAGGTGGCCATGCCGTCGGCGACGCAGAACGAGATCGATGGCCAGGCTGCGGCGACGTTGGTGCGCAACGGGTGTGGCTATATCGGCGAGGGCGCCAACATGCCGTCCACGCCCGAGGCGATCCGCGTCTTCCAGGACGCGGGTGTGGCCTTTGGGCCAGGCAAGGCAGCCAACGCTGGTGGCGTGGCGACCTCGGCCCTGGAGATGCAGCAGAACGCCAGCCGCGACTCGTGGACGTTCGAATACACCGAGGCGCGTCTGTCGGAGATCATGGTCGATATCCACCGGCGTTGTTACGAG